>OJJN01000444.1_pt1 | contig 9926 bp, 6 predicted proteins | sample 1596321 | NCBI WGS metagenome assembly OJJN01 (sample SAMEA4350123, study PRJEB24818) | metagenome | biome: human; feature: gut; material: faeces | place: Denmark | collected 2013-09 | reverse complement strand
GTGGGTCAACGCCACCACCGCCGTATCGGCGTGGCAACCGCCGTCGGCGATTAACAGCGAGGGCAGCTCGCGACGGATCTCGATGCCCTCCAGCAGCACGCCCCGCAAGGCTTCTTCGCGCGGGTCGCAGAGGATCACCTCGAAGCCCAGGCCCTTGCCGAACTCGGCGCAGGCATGGGCGACGCTGGAATAGCCGGCCAGCAGCAGGCGCTGGGCAGCGCCGACGCGCAAGCGCACGCACTCGCCGTCGCGTTCAGCCCGAGGGCCGTGGCTGGAATCGTCGCGCAGGCTGCGCGCGCCGCTGCCCAGCTCGACCTCGCGCAGCAGGCGGCGCTGACCAAGCAACGCCGACTCCAGCTCGCGCAGATGGGCCTGGACATCGCAGTCCGGCGCCAGGTTTTCCACCAGTACGTCGAGGATGCCGCCGCAGGGCAGGCGGATGTTCGAGTTCGGGTCGTCGCCCTCGCCGTAGCGCACGATCACCGCGGGATCGGGGAAACCGCCGGCGGCGACCCGCTCGAGGAAATCATCCTCGACGCAGCCGCCGGACAGCGAGCCGATCCATTCACCGCTGGCGTTCACCGCCAGCAGCGATCCCGGCGCGCGGGGCGCCGAGCCGTAGGTCGTGAGCACGGTACAGAACCACACCCGTTCGCCGCCCACGGACCACTTCAGCGCCTTGCGGACCACCTGTAGATCGAGGTGTTGCACGATTCACTTCACCTTGACGGTATGCGCCGAAGCGCTCTCCATCTTCAATTGCGCGACCTGTTGGGGACCGAGGTCACCGGGCAATCCGCCCCAGGTCTGGCGCAGGTAGTTGAGCAGGTCCGTGAGTTGCTCGTCGTCGAGTTTCCCGGCGAAACCGGGCATCGGTTGCATGCGTTCGAAGCCGGTGAACTGCTGTTCGACGATGCCGTCTTCGATCACTCGCAACAGATTACGCGGGTCTTGCAGGCGCAGGGTAGTGTTGCCGTTCATCGCCACCGCGATATGCGGCTTGCCCTCGCCTTCGCCGCCGTGGCAGCCGGCGCAGACGTTGAGGTACTGCTGGCGACCGCGCTTGCCGCTGTCGTTCAGCTGCGCCTCGGGCAGCGCCTGGACCACCTTGGCCGGCGGCGGCTGGTCGCCGAGCAGGTAGGTGGCCATGGCTGCCAGGTCGCTGTCGTCGAGGTGCTGGGTGCTGTGGTGCACCACCGGGAACATCTCGTTGAACATGCTGCCCTGGGCGCTCATGCCGTGCTTGAGGAAGCTCGCCAGGTCCGGCTGGGTCCAACCGCGCGCGGCAAGGTCGCCGGGCAGCAGGCTGGGCGCCAGGTAGCCGTTGAGCAGGCCGCCGCTCAGGCGCTTGTCCTGCTCCAGGGCGCCGGCCAGGTTGCGCGGGGTATGGCACTCGCCGCAGTGGCCGAGCACCTCGACCATGTACTGCCCGCGTTTCCAGGCCTCGCTGCGCCCTTCCTCCGGCTGCAAGCGCACGCTCTTGCCGTAGAGCAGGTTCCAGCCGGCCAGGCCCATGCGCACGTTGAACGGGAAGCTCAGGCTGGTCTGCGGCGCCGGCCGGGCGATCGGTTCCTGGGCCATCAGGTAGGCGTAGATGGCGTCGGCGTCCTCGCGCTCGATCAGGTGATAGGAGGTGTAGGGCATCGCCGGATAGAGGTAGGCGCCATCCTTGCGCTTGCCCTCGGTGAGAGCGGCGAAGAACTCGTCGGTGCTGTAGGCGCCGATGCCGTGTTCCTTGTCCGGGGTGATGTTGGTGCCGTAGATGGTGCCGAACGGCGACTGGATCGGCAGCCCGCCGGCGAACGGCGCGCCGCCCTCGGCGGTATGGCAGGCCATGCAGTCGGCGGCGCGGGCGAGGTATTCGCCGCGCTTGACTAGCGCCGCGTCGGCGCCGGCGGCGGAGGCCAGGAACGGCGACAGCGCGGCCAGCGCCAGGGCGAGGCCGGAAAGGGTGCGCTTCATCCTCAAGCCTCCTTGACCAGGCCGAGTTCGTCGAGCACGTCGCGGGTGGCGCTGTAGTAGCGCACGTAGCCGGTGCAACGGCAGATGTGATGGCCGAGGCTGTCCTCGATCGCCTGCTCCAGCTCGCTGCGCTTGATCGGCTGGCGCTGGGCTTTTTCCACCAGTACGGTGGCGGCGTTGACGAAGCCCGGCGCGCAATAGCTGCACTGGAAGGCGAACTGGTCGACGAACTTCTGCTGGATCGGGTTCAGCTCGCGGATGTCGCCGTTCTCGTCGCGCTGGGCATGGCCCTCAATGGTGCGAACCTTCTTGCCGTCGAAGTAGTGCGCGCCGGTGATGCAGGTGCGCACTTCCTCGCTGGTGCCGTCCGGATTGTCGACGATCACCACGCAGGCATGGCAGATGCCCTGGCCACAGCCCAGGCGCGAGCCGGTGAGGTTCTGGTATTCGTGCAGGTAGTCGATCATCGGCAGGTCTTCGGCGACCTCCACCGGACCGACGGCTTGACCGTTGAGGGTCATCTGGAGCTTGCGGTTAGCCATGGAGGGCCTCCTTGATGCGGGCGGGAGTGATGGGCAGGTCGCGGACGCGCTTGCCGGTGGCGTGCGCCACGGCGTTAGCGATGGCGCCGACCACCGGGATCATCACCACCTCGGCGATGCCCTTGGCCGGATCGGTCGGTGACAGCGGCGGGAGGATCTCCGCCGTCTGGTTCCACACCGCCACGTCCTTCGCCCGCGGCAACCGGTAGCGGTTGAAGTTCCAGTCCCCTTCCGCGGGGCCGCCCTCGTAGAGCGGCATTTCCTCCAGCAGCGCATGGCCGATACCCATGGCGATGCCGCCCTCCAGCTGGCCCTTGACCAGCTCTGGCACCAGCACCCGGCCGCACTCGATCCAGGAATGGTGATCGAGCACCTGCACCTCGCCGCTGCCCTTGTTCACCTTCAGCTCGACCAGGGTCGCCACCGGGCTGTAGTAGGTGACCATCGCGTTGTTCAGCTGGGTCGCCGGATAAGCCGGATTCTGCCGGTCGAGCAGGTGGAAGCCGGCGCTGTTCATCATCGCCTTCTTCACTCCCGGCGCGCCGTCGCCGTACTTCACCGCCATGGCGTCGAGCGGCAGGCGTTCGCGCACGCCATCGATGACGAAGTCCGCCTCGGCCCAGCTCCAGCGGTTGAAGCCGTGGACGCTGACGCCGGTGACCAGGCCCATCTCGTGGGCCTTCTTCGCCAGCTCGGCGAAGGGAATCGGCGCCAGGCCGTTGCCGGTCAACTGGCCGTCGACCCATACCGCGTTTTCGCGGCGCACCACATAGGGATTGGCCTGGCCGCCGAACGGACCGCTGCGCCACAGCGCCAGGGCCGCCGGCCACAGGCCGTGGTTGAACAGTACGCGCGCGGCTTCGCGGGTGGCGTGGCTGAAATAGAACGCCGAGTTGGTCGCCGACGACGGCGAGGCCAGCTTGCCGACCCAGCGCGGATCGCGTAGCGCGGCGTCCTGCTCGGCCTGGCTCATCAGGTAGGGATTGCCCTTGGTGGTGAGCCGCAGCTCGGGCCATTCGGTCTCGGCGGTCTTCACCTCGTCCGCCGGACGGCCGAGGAAGTCGCCGACCACGAAGGCCTGCGAGGTGGACATCCCGGTACCGATCTCGGTGCCGATGTGGCGCAGGCTGATGCGCCCGTCGGCGCTGAACTCGATGCTCGCCATCGGCGCCTCGGCGCCGGTGCCGAAGTCCTTCTGGCAAATGGCGAAGCCGACCCCATACCAGTTGTCCGGGTCTTCCGCGTCGAAGCGCTTCTTGCGTGCGTCGCGGTCCTTCCAGACCTCGTGGGCAGCGGCCTTGTCGAGGATCTCGTGCAGGCGCAGGGCACCGGCCGGGACCGCGCCCTGGGTGTTCTTCATGCCCGAGCGCAGGGCGTTGCGACGACGCAGGTCGATGGCGTCGACGCCCAGCCGGCCAGCGATCTCGTCGACCATCATCTCGGTCGCGGCCATGGTCTGCAGGGTACCGTAGCCGCGCATCGAGCCGGCCTCCACGCCGCGCGAATGATAGGCGGTGACCGCCAGGTCGTTCTGCGGCATGTAGTAGATCGACTGCGCGGCGGTGGCGCCCACCGCCGCCACCGAGGCGCTGTAGTTGGCGCGCCCGCCGCCGTCGGCGCTCATGTCGGCGCGGAAGATGCGGAAGCCGAGGTCGTTCCTGTCTACCGCCAGTTGGTAGCGGATGTCGAACGGGTGGCGCTTGATGCCGCTCTGGAACTGCTCGTAGCGGTCGTTGGCCAGGCGCACCGGCACACCCTCGCCATACAGCGCGGCGAGCGCGGCATAGAAGACGAAGATGTTGTTGTCCTTGGAGCCGTAGCCGACGGTATAGCCCGGATGGATGTTGAACTTCTCCAGGGCGAAGCGCGACGGCTTGATCATGTGCACGCTTTCGTAGGCGACTTCGAACGGGCACTGGGTGGCGACCACGAAGTGCAAGGTCTTGCTCGCCGCGTCGTACCAGCCGTTGCCGTTGTCCGGCTCCAGTGCCGCCGGCTCGATCGATGGGGTCTTGTAGCGCTCGTCGAAGACCAGCCAGTCCTGCGGCGGGTTTTCCAGTTGCTCGGCCATGCGCTTGGCATGGAACAGCCCCTGCTCGGTGAGGTCGCCGTGCAGCTTCGGCTCGCTGGTCCATACCGGTTTGCGGTTGAGGATGGTGGGGAACAGCATCGAGTCCTTCAGGCTGGAGAACTCGTCGTCCTCGTAGGGCGTCTTGCCGCCGACCCGGACGAAGCGATAGCTGCCGTAGGGATCGCCCTGGTACAGCGGGGCCTGGGCGCCATAGCGGATCGCCTTGTCGTTGAACTTGAGCTTGAGCTTGGCCCGGCGGAAGCGCTCGAAGTCGTTCCAGATCAGGATCGCCACCGGATGGCCGATGAACATCGGCACCTTGCCCGGCGGCAGGAGCGGATCGGGCGAATGCGCCTCGGGGAAGACGATGCCGTCCTTCTCCAGGTCGGCGGCGGTGACGATACGGTCCGGCTGCAACTCGGCGCCCAGCCAGGAAAGGTCGTGGCCTTCGTAGATGCGGTCGGCGCGAACAGTCTTCAGCAACATGGCGTGGCCTTGCTGCTGCGGCCAGCCGGGCATGTCCCTGGCGCGGATATCGCGGGCGAACACCTTGTTGCCGCAGACCTTGGACAAGGCGTCGTTACGGAAACGGACCTGGCCGTTGCCCGCCATCCAGCGCTGGGCGGAAACGGTCACCTGGTTCTCGAACAAGGCAGCGAACGCCTGGCTGCCGAGCGGCGCCAGGGTGACACCCACGCCGGCGATCAACCCGCCCTGGAGAAAGGCGCGCCGGGATATATCACGGTTGGACATGCAAGTTCCTCTGGGTGGTACGGTTCCCACCCATGTCGTTATTCAGGCTTGAACAGCTCGCCCGGACGGACGAGGTGGAGCACGCAGGCGGAAAAACCTGACTCAGGAGTTAATTTTAGCGACAAGTCGCACCCGAGGAAAAGTCCCGTCTACCGCTGGAAGGCCCCATGGACACTCGACTTTGGTCGCCTGTCAGGCCGGCTCCAACCTTTTCGTGCGCTTCTCTGAATCTTCGATTTCGGCAATGGCAACAGCCAAGAGGTAACCGCATGTTACTCTCCGCCCTCCTCTCGAAACGCCCGACCCCAGCATGTCCAGCCAACCCAGCTCCCTGCTCCGCCATCGTCCCTTCCTCGCCTTCTGGCTGGCCCGCGTCTGCACCGCCAGCGGCTTCCAGATGCTCACCGTGGCCATCGGCTGGCACATCTACGAACTGACCGGCAATGTCCTCGACCTGGGCCTGGTAGGCCTGGTCGAATTCCTCCCGCGGGTACTGTTCATGCTCCACACCGGGCACGTTGCCGACCGCTACGACCGACGCAGGATCGCCGCCCTCTGCCAGACCGGCCAGGCCCTGGTGGCGGTGGCGCTGGTGCCCGGCGCGGCTTCGGGAGAGATCACCCGCAACATGATCTTCGTCCTCGCCTTCGCCCTCGGTACCGCCCGCGCCTTCGAAATGCCGACCACCCAGGCGCTGCTGCCGAACCTGGTACCGGCCGGGCTGTTCCCGCGCGCGGTGGCCGCTTCGGCTTCGGCGATGCAGGCGGCGACCATTGCCGCCCCGGCCCTCGGCGGCCTGCTCTATGCGTTCGGTGCCTCCTGGGTCTACGTGCCGACCGCGACTCTCTACGTCCTCGCCTGCGTCCTGACGCTCAGCCTGCCGGTACGCAACCAGCCGCTCACCCAGGGCAAGGCCACCCTCGACTCGCTGCTCGCCGGCATCCGTTTCATCCGCAGCCGACCGGACATCTTCGGCGCAATCTCCCTCGACCTGTTCGCCGTGCTCCTCGGCGGCGCCACCGCCCTGCTCCCGGTGTTCGCCAAGGACATCCTGCTCACCGGGCCCTGGGGCCTCGGCCTGCTGCGCTCGGCTCCAGCGGTGGGCGCCCTGGCGATGTCGTTCTGGCTGGCGCACTTCAGCATCGAACGCAACGTCGGGCGGATCATGTTCCTCTCCGTGGGCATCTTCGGCCTGGCAACCATCGCCTTCGGCCTGTCGAAATCGTTCTGGCTGTCCCTCGGCGTGCTGGTGGTACTCGGCGCCGCGGACATGGTCAGCATGGTCATCCGCGGCGCCTTCGTGCAGCTCGAGACCCCCGACGAGATGCGCGGCCGGGTCAGCGCGGTGAACGGCCTGTTCATCGGCGCCTCGAACCAGCTCGGCGAGTTCGAGTCCGGGCTCACCGCACACTGGTTCGGCACGGTACCGGCAGTGGTCCTCGGCGGGATCGGCACCCTGGTGGTCACCGGAGCATGGATGAAGCTGTTCCCTAGCCTGGCGCAACGCGACCGCCTGCACTGAGGCCAATGCCGTCGCGCGTCGCTGCCCCGACAGCGGCGTATCGGCGATAACGCCTGGGGCGTTATCCGTCCTCCCCATGGAACACCGCACCTTCTCGGCAATAAGAAAGCCCGGCATCGAGCCGGGCTTTTCTCGCACCTTGCGGCGTGATCCGCGGTGTCAGGCGGGGCGCCGCATCTCCCGATGCAGGCGGTCGACGGTGCGCTCGCTACCGTTGTCGGCCAGGCGCAGATCGACGCGCCCCATGTCCTTGTGCAGACGGTCGACGGTCTGTTCGCTGCCGTTCTCGGCCAGGCGCGCCTCGCGGCTGGTCATGTCGCGGTGCAAGCGATCGATGGTCTGCTCGCTGCCGCTTTCGGCGACCCGGCGTTCTTCCTGGACGCGCGGCGCCTGGGTCTTGCGCAGGCGCTCGAGGGTACGGTCGGAACCGTCGGAGGCGATCAGTTGTTGGGCACCGCGCAGGGCGATGGATTCGACCCGCGGTGCGGCGAAGGCGGCATTGGCGGTCAGGGTAGCAAGGGCGATGGCGAGGATCAGCGGGCGTTTCATGGCAGTGGCTCCAGGTATTCGTTACGTGGGGCCATTCTCTGTTCGGGAAACTCGATTGGAAAACGAAGCGCGCCAATAGTATTCATCGACGTTTGAAATAGTGCGAATAACCGCTCTAGCACAGCAGTTACAGCAAGAATACGCCTCTCCGACCGACCTCGACACGGATTGACGGCATCGATATGAAGAATCGAAGAAATCGAAAGTTTGAAAAAAACACTCGGAATTGAGCACGGACCTCCCTCTCCGCAGAACCGGAGAGGGGCTCCGTCAGCAGCCTCCGGAACGGAGGCCGGCAGGGTTCAGAAGCGCGCCACCACGTTGAACAGGACCCGCGTCTCGCGCTTCCCATCGCGCTGGTCGGCTGGCTCGCCGATGACCTGGCGGGCAATCTCCGGGTTGAACGACAACTGGTCGGTGAGGTTGAAGCGCACCCCGGCACCGATCGAGCCAAGCTTCTGCTGCTCGTCATCGTCCACGTCGAGGTTGTAGGTCTTGCCCCAGTCGTAGAAAGCGTAGGCCTGGTAGCTGCGCAGCCAGCTATAGCCCACCGCCTGGCCATAGCGCGGTTCGAGCTTCAGGGCGAAGCCACGGTCACCGGTGATGTTGCCCGGGGCGAAGCCGCGACCGATCCCGCTGCCGCCAACGCCGAAGCGCTCGCTCGGCAGCAACGGGTCGAAGCTGTACTGCCATTGCAACTCGCCATACACCGACCAGGGTCCGCCGAGCCCTTGCAGACGCCCGATGTTGCCGTTGAGATAGACGAAACGTCCGTCGGCCACTTCGCGGGAACGACGTTCATCGTCCTTCTTGGTCGCGCCCCACATGTCCAGGCCGATGTTGTTGCGCACCTCCGCCAGGTTGATGCCCATCCAGCGGTCGACCCAGTCATAGGTCAGGCGTTGCTGGAACACCCGCACATGGTCACGACCGGGGTTCGAGGCGTCGCTGGCGAAGTCGCGCAGGCGGGTCTCGGTATCCTTCCACTGCAACGCCAGGCCGCCGCTCAGGTTCTGCGAGCGCGAGCGGATGAAGGGATGGTTGTAGGAAATGCTGCCTTCGGTGCTCTTGCTGACGCTGTCGAAGGGGAATACCGAGTCCGGGATGTCCGGGTTGACCTTCGAATAGGAACCCATGATCTGCAGGGTATCGCCGGCGAACATGCCGCCCAGCGGCAACGTGCCGCGCAACTGGATGTAGCGGGTGGCATCGCTGAACGGCGAGATCGCGCCGAGCACGTCGATCTGCTCGTAGAAGCCCAGGCGGGAGAACTCGGTGGCGCCGAAGGCCAGGGTGGTCGGGTCGGTGTAGTGCGAACCGCGGTTGTCGAGGCTGACGAAGCCTTCGTATCGCTGCTGCTGCAAGGCCACGTCGAGGTTCGACGAGCCCAGCGCCTGCCCCGGGCTGAGCACGCTCTGCACGTTGACCCCCGGTAGGTCGCCGACCAGCAGCAGGCCGCGCTCCAGGGTATCGGCATCCAGCGGACGTTTTTCGGTCAGCGGCGCGAGCAGTTCCTCCACCCGCACCCGCGGCCCATCGACGGTTCCCTTGATCTGCACGTGCTCGAGGTAACCCTCGATCACCTGCAGGCGTACCTTGCCGCCCTCGATGCTCTGCTCCGGCACCACTACCTGGGTCAACAGGTAGCCGTCCTGGCGGTACTTGGCGGTGAGGCGGTTGGCCAGGTCGACCAGTTCGGCCAGGGACACCTGCTTGCCGAGCATATGCTGGTAATAGGACTCGAGTACCGCCTTGTCATAGCGGGTGTTGCCTTCGATGCGTATCTCGCGCAGTTCGAAGCGGATCTGTTCGCTGCCTTGCGGCGCGACCTGCTTGGGCACCACCAGCGGCGCCTCGGGCTTGGCCTGCGGCTCGCTGCGGGGCTTGAAGCGTTCATCGAGCTGGGATGGCTGTACAGTCCCTGGCAACTCCACGGCGGCGGCGGAAGCAGCCAGCATCCCGCAGCCACAGAGCGTCACCCAGCGAAGCGTCCATTGCGAAGGTTTCATCATTCACCTCGGGCAGATGACGCACTACCGCCCGGAGACGATAGTGCGCATTGCGAAAAGGGTTAGAAATTCAGAGGCTTGTTGAAGCAGCTCCAGTAGTCGGCCAGGTAGCTCTGGTTCGAGCAACCCGCCCCACTCTCGGCCTCTGCCCTGAGCGGACGATCGGTGAACTGCCCCACCCGCTTGGCGCTGGCGTCCTCCGCCGGACCCGCGGCGGTAGCCGGCAGCAGGTTAGGATCGCTGACGTCCATGCCCAGAGCGTAGGCGCGCAGGAACGGGTTTTCGAGGAACGGGTTTTCCAGCGTGGTGGTGCGGTAGACCGCATCCCCGGGGGTATCCGGATCGCGCCCCTTCTGCAGTTCGCGCAAGTCGGAGAGCGCTGCCAGTTGCCCCAGGTCGCCCGGCGTGACCGGCAGCGGCAGGCTGCCCCGCCGGGTTGCCCGGCAGTTGAGCCGGTCGGAGCCGCTGGGGAGGGCAAGGCCACCCTGGAGGAAGTAGTACTGGCCTCAAGCCTCGCG
>OJJN01000443.1_pt1 | contig 9932 bp, 10 predicted proteins | sample 1596321 | NCBI WGS metagenome assembly OJJN01 (sample SAMEA4350123, study PRJEB24818) | metagenome | biome: human; feature: gut; material: faeces | place: Denmark | collected 2013-09 | reverse complement strand
TAAACATATTTATTTGTATTAGGAGCTTTAGTACAAAGTTTTCGTTAACAACTGCGGTGTTGGTTCTATATTTGTTGTATTTGATGTTGTATGTGTTTGCTGTCTTTTTTTTTTTTTTTATTTTGTTTATTTTTTTTTTTGAATGATCCGGCGACCCCCGAGCTCTGCACCTCTCTATTCGTCGGCAGCGTCAGATGTGTATAAGAGACAGGCGGTACGGTGCGGATAACCCGGCCCTGGTCGTTGAGGACCTGGTAGCCCTTGCCGATGTACTGCGGCGGCACACCCTGGCGGTCGAGCACCACCACGCCCTTGTCGTTGACGTAGCGGTACAGCTCCACCGCTCCGCCCGGCGCCGCCTGGGCGCCGAAGGAAAGCCCCTGGAGCACCAGCCCCAGGGCCATCAGGCAACGCATTACATCCTGTCCGACCATGCCAGTCCCTTGTGAAAGGTTCAGATACCGTATTGGGCGCGATAGGCCTCTACCGCCGGCAGATGCTTCTTCAGTTCAGCATCTTCGGCAAGATATTCCAGCACCTGCTCCAGGGAAACGATGCTCACCACCGGCATGCCGAAGTCGCGCTCGACCTCCTGGATCGCCGACAGCTCGCCCTTGCCGCGCTCCTGGCGGTTCAGCGCGATCAGCACGCCCGCGGCCCTGGCGCCCTGGGCGTCGATGATCTGCATCACTTCGCGGATCGCGGTGCCGGCGGTGATCACGTCGTCGATGATCAGCACCCGGCCGCTCAGCGGCGCGCCGACCAGCGTGCCGCCTTCGCCGTGGTCCTTGGCTTCCTTGCGGTTGAAGCACCAGGGCAGGTCGCGTTGGTGCTGCTCGGCGAGGGCCACCGCGGTGGTGGCGGCCAGGGGAATGCCCTTGTAGGCCGGGCCGAACAGGACGTCGAAGTCGATTCCGCTGTCGATCACCGCCTCGGCGTAGAAGCGTCCCAGGCGGGCCAGCGCCAGGCCGCTGTCGAACAGGCCGGCATTGAAGAAATAGGGGCTGGTGCGCCCGGACTTGAGGGTGAACTCACCGAAGCGCAGAACCCCGCGCTCGATGGCGAAACGAATGAAATCGCGCTGATACGCCTGCATGAATGACACCAAGCCGCATGAATTTAGCTAAACCGTTTGAGCTCGGGTATCATACACGCACGTGATTTTGGGGGCCATTTATGCGGATCATCAGTGTGAACGTGAATGGTATTCAGGCTGCGGCCGAGCGCGGTTTGCTCAGTTGGCTGCAAGCACAGAATGCCGACGTGATCTGCTTGCAGGACACCCGAGCCTCCGCCTTCGATCTGGATGACCCGTCCTTCCAACTGGACGGCTACTTCCTTTATGCCTGCGATGCCGAGCTACCCGAACAGGGCGGTGTCGCACTCTACAGCCGTTTGCAGCCCAAAGCTGTGATCAGCGGCTTAGGTTTCGAAACGGCCGATCGTTACGGGCGCTACCTGCAAGCCGACTTCGACAAGGTGAGTATCGCCACCCTGCTGCTGCCTTCCGGGCAGAGCGGAGACGAGAGCTTGAACCAGAAATTCAAGTTCATGGACGACTTCACCCATTACTTGAGCAAGCAGCGTCGCAAGCGCCGCGAATACATCTACTGCGGCTCGCTGTACGTCGCCCATCAGAAGATGGATGTGAAGAACTGGCGCGAATGTCAGCAGATGCCGGGCTTCCTCGCGCCCGAACGGGCCTGGCTGGACGAAGTGTTCGGCAACCTCGGCTATGCCGACGCCCTGCGCGAAGTCAGCCGCGAAGGCGACCAGTTCAGCTGGTGGCCGGACAGCGAACAGGCCGAGATGCTCAACCTCGGCTGGCGCTTCGACTACCAGGTGCTGACCCCCGGCCTGCGCCGCTTCGTGCGCAACGCCAAGCTGCCGCGCCAGCCGCGCTTCTCCCAGCATGCGCCGCTGATCGTCGACTACGACTGGCAGTTGAGCATCTGAGCCCTGTCAGACACGAAAAAGCCGGCGCATGCGCCGGCTTTTCTATTTCCCGTGCGGCCTACTTGATCAGCCGCAGGCAGAACGGATAGCGATAGGCCTTGCCTTCGTTGGCCTTGATGCCGGCGATGATGGTCAACACCAGCGCCGCCAGGCAGACCAGGCCGAGCAGGAAGAAGCCGATCACCACCAGCATCAGCAGGAAGCTGACGAACATCGCCAGCGCCACGGTGATCTGGAAGTTCAGCGCTTCCTTGCCCTGGGCGTCGACGAACGGATCGCTCTCGCGCTTGAGTTGCCAGACGATCAGCGGCCCGAGCAGGCTGCCGAAGGGAAACACCAGGCCGATGAACGCCGCGAAATGGCAGAACATCGCCCATTGCCGGGCTTCCTGGCCGGGGGTCGCGGCGACCTCTTCGGATACATCGTTCATGTAGCGCTCCTTCTCCGGGGCCCGGCAGGCAGTGCCGGGCGTCTGCTCATTCGGCCAGCGCGGCGCGCTGAAGTTCGAACAGCTCCTGCATGCCCTGCTGGGCCAGTTCGAGCATGGCGTTCAGCTCGGCGGGACGGAACGGCGCGCCTTCGGCGGTTCCCTGCACCTCGATGAAGCCGCCGGCATCGGTCATCACTACGTTCAGGTCGGTTTCCGCGGCGGAATCCTCCAGGTAGTCCAGGTCGAGGACCGGCACGCCCTGGTAGATGCCCACGGAAACGGCGGCGACCATTTGCTTCAGCGGATTGCCCTTGAGCGCGCCACGCTTCTTCAGCACCGCCAGGGCGTCGATCAGCGCCACGGTGGCGCCGGTGATCGAGGCGGTGCGGGTGCCGCCGTCGGCCTGGATCACGTCGCAGTCGATGTACAGGGTGTTCTCGCCGAGCTTGCTGAGGTCCAGCGCCGCTCGCAGGGAGCGGCCGATCAGGCGCTGGATCTCCAGGGTACGACCGCCCTGCTTGCCGCGGCTGGCCTCGCGCTGGTTACGCTCGCCGGTGGAGCGCGGCAGCATGCCGTACTCGGCGGTCAACCAACCCTGGCCCTGGCCCTTGAGGAAGCGCGGCACCCCGGACTCGGCGCTGACGGTGCAGATCACCTTGGTATCGCCGAACTCGACCAGCACCGAACCTTCTGCGTGCTTGGTGTAATGGCGGGTGATGCGGATCGGGCGCAGCTGGTCGGCGGCACGGCCACTGGGACGATTCATCGTGGATATCCTGTACTGAGAAAGCGGAATTGGCCGCCATTATAGAGGCCAGCCCGGGCTCTCAACCACCGTCGGCGTGCGGGCCCCGCCGGACGTGGGTTACAATGCCCGGCTCGAATCACGGCAGCCGCGCGCGTCCGGCACCGAACGCACTCCCCACACGACTATCGAGGTAGACCCATGGTGCACAGCATGACCGCCTTCGCCCGCGTCGAGCAGGCCGGTACCCACGGCACCCTGAGCTGGGAGCTGCGCTCGGTCAACCACCGTTACCTGGAGCCCCACCTGCGCCTGCCCGACGCCTTCCGCGACCTCGAAGGCGCGGTGCGCGAGGCGCTGCGCCAGGGCCTGTCGCGTGGCAAGGTGGAATGCACCCTGCGCTTCGCCGAGGAAACCGCCGGCAAGAGCCTGCAGGTCGATCAGGAGCGCGCCCGCCAACTGGTCGCCGCCGCCGAAGGCGTAGCCGCCCTGATCCGCCAGCCGGCGCCTCTCGATCCGCTCGCCGTGCTGGCCTGGCCCGGCGTACTGGTGGCCGACTCGGCCGATCCGCAGGCGCTCAACGCCGCCGCCCTGGAAGCCTTCGGCCAGGCCCTGGAGCAACTCAAGGCCGGCCGCTCGCGCGAAGGCCAGGAGCTGGCGAAGCTGCTCAACGATCGGCTCGACGCGATGCTGGTGGAAGTCGGCAACCTGCGCGAACTGGTGCCGACCATGCTGGCCAACCAGCGGCAGAAGATCCTCGACCGCTTCGCCGAACTCAAGGCCGAACTCGATCCGCAGCGCCTGGAGCAGGAACTGGTCCTGCTGGCGCAGAAGAGCGATGTCGCCGAGGAGCTGGACCGCCTCGCCACCCACGTCGGCGAGGTCCGCCGGGTCCTCAAGGCCGGCGGCGCCGCCGGTCGGCGCCTGGACTTCCTGATGCAGGAACTCAACCGGGAAGCCAACACTCTAGGCTCCAAGGCGTTCGACCCGCGCTCGACCCAGGCGGCGGTCAACCTCAAGGTCCTGATCGAGCAGATGCGCGAGCAGGTCCAGAACATCGAATGACCGGCGGGCGCCTCCGCCCGATCTCTTTCCAACCCGTACGAAGCACCAGGAACACCTCATGTCCGGCACCCTGTACATCGTTTCCGCTCCCTCCGGCGCCGGCAAGACCAGCCTGGTGAAGGCCCTGCTCGACGCCGCCCCCGAGGTCCGCGTGTCCGTCTCCCATACCACCCGCGGCATGCGTCCGGGCGAGGTGGACGGGGTCAACTACCACTTCACCAGCCGCGAGGAATTCCTCGCCATGCTCGAACGCAACGAGTTCCTCGAGCACGCCGAAGTCTTCGGCAACCTCTACGGCACCTCGCAGCGCTGGGTCGAGAAAACCCTCGCCGAAGGCCTCGACCTGATCCTCGAGATCGACTGGCAGGGCGCCCAGCAGGTGCGCCGGCTGATGCCCGAGGCCCAATCGATCTTCATCCTCCCGCCGAGCCAGGAAGCCCTGCGCCAGCGCCTGACCAACCGCGGCCAGGACAGCGACGAGGTGATCGAGCGGCGCATGCGCGAAGCCGTCAGCGAAATGAGCCACTACGTGGAGTACGATCACCTGGTGATCAACGACGATTTCGCCCACGCCCTGGACGACCTCAAGGCGATCTTCCGCGCCCGCCAGTTGCGCCAGGACGCCCAGCAGCAACGCCACGCCGAACTGCTCGGTCGTCTGCTCGCCTAAATCGGCTCTTCCATAAAGATTGGCGATTTTTTAGACTATTCAGTCCGCCCGGCAAACGTCGGGCTCACTTTTCGTTACGAGGAACACCATGGCCCGCGTCACCGTTGAAGACTGCCTGGACAACGTCGATAACCGTTTCGAGCTGGTCATGCTCGCCACCAAGCGCGCCCGTCAGCTGGCTACCGGCGGCAAGGAGCCGAAAGTGGCCTGGGAAAACGACAAGCCGACCGTCGTCGCCCTGCGCGAGATCGCTTCCGGCCTGGTCGATGAGAACGTCGTCCAGCAGGAAGACATCGTCGAGGACGAACCGCTGTTCGCAGCGTTCGACGACGAGGCCAACACCGAGGCCCTGTAAGCCATGGCCTCGGCTCGACGTCGCCTGCGAGCGCCGCAACCCGCCTACGGGCAGGGGGTGAACCCTTGCCGGGCATAGACGCCTTCGCCGACAGACTGTCGAGCTACCTCGGGCCGGACCAGGTCAACCTGGTCCGCCGCGCCTACTACTACGCCGAGCAGGCCCACGACGGGCAACGCCGCCGCAGCGGCGAACCGTACGTGACCCACCCGCTGGCGGTCTCCAACATCCTCGCCGACATGCACATGGACCATCAGAGCCTGATGGCCGCGATGCTGCACGACGTGATCGAGGACACCGGCATCGCCAAGGAAGCGCTCACCGCGCAGTTCGGCGAGACGGTTTCGGAACTGGTCGACGGGGTCAGCAAGCTGACCCAGATGAACTTCGAGACCAAGGCCGAGGCCCAGGCCGAGAACTTCCAGAAGATGGCCATGGCCATGGCCCGCGACATCCGCGTGATCCTGGTCAAGCTGGCCGACCGCCTGCACAACATGCGCACCCTCGAGGTGCTGTCCGGCGAAAAGCGCCGGCGCATCGCCAAGGAAACCCTGGAAATCTACGCGCCCATCGCCAACCGCCTGGGCATGCACACCATGCGCGTGGAGTTCGAGGACCTAGGTTTCAAGGCCATGCACCCGATGCGCGCCGAGCGCATCCGCCAGGCGGTGAAGAAGGCCCGCGGCAACCGCCGCGAGATCGTCGGCAAGATCCAGGAGTCGCTGGTCAACTGCCTCGCCCGCGAAGGCATGGAAGGCCAGGTGATCGGCCGCGAGAAGCACCTCTACAGCATCTACCAGAAGATGCGCGGCAAGCGTAAGGCGTTCAACGAGATCATGGACGTCTACGCCTTCCGCATCATCGTCGACAAGGTCGATACCTGCTATCGCGTGCTGGGCGCCGTGCACAGCCTGTACAAGCCGTTCCCCGGACGCTTCAAGGACTACATCGCGATTCCCAAGGCCAACGGCTACCAGTCGCTGCATACCACCCTGTTCGGCATGCACGGGGTGCCCATCGAGATCCAGATCCGTACCCGCGAGATGGAAGAGATGGCCAACCACGGGATCGCCGCGCACTGGCTGTACAAGTCCAACGACGAGACGCCCAAGGGCACCCATGCCCGCGCCCGGCAATGGGTGAAGGGCGTGCTGGAACTGCAGCAGCGCGCCGGCAACTCGCTGGAATTCATCGAGAACGTGAAGATCGACCTGTTCCCGGACGAGGTCTACGTGTTCACGCCCAAGGGCCGCATCATGGAACTGCCCAAGGGTTCCACCGCGGTCGACTTCGCCTACGCGGTGCACACCGACGTCGGCAACAGTTGCATCGCCTGCCGCATCAACCGTCGCCTGGCGCCGCTCTCCGAGCCGTTGCAGAGCGGCCAGACGGTGGAAATCGTCACCGCCCCGGGCGCCCGGCCGAACCCGGCCTGGCTGAGCTTCGTGGTCACCGGCAAGGCGCGCACCCATATCCGCCATGCGCTCAAGCTGCAACGCCGCTCCGAGTCGATCAACCTCGGCGAGCGCCTGCTGAACAAGACCCTTACCGGCTTCGACAGCCACCTCGAGAAGATTCCCCAGGAACGCATCCAGGCCGTGCTCGCCGAGTACCGCATGGAAGTCTTCGAGGACCTGCTGGAAGAGATCGGCCTGGGCAACCGCATGGCCTACGTGGTCGCCCGCCGCCTACTGTCCAGCGAGGGCGAGGAAGCGCCAAGCGCCGAGGGTCCGCTGGCGATCCGCGGCACCGAAGGCCTGGTCCTGAGCTACGCCAAGTGCTGCACGCCGATTCCCGGCGACCCGATCGTTGGCCACCTGTCCGCCGGCAAGGGCATGGTGGTGCACCTGGAAAGCTGCAAGAACATCAGCGAAGTACGCCACAACCCGGAAAAATGCATCCAGCTCAGCTGGGCCAAGGATGTCACCGGCGAATTCAATGTCGAACTGCGCGTCGAGCTGGAGCACCAGCGTGGCCTGATCGCCCTGCTCGCCACCAGCGTCAACGCGGCCGACGGCAACATCGAGAAGATCAGCATGGACGAGCGCGACGGCCGCATCAGCGTGGTCCAGCTGGTCGTCAGCGTGCACGATCGCGTCCACCTGGCCCGCGTCATCAAGAAGCTGCGCGCCCTCAAGGGAGTGATCCGGATCACCCGCCTGCGTAGCTGACCCGCTTTTTCCTGTGTCATCCGGCGCCCCCGCGCCCACTCGATTTCAGCAAGGAGTTCCCATGACCAAGACCGTTATCCACACCGACAACGCCCCGGCCGCCATCGGCACCTACTCCCAGGCCATCAAGGCCGGCAATACCGTCTACGTGTCCGGGCAGATCCCGCTGGACCCGAAGACCATGGAACTGGTGGAAGGCTTCGAGGAGCAGACCGTCCAGGTGTTCGAGAACCTCAAGGCGGTGATCGAGGCTTCCGGCGGCTACCTGCACGACGTCGCCAAGCTGAACATCTTCCTCACCGACCTGTCGCACTTCGCCAAGGTCAACGAGATCATGGGCCGCTACTTCACCCAGCCCTACCCGGCGCGCGCCGCTATCGGCGTAGCCGCCCTGCCGAAGGGCGCACAGGTGGAAATGGACGCCATCGTCGTCCTCGAGTAAGCCGGATGTTCGCGACGGGGCCCAAGGCCCCGTCGCTCTGCATGGAGTAGCACGATGCGCCGCGTGATTTTCCTCGCCGCAGCCGCCACCCTGCTGGCCGGCTGCGCCGGCACGGCCGATCCGTCCGGCACCTGGATCAACCAGGCCGCGATCGACGCCGCGAGCAAGGACGGCAAGCTGCGCGAGGCCCTGCTCGCCTATGGCCCGAACCTGGAATGGAAGCTCGACAGCAAGGCAGGCGAAGCCACCTTCAGCAACGGCTTCGAACTGGGCGAAGGGACCCTGAGCAAGAGCGATGACGAGCACTGGAAGGTTGCCTTCTATGGCGACGACAACCAGGAGAGTCTCGAACTGGACGGCAAGGAGCTGATCCAGCAGGCCAGCGCCAACGGCCCGGAACAGCGTTTCCGCCGTCTCGACCCGCAACCCGCGGCCAACAGCCCTGCCGGCAGCGGTTTCGAGCGGGCCTTGTATGGCAGCTATCTGAAGGGCAGCTGGAAGATCCGCGAAGGCCAGGGCCAGGGCGGCAAGGTCGAGTTCCAGGCCAATGGCCTGGTCAGCGGTCTGCCCGGCGCCGAACGCTACGCGCTGTGCCTGGCCGGCGATTGCGCAGCGATGAGCGGCGACAACGACAGCATCTGGCTGCAACAAGGCAACCGCGGCCGCGAATTGCTGTTCAGCCTCGACGACGACGAGCTGCAACTGTTCGAAGCGGTCAATACCGCCGGCGCCAACGAGATGCCCAGCTACGTGCCCGGCAAGCGCGTCTGGCTGCTGGAGCGCTGAGGCCTCTCAGAGGGCGGCCAGCACCAGCCAGCCGCCCAGCGCCAGCAGCAGGACGCCGCACAGCCGGTCCAGCGCACCTACCCTCCGTTGCAACCAGCCGCGCCAGCGCGGCCTGTCCAGCAGGCGAACCAGCGCCATGTCCCAGCACAGCACCGCCAAGCTCATCCACGCCAGGCACAAGGCCAGCGCCCAGCCCGGCAGGCTGAAGCGCGCCAGCACGCCGAACAGCCCCGCATAGAAGATCGGCAGCTTGGGATTCAGGCTGCTCGCCAGCAGGCCGTCGCGCAGCCCGCGCAGATAGCCGCCGCGGGACGGGACGTCGCGCTGCGCCGGCATTTCCAGTCGCCTCTGCGCAAGCAGCGCCTGGCCCGCCAGCCAGAGGAAGTACAGTCCGCCGAGCGCCTGCAGCCAGCGCAAGGCGCTGTGCGCCGAGTCCGGCACGCTGGCCAACAGGCCGAGCACCAGCAGCATGCTCAGGAGGTTGGCCAGGGCGATGCCGGCGGCCACCCCGTCGGCCTGGCGCCGGCCGCGCAGCACGGCGGCGCGCACCAACAGGAAGAAGTCCGGCCCCGGCGACAGCAGGGCGGCGAAATGGGTACTGGCGACAAGGACGAACGCGGCGAACATGAAGGCCCCTCGAAACGCGAAGGCCTCCAGTCTGTGCAGCACGGCGGGCGCCGTATTGGAAAAAACTCAGGTCTTGGCGCTGCGCCGGAACTGCCCCGGAGTGACCCCGGTGAAACGCCGGAAGGTCGTGGAGAAGTGCGCCTGGTCGTAGAAGCCGAGGTGCTGGGCGAGTTCCGCCAGCGGCCGTTCTTCCAGCAACAGGCGCTTGGCCTGGCGCACCCGGCATTGCAGTTGGTAGGTATGCGGCGGCACGCCGTAGGCACGCCGGAAAGCCTCGATCAGGTGGCGCGGGTGGCGCTGCAGCAACTGCGCCAGTTGGTCCAGACCGAGCGCCTCGGTGGCATGCGCCTCCAGGTAATCGCGCAGGCGTGCGGTGGTTCCGCCGTCGCGGGGCGCCGCAGCCGCCGGGCGCAAGCCGCCGTGGCGCACGAAGACCTGTTCGAGCAAGGCCAGCAGGCGGCTTTCCAACCCCAATGCGTCGCTGCGCTGGAAATCCTCGGCCAGCCACGCCAGGCCAGCCGCCACGCTGCCGTCGTCGGCCGGGTTCAGTTCGCCGAAGCCGCGCGGCAACTGTTTGCGGCCGAGCAGGCCGAGCAGGCGCGTTTCCTCGACATAGAGCATCCGGTAGACCAGCCGCTCGGATTCGGCGTGCCCGGTATGTGGCTCTTCCGGGTTCATCAGCGAC
>OJJN01000442.1_pt1 | contig 9934 bp, 10 predicted proteins | sample 1596321 | NCBI WGS metagenome assembly OJJN01 (sample SAMEA4350123, study PRJEB24818) | metagenome | biome: human; feature: gut; material: faeces | place: Denmark | collected 2013-09 | reverse complement strand
CTCCGTCGATCGTGTCTTCTGTGTTTGATTGAATGACCCGGCATCCCCCGAGTTCTACACCTCTCTATTCGTCGGCAGCGTCAGATGTGTATAAGAGGCAGCTCGTCCCCGCCCTGGCTGAGCCAGGGATGCAGCAGTGGCGTGGCGTCGGCGAAATCCAGGGTCTCCAGCGCGTCGATGCGCCGGTAGGGGAATTCGCAGCCGGCGATGCGCATGCCGCGGCGCATTTCCGCTTCGTCGGCGATCAGCACGATGTGCGCCTGCTCGCGCACCTCGGTGTCGGCCAGCAGGCGGGCGATCAGTTCCGGGCCGATGCCGGCCGGATCGCCCAGGACCATGGCCAGTCGCGGTAGGGATGGAGCGTTCATGGGGAAGTCCTCGGGTCGGGCGACGCCTGCTGCAGGCGCACGGTGTCGGGTACGGTGCGGTAGATACGCCGCGCGTTGCTATGGAAAAGCCGTTCCTGGTCGGCGTACGGCAGGTCGGCGACGATGCGTTTGAAACCGCCATAGATGTCGTCGAACGAGCCGCACAGGCTGTCCACCGGGAAGTTGCTGGCGAACATCGCCCGCTCGACGCCGAACAGGGCGATGCTTTCGCGGACGATCCAGGCGTTGTCCTCGACGCTCCAGCGCCGGCCGGCCTGGCCGATGCCGGAGATCTTCAACGCCACGTTGGGGCATTCGGCGAAGCGCGCCATGGCCCGTTGCCAGGCGGCCAGCCCCTCCTCGCTGCGATCGGACGGCAGGCCGGCGTGGTTGAGCACGATCAGCGTATCGGGGAAGTCGCGCGCCAGGCATGCGGCCTCGGCGACGTTCCACCAGGGCGTCTGCAGGTCGAAGTGCAGGCCGTGCCGGGCCAGCTCGGCATAGCCGCGACGCCAGCGCTCGTCGCTCATCAGGCTGCGCAGCTCGCCGACCTGTTGCGGGCGTTGCGGACCGCCGGGCTTGTGGCGGACGCTGCGGACCCGTGCGAAGCCCGCCTGCGCCGCCAGCACCTCGGCGGCGTCCGGCGCGTCCAGCCAGGCCTGCGCCACCACCGCGTGGGGCGCGCCATGGCGTTCGGCGAGGTGATGCACGAAGCGGGTTTCGCCGAGCGGATCGCGCGGGTCCCACTCGGTTTCCACGTAGACCGTCTCGACCACCCGGTGTGCGCCGACGTCGCCGAAGTAGTCCGCCGGCAGGTAGCGGCGCTTGATCGCGCTGTAGTCGCCGTAGCGGAACGGAATCTTGGCGTCCTCCGCGAGCCAGGGGTGGTAGTTCGCCTGCGGGTCCCAGAAATGATGATGGGCGTCGACGATCGGCCCGTCGTACAGCTCAGCCATGCTTTGCCTCGGTCTTGTCCAGGGAAATCAGCAGGGTGCCGGCGATGAAGGCTGCCGAGCAGAGGGCGAAGAAGCCCAGCACCGCGGCATATCCGCCCAGGTGTTGCAGCAGCAGCCCGACCAGGATCGGCACGGCGATGCCGCCGAGGCTGCCGGCCATGTTCATCACCCCGCCGACCAGGCCGACCCGGGCCGGAGCGGCGAGCAAGGCCGGAAAGCTCCAGTACAGGCTGCCCCACATCAGGAAGAAGGCGGTCAGCGCCAGCAGGGTCACGGCGGCATAGGCATCTTCCAGGCTCGGCAACAGCAGGAAGGCGACCAGCGCCGCGAGGCCCGAGACCGTCAGCAGGCCCTTGGCCGCCAGGCCGCGGCGCACGCCCTTGCGGATCAGCAGGTCGCAGAGGAAGCCGCCGACCAGGGAACCGACGGCGCCACAGAGGAAGATGACGAAGGTCGCGGCGCCGATACCCTTGATATCGAAGCCGCGCGCCTGCGCCAGGTAGCTAGGACCCCAGGTCAGCAGGCCGAAGAACACCATGGCCCAACTGGCGCGGCCGAGGACGATACCGACCAGGGAGCGGCCGGCGATGCCCAGTCTTCCGCCGGCCTGGCAGTCCGCTTCGGCGAGCGGGGTGGTGCGGTCGGCGTTGATCCGGTCCAGCTCGGCGGCGTTGACCCCGGGATGCTCGGCCGGGTCGTCGCGCAGGTAGTGCCAGGCCAGCCAGGCCATGGCCAGGGTGGCGATGCCGGCGATGAAGAAGGCGCTGCGCCAGGAGCCGAGCACGGCGATCAGGTAGGCGATGACCAGTCCGCCGAGAGCGACGCCCAGCGGCCCTCCGCAGTCCATCAGCACGGCGCCGCGGCTGCGTTCGCTGGAGCCCAGCCACAGCGAGTTGAGCTTGCCGCCGGAGGGGAACAGCGGCGCTTCCGCCGCGCCCAGGGCGACCCGGGCGAACATCAGCGACAGGCCGCCGCTGGCGAAGGCCGCGAGGGTCTGGAAGGCTCCCCAGAGGCCGGTGGACCAGCCGATCACCCGGCGCGGGCCGTAGCGGTCGATCAGCCAGCCGCCGGGAATCTGCAACAGCGCGTAGGCCCAGAAGAAGCTGCTGAGGATCAGCCCCTGCATGCTCGGCGTGAGCTGGAATTCACCGGCGATGGTGGGCATGGCGATGGACAGCGAGACCCGGTCGACCAGGTTGATCACCGTCAGGGCGAAGACGATGGCGAAGATGCGCCAGCGGACGTTGCTGGGTTTTGCGGCAGTGGCCTTGTCCTGGGCAGGATCAGCCTGGAGCACGGCGGTCTGTGCCTGAGCCATGGGTCGTACCTCTTTTATTGTTGTTCTTGTGCTGCGGAACTGGGTTGGCAGGTCCGGCACGCCCACTATCCGGCTTTCCATCGATAACCGTCTAATCAAAGCTGCTCATACGGCCATTTCCTACGGTTATCGCTCCAGGTATCCGACATCCGCTTCCACTCATAACCCCAGGCTATCGGTGTATGCCTTATTTTGAGTGGACGCTTATCGGTGCGCTTCGCACACTCCGCTCTACCCATAACAACAATGACAACCAGAGGTCCTCCATGCGTACCGCATATGCGCGCTCCGTCCCCTCCTTCCTGGCCGCTTGCGCCCTGCTCTGCTGCACCGCCCTGCCCGCCCTGGCGGCTGCCTGGAAACCCGAAGAGAACCTGGAGATCGTCGTCGCCGGCGGTCCCGGTGGCGGCACCGACCAACTCGCCCGCCTGGTCCAGTCGGCGATCAGCCAGAACAAGCTGCTCGACGTCAACACCGTGGTGCTGAACAAGGGCGGCGGCAACGGCGCCGAAGCCTTCCTCGACCTGAAGCTGGCCAAGGGCAACGCGCACAAGCTGGTGATCGGCACCAACAATGTCTACCTGCTGCCGCTGGTGGCCCGGCTGGGCTACCAATGGACCGACCTGACGCCGGTGGCGGCGGTGGCCGAGGACGACTTCATCCTCTGGACCTACCAGGCGGCGCCGTGGGCGGACGCCGCGGCGTTCCTCGCCGATCTGAAGAAGGACGCGACAGGCATGCGCTTCGGCGGCAGCCAGTCGAAGGACGTCGACCAGACTCTAAGCCTGCTGCTCGGCAAGCAGGTCGGCGGCAAACTGACCTACATCCCCTTCAAGAGCGGCAGCGAGGCGTCCATCCAGTTGGCCGGCAGGCACATCGCCGCCAACCTCAACAACCCGGCGGAAAGCCTCAGCCAGTGGCGCGGCGGCCAGGTCCGGCCGCTCTGCGTGTTCAGCCACGAGCGCATGATCTACACCGCCAAGGTCGCTGCCGAGCAGTCCTGGGCGGACATCCCCACCTGCCACGAGCAGGGCCTGGGCATCGACCAGTACCGCTTCCCGCGCACCGTGTTCCTGCCCGGCGGAGTCAGCGACGAGCAGCGCGCCTTCTACGTCGAGTTGATGCGCAAGGTCAGCCAGACCGCCGAGTTCAGGGACTATGTCGAACGCTCGGCGCTGGCGCCGACCTTCCTCGCTGGCGAGGACCTGGTGAGCTACATCGAGAAGGACCGCCAGCGCGTCATCCCGCTGTTCCAGGAAGCCGGCTGGCTTCGCCAGTAACCCGCGTAGCGCGATCAGGAGACGAACATGTCCAGCTCATCCGATGCGCCGCTGGTCGCCACCCGCTGGGTGGAGATCGGCCTGGCGCTGTTCACCGCCGCGCTCGGCGCGATCGTCATGTACGGCAGCCAGGATATCGGCATCGGCTGGGGCGACAGCGGCCCCGAGGCCGGCTATTTCCCCTTCTACATCGGCCTGCTGCTGAGCGCCGCCAGCCTCGGCAACCTGCTCTTGGCCCTGTGCCGCTGGCGGGCGCTGGATACCTCGTTCGTCGCCCGCACGGCCTTTCGCCGGGTGCTTGCGGTGTTCCTGCCGATCGCCGCCTACGTGGCGGCCATGCCGTTCGCCGGGATCTACCTCGCCTCCGCGTTGTTCATCGCCTGGTTCATGTGGCGCGACCGTAGCCGCGACAAACCCTACGGCGTGCCGCTGATCGTCACGCTGTCCTGCGGCGCGGCGCTGGCCAGCTACCTGGTCTTCGCCGTCTGGTTCAAGGTGCCGCTGGATGCCGGAATACTGGCCGACCTCGCGGCCTTCGTCGGGAGCGCCAGGCCATGAGCGAATTCGATTCCCTGATGCAGGGCATGAGCCTGGTCCTCAGCGCCCATCACCTCGGCCTGATGGTGATCGGCGTGCTGCTCGGCATCCTGGTCGGCGTGCTGCCGGGCCTCGGTGCGCCGAACGGGGTGGCGCTGCTGCTGCCGCTGACCTTCAGCATGTCGCCGGTGTCGGCGATCATCCTGCTTTCCTGCATGTACTGGGGCGCGTTGTTCGGCGGCTCGATCACCTCGATCCTGTTCAACATCCCCGGCGAGCCGTCGTCGGTGGCCACCACCTTCGACGGCTACCCGATGGCGCGCAACGGCCAGGCCGGCGAAGCGCTGACCGCCGCCTTCACCTCGGCGCTCCTCGGGGCGCTGGTCGGCGTGCTGCTGCTGACCTTCCTGTCCACCCATATCGCTCGCTTCGCCCTGGCGTTCAGCTCGCCCGAGTTCTTCGCCGTCTACCTGCTGGCGTTCTGCACCTTCATCGGCATGAGCCGCAACCCGCCATTGAAGACCCTGGTGGCGATGACCATCGGCTTCGCCATGGCCGCCGTGGGCATGGATACCGTGTCCGGCGACCTGCGCCTGACCTTCGACCAGCCCTGGCTGCTTTCCGGGCTGAGTTTCGAGGTGGCGGTGATCGGCCTGTTCGGCATCGGCGAGATCCTCTGCATGGTGGAGGAAGGCCTGGTGTTTCGCGGCGAGCGCGCACGCATCACGCCGATGGTGATCCTGCGTACCTGGGCCAGGCTGCCGCGCTACTGGCTGACCTGGCTGCGCAGCGCGCTGGTCGGCTGCTGGATGGGCGTCACTCCGGGCGGCCCCACCGCCGCCTCGTTCATGAGCTACAGCCTGGCGCGGCGCTTCTCGAAGAACCGCGAGAACTTCGGCAAGGGCGAGGTGGAAGGCGTGATCGCTCCGGAGACAGCCGACCATAGCGCCGGCACCAGCGCCCTGCTGCCGATGCTGACGCTCGGCATCCCCGGCTCGGCGACCGCCGCGGTGATGCTCGGTGGCCTGATGATCTGGGGGCTGCATCCCGGGCCGACGCTGTTCGTCGAACAACACGACTTCGTCTGGGGCCTGATCGCCAGCATGTACCTGGGCAACGTGGTCAGCCTGATCGTGGTACTGGCGACCGTACCGCTGTTCGCCTCGATCCTGCGGATTCCGTTCGCCATCGTCGCGCCGATCATCGTCATGGTCTGCGCCATCGGCGCCTACTCGGTGCACAACGCCATGCTCGACGTGGTCCTGATGCTGCTGTTCGGCGCGCTCGGCTACCTGTTCAAGAAACTCGGCTACCCCATCGCCCCGCTGGTGCTCGCCGCGGTGCTCGGCGACAAGGCCGAGGACGCGTTCCGCCAGTCGATGCTGTTCTCCGACGGGCAACTCTCGGTGTTCTGGTCCAACCCGCTGGTGGCCAGCCTGACCGGCGCGGCGCTGGCGATGCTGCTCTGGCCGTTGCTGGCGCGGTGCGCCGGGGCGCTGTTCCGGCGTGGCCGGCGGAGTCTCCGGCATGCCGCCTGAGCCTGCGTCTGGCGGCGGGGTGGATTTCTTGTCACCCTGGGTCTCCCCGCCGCCAGCGAGATACGCCATGTCCCGGATTCCCGACGCCAGCATCATCCACAGCCGCCTGCGCCTGCGCCAGTTGCGCCTGATGCTGGCCCTGGAGGAACTCGGCTCGCTGCGCCGCGCCGCCGACGAGATTGGCATGACCCAGCCGGCGGCGACCAAGATGCTCCACGAGGCCGAAGACCTGCTCGGCGTCGAGTTGTTCGAGCGTTTGCCGCGCGGCATGCGCGCGACGCCTTTCGGCGAGACGCTGATCTATTACTCGCGGATGATCTTCGCCGAGCTGTCCGGGATGCGCGAGGAACTGGTTGCGCTGGAATCCGGCAACCTCGGCCGGGTCACCGTCGGAGCGATCCCGGCGCTGGCCTCGAGCCTGCTGACGCGCACCATCGCCACCCTGAAGCAGAGTCATCCACGGCTGTCGATGAGCATCCAGGTGGACACCAGCGACGTGCTGGTCCAGGCCCTGCAACAGGACCAGCTGGACGTGGTGCTCGGACGCATCCCCAGCGGCGCGCGCACCGACGACCTGGTGTTCGACAGCCTCGGCGAGGAAGAACTCTGCGTGGTGGTCGGCGCGCAGAACCCGTTGTCGCAGGCACGCAAGCTGGACTGGGGCGAGTTGCAGGAGCTGACCTGGGTGTTGCAGCAGCACCCCAGCCCGATGCGCGGGATCGTCAACCAGGCCTTCCACAATGCGCGCATCGACCTGCCGAGCAGTATCGTCGAGACCACCTCGATCATGACCCTGCTCTCCCTGCTGCAACAGACCGACATGATCGGCATCACTCCACGCTCGGTGATCGAGGACTACCCGGGCAAGCACCTGCTGGCGATCCTGCCGATCCAGCTGGAGCCGCGCCTGCCGCCCTACGGCCTGATCACCCGACGCAACCGGGTCCACTCCTCGGCCATGCAGACCTTCATGGCCAGCGTACATGCCGAACAGGCGCGGCACCTGGCGAAGTGAGCGGCACTAGCACAAATGAGCTAATAGCCGCGAGCCGGCTGGACCTCTAACATCCTGCGGCATTTCAACGGAGTGAATGCCATGCCCTCGATCAAGCCCTTCGGTCTCGCCCTGCTCGTCCTCGGTCTCAGCGCCTGCGCCTCCCTCGGTCAGTCGGGGAATCGCGACAACGAGGTCAAGGTCGCCGCGCAGAAGCTCATCGGCCAGCCCGCCGGCAAGGCCTTCGAACTGTTCGGCAAGCCCGACCAGGGCCTCGGCCCTTCGTCCTACGGTAGCGGCGGCTTCTACGCCTGGAACCGCGTGCGGACCCACATGGGGCCGGACAAGGTCTTCATACAGACCGGCACCGAGTACGTCGGCCAGCGCGAGACCTGGGTCGGCGTCGGTGGCCAGGGGGTCGCCGGCATGGCGCCGGTGAGTAGCGAGGCGGTCTATCGCAAGACCGGCTACTACGAGAACGAGACCATCCTCGACTATTTCTGCAGCATCACCCTGTACACCGACAGCCGGGACATCATCACCAACGCCAGTGTGATCGACTGCCGGGACAGCCGCTGACGGGGCCGCCGGGCCCCGGCCTTCCTTCTCGACGACGAACCCCCGACGCGGAAGCCCTGCGGACAATGGCGTTACGCTATCGTTTTTTATTTCCTTGAATCCTTGTTTTCATACCTCTTATTTCGTCTGGAAATAAGATAGATCGATTCATTCTTTTCTCCCGACCCTTGGCCCCTGCCAAACTCCCTTCGCCACGGGATACCCCCGCGCCGACATGGCGGCATTCCCATCCGGAATGTCCGCCCCACATTGCAAGGCCCTGATCGTCGATCGCGGCCGACAAGGAGCTGGAACTTTCATGAAGAAACTCCCCGCCATCACCGCCCTCGCTCTCGCCCTGATCTCCGGCCTGGCCCAGGCCGACCGCCTGGAGGACATCCGCAAGGCCGGCGTATTGCGCGTCGCGTCCTTCGACAGCAACCCGCCGTTCGGTTTCGTCGACGCCAAGAGCAAGCAGATCGAAGGCCTCGACGTCGACTATGCCAAGGCCCTGGCCGACAAGCTGGGCGTCCGGCTGCAAGTGCTGCCGACCAACCCGGCCAACCGCATCCCGCTGCTGACGGCGAACAAGGTCGACCTGGTCCTGGCCAACTTCACCATCACCCCGGAGCGTGCGCAGCAGGTGGACTTCAGCATCCCCTACTTCTCCTCCGGCCAGCAGTTCATCGTCAAGAAAGGCACCCTGACCTCGCCGGAAGTCCTCAACAAGTGGCGGGTCGGCGTGGACAAGGGCACGGTCAACGAAGGCGTGCTGCGCGAGAAGTTCCCCGGCGCCAAGGTCATCGCCTACGACGACACGCCCTTCGCTTTCACCGCCCTGCGCAACGGCCAGGTCCAGGCCATCACCCAGGACGGTCCGAAGCTGATCGGCCTGCTGGCCAACGTGCCCGACCGCGACAAGTACGAAGTGCCGCCCTTCACCATTTCCAACGACCTGATCGGCGTCGGTATTCCCAAGGGCGAGAAGGCCCTGACCGAGTTCGTCGACAAGAGCCTGCGCGAGCTGGAGCAGGACGGCCAGGCGCAGAAGATCTACGACACCTGGTTCGGTCCGCAGACCAAGACCCCGCTGGCGCGCCTGTACAAGATCGGCGACAAGAGCTGAGCGGCCCGCTTCGCCCGCACGACCCGCGCGCCTCACTTCGCTGAGGCGCGTTTTTCGTTCTACCCGACGGAATCCCGCACATGTTCGGCGAACTTCTCGCCCCGCAGTACCTGCGCTGGTTGCTCGACGGCTTCCTGCTGACCCTCGGTCTTGCCCTGCTCAGTTGCCTGCTCGCCACCCTGATCGGCGCCCCCCTGGCCATCGCCCGGCTGTCGCGCCGGCGCCTGCTGTCCTGGCCGGCGCGCGCCTACCTGGCGCTGTTCCGCAATACCCCGCTGCTGGTGCAGCTGTTCTTCTGGTACTTCGGCGTTCCCGCGCTGCTGCCGGAGGCGCTGGTGAGCTGGCTGAACACGCCGCACGAGACGCCCTTGCTCGACTGGCCGTCCTTCGAGTTCCTCGCCGGTGCCTGGGGGCTGACCCTCTATACCTCGGCTTTCGTCGCCGAGGAGTTCCGCGCCGGCATCGCCTCGGTACGCCCCGAGCAGCGCGCCGCCGGCCTCGCCCTGGGGCTGACCCAGCGCCAGGTATGGCGCGAGGTGGTGCTGCCGCAGGCCCTGCGCACGGCTCTGCCGCCGCTGCTCGGGCAGTACATGAATGCGCTGAAGAACTCCTCGCTGGCGATGGCCATCGGCCTGGCCGAGCTGTCCTACGCTTCGCGCCAGGTGGAAACCGAGACCTTCAAGACCTTCCAGGCCTTCGGTATCGCCACCCTTCTCTACATCGGCGCCATCGCCCTGATCGAAGCTTTCGGCCAGGCGTTGCAGCAGACCCGCCGCTACCGCCAGGGAGGTGCCTGAGATGGATTTCTCGGTCATCTCGGACAACCTGTCCTACCTGCTGCTCGGCGCCTACCCGGACGGCCCGCTCGGCGGAGCGGCGCTGACCCTGCTGCTGGCGTCGCTCTCCGGACTGGCTTCGGCGGTGCTCGGCCTGGTCCTCGGCGTGGCCCTCGCGGTGCTGCCCGGCAAGCCGCGCCTGCTGCTGGTGGCGCTGCTCGGCTTCTTCCGCGCGATCCCGGTGCTGATGCTGATCTTCTGGACCTACTCTGTCTCTTATACACATCTCCGAGCCCACGAGACAGGCAGAAATCTCGTATGCCGTCTTCTGCTTGAAAAAAAAAAACCAGCAGCACATCAAAAAGCTTGTCCACTAGCACATGACCACGAAATCAAGACACTGAGACAGATAGATGACACAGAAGATGACTTAAGAGTGAGCAAAGAAGATCAGAAGACCTAAAATAAAGAAAGATCTCCAGC
>OJJN01000441.1_pt1 | contig 9944 bp, 7 predicted proteins | sample 1596321 | NCBI WGS metagenome assembly OJJN01 (sample SAMEA4350123, study PRJEB24818) | metagenome | biome: human; feature: gut; material: faeces | place: Denmark | collected 2013-09 | reverse complement strand
TTTATGATATACTTCATGGTATAAGAGACAGGCTTATGCACGGGTGTTTTTTTTTTTTTTTTTTTCAAGCAGAAGACGGCATACGAGATTTCTGCCTGTCTCGTGGGCTCGGAGATGTGTATAAGAGACAGCTGCCATGGATCGGCCCATGAGAGGAACAACGTCCGGCAACCCGGGAGTGATGTGAATGAATGCCTTCAACGGAGCGGCACGCAACAATGCCGAACCCATGAGATTCCGCAGCCTTGGCGGATGGGTGGAGCAGCCAGACGACCTGCAGCCGGCGCTGAAAGGCCACGAGCACGCAGACGTAGTCGTGGTCGGCGCCGGGTTCGCCGGCCTGTCAACGGCGCTGGAACTAAGGGCGCGTGGAGCGAACGTCATCGTTCTGGAACAGCAGTTCGCAGGCTTCGGGGCCAGCGGGCGCAATGCCGGCTATCTGCTCGGCAGTATGGGCATAGAATGCGAGGTTTTCGTCAAGCGAGTGGGGCTTGAGCAGGCACGTAAGTTCGTCGGTTTCTATGACGAGGCCGTCACCTATGTGGAAGAGCGTTTGGCTGCGCTGGACATCGATTGCGATTACACGCCCTCGGGAATCATCCGGGCCGCCGTCCATCCCAGCCAGGAAAAGCGACTGCGAGCGAACATGGAGCTTGGCCACGCGCTGGGCTCTGTCACGCGCTTCGTGGATAGCGCCGAGATGCGCGCGCGAGGCATACCGCCCGCATTCCTGTTTGGCAGCGAGCAGCGTGGCGGCACCTTGAATCCGGGAAAGTACGTCAACGGCCTGCGTCGTGCGGCAATCAAGGCTGGCGTGAAATTGTACGAACGCACGCCGGTGCTTTCCTACTGTGAAGGGCAGGTGATTACCTGCAATACGGCCCAGGGTATCGCCACCGCCCCTGTAATGGTTCTGGCGACCAACGCCTACACGCCTCAGCTGGGAGTGCTACGCAACAAGGTTGCACCGATCCGGGTTTCGGCAATCGAAACCCAGCCGCTATCGGCGGAGCAACTGGCGTCCCTGGGTTGGCAAGAGCGTGAAGGCCTCATTACGCCGCACTACACCATGGAAAGTCATCGCCTGACGGCCCATGACACCCTGCTGCTGACCGTGAAGCAATTGGGTTATGCCTACGGCTCGAAGACACCCAATGTTCCGGACCACGCCGCCTACGCCGCGTTGTCGAGAGTGTTGCGCGAGCGTTTTCCTTCCTTGCAGGGCCTTGCCATTCGGCATTGCTGGAGCGGGTATATCAGCGGGGCCTACGACTTCCTCCCCGTGGTCGGGGTGACAGGGGCCAGGCAGAACATCTTCTATACGGCGGGATGTTCAGGGCATGGCCTTGCCACTCAATCGCTCATGGGCGCGCTTTTCGCCGAGCGAATCGGCGGTGGAGAGCCTCCGCTGCTAGCGGCGCTGGAACACAAGACGCCATCCATGCTACCCGAGCCACTTCAATGGTGCGCCATAAAGACGGCCTTTGCGGCCGCCAGGCTACTGGATGCATGGACCGACAAGAAAGTGCGCAAAGACAAAGCCTTGAACGGCTGATAACGATGCGGGGAGTTAATGGGGTTATGCCCGTACTCCCTTGCACCGATTAGACACAAGGCATCGATACAACTCTATCTGAAGGGGCAGTTAACGTGGAACCGAGAGACTTGTTCGCTCTGCTCTCATGTATTCTCCTGGTGATTTCCGGATTGTTTTATGGCGCTGCATTCATCAGGCGGAAAAACTATTTGCTTGGCCTGGAGTTCTTGATCGTAGGTATCTCGGCATCGAACTTCACTACATTCATAGCCACCGGCTGGCAAGCCAACTACAACATCGCGATCTTTCTCGACGCCTTTTCGCGAGGGGTGGGAGTGCCAGTTATCGCTACGCTCGGGCTAATGGCAGTTACCCACGATTACAAACCGTCGCCCGCCAAGGACATCCTCATTTTTGTAGCTGGCTTTGCCGCTACCGGCGTCTATTTCCTGTCTGGAATCATCGAGGGATTCCTCCCATATTTCTATGTATTCATGTGGTCAGCCTATACCTTGTATCTTTGCTACTTCACCTTGCAACTGGCCCGTGCAGGCGAAGCCCTCCATACTCTGGCCACCATCGCTGGCGGGCTGGCGGGCCTGGTAGTAGCGCTCAGATATGACTTCTTCCCGATTCCGGGAGACGACACGAAGATGGTCTTCATGACCATGGCCTTCCTGGCTTGGTCCTATTCCATGGTGCAGTTGTACTATGCCTATGGTGCGCTGGAGCGTTCGAACAAGGTATACGGCCAAGCGTTTCCTCGTCCACGATAAACAATACGGCGCGACAAGTTTTTTTCTGACCCGATAAACTGGCAGAACTGTTCTGCTGTAACTCCATGGCAGGCCCTGGCCCTGCCTTTTACCGCCCTTCGGGGCGGTTTTTTTTGCAGGCATTACATCCGCTATAGTCCCGCTCCGCCGCGGAGCTTGCATTGTCGGATAAAGTTGCTCGATTCATGACCGGTCATATCCGATCGCTCCCTCTGACCCGAGGCGAAACGACAATTAAAAATGCCCGAGCCGATATCTACGAAAGTTCCCCTCAAGCTCTCTTGCGCCCTGTTACCAAGCATCTCCAGGTAACACATGTTTCTTTACTTCCCAAGGTGGTGCACAGGGCACTGGGCCTGGAACAGAACTTTTTCCATAACCGCCTGATTTATAACAATTAAAAAAACAAGAAAGAGAACTGGCATATGGTTTGCCTCATGATCGTCCGACATGGTCAATTGATCAGGTCAAATGATCATTATCGACAGGAGCCGACTTCTTCCCCTTGGGAGGTCGAGCAACCGGTCCATGCCCTGTGTGAGGAGCCATCCAATGAAAGATGTAACTGAACGGCTGGAAGGTGAAGCGCCCACCCGTCGTGTTTTCCAGCAGCAGTTGTTCATGACCCTCGCGGTATCGACCGTGCTCTGTTCGGTCCAGGCTGCGCCCCAGGGCCCCGAGGCGCTGGGGTCGAAACTGACCCCCTTGGGCGGGGAGATCGCAGCGAGTGCAAGCGGGGATATTCCTGCCTGGACGCAGCCTGGACAGCAGGACGAGGGATGGAGCTACGGCCAGGTGCGAGGAGAGCACTGGAAGTTCAAGGGCGACAAGCCGCTCTACAGCATCGACGCGAACAATCTCGCGCAACACTCGAGCAAGCTGTCCCCCGGACAGGTCGAGCTGTTCAAGAGGATTCCCGGCTATCGCATGGATGTGTATCCGACCCGTCGGACCTGTAGCGCTCCGGACTTCGTGGTCGAGAACACCCGGCAGAACGTTGGTTTCGCCAAGCTCGATGCTGCCGGCCTCGCTCTGGACGAGGCTCACGTTCCGGGCATCCCGTTCCCCATGCCGAGTACCGGTGCCGAGGTGATGTGGAACATGAAGATGCGCTACCGCGGCGTTGGCGTCGAAATTCCCCGGACCATTTCCGGAATTTCTCCACGCAAAGGGGGGGAATGGTTACGTCAGTCGACAGATACCTTCTTCTTCACGCCCTGGGGGAAAAAGGGGAGTGCGCTCTTCTCGTCAGTTGGCCGCCTGGAGAATGCGACCTTCTTCAACTACCTCGAGCCGGCTGCTCTGGCCGGCCAGTCCGCGGTACAGACTGCCGTGGCCGGCGAACAGGCCACGACCTTCTACTACTTCCCCGGCCAGCGCCGCGTGCGGCGAATGCCGTCGTACTCCTACGATGCGCCACAGATCGGCCTGGATAACCAGTACACCGTCGACGAGGCGAACGTCTTCTTCGGCACCATGGACCGTTTCGACTGGAAGCTGATCGGCAAGCAGGAGTTGCTGGTGCCTTACAACGATTTCGGTGCCTACGACACTGGCGCCAAGGTGGAGACGTTTGCCGGCAACGACTCGATCGCGCCGCAGTCGCGTCGCTATGAGCTGCATCGGGTCTGGGTCGTCGAGGCCAATGTCCGTCAAGGCATGCGCCATCAGGCGCCGAAGCGCATGTTCTACATCGACGAGGACAGCTGGAACCCGTTGCTGGCGGTGGACTACGACAAGCAAGGGCAGATCTGGAAAGTGCGCGAAGGGTTCTCGATTCCCGTGTACGAGACAGGCGCCTGCGACGTCCAGGCCCAGGTCCAGTACAACCTGGCGGATGGCCGCTACCTCTTCGACATGACCTCGATCGGTGCGGGCAAGAACGATATTCGCTGGCTCACCGAAGACAACGGCTCCCCCCGCCTGAAGCGTGACTTCTTCACCTCCGACAATCTGCGAGCCATCAGCGAGCGCTAACCGACGCCAGATCGAGAGCCAGCATGAAAAAAATAATTACGAAAGCCTCAGGCCTTGTCATCGCGTGCACAACCCCACTGGCAATGGGATTCACGTTCGAAACCGAAACCCTCAATGGCTCCTTCGACTCCACGATCACCGCAGGCATGGGTCTGCGTACCGAGTCACGGGGCTGCAACCTGATCAACCAGGGACCGACCGGGCACAACGCGCCCTCCGGCTGCCTGGCGCAGAGCTCCGGCGTGGCCGACCAGGGCGACCTGAACTACGACCGCGGCGACATGTTCACCAACTACCTCAAGGGCACCCATGAGCTGTTGCTGAAGATGCCCGAGGACATCACCTTCATGGCGCGCGGCACCTGGATCCGCGACTTCGCTGCCACCGATACCACCGGCACGCTGTCGTTCAACGCCCCGGAGAGCGTCGGCAGCAACGGGCTGAGCGACGACGCCCGCGATGACCTCGCGTTCAAGGCCCGCCTGCTGGACCTGTGGGTGAGCAAAGGCTTCGACGTGGGCGGGCAGCGGGTCCGCGCACGCCTGGGCAACCAGGTGATCAACTGGGGCGAAAGCCTGTTCGTGGCCGGTGGCATCAACAATACCAACGCCTACGATTACCAGGCCTTGGCGCGCCCCGGCGTGCAGCTCAAGGAGGCCGTGCTGCCGGCGCCGATGCTCAGTGTCGCGTCGGGCCTGGGCTCGGGTGTCAACGTCGAGGCCTACTATCAATTCCGCTGGAACAAGAGCGAATTGCCGCCGGTGGGCAGCTACTGGTCCACCACCAACGCGCTGGGTGAGGGCAGGGGGGACTACGGATTCTCCGAAAAGGACGCCCGCGACAGCGGCCAGTGGGGCCTTTCGCTGCGCTGGCAGCCGGAGGACAGCGACGTCGCCTATGGCTTCTACGTGATGCGTTATCACGACAAGTTGCCATCGTTGCGTGTCGCCATTCTCGACCCGAACACCTTCGCGGCGGCACCGACCTGGGAGTACCAGGAAGACCGGATGATGTACGGCATCAGTGCCAACATGCCGATCGGTGACTGGGCCGTCGGTACGGAGCTGTCGTACCGGCCGAAGGACTCGGTCATGCTCAACCCGGTCATCGACCTGTGTACCGGCAACGGCGGCAAATGCTGGAAGGACGAGAAGAAATTCCAGTGGCACCTGACCGGCTTGTACAGCTTCACGCCGTCCAATTCCCCGACGCTTCTGGATTTCAGCGGGGCCAGCACGGGCAGCTTGCTGACCGAACTGGTGGTCATCAAGTACCCGGGGCTGCATGACGAGGTCAATGGCGAACCGCTCGCCGCGGGACTCAATGCCTGGCAGCTGGATCCTGCCAGAGCGCCGAAGTCCCGTGGCGACAAGACCTCTTCAGGGATCAACCTGGACTTCAGCCTGACCTATGACGGCACCTTGTTGCCGGGCTGGCAGGTCACGCCGGGCGTCTTCTATGCACGGTCGCTGGGAGGACGGACACCGAACCTCAGCGCAACCTTCACCGAGGACGCGAGCAGCATGAACCTGTACCTGAACTTCGTGCGGAACCCGGCCAGTTGGCAGATTTCCCTCAACTACGCGAAGTTCATGGGCGGTGAGACGCCCTACGACCAGCTTTATCGTGACCGCGATTATGTCGGCATCGCGATCTCCCGCACCTTGTGAGGCTTGCCGTGAACGGTTCTGTAAAGCTACCTGAGGCCCCGACACGTGGCCTGTTGTCATATGTCGAAGGTGTGTTGTTCAGGCATCGCCGGCTGGTGCTGGCGAGCCTGGCGGTATTCACGCTGATCATGGGCTGGTTCGCCGTACAGCTGCGCATGGATGCCGGCTTCGAAAAGCAATTGCCGGTAGGCCACGAATACATCGAGACATTCGAGGCCTACCGCAATGACCTGCTGGGGGCGAACCGACTGACCATCGTGGTCAAGGCCCGAGAGGGCGATATCTGGAGCGCCCCGGGCCTGAAGCGGCTGTATGACGTCACCCAGGCGGTGACCTTCCTCCCGGGAGTATCGCGCAGCAGCGTGCGCTCCCTGTGGACGCCCAACGCCTTCGTCAACGAAATCACCGAGGAAGGTTTTCGTGCTGATCCGCTGGTACCCGGAACGGTTTCTCCCGAGCACCTGGATGACCGGATCATCGCGAAGATCGCCAATTCCACTGCCCAGGGCGGCTTCATCGGTACGCTGGTTTCCCGGGACCAGAGCAGCGCGATGATCACGGTGGAACTCAACGAGTACGATAGCCAGGGCGCCCATCTGGACTACGTAACCTTCAACCATCGGCTGGAGAAAGAGATCCGCCAGCGCTTCGAAGACGGCGATTTCGAAATCCAGATCATCGGTTTCGCCAAGCAGATCGGCGACATCGCCGACGGAGCTTCAGCCGTGCTGGAGTTCTGTTTGCTGGCGTTGCTGCTGACGGCGGGGGCGGTGTACTGGTATTGCCACTCGCTGCGTTTCACCTTGCTGGCGTTGGTCTGTTCGCTGGCCTCGCTGGTCTGGCAGTTCGGCAGCCTGCGCCTGTTGGGCTACGGGCTCGATCCGCTGGCAGTGCTGGTGCCCTTCCTGGTGTTCGCCATCGGGGTTTCCCATGGCGTGCAGCAAATCAACTTCATCGTGCGCGAGATCGCCATCGGCAAGAGCGCCGAAGAGGCGGCACGCTCGAGCTTCACCGGGTTGCTGGTTCCCGGGACGCTGGCGCTGGTGACCGCGCTGGTTTCCTTCGTGACGCTGCTGTTGATCCCGATCCCGATGGTGCGGGAACTGGCGATCACGGCTTCGCTTGGCGTGGCCTACAAGATCGTCACCAACCTGGTGATGCTGCCGTTGATGGCGTCGTTGCTGCGCGTCGACGACAAGTACGCAGCCGCCCAGGAGGTTGCCCGGCAGCGTCGCAGCCGTTGGCTGCGGGGCCTGGCCCGGCTCGCCGAGCCACGCAAGGCGCAGTGGGTGCTCGGCGCGGCCTTGGCGGTGTTCCTGGCGGCGATCTGGCAAAGCCATGACCGCGTCGTCGGCACGCTGCAGGCGGGTGCGCCGGAGTTGCGCGAGGACTCGCGCTTCAATCGCGACGCGGTCTCCATCGCCAGCAACTACGACATTGGCCTGGACTGGCTCAGCGTGGTGTTCGAAGTCGACAAGGCTCCTTCCGAGGTGGCCTGCGAGGATGTTGCCCTGGGCCAGTACCAGGATCGTTTCGTGTGGGCCATGCAGGGGGTGCCCGGCGTCCTCTCGGTCGCGTCCTTTTCCACCACCATGCGTCAGTTCAACGAGGGCTACAACGAAGGCAACCCGAAGATGGCGGCGGTGCCCATCGACCCGATGAACTACGCCGCGCTGGCCACCGAGGTTGCGCGAACCCCCGGGCTGATGCGCACCGATTGCAGCATGTCGGCCGTGCACCTGTACCTGGCCGATCACAAGGCCACGACCATCAACCGAGTGGTGGACGCCGCCAAGGCCTTCCGCAGCGAGTATCCGATGTCAGGCATTTCGATTCGCCTCGCCTCCGGCAACGCCGGCGTCCTGGCAGCGATCAACGAAGAGGTGGAGAAGAGCGAAACCCCCATGCTGCTTTACGTCTATGCCGCCATCGCCTTGCTGGTGTTCGTGGTCTATCGCGACTTGCGGGCAGTCCTGGTGTGTTGCCTGCCGCTGACCATCGGCACCTTCATTGGCTACTGGTTCATGAAGGAGCTGCAGATCGGCCTGACCATCGCCACCTTGCCGGTGATGGTGCTGGCAGTGGGCATTGGCGTCGATTACGCCTTCTACATCTACAACCGCCTGCAACTGCACCTGGCCCATGGCCAGACGATCACCAAGGCGGTGGAGTACGCGCTGCTCGAGGTGGGCGTCGCCACCATTTTCACCGCCATCACCTTGGCCGTTGGCGTGGCCACCTGGGCCTTCTCGGAGCTCAAGTTCCAGGCCGACATGGGCAAGCTGCTGGCCTTCATGTTCGTCGTCAACATGGTCATGGCCATGACCGTGCTGCCGGCCTTCGCCGTATGGCTGGAGCGGGCGTTCCCGCGCAAACGTCCCGTGCGCATGATCGGCGCGCTGGTGCACTGAGGAGAGAAGCATGAAGTTCAGGGTTTCATTCACCGCGGCCTTGCTCGCAGCAGGATTGCCGCTGATGTCTCTCCAGGCCGCGCCGTTGCAGGCCGTGCCGGCCGTGCAGGCGGGCAATGCCACGCAGGCCACCATGCTGGCCGCCGGCTGGGCCGGAGAGCGGGTGGTTGCCGTGGGCGACCACGGTGTCGTGTTGTTGTCCGACGACCAGGGCAGGCAGTGGCGCCAGGCACGCTCGGTCCCACTATCCACGCCATTGACGGGTGTGTCCTTCGTGGATGCCAGGCACGGCTGGGCGGTGGGTCACTGGGGCGCGATCCTGTCCACCGCCGACGGCGGGGAATCCTGGCAGGTCCAGCGCCTGTCGAGCGAAGAAGACCGGCCGCTGTTCGCCGTGCACTTTTTCGATGCCCGGCAGGGCGTTGCGGTAGGCCTCTGGTCGTTGGTGCTGACCACCGAGGATGGCGGCAAGACATGGACGGAGCAGCCGTTGCAAGCGCCTCCAGGAGCCAAGCGGGCCGACCTCAACCTGATGGGGCTGTTTGCCGACAACCACGGCACCCTGTACGCCACGGCCGAGCATGGGCAGGTGCTGCGCTCCGACGACCAGGGGAAGAACTGGCGTTACCTGGATACCGGCTATGAGGGCACCCTGTGGTCTGGCGCGGTGCTGGCCGATGGGCGTCTGCTGCTGGGTGGTCAGCGTGGCACCCTGTTGCAGGGCTCTGCCGATGGCAAGGCTTTTCGCAGAGTGCCGACGCAAGGCAAGGGCTCGGTCACATCCATAGCAGTGGCTGGCGCTCGGGTATTGGCGGTCGGGCTTGACGGACTGAAGGTACGGAGCAGGGATGGTGGAAACAGTTTCCAGGAAGCACCGTCGGCTGACGGCCTTTCGCTGACGGCGGCACTGTTCAACGCCGACGGCACGCCGCTGCTGTTTTCACGTCGCGGAGTAATGCCCCGCCAGGAATGAAAGTGTTCACCGGCCTCTTTGCTTGTCCGGGGACGCGGTTGGGCCTGGCGCCTTCGGGGCCAGGCCGGCCAGCGTGGAAGGCTTCTAGAGCTGGAGATAGTCGGCCAGGTCTGCGTAGTTATGTTGCCACAGGCCTGGGCTGCCATTGGGGTACTGGGAGCGGAAGCCGAGGATCTTCTGAACGCGCGGAGCAAGCGTTCTGACCAGTTCGAGCGGCACGATCAACGGGTAGGCCTCTTCAGGCGTGATGATCGAAGCCTGCATCGGGATGGTCAGCCCGCGACGGTAGAAGTCAGCGGTCACGTTGGCCCCGCCGCCATGAACGACTTTCCCGCCGAACAGCACGGCATCTCCTGCTTTCAACAGGGCAGGGATCGTCATTTCTGGGGTTCCTACATCTGTCTCTTATACACATCTCCGAGCCCACGAGACAGGCAGAAATCTCGTATGCCGTCTTCTGCTTGAAAAAAAAAAACATTAACAAAAACAAAAAAAAAAAACAATAAATAAAATAAAAATAAAAATAAATATATATGAAAGAGAGAGATTCATGTGGCAGACACTGACGTAAGGGTGCATCTTTCGGCCTCACAGGATGGA
>OJJN01000439.1_pt1 | contig 10023 bp, 9 predicted proteins | sample 1596321 | NCBI WGS metagenome assembly OJJN01 (sample SAMEA4350123, study PRJEB24818) | metagenome | biome: human; feature: gut; material: faeces | place: Denmark | collected 2013-09 | reverse complement strand
TGTCAAATGTTTCTCTAATATTCTTAAAATGATCAGAAGTTGCTAACAATATTCGCTACTTCTGTAAGTATTTCAAATAATCTCTCTTTTCTTTTTTTTTTTTTGTCAAGCAGAATACGTTTTTTTTTTTTCAAGCAGAAGACGGCATACGAGATTTCTGCCTGTCTCGTGGGCTCGGAGATGTGTATAAGAGACAGGTAGTCCACCAAGCCGTGGTTGGACTCGGTGAAATACTTCTGTACCTCGTTGACCTTCTGGCTCTCGTAGTTCGACCAGGTGTTCTCGGTGCCATTCACCACGCCGGTCTGCAAGCCCTGGTAGACCTCGGCGAAGGACATCTTCCGGGAGATCGCGCGGAGCTGGCGGAACTGCTCGTTGAGCACGTCGGAGGCCTGCACGCGGAATTTCAGCCCGCGCGCGTCTTCCGGCTCCAGCAACGGGCGATTGGCGGAGAGCTGCTTCATCCCGTTGTGCCAGTAGGCCAGGCCGAGGATGCCCTTGCCCTGCATGCTGGTCAGCAAGGCGCGCCCCTGCGGGCTGCGCTGGAAGCGGTCGACCGCCTGGATGTCGTCGAAGAGGAACGGCAGGTCGAAGATCTGCACCTTACGCGTGTACTGCTCGAACTTGGCCAGGGACGGCGCCAGCATCTGCACGTCGCCCAGCAGCAGCGCCTCCATTTCCTTGCCGTCGCCGAACAGCGACGAGTTGGGATAGACGTCTACCTCGACCCGGCCGCCCAGGCGCTGTTCGACGAGTTTCTTGAACAGCAGCGCGCCCTGGCCTTTGGGCGTGTTTTCCGCGACCACGTGGGAGAACTTGATGACGATCGGCTGCGCGGCATTCGCCAGGCAGGAGCCACCGATTGCCAGGGCGCACAACAGCGCCCGTACCATCGTCTTGAACATTTCGTGACCTCAGATTGTTGTTGTGCTTTCGAGGTATCGACGAGCCTGACGCAGCCGGCGCGTTCGGAGAATTCGCCATTGCTCAAGCCCGCGTTCGCGTCTGTCGAACGCGTTCAGCCACCCTCCCCGGCCCGCTCCAGCAGGCGTCGCGCGCGTCCCAGCACCGGCGCGTCGACCATCTCGCCGTCGACCACGAAGACGCCGGCACCGGAGGCGCCGGCCTCTGCCACCCGACGCGCCCACTCCAGTTCCGCGGGACTCGGCATCAATGTCTGGTGGATCGGCTCGACCTGGCTCGGATGGATGCACAGCAACCCGCCGAAGCCCATGTCGCGAGCGAAGCGCACTGCCTCGACCAGTCCGGCACGGTTCTGGATCGCCGGATAGACGCCGTCCAGCGGCGGCGCCAGGCCTGCCAGGCGCGATTGCAGGAGCAGCGCGTAACGGGCGTGACCGAGAATCTGTTCGGCGGCGTTGCTGCCGCTGTTGAGATCGAGGTCCAGGGCCAGGTCGAGGCTGCCGAAGGACAGCCGCTCGACCCCCGCGGCGGCGGCGATCTCGCCCAGCGCGGCAAGGCCGCGGGCACTCTCGACGATGGGCCAGACCGGCTTGCCGCTGGCCACGGCGGCGTGGCGCACCTGGGCGGCGCTCTCCACTTTCGGCAGGAGCAGGCCGATCACTCCGGCGTGGTCGCGGCACAGCGCCAGGTCGTCGGCATGCCCGGGATGCTCCACCGCGTTGATCCGCACCAGCACCCGGGCTTCCGGCGTATCGACGAGGAAACGCCGGAGATTGGCCCGCGCCTCGACCTTCAGCCCCTCCTCCACCGCATCCTCGAGGTCGACGATGACCCGGTCGGCGCCGCTGGCAAGGGCCTTGGGGATCCGCTCCGGGCGGGTCGCCGGGACGAACAGCGCGCTGCGCACGATCTGTCGGTTCATGTCCGCCTCCTCATACCGTTCCGATCGCGCGCAGGCGCTGGATATCGGCCGCGGTACAGCCCAGTTCGGCAAGCAGCGCGTCGCTGTCGCCGCCCAGCGCCGGCACCGCATCCATGCGCGGAACGAAGGCGCTGCTTCTGGCCGGCGGCAACAACGCCGGCAGGCGCCCGGCCGGGCTGTCGATGGAGGTCCAGCGTTGCCGCGCCTGTAACTGCGGGTGCGCCCAGACCCCGGCCATGTCGTTGACGTGGGCGTTGGCGATCTGCGCCTGTTCCAGGCGCGCCACCACCTCGGCGGCCGGCAAGGCGGCGAAGGCTTCGACGATCAGCGCACGCAGCTCTTCGCGGTTGGCCGAGCGCTTGAAGTTCGCCGAGAAGCGTTCGTCGTCGGCCAGCTCCGGGCGGCGCAGGACCTTGTCGCAGAAGGCCCGCCACTCGCGCTCGTTCTGCAGGCCGAGCATCACTGTGCCGCCGTCGCCGGCGGGGAATGGCCCATAGGGGTAGATGGTCGAGTGCGAAGCGCCGGCGCGCGGCGGCGGCGGCGCGTCCTGGTAGGCGTAGTACATCGGGTAGCCCATCCACTCCACCAGGCTCTCCAGCATCGACACGTCGATGCGGCTGCCCTCGCCGGTGCGCTCGCGCAGCAGCAGGGCCGAAAGGATGCTGCTGTAGGCGTACATGCCGGCGGCGATATCGGCGATCGAACAGCCGGCCTTGGCCATCTCGTTCGGCCCGGCGCCGCCGGTCACCGAAAGGAAGCCGCCCTCGCTCTGGATCAGCAGGTCGTAGGCCTTCTTCTTCTCGTAGGGACCGCCTTCGCCGTAGCCGGAGATATCGCAGACGATCAGTCGCGGGAAGCGCTCGCGCAACGCCTCGTAGGACAGGCCCAGGCGCGCGGCGGCGCCCGGCGCGAGGTTCTGCACCAGCACGTCGGCGCCGGCCAGCAGCTTCTCCAGCAACGGCAGCGCCTCGGCCTGCTTGAGATCGAGGCTGAGGCTCTGCTTGGAACGATTGGTCCAGACGAAGTGCGACGACAGGCCGTTGACCCGCTCGTCGTAACCGCGGGCGAAATCGCCGACGCCGGGGCGTTCGATCTTGATCACCCGCGCGCCGAGATCGGCCAGTTGGCGGGTGCAGAAGGGCGCGGCGATGGCGTGCTCCAGGCTGACCACGGTGATGCCGTCAAGCGGGCGCGGCTGGTGGGATTGCGTCATGGGTCGGACTCCCTGCCCTCGTCCGTCGAAGACGAGGTGCGGCTGGTTCGGTTGATCAGATCAGCGGCGTTACGGAAGGCGCCTGACGCAGGCCCCAGGCGCGCTGGATGAGGATTTCCGCCTCGGCGTCGGTGGCCGCGCCGGAGAACGCCAGCAGGCGGCGGAACTTGTCGGCCAGTTCGTCGCGGCTGAGGGTATTGCCGGGATCGCCCTTGGGTTCGTCGATGGCGGCGGTATGGCGCCGCCCCTGGCGATCGAGTACTTCGACCCGCCCGAGCCAGCGCTGCGGATAGGCGGCATCGACATCCGGGTCCAGGCGCATCTCGACCCGCTCGCGGAACGCTGCGACCCGCGGGTCGCTCAGCACATGCCGATGGAACTCGCCGAGGCCGGCCTTGCCGTACACGGCGATCAGGCCCAGCACGGTGCCCATGGAGAACTTCGCCTGGTGCACGGTCTGCGGCTCGACCACCCGGCCGAGCACGTCGATGGCGCCCTGGTGGACCCGCGCGGTGACCGCGGCGATCTGCGAGTGATCGAGCCCTTCGCGCTGCATCAGCGCCAGCAGCGCGTCGGCCGCGGGATGGGTATGGCGGCACGAGGCGTGGAACTTGAACGAGGTTTCCAGCAACGCCCAGCGGCTGCCGAGGCGATCCACCAGGCGCTCGGGGTCGGCGTCGCTGGACATCCCGGCGGCCATCCCCTGCTCGCCTTCGAGGATGTGTCGCGCGCCGCTCAGGCCGTCGGCGGTGAGATAGGCGGCGAGAAGCCCGTCGGCGGCGGCCTTGGCGGTATGCAACTGCTTGGAATCGGCGGCGTCGCGGAGGAACTCCCAGAGCCCGGCGGCCTGGGTTCCGGCGCTGCCGAGCAGGTCGACGAAGCGCTCGCGGTCGAAGTCCATCAGCTTGCCCACCGCCACTGCCGCGGCGAGGGTGCCGACCGTGGCAGTGGTATGGAACACCCGGTAGTGGGAACGGCCGAGGAATTCGCCGATGCGGATGCCGGCCTCGTAGCCGGCCACCGCCGCGAGGATCAGCTCGGCGCCGCTGCGGCCGAGGTCCTGGGCCGCGGCCAGGGCAGCAGGGAAGACCACCGCCGCGGGGTGCAGCACCGAGCTGTTGTGCAGGTCGTCCTGCTCCACCACGTGGGAAGCCGCGCCGTTCACCAGGGCGGCGAAATACGGCGAGCTGCGCCGCCGGCTGGGCAGGATCTGCGCGCTACCGTCGGCCGGGCCCATGCGTTCGGCGTAGCGCTCGAACAATGGGATCGGATGCTGGCCCTTGCCGGCCAGCGCCGAGCCGAGCCAGTCGAGGAACAATTCTTCCATCCGCGCCAACACCGCCGGCGGCAGGTCCTGGTAGCGCAGGCCGGCGAGAAAGCCGGCGAGTTGCTGGGTGTAGTCGGTCATGACCAACGCTCTCTTGTAGTTGTCCCGAGGCACGCGGCCTACAGCGGGTTGCTCAGTTCGATCAGGTTCAGGTCGGGGTCGCGCAGGTACAGCGAGAGGATCGGCCCGCCGGCGCCGGTGCGCTGCACCGGGCCCTCGAGGATTTCCACGGCCTGCTGGCGCAGTTGCTCGGCCACCGCCTCGAGTGGCGTGGCGACGATGAAACAGAGGTCGGCGGACCCTGGCGTAGGTCGCTCGGCCTTGGGTTCGAATTCGCCCCCGGCCTGGTGCAGGTTGATCTTCTGCGCACCGAAGGCGAGGGCCTTGCGACCCGCGCCGAAGGTAACGGCGCGCATGCCCAGCACGCGTGTGTAGAAATCGATGCTGGCGTCGATGTCGCGGACGGTGAGCACCAGGTGGTCGAGACGGTCGATCTGCATGGGCGGCTCCCGCTTCAGAACGAGCGCGGCAGTTCGAGCAGGTGCTCGGCCACGTAGGACAGGATCAGGTTGGTGGAGATCGGCGCCACCTGGTACAGGCGGGTCTCGCGGAACTTGCGCTCGACGTCGTACTCGCAGGCGAAGCCGAAGCCGCCGTGGGTCTGCAGGCAGGCGTTGGCCGCCTCCCAGGAAGCTTTCGCCGCCAGGTACTTGGCCATGTTCGCGCTGGCCCCGGCGTTGAGCCCGGCGTCGTACTCCTGGCAGGCGCGCCAGCGCATCAGGTCGGCGGCCTCCACTTCGATGTGCGCCTCGGCGATGGGGAACTGCACGCCCTGGTTCTGCCCTATCGGCCGGCCGAAGACCACGCGGTCGCGGGCATAGTGGCTGGCCTTGTCGATGAACCAGCGGCCGTCGCCGATGCATTCGGCGGCGATCAGGGTGCGCTCGGCATTGAGGCCGTCGAGGATGTAGCGGAAGCCCTTGCCTTCCTCGCCGATCAGGCTATCGGCGGGGATCTCCAGGTTGTCGAAGAACAGCTCGTTGGTCTCGTGGTTGACCATGTTGGCGATCGGCTGCACGGTCAGGCCCTTGCCGATGGCCTCGCGCAGGTCGACGAGGAAGATCGACATGCCTTCGGACTTGCGCTTCACCTCGGCCAGCGGCGTGGTGCGCGCCAGCAGGATCATCAGGTCGGAGTGCTGGATCCGCGAGATCCACACCTTCTGCCCGTTGATCACATAGCGGTCGCCCTTGCGCACGGCGGTGGTCTTGATCTTGGTGGTATCGGTGCCGGTGGTCGGCTCGGTCACCCCCATCGACTGCAGGCGCAGCTCGCCGCTGGCCAGCTTCGGCAGGTAGAAGCGCTTCTGCGCCTCGCTGCCGTTACGCAGCAACGTGAACATGTTGTACATCTGCCCGTGCACGGTGCCGGAGTTGCCGCCGCAGCGGTTGACTTCCTCCAGGATCACCGAGGCCTCGGCCAGGCCCAGACCGGAACCGCCGTACTCCTCCGGGATCATCGCCGAGAGCCAGCCGGCGTCGGTCAGGGCCTTGACGAAGGCCTCGGGAAAACCGCGCTGCTCATCGATGCGGCGCCAGTAGGCGGCGTCGAATTCGGCGCAGAGGGCACGTACGCCCTCGCGGATCGCGTTCAGCTCTTCGCTGTTCGGATTCATCGGTGACTCCTCGATTCTTGTCGTTGGATGGGCGCTGGGGCCCTTTCAGTCGAATTCCACGTCGCCGCGCTGGGCCAGGCCGGCGCCATTGCCGACCCATACCTCGGCCTTGCCGGCAGCGAGCAGGCGGCCGCCGACCTCGAACGGCTCGGGACAGATCAGCGGGCGCAGGCCGCGATAGGCGAAGCGACGCAGGCGCGCCTGCGGATTGGCCCGGCAGAACGCGCGCAGGGCCAGGGTGGCGATCAGCGGACCGTGCACCACCAGGCCCGGATAGCCTTCGGCATCGGTGACATAGGGCCAGTCGTAGTGAATGCGGTGGCCGTTGAAAGTCACCGCCGAGTAGCGGAACAGCAACACCGGATCGGGCTCCAGCGCCTCGCGCCAGTCGCCCTCGGGCAAGGCCTCGGTACCGCCGAGCTTGGGCGGGGTCGGTTCGCGGTAGACGATGTCGTGCTCTTCGCTCAGCGCCAGTTGGCCGTCCTGGCGGTAGTCGTGGCGCAGGGTGACGAACAGCAGCGCGCCGCTGCGACCGTGCTTCTCCTCGACCCGGAGGATGGTCGAGGTGCGGCTGGCCTCGCCGCCGACCCGCAGCGGCTGGTGGCACTCCAGGCGCCCGCCGGCCCACATGCGGTTGCGATCGTCCGCCGGCGGCAGGAAACCGCCGCGCGCCGGGTGGCCGTCGACGCCGAGGCCGGCGGCCTCCACCGGGTCCTGGAAGAACGCCCAGTGCCAGAGCGGCGGCAGCGCTTCGCCGTGGGCCGGGGTCGGCTCGCCGAAGGTGGCGGCGATGCGCTTGACCAGGTTGCGGCTCAATTGATCGTGGGTTTCTTCCTGGCGACCGATCCAGGGGGCGAAAGCGGACTCACTCATGCGTGGCTTCCCATGACCTAGGGGGTGATGGGAGGAGAATGATAGGATGCTAGCGTTTTGAGAATTTGCAATTACGCAATGGCGCGTTCGGATTTGCCGAACGCCATGGAGTGCCCATGCATTTCGATCTCGCCGACCTGCGCCTGTTCATCCATATCGCCGAGTCGCCCAGCCTGACCCAGGGCGCGCGCCGCGCCTTCCTTTCCCCGGCCGCCGCCAGCGCGCGGGTCAAGGCGCTCGAAGGCCAGCTTGGCAGCCGCCTGCTGTATCGCGACAGCCGCGGCGTCGAACTGACCCCGGCGGGCCAGCGCCTGCTACAGCACGCGCGGCTGATCATGCGCCAGGTGGAATACCTGAAGAGCGAGTTCACCGAGTACGGCAGCGACGCCGCCGGGCATATCCGCATCTTCGCCAATACCACCGCGGTCACCGAATTCCTTCCGGAAATCCTCGCCGGCTTCCTCGCCGCTCGTCCCGGGGTCACCGTCGACCTGCAGGAACGCCTCAGCCGCGACATTGTCCGCGGCGTGCTGGACGGCTCCACCGACCTCGGCATCATCGCCGGGCCGGTGGCGGCCACCGGCCTGCAGGTCCTGCATTTCAGCACCGACCGCCTGGTGATGGCGGTGCCCCAGGGCCATCCGCTGGCCGGACAGGCCAGGGTACGCCTGCGCGACACCCTGCAGTTCCAGCATATCGGCCTGCCCGAGGGCACCACCCTGCACGCCTTCCTGTACGAACGGGTGGAGCAGATGGGCGAGCAGCTATCGCTGCGCATCCAGGTCTCCAGCTTCGAGGCGATCTGCCGGATGATCGAGGGCGGCGTCGGCATCGGCGTGATCCCGCAGTCCGCCGCGCGCCGCCACAGCCGGACGATGAAGCTGGCGACCATCGAACTCGACGAGCCCTGGGCGATCCGCGAGCGCAGCCTGCTGGTACGCGACCTGGAAGCACTGCCGAGTTGCCTGCGGGCGTTGATCGAGGAGTTGCAGAGGGTGGGAGACAGCCTGTAGGGCGGATAACGCCCCTGGCGTTATCCGCGGGGCTCTGGAGAATCGGCGGACAACCGCCAGGCGGTTATCCGCCCTACGACTCCCGACAAGCCGGGGTGCGATCGTCGCGAAGGGCGCCGCCCACCACTCCCGCTCAGTTCGCCAACCCACCGCTCTCCGCCAGGCTGCGCTCGTCCGCGGCGAGCATCGCCGGCATGTGCTCGCGGAGGAACTCGACCCAGGTGCGGATCTTCGCATCCAGGTACTGCCGCGAGGGGTAGAGGGCGTAGACGTTGAGATGGAACAGGCTATAGCGCGGCAACACCCGCACCAGGCTGCCGTCCTTCAGGCCGTTGACCGCCGCGTACACCGGCAGCGCGCCGATACCCATGCCGGAGACCACCGCCTCGGTCATGGCGTCGGCGGTGTTGACCTGGAAATGCGTCTGGTTGATGCAGGCCAGTTCCTGGCCGTCGGGCCCGTCGAACAGCCAGCGGTCCAGCGACATCACCGAGTTCACCAGGCGCAGGCAACGGTGCGCGGACAGCTCCGCCGGCAGCTTGGGGAAGCCGTGCGCGGCAATGTAGCCCGGCGAGGCGCAGAGGATGCTGTAGGTCTGGCCGATGCACTTGGAGACGAAACCGGAGTCCGGCAGCTCGGGGGCGATCACCACGGAAATGTCGTAGCCCTCGTCGAGAATGTCGGTGATCCGGTTGGCCAGGGTCAGGTCGAAGCCAACCTCCGGGTAGGTCTCGCAATATTGCGAGATGGCCTTGATCAGGTAGTGCTGGCCGATGCCGGTCATCGCGTGGACCTTCAGCGTGCCCGACGGCCGCGCATGGGCGTCGCCCGCCTCGGCCTCGGCCTCCTCGATGTAGGCGAGTATCTGCTGGGCGCGCATCAGGTAGCGCTGCCCGGCTTCGGTCAGCGCGATGCGCCGGGTGGTGCGATGCAGCAGGCGGGTCTGCAGGTGGGCCTCCAGCTTGGCCACCGCACGGGAGACATAGGCGGTCGTCAGGTCCAGGCGCTGGGCGGCGGCAGTGAAACTGCCGGTCTCCGCGACGCTGACGAACGCGCGCATATTGAACAGGATATCCATCACGGCCCTCTAGGCTCTGACGCTTATGGCGCGTCTCTTTTCCACGCAACCCGGAGGACACCCCAAGGCGGCGCAGATTCTGTCACGAGTCAACCCACCTATTATTGCCTTTTGTGACAAAAATTTTTCACCTATCCGAGCTCTTATCCGCAAGCGCGGGCGCTCCTAGAATTCCCAGCCGTTTCGGCCTCCCCTCGCCGTCGTTCAGGATTCGCAGCAGTGCCCCGCGCCACCCGGAAAGGTCTCCCCCTGGTTCCACCGGCTCCCCTCGCGTTCTTTCCCAGCCCCGACGAATTGCGCCGCGCCCTGCTCGAATGGGCGCGTAGCGACGGCGTCGCCTGGGTCTTCGTGTTCAAGGCCCTGCTCACCGCCAGCCTCGCCCTGTGGCTGGCCTATCGCCTGGAGCTGCCGCAGCCGAGCACGGTGCTGGTGACGGTCTTCATCGTCATGCAGACGCAGAGCGGGCAGGTCCTGGCCAAGAGCTTCTACCGCATCGTCGGAACCCTGATCGGCCTCAGCGTGATGGTCACTCTGATCGCCCTGTTCGCCCAGGAGCGCGTGCTGTTCCTCGCCTGCCTGGCGCTCTGGGTCGGCCTGTGCACCGCCGGCGCCGCGCGCTACCGCGATTTCCGCGGCTACGCCTGCGTACTCGCCGGCTACACCGCGACCATGATCGGGATTCCAGCCACCGCGCACCCGGAAGGCGCCTTCATGGCGGCGCTGTGGCGGGTCCTGGAAATATCCCTGGGCATCCTCTGCACCGGTACCGTCAGCGCCATCTTCCTGCCGCAGACCAGCTGTCTCTTATACACATCTCCGAGCCCACGAGACAGGCAGAAATCTCGTATGCCGTCTTCTGCTTGAAAAAAAAAAAAACAAACCGACCGACACGAACACCAGTCTATTCAGCAGCCCTTGGTAATCTCCTTTTGTAGAACTACAAACATATTCAGCACGTACATCCCGTTCCGCACACCCCCCCCGCGGCCGAACAGACG
>OJJN01000438.1_pt1 | contig 10040 bp, 7 predicted proteins | sample 1596321 | NCBI WGS metagenome assembly OJJN01 (sample SAMEA4350123, study PRJEB24818) | metagenome | biome: human; feature: gut; material: faeces | place: Denmark | collected 2013-09 | reverse complement strand
TTTCTGCCTGTCTCGTGGGCTCGGAGATGTGTATAAGAGACAGGACCCCGGTGGCCGATGCCGAACAGGACGGCGGCGAGCGTCCGCTGCTGATGCCAGGCAAGAAGACCCTGTTCCAGCGCGTCCTGACCAAGCCCGGCGCGGCCATCTCCGCCGAGGTCGGCGGGCGGCAGGGGCGCGGGTTCGGCCGGCGGCGGGTTGCTCGCTCGCGGCGAGTCCTGCGGCGTCGCCAGCGGACGGATCTGGGTGGCTTCCAGGGCGCTCGGCGCCAGGCGGTCGAGGGCGGCGATCAGCGCGCCGGCGGTTGGGAAGCGCTCGGCCGGGTCCTTGGCCAGCAACTGGCGCAGGATGTCCTGGTAGCGGCCCTGTTCGATCGGCAGTTCCGGCAGCGGCTCGGTGAGGTGGGCCAGGGCGGTGGAGAGCGAATCCTTGCCGTTGTAGGGCAGCTTGCCGGTGAGGATCTCGTAGAGCACCACGCCCAGCGCGTAGAGGTCGGCGCGGCCGTCGATCTCCTGCCCGCGGGCCTGCTCCGGGCTCATGTAGCTGGGGGTGCCGACGGCGAAGCCGACCTGGGTGAACTGGGTATTGTCCTCGATCGACTTGGCGATGCCGAAGTCCGAGAGCACCGCGGTGCCGTCGGCGCGGAACAGGATATTGGCCGGCTTCACGTCGCGATGCACCAGGCCCTGGGAGTGCGCGTAGCCGAGCGCGGCGGCCACCTGCCGTACGTAGACCAGGCCCAGCTCGGGATCGAGGCCCTGCTGGATGCGCTCCTTGAGCGTGCCGTTGGGCAGGTATTCCATGGCCATGTAGTAGCAACTGCCGACGTTGCCGATGTCGTGGATGGTCACCGTGTTCGGGTGCGACAGCCGCGCCAGGGTCCGACCTTCGCGCAGGAAGCGTTCGGCGAAGCTCGGGTCGGCGGCCAGCGCCGCGGCCATCACCTTCAGCGCCACCTTGCGCTGCAGCGAGCGCTGGGTGGCCAGGTAGACCGTGGCCATGGCGCCTTCGCCCAGCTCGCGTTCGATGTCGAATCCCGGAAGTTCTATGTCCATGTCCGTCTCAGAAGGCCCTGACCACCAGGGCCGTGATGTTGTCCGGGGCGCCGCGGGTCAGGCCCAGGTGGACCAGGCTGCGGACCACCGCATAGGGATCGCTGTGGCTGAGCACGTCGCGCAGTTCGCTGTCGTCGGCGGTCTTGTTGAGGCCGTCGCTGCAGAGCAGGAAGCTGTCGCCGGGCAGCACGTGCAGCGCGGCTTCCGACAGTTCCAGTTGCTCGTGCACGCCGACCGCGCGGGTGACCACGTTGGCGCGCGGATGGTGGCGCGCCTCTTCCTCGCTGATCAATGCGTTGTCGAGCAGCTCCTGGACGTAGCTGTGGTCCCGCGAGATGGCTTCCAGCACGCCGCCGCGCAGGCGGTACAGGCGGCTGTCGCCGGCCCACAGGCAGCTCGCCTGGTTGCCGCGCGCGGCGAGCAGTACCAGGGTGCTGCCCATCACGCTGACGCCACGCAGGCCGGCCTCCTGGCGAACCCGCTCGTTGACCTGGGCGAGGCCGGTGCGCAACGCGCCGACATAGGCCGGTAGCGAGGAGGCCGCCGGGATGCGCCGCAGGGTATCGACGATCAGGCTGCTGACGAAGTCGCCGGCGGCGTGGCCGCCCATGCCGTCGGCGACCACCCAGAGTCCCGCCTCGGGGGCGTCGAGACTGGCGTCTTCGTTGACCTTGCGGACCATGCCGACGTGGCTGTAGCTGGCCGACCTGTAGTAGCTGACTGAGTTGGGCACCATCAGTTGTCCTTAACCGGGTATGCCGGGAAAGAGCGGGATCACCTCGCCCTCTCCGGTGAGGAATCGTCCGAACGCCGGCGCCGGCGGCAGGCCCTGGTAGCGCATCAGGCCGGCGGAGATCCGTGCCGAGCCGCGTCCCCACCAGTGGCTGGCGCCGTCGCAGGCGTGCTGGGCCAGCGCGGCGAGGCGCTGCGCCGGGGTCACCGCTTCGCTGCGCAGCAGGTTGCCGCTGATCAGCGATTGTTCGATGCGCGGTCCGCAGGGCGGTGCCGGGAGCTGCGCCACCGCCTGCTCGAAGGCCTCGACCTCGGCCTCCGGTTCGAGGGTGGAGAGCAGCAGGCTCTCGACCTGTTCGAACCAGCCGTCGTCGCCGCCGACCAGCCCGCCGAGGTCGGCGTTCGCCGGTAGCAGGCAGGCGACGGTCAGCGGGAAATAGCGACCGACCCGGTCGATGCTCGGCATCACCACTCCGGTCACCGCTTCGCCGCCGAGCAGGCCGGGGGCGATGGCGAAGCGCCACAGCGGGCTGGTCAGGTAGGCGTCGAGCCAGGCCGCGCCGAGCTCGTCCTGGCTGGCGCGCATGCCGCTGGCCAGCCAGGCGTCCCAGGGTTCGACGAAGGTGTTCGGCAGGCCGCGGCTGACGAAATCGCCGCGGCCGGCCAGCTTGCCGTAGAAACCGACGCTGTTCAAAGGCGCTCCGGGAGGCTGAAGCCGGACACGACCCGGCTCTTGAAGGGGTTGAAGGCGCTGCTGGCGCGCAGCTCGCAGGCGATGCTGGAGCCGTCGATGCGCAGCCGCAGGGTGAAGCGGTCCGGCGAGTTGCCGCGTTCCAGGTCCGACTGGTCGAGCAGGCGGAACCAGGCCCAGGGGCCTTCCAGGGTCAGGCCGGAACGGCCGCTGCTGGGCGGCGGCGTCACCGTCAGGCGGACCACGCCGAGGCCGTTGGCGCTCGGCCACTGCATCGCCACCGGGCGGCTGGGGCCGTGGTCGTAGGTCAGCTGCTGGCCGTCGAGGTCGAGGATGAACTGGCTGATCGCCGCGTCCATGGTCACCGGCTTGAGCTCGAAGCGCACCGTCGGTTGCATGCCGCCGGAGCGGAAGAAGGCGTCGCGGATCGCCGCTGCGCGCTGGAAAGTGTGCAGCACGCCGGGGTTGATGCCGAGCTTCTGCGCCGCGCCGGGCTGCCAGCGCCAGGTGCTGGCGGAGGTGTCGACGTAGGGTTGCAGGTACTGGCGGAAGTAGCTGTCCATCACCCCGCCGGCACCGAAGAAGTGGCCGAAGTCTTCCAGGGTGGCGTCGCGCGAACTGCCGGCGGCGATCGGGTAGCGCCCGGCCAGGGATTGCCGGTAGACGCTGACCACGTCGCTGATCCAGGCCGCGTTGAGCTGGTTGCGCACGCTGCCCATCATGCTGCTGGTGGTGGAGTTGACCACGTTCTTCACCAGGCCCTGGACCACCGGCGGCTGGCGCTCGGCGCTGAGGGCCACGCGCGAGGCGGCGGCGGCCACCTGGTTCTTGGCGTCGCCGAGCAGCGAGTCGCCGCTGGCTCCGGCCATGGCGCTGACCTGCACGTAGAGCGCGTTCATGTCTTCCAGCAGGCTGTCGATCGGCGCCGGCTCGTTGCCGCCCTCGCCCTTGCTGACCAGGCTGTTGAGTTCGGCGAAGTGGGCGCTGATCGGGTCGCTGTCGACCTGCCACGGCTGTTCGCGGGCGCCCTCTTCCTCCTGGCCGACCAGCGAGCCGAGGCGCTGCTTGAGCTTGTCCACGGTGCCGTCGGCGGCCTTCTTCACTTGCGCGGCGACCAGCCGGTCGCCCTTCTGCAGGTCGGTCTCGCGGGCCACTGCCTCGAGCAGCTTGCGGAACGGCGAGGTCGGCCCGGAGAGAATGCGCAGCACGTCGGCGGCCTGGGTGACATTGGTGATCGGCACCACGGTGAGGTCGGCGAGCAGGTCGTCCCACTGCCGCAGGTAGTCCTGGAAATACAGGCGACGCACGTCGAGGGCCAGGTTGGCGGCGTCGCCGGCATCGTTCAGGTCGCGCCCGAGCACCCACTGTTCCTCGGCGATGGTGCCGGCCTGGCTGAGGCTGGCGGTGAGGAACACCTCGCGATAGCCGCGGTAGGTGAAGAAGCCGCTGAGCGGGTCGGTGAGCGGCTTGCCGCTCTTGCGCGCGAACACCAGCGGCGCGTCGCGGCCGGCGGCGTCGCTGATGCGGAAGTCGGGCACGTCCTTGGGCAGCCTCTGCCGCTTGACCCGGTCGTAGACCCGCTGCGCCACCGGCAGTTGCTGCAACTGGCGGCGCAGGTCCTCGACCAGGTCCTGGTCCAGGCGCGCCGACGGCGGCCGTCGTTCGAGCAACGCGTCGAGGTGCGCGTGCAGCGCCTGGCGCTGTTCCGGCGAGAGGTCGCGCGGCAGGTTGCGTTCCCAGTCGAGGCTGATCCAGGCCTTGATGAAGTCGGCGTCGTAATGGTCCGGGCTGCCGAGCATCAGGTAGGCCTTCAGGCCCTCGTAGAGGAAATCGCTGCTGCCGCCGGAGCGCAACTGTTCCTCGATGCGGGTCACCAGGCGCGGGGCGAACACCGCGATCAGCAGCTTGCGGTAGACGCTGGCGGACTCCTCGCCGAGCATGTCGCCCTGGTACAGCCCGTAGCCTTCGGCCCAGCTCGGCGCGTCGCCGGCGAGATTCTGCACCGCGTTGAGCTGTGGCAGTACGGCCAGGACGTCGCGCTGGGCCGGGCTCAGCGACTCGATGCCGCGCGCCAGCGGGTCGACGCGCTGGTCGACCGCGGCGATGTAGCTCTGGTTGGCGCGGTAGCTGGCGATCCATACCGCCGTCACCGCCAGCACCACCAGCGCGGTGGCGCTCAGCGCGCCGATGGTCAGCCACTTGCGGCGGCGCTCGACCTTCGGGTTGGTGCCGACCAGGCCGCGTTCGCCGAACGCCACTTCGCGGAACAGCCGCTCGATGAAGTAGCTGCGCCCGGTTCCGGTCTGCCGCGCCAGGTGCTGGCGGTCGAGGTTCATCGACTGCGCCATGCTGCCGATCAGGCGGTCGATCGGACTGCCTTCCTGGGTTCCGCTGGTGAAGTACAGGCCGCGCAACAGCGGGCGTTCCTCGTAGGGGTTGGGCTTGAACACGCCGTTGAGGAACTCGCCGAGGCATTCGCGCAGGGCGGCGAATTGCTGCGGGAAGCCGTAGACCAGGTCGCGCCGCGCCGGGTCGCGCTCCTGCTGCAGGCGTTCCACCAGGCGCGCGGTGAGACGCTGTTCGAGCAGGGCGAATTCGCTGTCGAACACCGCCAGCGGGCCTTCCGCGCTCTTGCCGTCGTCGAGGGCGAAGGTCATCCCCCAGACCTGCGCGCGTTCCTCGCGGTTCAGGCTGTCGAAGAACTCCATAAAGCCCGGCACCAGGTCGAACTTGGTCAGCATCACGTAGATCGGGAAGCGCACCCCGAGCTGCTGGTACAGCTCCTGGATGCGTGCGCGGATCGCCTGGGCATGGGCGGCGCGCTCGGCGTCGCTGCCCAGCAGCAGGTCGGAAAGGCTGATGGCGATGAACGCGCCATCGATGGGGCGGCGCTTGCGCTGGGTCTTGAGCAGGTCGAGGAAGCCCAGCCAGGCGGCCTTGTCCACCTGGGCGTGGCTGTCCTGGGTGGTATAGCGGCCGGCGGTGTCCAGCAGCACCGCTTCGTCGGTGAACCACCAGTCGCAGTTGCGCGTGCCGCCGACCCCGCGGATCGCCCCGGCGCCCATCTGCGCGGCGAGCGGGAAGTCGAGGCCGGAATTCATCAGCGCGGTGGTCTTGCCCGAACCGGGCGGGCCGATGATCACGTACCAGGGCAACTCGTACAGGTTGCGCCGCTCGCTGCCGCCCAGCTTGGCCCGCTTGAGCAGGGCCAGGGCCTCGTCCATGCGTTGCTTGAGGGTCGCCAGCTCTTCGGCGGTGGCGACGCTGGCGGCGTCCGGCGCGCTGACCTCGGCGAGACTCTGCATGACCTTCGCCGCGTTGCGCCGGGCCTGCACGATGCGCAGCACGCGGAAGCCGATCCAGACCAGGAACAGCAGGACGATCAGCACCCAGCGGCTGGTCGCCGAGGCCAACGGTTCGTAGTTGCCCAGGCGCAGCAGCGGGCCGAGGAACCAGATGATCAGGCTCAGGGCGAGCAGGCCGAGCACCGGCACCACCCAGCGCGCGAAGAAGTTGAGGAAGCCTTTCATTGCGCGCCCTCCGCGAATACGGTGATTTCCACCCGGCGGTTGCGTGCGCGGCCTTCGGCGCTGGCATTGGTCGCCACCGGCTCGGTGTCGCTGCGCCCTTCGGCGGTGAAGCGGCCGGCGTCGCCGGTGGTCGCGCCGAGCAGGTCGGCGACCTCCTGGGCGCGGGCCTGGGACAGTTTCCAGTTGGACGGGTAGCGCAGCGTGGCGATCGGCCGGTTGTCGCTATGGCCGGTGACCAGCACCTGGCCCTTGACCTTGCGCAGGGCGTCGGCGATGCGCAGCAGCAGCGGCTGGAACTCGTCGCGCACGCTGGCGCTGGCGCTGGCGAACAGCTCGTCGCCGCGGATGGTCACCACCGAGCGGTCGACGGCGTCCTCCACCGCCACCCGCTGGGCCTTGATGTCGTCGGCGAGGAAGCGCGCCAGGCGTGGCCGCTCGATCACCCGCGGCTGCACCGCCGGGCGGTCGATGGCCTGCACCGGGATCTCGCCGATGGCGTGGATGCGCTTGAACACCGGCTCGGCGTCGGCGGCCAGCTTCATCCGCAGGCCGAACAGCAAGGCCAGCAGCAAGGCCAGGCCGATGGCGATACCGACCCACGGCGGCAGGTATTGCGAAAGGCGGTCGCGCATCACGCTGAGGCCGCGCCAGTGCGGCGACAGTTCGTGCTCGTACTCGCCGCGGGTGCTGCGGATCACCGCCGCGGTGCGCTCGCGCAGCGCCTCCAGTTGGCTGCGGCCGTCGTGCATGACCCGGTAGCGGCCTTCGAAGCCGAGGCTGGTGCACAGGTACAGCAGCTCCAGCAGGTGCAGGCGCTGGTGCGGGTTCTGCAGGCAGTGTTCGAGCAACTGGAAGACCTTCTCGCCGCCCCAGGCCTCGTTGTGCAGGGTGATCAGCAGGCTCTGCTTGCCCCAGTCGCTGGTGCTGCCCCACGGCGTGCTGAGCACCGCTTCGTCGAGGGCGGTGCAGAGCACGTAGCGCGCCAGCATCACTTCGTCCGGCGCCACGCCGGCCTGGCGTGCCTTCTCCTCGAACTGGCGCAGGTAGCCGAGCAGTTGCGCGCGCAGGCTGGCCGGCGCCGGATGGGCGATGGTGTTGCGCAGGCGGGTGAGCATCGCCAGCAGTGGGCCGGCGGCCTGCTCCAGGGGGTTGAGGCCGTCGCCGCGGCCGCTCAGCGGCGCCAGGCTGGCCATCGGCGGCGGCGTGTAGGGATCGCCGCCGCGGGGGCCGCCGGCCGGTTCCGGGGCGCGGCCGCCGGGACGCGGCATGATCATGGTGCGGTCGTCGGGCGGGCTTCCGTTGCCGCCGCCGGCCGGGGTGCCGAAGGGATCGTCGATGGGAGGCATCGTTGCTTATCCTCGAATGGCCCAGAAGGCCAGGTTCAGCCCGGGGAACTGGCCGGCGATGTGGAAGGCGAAGCCGCCGGAGTGCGTCAGCTGCTTCCAATGCGCGCTGCCGCGGTCCAGTTCGAAATAGGTGGAGCCGGCGTGGTAGGGGATCTGCCGCGGCGCCACCGGCATCGGCAGCAGGCCGATACCCGGCAGTTGCAGGTTGACCAGGTCGCGGATGTGCTCCACCGAGCCGACCTTGGCCTGCTGCGGGAAGTGCCCGCGCAGGCTCTCGCCGGGGACGTCGGCGCGCACCACCAGGACGAAGCTGGCGTTGTCGATCAGGCTGCGGTCGCTGAGCATCGCGACGTGCACGCCGTAGGCCTTCTCGACGATCGGGATGGCGATCGCCTTGGCGTCGATCACCGTCGCCAGCGCCTGGCGCAGGGCGAGCATCACCGGGGCGAAGCTGGCGGCCAGGTCGTCGTGGTTGTACACCGGGTACTCCTCGGGACGCCGCTGGCTGGCGGTGAAGGTACAGAACTCGCCGGCCAGGGCCACCAGTTCGCGGTACAGCTCCTGCGGGTGCAGCGGGCGCACGCGGGACAGGTGACCGGTGAGGGCCTCGGCGCGGTTGACCAGTTGCAGCAGCAGGAAGTCGGCGATTTCCGAGGCGCCCCCGGCGCTGGATGCCACCACCCGCCCGGCGAGGGCTTCGCCGCGCTGGTGGAGCAGGCCCAGCAGCTCCTTGGCGAAGGACGCCAGGGGCGGCGCGGCGGCAATGTCGAGCACCGGCGGCAGGTAGTCCTCGTCCAGGCTCAGGGCCTGGTCCGCGCGCTTCTCGCGGACCCGCGCGACGCCCACCGCGGCGTATTCGCCGAGGCCGTCGCGCTCGGTCAGCAGGCGGAACGCCTGGCTGCCCAGGGCCACCGGGGCGCGGCTCTCGAAGGCGGCATTGTCGTCGCGCACTTCCTGCACCTGGCTGACGTAGCGGGCGCCGCCGAGGGCCTCGCCCTCCTCTACCGTGTCGCGGGTGCCGACCCGCTTCAGCGGCAGGCCGAGGTAGACGATGCCATCGCGCAGGCTTTCCTCGACATTCAGCGGCGCCGGCGCCGGATCGTCGGCGGGGATGTTGAACGGCGTACCATCCGGCAGCACGCCGCGGGCGCTGACGATGGCCAGCTTGCCCTGGGTCAGCAGGGCATCGTCCAGCTTCAGCTCGGAAAAGCCCCAGCCGCCCGCCAGGAGCGAGCGGCAGCGGCCATCCACCAGGGTTTCCAGGTAGCGGTCGTGCTGCTGGAAATGTTGTGGCCGCAGGAACATGCCTTCGGACCACACCACGCGGTTATTCCAGGACATAGGGACTCCGAAGGTTCAGGGCGCGGGACGCGCGACGATGCCGATGGCCTGCGCGCCGAGCGTGATGTCGAGATGGCTGGTGCGTTGCCCCGGCACGGCGAGGACCTGGCGCCAGGTGGCGCGGTCGAGGTCGCGGTAGGCGGCGACGAAACCGAGCTGGCGGGTCTGCTCGTCGAGCGTGCGTTCGATGCGCCGTTCCTCGCCCGGACGCAGGAGGAACTCGTCCTGCTCCACCAGGTCGCCACCGAGGGTCGACTGGGCGTTGTCGGTGAGGGCGAAGTAGTCGGCGCGGCCGAACGCGGTGTCTTTCTTCAGCTCGTACAGCCGCAGGCGCAGCGGCGCCGCCTGGCCGGCGGCGGACGGGTTGAGGTTCGGTGCGGCGTGGAGCCAGATCACCACCCGGGTCGGCGGGGTTTCCGGCGGGCTGGACGAACAGGCGGCGAGCAGCAGCCCGAACAGCGCGACGATCAGTTTCTGCATGGTGTCGTCCTCATTGACGTTGTTTCTCCTGGTGTTCGTTGGCGTCAGGAACGCCGTAGTCGAGCGCTGTGTTCCTCGTAGGCGCGGCTGAATTCGCGGCCGAAAAGCTCCTGGAAGTCGTCCTCCGCCTCGCGCAGGATCTTCGCGTACAGCTCGGTGAAACTGTCCCAGTTCTGTGCCTGGCGGGCCCCCGGCAGCAGGCCGGAAAGCCCGGCCGGCTTGCCGAAGCGGGCTTCCAGCGCGGCCGGTTCGAAGCGCGCCAGCAGGTGGCGGATGGCGGCCTGCACGCCGGCCATCACCGCCAGCTGGTGCGCCTTGAGGTCTTCGAAGCTGTCGGCCACCGCGCGATCCGGCGCCATGAACGCCTGGTTGTCGCGGCGCAGCAGGAGCAGCATGGCCTCGTCGACGTTCGGCGCGAACTTCAGCGGGTTGTTCTGCACCGGCTGGATCATGGTCTGCGCCATGCGGAACTCGCCCTTCAGGCTGGCCCGCGCGCGCAGCACGTCCACCAGTCCTTCCACCAGGCCGCGATAGCTGCGGCCGATGGCTTCCATCTGCGCTTCGGCGCCGGCCGGGTCGACCTTCAACTGGGTCATGCCGGCGCCGCGCAGGAACGCTTGCAGCAGGTCGCCGCCGGCCGACGCGGCGGCGCTTGCCGGCGGCGTCGGCGCCGCCACGCTCGCTGGCTGTGGCTGTGGCTGTGGCTGTGGCTGTGGCTGTGGCTGTTGGGTGATCCCTGGGGCCTGTCTCTTATACACATCTCCGAGCCCACGAGACAGGCAGAAATCTCGTATGCCGTCTTCTGCTTGAAAAAAAAAAAAAAAAAAAGAAATATAGAGACACAATACGTCTAAGCAAACGCATA
>OJJN01000434.1_pt1 | contig 10157 bp, 9 predicted proteins | sample 1596321 | NCBI WGS metagenome assembly OJJN01 (sample SAMEA4350123, study PRJEB24818) | metagenome | biome: human; feature: gut; material: faeces | place: Denmark | collected 2013-09 | reverse complement strand
CATGCTCTCGTTACCTCCCTTTGTCTATTTTTCTTGTCTTCGTCGTTGTTATTGTACTGTTTTTTTTTTTGAATGACACGGCGACCACCGAGATCTACACCTCTCTATTCGTCGGCAGCGTCAGATGTGTATAAGAGACAGGAATATGGAAAAACAGCAGCGTGAGGCGGATTACCGTGCGGCACTGATCACCCGCAGACAGTATGGTGATGCTATCGCCGGACAGCGGGGGGAGTTACAGGATAAACAGCAGTTACTGGCCCGCTTTGCCCGGGTGGCGGCCAACTGGAATCAGCTGATCCGCTGCGAGCGTAATTTATCCTTTTATACCGTGGGTTATCAGCAGGTGACCGCACTGGCGCCGATCCTGTTTGCACTGCCGAAATTCCTCGCCGGGGAACTGATGCTGGGCGGATTAATGCAGCTGCGTCAGGCCTTCAGCAGTGTTGCGACGTCACTCGGCTGGTTTATTTTTGCCTATAAAGAGATAGCCGCCTGGCAGGCGACGGTAACCCGTCTGTACCATTTCGTCCGTCTGCTGGAAAATGACGCGGTGTCTGATGTCACCGAAACCCGTCAGTCGGCAGTGCGCCTGGATGTTTGCGCCGATATTCTGCTGCCGGATAATCGTCCTCTGCTGGAGAATGTCTCACTCTCTCTGCACGCCGGAGAATTTGCCATTATCAGCGGCCGCTCCGGACTGGGTAAATCCACTCTGCTGCGCACACTCAGCGGTCACTGGCCTTATTACCGGGGCAATATCAGCCGTGAACAGGATGTAATGTGGGTGCCGCAGTCACTTTATCTGCCGTCCGGGACACTGAAATCCCTGCTCGCCTATCCGCATACCGCCGCACAGTTCACGCCGGAGGCTTACCGCGAAGTGCTGGACGCCACCGGGCTTGCTGCACTGACACCACAACTGGATACCGATGCCGACTGGCGTCAGCGCCTGTCCGGCGGTGAACAGCAGCGGTTGCTGATCGCCCGTCTGCTGCTCAGTCAGCCAAAGCTGATGCTGCTCGATGAAATTACCTCCGCACTGGATGATGACAATGCGGTCCGCATGATCCGTCTGCTCCGTCAGCGTCTGCCGGACAGCACGCTTCTGCTGGTCAGCCACCAGCGTTTTCTTCAGCAGGAGGCAGATCGCGTGATCGCCCTGTCCGCCCCTGCCGCCACCTGCACATCAGGAGTCCGATATGCATTATAAACTGACCTTTGCCGGTGTGGTGCTGATCCTCACCGGCTGTACCGCTGTCAGCACAACCGGCACAGATAACCGTCCGCTGCCGCAGCGCAGTGATTTACAGCACATCCGCCTGGCAAACGGCATGAATGTGTATCTTCTGTCACGCCCGCAGCCCGGCGCAGAGCTGCGGCTGCTGGTGGAAAGCGGTTCATTACAGGAAACAGAAGAGCAGCGCGGTCTCGCGCATTTCACCGAACATATGGCCTTTAAAGGCACCACGCATTTCCCGGACACACAGAGTTTTAAACAGCTGGAAAAACAGGGGCTGAATCTCGGCAGCCATGTGAATGCCGCCACCAGCCTCAATTCCACTGTCTATAAACTGTCGCTGCCGCAGGCCACCCCGGAACAGATTCAGACCGGTTTGCAGGTACTCGCCGACTGGGCACAGGGCATGACCTTTGACCCTGTTGCGTTTGATAAAGAACGTTCCGTGATTATTGAGGAGTGGCGGCTGCGTCAGGGCATCGGCTTCCGCATCAATAATGCCCTTGAGCAACTGCGCTATGCGGGCAGTCTCTATGCGGAGCGTGACCCGATCGGGTTATTGGATGTGATCCGCCATGCACCGGTCAGCACAGCAAAAGACTATTATCAGACCTGGTATCAGCCGCAGCGGATGAGTCTGGTGGTTATCGGACAGTTTAACCGCCACGACGTCAGCAATCTGGCGGAGGCGTATTTTAATCAGCCCGCCAAAGAAGATGCCGCACAGGATGATCCGGCCCGTCAGCGCTTTGCCCCGCAGCCGGGACTGCTGGTAAAACCCGTCTTCGATAAAGAGCAGGGACAGCGCATTATGCAGTTCGCGCTGCAGCGGGATATCCGCGCGCCGCTCAATACCCGTGACGGGCAGTATGATGACCTGCTGGATAATCTCTGGGTGACTATCCTCAATCAGCGCCTGACCGCGCTGGTGGATAGCGGACAGTTACCGGCTGCCAGTATCAACCCGCAGGGCGCCATGCTGGACAGCCGCCGTCTTCAGCAACTGATGATAGTGCATCCGCAGGGCGGGGATTACCTCGGCAGTATCACCTTATTGTGGACAGAAATTCAGCGCCTGGCGACACAACCCGTCACACAGACAGAGCTGGACGATGCCCGGCAGAGCCTGCTGGCAAAACTCAGTCAGCAGGCCGCCGGTGAATCCCGCTACGGTAATGATTATCTCGCCGATACCATCACCACCGCACTGGAATACAGAATGCCGGTTCAGGACAAACGTCAGCAGCTCACCACAGCATGGGAACTGCTCAAACCGGTCACACCGGATACGCTGAAAACCCATGTGAGCGGATTCCTGAATCAGGCATCACCACGGCTGGCGCTGCTCGGGCCGGACAGCGAACAGGCCCGTTTTGATGAGAAAGCGTTCACTGACCGCTGGCAGCAGATCCGGCAGTCCGCCCCCGGGCCGTTTTCCCTGACCGTGCGGCAGGTCGCGCTGAATGTCACCCCGGCGGCGGCCGGCAGCATTGTTCAGGAGCAGGCACTGCCGTTACCGTCCACGGAATCGTGGCAGTTATCCAACGGTCTGCGGGTCATTGTGCATCAGGATAAAAGCCTGAAAGATAATATTCAGATCAATCTGCGCATTCCGGGCGGCCGCTCACTGGAGCCGGCCGGACAGGAAGGACTGACCGACTGGGCACTGAAACTGCCGGAAAGCAGCGGTTACGGTGAGCTGAGTGCCCGTGAGCTGACCTTATTCAGCAAACAGCACAGTCTCAGCCTGCGGCCGTACAGTGAGCTGCTGAATCACGGATTCCGTGGTGAAGCCCCGCCGGAAGAACTGGATACCCTGCTGAAACTGCTGCATCTGAAGATCACACAGCCGCAGTTCAGCGGCGAAAAATTACTCCGCAATCAGCAGCTGACACTGGAAAGCCTGAACAGCACCCCGGTGGAGCGCCGCTTCCTGGATGCCATTAACCGTGAAAGTCATACTCACGGCGAACGTCTGGTGATAAATGAAAACGGTGGCTGGCGTCAGTTTACTGCCGCGCAGTTACAGCAGAACCACCGTCTCCTGCTCAGCCCGGTACAGGACATGACACTGGTGATCAGCGGTGCGGCAGATAAAAAACAGATAAAACAGGCTGTTGAGAAATGGATCGCCACCCTTCCCGCTTCCGGGCAGCGCCTGCAGTGGCGGGATCCGGCTATCGCACCCAAAATGCAATCCTTCAGCCGGACTTACCCGATAGCCAGCTCTGATAAAACCATGGTGAGTATTCAGTATGCCGCCCCGGCACAGTGGTCACTGAAAGAAAGCCTGACACTGCAACTGGCCGACAGCATCATCAGCAAACAGTTGCGCAGCGCATTGCGGGAACAGGCGGGCGGTATTTACGCCCTGAGTTTCTCCTCTATGCTGGCAAAACTGCCGTCACCGTACTACAGCGCCCGGCTGAATTTCACCACCGATCCTCAGCGCGCCGCAGAGATGACAGCACTGAGCCGGAATGTGCTGAAAACCCTGAAAACAGACGGTGTGAGTGACAATGCCCTGAAAGAAGCCAGAGCCAACTGGTTACTGGAAAAACAGCAGGTTTATCAGAGTGCGGCTTTCTGGACAGAATCACTGGCTCAGATTGCCGGGGACGATAATGAGTTTACGCGGATAACCGCAGAAGAGGCGTTAGTTAATCAGATAACCGCAGAGGATATAAACCGGGCATTATCCCGCTACAGCGGTGAGAATGAAAAATTATTTATGCTCACACCGCCATAATAATATAAAGCCGCTTAACAGCGGCTTTATTATTTCCGTTAACTGACAGAAATAACAATCATTGTATTAACGAATAATGAGAATATATTTTGTGATATATCTCCGTATTATCCCCCGAATGGGGCAGAGATAAAGAGAAACACAGTTGTTATATTTTCTGCGGGTGCCTGATTCTGTCCGGATCAGGCTATGTTTTCCCTGTTCCGGATAGAAGAAAGCCCCGATTACGTTTTTCAACATAAACCGAGGCCGAATCTCTACCAAACAATAGGGATTTTGCCTCCTTAAATTAAAGGAGTCAAGAGAAATGACCGGAAGATCAATAACAACATTAGCTATAGTTGCAGTGGTATTAATAACTGCTCTTACAATTTCTGATGTTGTAAATTCGTTACTCAATAATCATCGGGTATCCGATTTTTCATTGAAAGGCGGAGATATGCTGGTTGACGCAACATTGTCCTGTAACGATAAATGATGCTGAGGGGGGAGAAATCCCCCCGTTTCTCTCTGTTGCAGGTAACGGTTAATCAGGCACCTTATTTTACTTTATTATTAACATTAATTTTATCCATAACCTACGCTAAAATTCTCAATAAAACCTGTGACTTTAGTTTTAAAATTACGATAGGAAATGGTGTTTCAGAAATTCATACCAGACCTGATAACAGTAAATAATAAAAAAACCGCTGCAGGGAAATAATACCGGCAGCGGTTTTTATAATGACTGAAATAAATTACTTCTTATCGCCCAGTAAAACAGATTCCAGCGCGATAGTGATCATTTCATTAAAAGTAGTCTGGCGCTCTTCTGCCGGTAAATTTTCACCGGTACGGATATGGTCAGAAACGGTGCAGATAGTCAGTGCTTTTGCACCGAATTCAGCAGCCACACCATAAATACCGGCAGCTTCCATTTCCACGCCCAGAATGCCGTATTTTTCCATCACGTCAAACATTTGCGGATCCGGTGTATAGAATAAATCCGTAGAGAAGATATTACCGACACGCGCCGGGATCCCGGCGGTTTCTGCCGCTTCAACCGCATTACGTACCAGCCCGAAGTCCGCGATAGCCGCGAAATCGTTATCCTTGAAACGCAGACGGTTCACTTTGGAATCCGTGCTCGCGCCCATGCCGATAACCACATCACGCAGTTTGACATCACGGCTGATAGCCCCGCAGGAACCGACGCGGATAATGGTTTTCACGTCAAATTCAGTGATCAGCTCTTTGGCATAAATAGAGCAGGACGGGATCCCCATACCGTGGCCCATCACGGAGATACGGCGGCCTTTATAGGTTCCGGTAAAACCCAGCATGCCACGCACATTGTTGACTTGTTTAATATCTTCCAGAAAATTTTCTGCAATGTATTTCGCGCGCAGCGGGTCGCCGGGCATCAGAACAACATCAGCAAAATCACCGCGTTCGGCATTAATGTGAGGGGTAGCCATAAAAAAATCCTTTCAGTCAATCCAAAGGGAAAGGGCAGACTGAAAGCCTGCCCGAAAAAAAAGACACATTACAGCATGTTTTTGCCGTAATCCATCGGGGATAAATTAAAATAGGATGCAACAGTCTGCCCGATGTCCGCGAAGGTTTCACGGTAACCCAGAGAGCCCGGTTTGACTTTCGGCCCGTACACCAGCACAGGGATATGTTCGCGGGTGTGATCGGTACCCGGCCAGGTCGGGTCACAACCGTGGTCTGCGGTCAGGATCAGAATATCGTCCTCTTTCACCAGCTTCAGCATTTCCGGCAGACGGCGGTCAAACAGCTCCAGCGCAGCAGCATAACCTGCCACATCACGGCGGTGACCGTACGAGGAATCGAAATCAACGAAGTTGGTAAACACGATGGTGTTATCACCCGCCAGTTTCATCTCTTCCAGTGATGCATCAAACAGCGCATCAATACCGGTCGCTTTCACTTTTTTGGTGATACCGACATGGGCATAAATATCCGCGATTTTACCGATAGATACCACTTCGCCCTGCTTCTCTTCCACCAGCTTCTGCAGCATGGTCGCTGACGGCGGCTCGACCGCGTAGTCGTGACGGTTACCGGTACGTTCAAATGAACCGGCTTTTTCACCGGTAAACGGACGCGCAATCACACGGCCGATGTTGTAACCGCCTTTGGTCAGTTCTTCGCGGGCAATTTCGCACAGCTCATACAGTTTTTCCAGGCCATACGTTTCTTCGTGACAGGCAATCTGGAAAACGGAATCCGCAGAGGTATAGAAAATCGGTTTGCCGGTTTTCATATGCTCTTCGCCGAGCTGATCCAGAATCACAGTACCGGATGAGTGGCAGTTGCCGAGGTATCCCGGCAGATTGGCGCGTTTAACGAGGATATCCAGTAATTCCTGCGGGAAGCTGTTTTCATGATCGCTGAAATAGCCCCAGTCAAACAGAACCGGCACCCCGGCAATTTCCCAGTGGCCGGACGGGGTATCTTTACCGGAAGATAATTCCCCGGCATAGCCGTATGCGCCGATAATTTCCGCATTCTTATCCAGACCTTCCGGGAAGTGTCCGGTGGATTCCTCAGCTGCTTTACCCAGCCCCAGACGGGACAGATTAGGCAGATGCAGCGGGCCTTTACGGCCTTTATCTGCTTCACCGCGGGCACAGGCCTGTGCGATATGACCTAACGTGTCAGCGCCGGTGTCGCCGAAATCAGCGGCATCATGTGCTGCGCCGATACCGAATGAATCCAGCACCATAATAAATGTACGTTTCATACTTCTCTCCTGTGTCAGATCACGTCAGGATGCAGGGCTCCGCGTGAATAACAAAATTGTTCTTATTCGCTGATCCGGCGGTAAATCAGCGGGGTATCTGTAACCGGGCTCTCACTGAGTGTGACTGCCCGGCGCACGGCCTGAGCAGCTTCATTCCACGCATCTTCATTATTGGCGTGGATCATCGCCAGCGGCATCTGTCCGTCAGCAACACTGTTGATCGGCGCGATATCACTTAACCCGACACTGTAGTCAATCGGGTCGCTGGCCTTACGGCGTCCGCCGCCCAGCGAAACAACCGCCATACCCAGTGCGCGGGTATCCATGGCGGTCACAATCCCTTCTGTCTCAGCATAGACCGGTTTACTGAGCACTGCCGATGGCAGATAGTGCGAATAGCGTTCGATAAAATCAGCCGGTCCGCGCTGCGCGGCAACCATCCGGCCGAAGATTTCCGCCGCTTTGCCATTATCCAGCACCTGCTGTAATTTTGCTTCCGCCTCTGTGCGGTCAGCCGCCAGCCCGCCGGAAACCAGCATCTCTTTGCACAGCGCCATAGTGACTTCATACAGGCGCGGATTGCGGTACTCACCGGTCAGGAAACGCACCGCTTCACGCACTTCCACCGCATTACCGGCGCTGGATGCCAGCACCTGGTTCATGTCGGTCAGCAGTGCAGTGGTCCGGCAGCCCGCGCCGTTGGCAACCTGTACGATCGCCTGCGCCAGCTGCTCTGATAATTCATAGGTCGGCATAAATGCCCCGGAACCGACTTTCACATCCATCACCAGTGCATCCAGTCCTTCGGCCAGTTTTTTGCCGAGGATAGAGGCGGTGATCAGCGGAATGGAATCCACGGTTGCCGTAATATCGCGGGTCGCATAGAAACGCTTGTCCGCCGGTGCCAGTGAGTTGGTCTGGCCGATAATCGCCACACCGGTCTCTTTGATGATACGGCGGAAGGTTTCATCATCCGGGAAAATATCAAAGCCCGGAATCGCTTCCAGTTTGTCGAGCGTGCCGCCGGTATGTCCCAGGCCGCGGCCGGAGATCATCGGGATATAGCCGCCGCAGGCAGCCACCATCGGCCCGAGCATCAGGGAGGTCACATCCCCCACGCCGCCGGTGGAGTGTTTATCCACAACGGGGCCCGGTAAATCAAGGTTTTTCCAGTCCAGCACCGAGCCGGAATCCCGCATCGCCAGTGTCAGCGAGACGCGCTCCTGCGGGTTCATATCATGAAAATAGATAGTCATCGCCAGCGCGGCAATTTGTCCCTCAGAGACTGAGTTATCACGCACGCCGTTAATAAAGAAACGGATTTCCTCATCAGAGAGCGGGTGTCCGTCCCGTTTTTTGCGAATGATTTCCTGAGCCAGAAACACAGTGAACTCCTTAAAATACCGGATCCGTCCCGGTACCACAGATACCGGGTTAATCAGAAAGCCGGGCGGCAAAAGCGGCCCGGAAAGCGTGATTAATACTTACTGTCAGATTTGGCGTCTGCGTAGCCCAGTGCATTGAGCAGGCTGGCTAACAGGCTGGATGCGCCAAAGCGGAAGTGACGGGAGTCAGCCCAGCCTTCGCCCATGATACGGTCAGCCATCGCCAGATACTGCGCGGCTTCTTCCGCAGTGCGGACACCACCGGCCGGTTTGAAACCAACGGTTTTACCGACGCCCATATCACGGATCACAGTCATCATGATTTCCGCAGTTTCCGGCGTGGCGTTGACCGGCACTTTACCGGTGGAGGTTTTAATAAAGTCAGCACCGGCTTTGATGGAGATTTCAGATGCCTGACGAATTAACGCAGGATCTTTCAGCTCACCGCTTTCGATGATCACTTTCAGCAGCACATTGTGTTTCGCACAGACTTCTTTGCAGGCTTTCACCATATCAAAACCAACCTGGGTATTACCGGCCATCAGTGCGCGGTACGGGAACACCACATCCACATCATCTGCGCCGTAAGCAATCGCAGCATTGGTTTCAGCCAGTGCAATCTCAATGTCATCATTACCGTGCGGGAAGTTGGTGACAGTCGCGATACGCACTTCCGGCGTACCCTGCTCACGCAGAACTTTACGGGCCAGCGGGATAAAACGCGGGTAAATGCAGATGGCCGCAGTCTGGCCGGCCGGGCTTTTCGCCTGATGACACAGCGCAGTGACTTTCGCGTCAGTATCATCATCATTCAGGGTGGTTAAATCCATTAAGGACAGCGCGCGCTGCGCTGCGGCGGTTAAATCGGTCATAAAACTCTCCAACGTATGTCTGCGCCGTTGCCGGGCAGACGCAATATCTGAACGATGCAAAATGTGTTGGCGAGCGGGACTTGGTTCCGTGAAGACGTTGTCTCTCTTGAGATAAGAGCTAACGCTGAGATCCTTCTCACCGCGCTGTAATACAGGTGACTGATAAACAGAATCACCGAATCCGTTACATGGTATCCATGCCGTATTTGAGCATGTCCTGGCGCTATAATACGTGCCTTTCATCACGTTTATATAACAGCATTTACATCAATACATATAATTATGTGATAAAAATCACACTAATGGCCTGATATGCGCAAAATGACAGCACATATTCACGGCATAGTATAGCGCAGGAAAGGGATAAACAGGGAGTGACAGAAAGACAAGTACACTGAATCAGTGAAGTGCACAGGTGAACCGGGTTCACCTGTGCAGGAAGAGCATTACAGTGCCAGGAAGAAACCGGCGATGGTTGCACTCATCAGGTTGGAGAGAGTACCGGCCATCACAGCTTTCATACCCAGACGTGCCACGTCTTTACGGCGGTTAGGTGCCATACCGCCCAGGCCACCCAGCAGGATAGCAACAGAAGAGAGGTTGGCAAAACCGCACAGTGCAAAGGAGATAATCGCTTTGGTGTGATCAGACAGCGGTTGTAAACCGGCAGCAATCACCTGTGCATCCGGCTTCATGTATTCACCGAAGTTCATGAAGGCAACGAATTCGTTGACCACAATTTTTTGTCCGATGAACGAACCGGCGGTCATAGCTTCACTCCACGGCACACCAATCAGGAAGGCGATTGGCGAGAAGACCCAGCCGAGGATCAGTTCCAGTGACAGCTGCGGATAGTCAAACCAGCCACCGACGCCGCCCAGGATACCGTTGATTAAGGCGATCAGCGCGATAAACGCCAGCAGCATCGCACCCACGTTCAGTGCCAGCTGCATACCGGAAGATGCACCGCTTGCCGCCGCATCAATGATGTTGGCAGGGCGCTCTTCTTCCGCCATACCGGCCATTGCTTCGGTACGGTCATCAAAGTGTTCGGTTTCAGGCACCATCAGTTTCGCAAACAGCAAGCCGCCCGGTGCCGCCATAAAGGCTGTCTCTTATACACATCTCCGAGCCCACGAGACAGGCAGAAATCTCGTATGCC
>OJJN01000432.1_pt1 | contig 10163 bp, 10 predicted proteins | sample 1596321 | NCBI WGS metagenome assembly OJJN01 (sample SAMEA4350123, study PRJEB24818) | metagenome | biome: human; feature: gut; material: faeces | place: Denmark | collected 2013-09 | reverse complement strand
TAGAAGCCCGCCACTGCCCAGTGCAGAAATCGGGGTGCTCCCAAGCAGCCCTCCGCGGCCGGTGGGTTTTACCCCCTGCCCGCGAAGACACCACCACAGCGCCAGTTTAATCAGAAGAGGGGTCAGGCCGAAATGCAGGAACACCGGGCTTATCCACCGCCACAGTTCACCCTGCTGGTCAGGCTGCGGCCAGGCCAGATAGTCCATCACCGCGTCAGTGCCGCTTATCTGCATCCACAGAAAAACCAGTGCGCACAGTACGGTAATGGTGATGGTCAGCGGCCCGGCAGGGGTCACCAGGTTACTGAAGGCATGAGAGGCCGGGTAGCGGAACGGGGAATCGGTTTCACCGGATTCCCAGCTAGCGGCGAGATAGCGTTTATTCATCGGATCACGCATAAAGGTTTCCAGCTCAGCCTGTGTCTGTGCCAGTTTGCTTTCGTCGTCGAGCCACAATTCCGCGCCGCGCCCTTCGCGGGTGGCACGCATAGTGAGCTCAATATCCCGGGCGGCCATATAATCAATAAATGACTGGGCAATCCGCGGGTTGGCGATGGTGATCAGATAAACCATATAGCTGTCCGTTGTTAAGCAAGTGACCTGACTGTGTCCGGGTAATTGCGCAACCAGGCCTCAAAGCCGCCGTTGATGCTGTATACCGTTTCATAGCCGACATTAAGCAGATACTGAGCCGCGCCCTGACTGCTGTGCCCATGGTAACACATGACCATAACCGGCTGCTCATAATCTGTCTGATCCATGAAGGTATTCACGGTGTCGTTTGTCAGGTGAAATGCGCCGTCAGTATGACCGGCACGGAAGCTTTGCGGATCACGGATATCAACCAGGACAGCCCCGTTCTGCTGCCAGAGTTCATACGCCGTATCCGGTGTGATTAAGCGGATTTGTTCCATAATGATTTTTCGTATGCAGGTGAATATCAGCGGTGACAGAGCACCACCGGAAACCTGCCCGGCGGATAACCGGGCAGTGTATTATCACGGCCGTGCGATATCCGGCCGGTACAGCACTGTCAGCAGACAGCGCTGTCAGTAATAAGAGTGTTCGCCGCGCTGATGTTCAGTCAGGTCTTTAACGCCTTTCAGTTCACCGGCAAACATATTCAGTAACTCTTTTTCGATCCCTTCTTTCAGGGTGACATCCACCATGGAGCAGCCGTTACAGCCGCCGCCGAACTGGAGGATGGCATAGCCTTCGTCCGTGATTTCCATCAGGGAAACACGGCCGCCGTGCCCGGCCAGCTGCGGGTTGATCTGAGATTGCAGAACGTACTCGACACGCTCGATCAGCGGGGCATCATCCGCCACTTTACGCATTTTGGCGTTCGGGGCTTTTAAGGTGAGCTGAGAGCCGAGCTGATCGGTCACGAAGTCGATCACGGCTTCGTCAAGGAACGGTGCGCTCAGTTCATCAACATAGGCGGTCAGCTGCTCAAACGGCAGCGCGGTATCGGTCGCTTCCACAGCATCAGGCGGACAATAAGAGACTCCGCATTCCGCGTTGGGAGTGCCCGGGTTAATAACAAAAACACGGATTTGTGTGCCGGGTTCCTGGTTGGCAAGCAGTTTGGAAAAATGTGCCTGCGCAGCGTCAGTAATAGTAATCATAACATTGCCCAAAAATAGTTGACTGTTCCGGTTGGTTATAATACGCCCATTTGCGGGTTCACTACAAGGTGCGGCAAAGGCACCACACCCGGACTGCCGCCGCGCCCGCACGAATGAGCAATTCAGACAGCGCTGTCATGGTCGCCCCTGTTGTGATGACATCATCGGTCAGCGCAATATGCAGTCCGCGGACATCACGGGTGACGGCAAACGCAGAGGACAGGTTTGTCAGGCGCTGTGTGCGGGACAGCATCCGCTGGCTCAGTGTAGCACGGGTGCGGATAAGGCCGGAACTGTCATAAGGGCAGCGCAGCCATTTTGCCAGCGGAAGGGTGATAAGATCACTCTGATTAAACCCGCGCCGCCATTGCCGGTAGCGGTAAAGCGGGACACTGAGCAGCAGATCCGGCTTCGGACATTCCCCGGCGCGGTAAGCTGCCAGCACCCGGCGCAGCAGCAGCCGTGCCAGTGCACGGGCAATGTGTGTCTGCCCGCTGTATTTGAGGCGGTGAACCAGGGCGGCCAGCGGTGGCTGATAGCCGGTTACGGCCAGCAGGCTCTGCCACGGCGGCGGGGATTGCAGACAGCGGCCGCATTCCGGCTCCGGTGTCACCAGCGGCAGGCCGCAGCGACGGCAGACCGGCGGCATCTCCGGCAGTCCCCGTTCGCAGAATCCGCAGATACCGTGTGCGGCAATTGCCAGCGGCTGATTGCACAGCAGGCAGTAATTCTCAATAATAACCATCCGTCTTCCCTCCGGATAAATAAGGAAACAATAACGATGGCAACGCTTTTTTGGCAGCAGAGCGGACAGGGTTCGCGCGATCTTGTGCTGTTACACGGCTGGGGACTGAACAGCGAAGTATGGAACAGCATTGAATTGCGGCTCGCACCGCATTTCCGTATTCACAAGGTTGATTTACCGGGTTACGGGCGCAGTCAGGAATTTGGTGAAATGTCACTGACGGAGATGTCGGATACTGTTTCCGCGCAGATGCCGGAAAATACGGTGCTGGCGGGCTGGTCACTGGGCGGGCTGGTGGCTGCGGATATTGCACTGCGTTATCCGCAGGCAGTGAGCCATCTGGTGACAATCTGTTCATCGCCGTGTTTTGGTGCACAGGAAGAGGAAGGCTGGCCGGGGATCAAACCGACGGTGCTGAGCGGCTTTCAGCATCAGCTGGCGACCGATTTTCAGCGTACTGTTGAGCGTTTTCTGGCACTGCAGACACTGGGAACCGCAAGTGCCCGTCAGGATGCCCGTACACTGAAATCAGTGGTACTGGGACAGCCGATGCCGGGTGTGTCAGTACTGAATGCCGGGCTGGAGATTCTGAGAACCGCCGATCTGCGCAGCGGACTGCCGTCCCTGACAATGCCGTTCCTGCGGATCTATGGTTATCTCGATGGCCTGGTGCCGCGTAAAGTCGCGTCACTGCTGGATGAGCAACTGCCGTCCTCTCCATCCGTTATTATGCGTAACAGCGCTCACGCACCGTTTATTTCACATCCGGATGAGTTTTGTGAGGTACTGACGGAGTTTGTTAAATAAAAAAATACCCGCACAACGGCGGGTAAGTTTTATGAATGAATCTGATACACCTTTGTGTCACAGCCCTGACTTTCCGGGCACTGTTTGCAGCTGCTGCTCAGGCAGCTGCTGACATCCACCGCTTCAATTTTTCCCATGGCAGCCAGCTTTTCCATGATGGCCTGCACCAGGGCTTCCGGGGCATTCAACTGGTGGCTGAGCAGCCGGGCATCTGCCCGGCCGTTCAGTGCAATGGCGTCACGTACTGCGATCAGGCTGATCATGTCCGTGTCCTTTTATCAGTGACACTCGTTGCCGGAGCAGCCGCCACAGCGGCTGTGTGCATCACGGCGGAAGCTGAGATTCACCCGGCTGCGTGTGCGGCGCAGCAGTGCAAACAGGATCAGGTTGAAAATCACCACTACAGCGATAATCACTGAACTGCTCCCCGGATGGGTACTGAATGTGGCGGCCTGGTAGAACAGGGCGGCCAGTGAGTAAGCCACGTTCAGACCCCACAGGATGGAGAAGGTCATCCAGCCGCGGCTGGTTTCACGGGCGATAGCCCCCATCACAGAGACACACGGCACATACAGCAGCACAAAGATCAGATAGCTGTAAGCAGCAACATCAGAGCCGAATTTCGCGGCCATGGTGCCCATGGTACCGCCGTCCATCTCGCCGTCGCCTTTGCTGGCTTCAATCGGGTTGGATAATGCCGCGAGCGTGAAGGTTTCCGCCAGGGAATCCAGGGTTTCATTTACCGCATCACCCAGTTCATCCCATAAATCAAAGGATTCCGGATCAAACGGTTCGTTGGTGATACTTTCAGCGGTGTAGAGGGTATTCAGTGTCCCGACCACAACTTCTTTTGCCATCGCACCGGTGATCAGGCCGACAGTCGCCTGCCAGTTATCATTGGTGACACCAATCGGGCTGAGCAGCGGAGTGACCACTTTACTGACTGAGGCCAGTGCGGAATCATTAATGCTGTCCGCCGGTTTACCGGAGAAACTGAAGCTGTTCAGTGCGCCGATTACCATACTGGCGACAATAATGACTTTACCCGCACGCACCACAAAGCCTTTCAGGCGCTGCCAGGTCTGCATAAACAGGGTTTTCATATGCGGTACGTGGTACACCGGCAGTTCCATCACAAACGGTGATGCTTCGCCGCGCATAATAGTGTGTTTGAGCAGCAGACCGGTAAGGATAGCTACCACAATCCCGAGGATATACAGGGAGAACACGATGCTCGCGCCGTTTTTGCCGAAGAAGGCAGCCGCGAAAACCGCGAAGATAGCCAGCCGCGCGCCGCAGGACATAAACGGTGCCATCAGGACGGTGATAAGACGTTCACGCGGTGCATCCAGGGTTCTGGCACCCATAATGGACGGCACGTTACAGCCGAAACCGACAATCAGCGGCACGAAGGATTTACCCGGCAGTCCGAGTGCCTGCATCAGTCTGTCCATCACAAATGCCGCGCGGGCCATATAACCGGAATCTTCCAGGAAAGAGAGGAACAGGTACATCATCCCGATTTGCGGTACCAGCGGCAGCACGGTGTTGATACCGCCGCCGACCCCCTGGGCGAGGAAAATGGTCAGCCAGTCCGGGAAGCCGAGGGTCATCCCCAGCCATTGTGTCCCGTTAATGAAAATGGCTTCCGAACCACCTTCAAACAGCGGCTGCAATGCCCCGCCGATATTGATGGCAAGCACGAACATCAGATACATCACAAACAGGAATACCGGTACGCCCAGCCAGCGGTTGAGGACAATTTTGTCCATCGCGGCGGTCAGTTTATTCGGCTCGGAATGGCTGTTATCAATAGTTGTTTCGCAGATATCCGCGATGGTCTGGTAACGGGCATCCGCAATCACCAGTTCCGGCTCTTCCTGCTGCTGTGCCTGCATTGCATCGCGGACAGACTGCACATGCTCCGGGGTGAAACCGGCGCGCGCCTGGCTGTAGATATCCCCTTCCAGGCTTTGCAGTGCCAGCCAGCGGCGTTGTGTGGCACTGAATTCTTCCGCAGGAATCGACTGCGCGAGAGCGTTCATACTGTCGAGCAGAGCCGCCGGATAGTTCACCAGCACCTCATGCGGTGTCATTGTGTGTTTGTCGATCGCGGCTTTCAGCTCACAGATACCGGACGCGCGGGTGGAAACCAGCGGGATCACCGGGCAGCCGAGGCGTTCTGACAGCGCTTTGACATCAATATTGATATTCGCTTTATCGGCGATATCCAGCATATTGAGGGCAATAATGCAGGGAACACCCAGTTCCAGCAGCTGCAGCGTCAGATACAGGTTGCGCTCGAGGTTGGAGGCGTCGACGACGTTAATCAGCATGTCCGCTTCACCGCTGAGGATAAAGTGGCAGGCAATCTGTTCGTCTAAGGATGTCTGTTCAGAGATGGTGGTCAGTGAATAGGTGCCGGGCAAATCCACCAGCTCAATTTTGTGTTCCGGCGTGGTGAAATAACCGATTTTCCGTTCCACGGTCACACCGGCCCTGTTGCCGACGCGTTGTTTGGATCCGGTTAACTGGTTAAACAGCGTGGTCTTCCCTGAATTGGGATTACCGATGAGTCCCAGGGTGAGTGCTTTCATAGTGTCGTATGCCAATCAATAAATACAAACCCCTCTGCCGGCGGCAGAGGGAAAAGAGTGAGTCAGCGCGGGATGTGCGGCGGATTACGCCTGCACGTCATCAAGCATCAGCAGCGCCAGGTCTTTTCTTCTGAGCATCAGGTTGACGTGCCGGGTTTCGATTTGGATCGGATCGCCCAGCGGTGCGCTGCGGATCACCCGGAAAACAGAGCCGGGCAGCATGCCCAGAGACAATAATTTCTGACGGTATGCCGGGCTGATTTGCCCGGAAAAGCCCAGAATTTTATAACTGTGTTGTGGCTGAAGTGTCATAAAGGCTCCGGTTAACCATGCAAACAGGAATGATATTGCAAATGATTATCGCATGAACAGTTTGGCAGAAAAATATCCCTTACAAATTTAATTGATACTGTAAATGCAAATCATAACCAACAATATTTTACCTATTTAGCCCGAAAATTAACCAGCAAAGTTTGATGTGCATCAAGATATCCGGCGTATAAAACAATTGAGAGCAGATATTTCACGTATTGATTTACGTTAGTAACAATTTTTACCACTGATTAACGCAATACATGACTAACGGGAGGGGGAAGTACGGGCAGCCGGAGCTGCCGCGTACAGGATACAGAGGGGAGTTACTTACGCTTACCGAATGCCGCGGCGAGGGCATCACCCATCGCACTGTTACCGGCAGAGCTGTCATTATTACCGTTACGGGCAGGGCGGCTGTTCTGACGTTTTTCCGCCCGTGGTTTATCGCTGCCGCCACCACCGCGGCGGGCTGCCGTTTCAGGCTCCTCATCCATCCGCATGGTCAGCGCGATACGCTTACGGGCGATATCCACATCCAGCACTTTGACACTGACGATATCCCCGGCTTTGACCACAGTATGCGGATCTTCCACATAGCGGTTGGCCAGCGAGGAGATATGCACCAGTCCGTCCTGATGAACACCGATATCCACAAAAGCACCGAAATTGGTGACGTTGGTGACCGCGCCTTCCAGAACCATACCCGGGCGTAAATCATTCATGGTTTCAATGCCATCGGCAAAGGTGGCGGTTTTAAACTCCGGACGCGGGTCACGGCCGGGTTTTTGCAGCTCTTTGAGGATGTCGGAAACGGTCGGCACACCGAATTGTTCAGTGACAAAATCCTGTGCTTTCAGATTGCGCAGCACATCACCGTTGCCCATCAGATCACTGAGGGTTTTCTGTGTGGCCTGCAGGATTTTTTCCACCACCGGATAGGCTTCCGGGTGAACGGTGGAGGCATCCAGCGCATTTTTACCGCCTGCAATACGCAGGAACCCGGCACACTGTTCAAAGGCTTTCGGGCCGAGACGCGCGACTTTCAGCAGCTGTTTGCGGTCAGCAAAACGGCCGTTTTCATCACGCCAGTCAACAATATTCTGAGCGATTACTTTGCTCAGTCCGGCAACGCGGGTCAGCAGAGCAACAGACGCGGTGTTGAGGTCAACGCCGACGGCGTTTACGCAGTCTTCCACTACCGCATCCAGTTTACGGGCAAGTTGTGTCTGGCTGACATCATGCTGATACTGGCCGACCCCGATGGATTTCGGGTCGATTTTCACCAGTTCGGCCAGCGGATCCTGTAACCGGCGGGCGATAGAAACGGCACCGCGCAGTGATACATCCAGGTCTGGGAATTCTGCCGCTGCCAGTTCTGACGCAGAGTAAACGGAGGCGCCGGCTTCACTGACAATCACTTTCTGGGCTTTGATATCCGGGAACTGCTTCTGCACATCGGCAAAGAAACGTTCAGTTTCACGGGATGCTGTCCCGTTACCGATCGCCACCAGTTCCACATGGTATTTCAGGCAGAGCGCCGCGACGGATGCCGCTGCTTTGGCAGTCTGGCCGGTGTGCGGATAAATGGTGTCGGTGGTCAGCACTTTACCGGTGGCATCGACCACCGCGACTTTCACCCCGGTACGCAGACCCGGATCCAGCCCCATTGTGGCGCGCATCCCGGCCGGTGCCGCCATCAGCAGATCACTGAGGTTGCGGGCGAAGACATTAATTGCCTCATCTTCTGCTTTCTCGCGCAGCGCGGCCATTAACTCGGTTTCCAGGTGCAGCAGCACCTTGACCCGCCATGTCCAGCTCACCACCGCTTTGCGCCAGCTGTCCGCCGGAGCATTGTTAAAGCGGACGCCGAGATAATCGCGGATTAACTCTTCGCAATAGCTCTCTTTCGGCGGCTCCTCACACTGCGGGTCGGCATTGAGGGAGAGTTGCAGAATGCCTTCATTGCGACCACGGAACATCGCCAGGGCGCGGTGTGACGGGACATTGGCAATCGGTTCATGGTGATCAAAATAATCACTGAATTTAGCGCCTTCCGCTTCTTTGCCGCTGATCACAACGGAAACCAGATGCGCATTGCGCCACAGATAATCACGGACTTTCCCCAGCAGACCGGCATCTTCCGCGAAACGCTCCATCAGGATGTAGCGGGCGCCGTCGAGGGCGGCTTTGGTGTCGGCAACCCCTTTTTCGCTGTCCACATAGATGGCGGCGAGGGTTTCCGGATCCTGTGACGGATCCTGCCACAGCGTGTCTGCCAGCGGTTCCAGACCGGCTTCTGCCGCAATCTGTCCGCGTGTGCGGCGTTTGGGTTTGTAAGGCAGGTAGAGGTCTTCCAGCTCTGTTTTGCTGAGCGTGCCGTTAATCGCCCCCGCCAGTTCAGGGGTCAGTTTGCCCTGTTCCTCAATGGATTTGAGGATGGTCTGACGGCGGTCGTTCAGTTCGCGCAGGTAGCTGAGACGGGTTTCCAGCTGACGCAGCTGAGTATCATCCAGGCCGCCGGTGACTTCTTTCCGGTAGCGGGCGATAAAAGGGACGGTATTTCCCTCATCCAGCAGGGTAATCGCGGCGGTGACCTGGCGGGTTTGCGCATTCAGTTCACCGGCAATAATCTGGCTCAGAGATTCATTCATCATGATATTCTTTCCGGCTGCGATAAATTGACGTAAAAAAATTTCAGGGGACAGTTATACGTGTTCAAAACGGGAATTACCAGCCGATATAAAGTAATATAAATGAATTATGCATAGCTGTTATCTTTCAGAAAATGCATTTAGTATTACAATTTATTTAAATAATTTATTTTTTGTTTAGGTAACATATGGCAAAAAGTAACCTGATTACCCGTGAAGGATGGGATGCGCTGGATCAGGAGTTAAAATATCTCTGGAAAACAGAACGTCCGCAGGTCACTCAGGCAGTGTCAGAAGCCGCTGCACAGGGGGATCGCTCGGAAAATGCCGAGTATATATACGGAAAGAAACGTCTGCGTGAAATAGACAGACGCGTCCGGTTTCTTTCAAAACGTCTGGATAACTTAAAGATAGTCGAGCCGGATCCCCGCCAGGAAGGAAAAGTATTTTTCGGGGCGTGGGTGGAACTGGAAAATGATGATGAAGAAATTCAGACTTTTCGCATCGTCGGACCCGATGAATTTTCCCCGGCAAAGAAATGGATTTCTGTTGATTCCCCTGTGGCCCGGGCATTAATCGGAAAACAGGCGGATGATGAAGTAACGGTAATAACACCTAACGGTGAAGTGAATTATGTCATTTTGTCTATCCGCTATCAGCCGATTGCTGAATAGGCACAATTAATCTGAAGAGTTGCATGAAAAAATGAACCCGGGAGTCAAACATGCAGGAAAGTTATAAGGTCCTTGTCGTTGATGATGACATGCGTCTGCGTGCGCTGCTTGAGCGCTATCTGAGTGAGCAGGGTTTCCAGGTCCGTACCGCCGCGAATGCGGAACAGATGGATCGCCTGCTGACGCGTGAATCTATCCATCTTATTGTCCTGGATCTGATGTTACCGGGCGAAGACGGGCTGTCTATCTGCCGCCGTCTGAGAAGCCAGAATAACCCGATTCCGATCATTATGGTGACGGCGAAAGGGGAAGAAGTGGATCGCATCGTCGGGCTGGAAATCGGTGCGGATGATTATATTCCGAAGCCGTTTAACCCGCGTGAACTGCTGGCGCGTATCCGTGCTGTGCTGCGCCGTCAGGCGAATGAACTGCCGGGTGCACCATCCCAGGATGATGCGGTGATTCAGTTCGGTAAGTTCAAACTGAACCTCGGCACCCGTGAGATGTTCCATGAAGATGAAAACATGCCGCTGACCAGCGGTGAGTTCGCCGTGCTGAAAGTGCTGGTGTCACACCCGCGTGAACCGCTGTCCCGCGATAAGCTGATGAGCCTGGCGCGCGGCCGTGAGTACAGTGCGATGGCTGTCTCTTATACACATCTCCGAGCCCACGAGACAGGCAGAAATCTCGTATGCCGTCTTCTGCTTGAAAAAAAAAAAAAAACCACGACCCATACCAACACATAA
>OJJN01000426.1_pt1 | contig 10310 bp, 7 predicted proteins | sample 1596321 | NCBI WGS metagenome assembly OJJN01 (sample SAMEA4350123, study PRJEB24818) | metagenome | biome: human; feature: gut; material: faeces | place: Denmark | collected 2013-09 | reverse complement strand
AATAGCATAGAGGCGCTGAGCGTTTGGCTTTTGTGTTTAAAGGAGGAAGTTTGGTGTTCTATTTTTTTTTTTTTTTTCAAGCAGAAGACGGCATACGAGATTTCTGCCTGTCTCGTGGGCTCGGAGATGTGTATAAGAGACAGGCCCGCGAGGGCACCCGTTCGACACCGGCCACCGAGCGCATACGCAGCGCCGCGGCCAGACCTTCCGCCCTGGCCGACAGGGCCCGAAGGTAGACAGGAGTTCGCAGAACTTGGTGATTTCACAGCAGCCGGCCTCGCCCCGGCCCATATAGGAAAACCCGCATGTCCTTTTCTTCCCTCGGACTCTCCGAGGCGCTTGCCCGCGCTGTGGAGGCTGCGGGCTACAGCCAGCCCACTCCCGTGCAACAGCGGGCGATTCCCGCCGTGTTGCAAGGTCGCGACCTGATGGTTGCGGCACAGACCGGCACCGGCAAGACCGGTGGTTTCGCCCTGCCGGTACTGGAGCGCCTGTTCCCCGCCGGTCATCCCGACCGCGAACACCGCCACGGCCCGCGCCAGGCGCGCGTGCTGGTACTGACCCCGACCCGTGAGCTGGCCGCCCAGGTGCATGACAGCTTCAAGGTCTACGCCCGCGACCTGCCGCTGAACAGCACCTGCATCTTCGGCGGGGTTGGCATGAACCCGCAGATCCAGGCCCTGGCCAAGGGCGTCGACGTACTCGTCGCCTGCCCCGGCCGCCTGCTCGACCTGGCCGGGCAGAACAAGGTCGACCTGTCCCACGTGGAAATCCTCGTCCTCGACGAAGCCGACCGCATGCTCGACATGGGCTTCATCCACGATGTGAAGAAGGTTCTCGCCAAGCTGCCGCCCAAGCGCCAGAACCTGCTGTTCTCGGCAACCTTCTCGAAAGACATCGTCGACCTCGCCAACAAGCTCCTGCACAACCCGGAACGCATCGAGGTAACGCCGCCGAACACCACGGTCGAGCGCATCGAGCAACGCGTGTTCCGCCTGCCGGCGCCGCAGAAGCGCGCCCTGCTGGCGCACCTGGTGACCGTCGGCGCCTGGGAACAGGTGCTGGTCTTCACCCGTACCAAGCACGGCGCCAACCGTCTCGCCGAGTACCTGACCAAGCACGGCCTGCCGGCCGCCGCGATCCATGGCAACAAGAGCCAGAACGCGCGGACCAAGGCGCTGGCCGACTTCAAGGCCAACGACGTGCGCATCCTGGTGGCGACCGACATCGCCGCCCGCGGCCTGGATATCGACCAGTTGCCCCATGTGGTCAACTACGAGCTGCCCAACGTCGAGGAAGACTACGTCCACCGCATCGGCCGTACCGGCCGAGCCGGACGCAGCGGCGAGGCGATCTCGCTGGTGGCGCCGGACGAAGAGAAGCTGCTCAAGGCCATCGAGAAGATGACCAGACAGCGTATTCCCGATGGCGATGCCCAGGGTTTCGACCCCGAGGCCGTGCTGCCCGAGGTGGCCCAGCCGGAGCCCCGCGAAGCGCCGCAGAAGCAGCCGCGCCGCGACAAGGAACGGCGCAGCAGCCGCGAGCGCAAGCCGAAAGACGCCCAGGCGAGCAACCCCGACAGCAATGTCGCTGCGGCCCAGGACGGTACCGAGAAGCCGGCTGGAAAGCGCCGCCGTCGCGGTGGCAAGAACAAGGAAAACCGCGAGGCCGGCCAAGCGCAGCAGCCGCGGCAGAGCCGCGAAGCGCGTCCGGCCAAGCCCAATCGGCCGCCGGAAGTCGACGGTAATCGCGATCCGGAAGAGTTCCTCGACGACGACTTCGACAATTTCGGCAACCGCGCCGACTACGTCAGCCCCTACCAGGGCCAGGAAAACAAGGGACGCGGACGCCGCGGTGGCCAGCAGAAACCCCAGGGCGGCACCGGCCAGCAGGGTCGTGGCCAGGGCCAAGCTCGCGGCAAGAGCCAGGGCGCCGCTCAAGGCGGCGCTCGCGGTCAGGGTGCCGGCCAGGGCAAGGCGAAGAAACCGCGCGCCGGCAAGCCGCGCGGCCAGGGTCGCGAGAATGCCTCGCGGATGAGCGACGCGCCGCTGCGCGAGCCGTCCGAGTATGGCACCGGCAAGCAGCCGAGCCGCCAGCCGGTGGTGATCAACAAGCGCGACCTGGTGCGCATGGATCGCTTCCCCACCGCCGAGCAGCTCGACGAGCTGGAACCGCGGCGCAAGGGCGAGCGCCCCGCACTGCTGACCCGCAACCGCTAAGGCCGAGCGGGTCCGTGACGCGGACCCGCCGACTTCCGCGAGGATAAAAAAACGCCGACCCTAGGGTCGGCGTTCTTGCATGGCGCGGAAGGCGATCAAGCCTGGGGATCTTCCTTCTTCGCGGTCTGCTGCTGGGTCACGGTCTGCTGGTTCCAGCCGCCGCCGAGGGCCTTGTACAGGTTGACCTCGCTGGTCAGCTGATTGAGGCGGTCGGTGATCAGTTGCTGCTGCGCGGTGAACAGCGAGCGTTGCGCGTCGAGCAGGGTCAGGTAGTTGTCCACCCCCGTGCGATAGCGCTTGTCGGCGAGCTGGTAGTACTCGTCGCTGGCCTTGACCAGATCGCGCTGCGCCTGCAACTGCTCGGTGAAGGTACCGCGCGCGGCCAGGCCGTCGGCGACTTCCTGGAACGCCGTCTGGATCGCCTTCTCGTACTGCGCGACGTTGATGTCCTTCTGGATCTTCGCGTAGTCCAGGCTGGCACGCAGGCTGCCGGCGGTGAAGATCGGCAGGTTGATCGACGGCTGGAACAACCAGGAACCCGAACCGGCGTCGAACAGGCCGGACAGTTGGCGGCTCATGGTGCCGGCGTTGGCGGTCAGGCTGATGCTCGGGAAGAACGCCGCGCGCGCGGCGCCGATGCTGGCGTTGGCAGCCATGAGCTGGTGCTCGGCCTCGAGGATGTCCGGGCGCCGTTGCAGCAGGTCCGACGGCAGACCCGCCGGCACTTCGGTCAGCAGGGTCTGGTCCAGGCCCAGGCCTTGCGGCAGGTTCGCCGGGATCCCGGAGCCCAGCAGCAGGACCAGCGCATTCTGGTCCTGGGCTACCAGGCGGGTGTACTGCGCCAGGGTCGCGCGGGCGCCTTCCACGGCGGTCTGCGCCTGGCGCAGGTCGAGCGCGGAGGCGACGCCGACGTCGTAGCTGCGCTGGGTCAGGTCGAAACTCTTCTGGTAGGTGCCCAAGGTGTCCTTGGTCAGCTGCAACTGCGCCTGGTCGGCCTTCAGCGTCAGGTAGGCGGTCGCCACGCTGGCCACCAGGGTGGTCTGCGCGCTGCGCTGCGCCTGTTCGGTCGCCAGGTACTGCTCCAGGGCCTGGTCGCGCAGGCTGCGCAGGCGGCCGAAGAGATCGAGTTCCCAGGCGGTAGTGCCCAGGGTCACCCCGTACTGGCTGGAAATCGCCGGACTGCCGGTGGTCGACAGGTCGCCCGGCAAACGCTGGCGGGTGCCGCTACCGTCCACGCCGATCCGCGGGAACAGGTCGGCCCGCTGGATGCGGTACTGCGCCCGGAAGGCCTCGACGTTCAGCGCGGCGACCCGCAGGTCGCGGTTGTTTTCCAGCGCCACGCCGATCAGTTGCTGCAACTGCGGGTCGCGGAAGAACTCGCGCCAGCCGATGTCGGCGGCCGGAACGGCCGCCGCGCCGGTGTTCTGCCCGTAGGCCTGCCCTTGCGGGTAGGCCGCGGCTACCGGCGCCTCGGGGCGCTGGTAGTCGGGGATCAGCGAGCAGCCGGACAGAACGACAGCGGCTACCGCCAGGGAAAGGAAGGACCGTTTCATATCATTGCCCCTTTTCGACGGACGCTTGCTGCTTGGACGCCTCGTCCTTGAACAGCGTGCTGACCGCCACGTAGAACAGCGGTACCCAGAAGATCGCCAGGACGGTCGCAGTGACCATGCCGCCGATCACGCCGGTACCGATCGCATGCTGGCTGCCCGAGCCGGCGCCGGTGGAGATCGCCAGCGGGACCACGCCGAGGATGAACGCCAGGGAGGTCATCACGATCGGCCGCAGACGCATGCGGCAGGCTTCGATGGCCGCCTCGACGATGCCCTTGCCCTGCTCGTGCAGCTCCTTGGCGAACTCCACGATGAGAATGGCGTTCTTCGCCGACAGGCCGATGGTCGTCAACAGGCCCACCTGGAAGAACACGTCGTTGGACAGGCCGCGCATGGACGTCGCCAGCAGCGCGCCGATCACGCCCAACGGCACCACCAGCATCACCGAGAACGGAATCGACCAGCTTTCGTACAGGGCCGCCAGGCAGAGGAACACCACCAGCAGCGACAGCGCATACAGCGCCGGCGCCTGCGAGCCGGACAAGCGCTCCTCGTAGGACAGGCCGGTCCAGGAGTAGCCAACGCCTTTCGGCAATTGCTTGACGATCTCCTCGACCGCCGCCATGGCGTCACCGGAACTCAGGCCGGGCGCCGGCTCGCCGAGGATCTCCATCGCCGGCACGCCATTGTAGCGCTCCAGCTTCGGCGAACCGTATTCCCACTTGCCGGTGGCGAAGGCGTTGAACGGCACCATCTCGCCCTTGTCGTTGCGCACGTACCACTTGCTCAGGTCGTCCGGGTTCATCCGCGCGTCCGGCCTGCCCTGCAGGTAGACCCGCTTGACCCGGCCACGGTCGATGAAGTCGTTGACGTAGCTGGAACCCCAGGCGATGGACACGGTGCTGTTGATGTCGGCAAGGGACACGCCGAGGGCGCTGGCCTTCTCGTCGTCGATCTCCAGCTTGTACTGCGGTTCGTCGCTCATGCCGTTGGGGCGCACGCGTTGCAGCGCCGGGTTCTGCGCGGCGAGCATGAGGAACTTGTTGCGCGCCTGGAGCAGGACTTCGTGGCCGACACCCGCCTGGTCCTGGAGGAACAGGTCGAAGCCGGTGGCGTTACCCAGTTCCAGTACCGACGGCGGCGCGAAGGCGAACACCATCGCGTCCTTGAAGCTGAAGAAGTGCATCTGCGCGCGCTTGGCCAGTTCGAACACGCTGTTCTCGCCACCGGGACGCTCTTCCCAGGGCTTGAGCATGATGAACGCCATGCCCGAACTCTGGCCGCGGCCGGCGAAGTTGAAGCCGGTCACGGTGAACACCGAGCTGACCGAAGAGCTTTCCTTCTCCAGCAGGTATTCGCGCATCGAGTCCACCACCACCTGGGTACGCTCGGCACTGGAGCCCGGCGGGGTCTGTACCTGGGCGAACAGTACGCCCTGGTCCTCGTCGGGGAGGAACGCGGTGGGAATGCGGGTGAACATCCAGATCATCCCGGCCACGATCACCACGTAGATCAGCAGGTACGGCGCGCGATGCTTGAGGATCGACGCCACGCCCCGCTCGTAGCCGTGGGTGGTGGAAAGGAACATCCGGTTGAACCAGCCGAAGAAGCCGCCCTTGTGCTCGCCATGGTCGCCTTTCTCGATCGGCTTGAGCATGGTCGCGCAGAGCGCCGGGGTGAGGATCAGCGCCACGATCACCGAGAGGGCCATGGCCGACACGATGGTGATGGAGAACTGCCGGTAGATCACCCCGGTGGAGCCGCCGAAGAACGCCATCGGCAGGAATACCGCCGAGAGCACCATGGCGATACCGACCAGCGCGCCCTGGATCTGGCCCATGGACTTGCGCGCCGCCTCCCTTGGCGACAGGCCTTCCTCGGCCATCACCCGCTCGACGTTCTCCACCACCACGATGGCGTCGTCCACCAGCAAGCCGATGGCCAGCACCATGCCGAACATGGTCAGGGTGTTGATCGAGAAGCCGAACGCGGCGAGCACGCCGAAGGTCCCCAGCAGCACCACCGGTACGGCGATGGTCGGGATCAGCGTGGCGCGGAAGTTCTGCAGGAACAGGTACATCACCAGGAACACGAGGAGGATCGCCTCGCCGAGGGTCTTCACTACCTCATGGATCGAGGCCGAGACCACCGGGGTGGTGTCGTACGGGTAGACCACCTTCATGCCCTGCGGCATGAACGGTTCCAGGTTGGCGATGGTCTGGCGGATCGCCTTGGCGGTATCCAGCGCGTTGGCGCCGGTGGCCAGCTTGATCGCGATACCGGACGCCGGGCTGCCGTTGAACTGCGCGTTGATGCTGTAGTCCTGGCCGCCCAGGCCTACATCGGCGACGTCCTTCAGGCGCACCTGGGAACCGTCGGGATTGACCTTGAGCAGGATGTTCTCGAATTGCTCCGCGGTCTGCAGGCGGGTCTTGCCGATGATGGTGGCGTTGAGCTGCTGGCCCTTGACCGCCGGCAAGCCGCCGAGCTGGCCGGAGGAAATCTGCACGTTCTGCGCCTGGATCGCGCTGCTCACGTCGCCGGGGGTCAGCTGGTAGCTGTTCAGCTTGGCCGGGTCGAGCCAGATGCGCATCGAGTACTGCGAGCCGAACACCTGGAAGTCACCGACGCCCTTGGTCCGCGAGAGCGGGTCCTGGATGTTGGAAACGATGTAGTTCGACAGGTCTTCCTTGGTCATGCTGCCGTCGGTGGAAACCACACCGACCACCATGAGGAAGTTCTTCACCGCCTTGGTCACCCGGATCCCCTGGCGCTGCACTTCCTGCGGCAGTAGCGGGGTGGCCAGTTGCAGCTTGTTCTGCACCTGGACCTGGGCGATGTCGGGGTCGGTGCCCTGTTCGAAGGTCACGGTGATGGTCATGCTGCCGTCGGAGTTACTCTCCGAGGAGATGTAGCGCAGATTGTCGATCCCGTTCATCTGCTGCTCGATCACCTGGACCACGGTGTCCTGCACCGTCTCGGCCGAGGCGCCCGGGTAGCTCACCTGCACGGCGATGGCCGGCGGGGCGATGGCCGGGTACTGGTTGACCGGCAGACTGAGGATCGACAGGCCGCCCGCGAGCATGATCACCAAGGCGATCACCCACGCGAAAATGGGCCTATCAATGAAAAACTTCGACATTACGAATCCCCTTGATCAGCCCTTGCTGTCGGTTTTCGCCGGAGCGGCGTCGGCCTTCTGCGCGGACGCGACATTCTTCGCCGGCACGGTCTTCACCTCGACACCCGGCTGCACGAACTGCAGGCCTTCGGTAATGATCTTGTCGCCGGCGTTCAGGCCTTCGGTAACCAGCCATTTGTCGCCGATCACCCGGTCGGCCTTGATCACCCGCAGCTCGACCTTGTTCTGCGCGTTCACCACCAGCGCGGTAGCCTGGCCCTTGAGGTCGCGGGTCACGCCTTGCTGCGGAGCGAGGATGGCCTTCTGCTTGACGCCTTCCTGCAACTGCGCGTGAACGAACATGCCGGGCAGCAGCTCGTTGTTCGGGTTGGGGAACACGGCGCGGATGGTGACCGAGCCGGTGCCTTCGTCGACGGAAACCTCGGAGAATTCGAGGCGACCTTCCAGCGGGTATTGGCTACCGTCCTCCAGCTTCAGGGAGACCTTCGCCGCGTTGTCGCCGGCGCGCTCCAACTGGCCGCTGGCCAGTTCGCGGCGCAGGCGCAGCAGGGCGGTGGACGGCTGGGTGACGTCGACGTAGATCGGGTCGAGCTGTTGCACGGTGGCCATCGCGTTGGCCTGGCCGTTGGTCACCAGGGCGCCTTCGGTCACCGCGGAACGGCCGATGCGGCCGGAGATCGGCGACAGCACCTTGGTGTAGCGCAGGTTGATCCGCGCCTGCTCCACCGCCGCCTTGGACTGCAGGTAGGCGGCATTGGCGTCGGCGTACTGCTGCTTGCTCACGGCCTGGTCGGCGACCAGCAGCTTGTAGCGCTGGGCCTGTTCCTGGGTCGAAGCCAGGTTGGCCTGGGCGCTCTGGTAGTCGGCCTCGTAGGTGGCGGGGTCGATCTGGTAGAGCTGCTGCCCGGCCTTGACGTCGCTGCCTTCCTTGAACAGGCGCTTGAGGATGATGCCGTTCACCTGGGGACGCACCTCGGCGATGCGGAACGCATTGGTCCGGCCCGGCAGCTCGGTATTCAGGGTCACCGTCTGCGCTTCCAGGGTCACGATCCCGACCTCCGGCGTTTGCGCCGGCGGCGGCGCCTCGCTTTTTCCGCACCCGGAAAGGGCCGAAATCGCGACCAGCAGGGCCGGAACCAGTACACGCATGGCTGGCGTTCGTTGCATAGCGTTGTCCTCATGAGCGAAAGCGGCCGATGCAGCGTGAAGGCGCTGCACCGGCTCGAAGAAGGCAGGCAAAATACTTACATTCATAGGTGTTTGTAAACGTCCGAAAGCCTCGCGTGAAAACACCTGAAACGTTTTAGCTCGATGGCCGGTTATCCACCCGGCGCCATGGCCCATATTCAGAACCTGAAACAAGGTTGATAAGGTCAACTAAAATAAGCAAAATAGTTGACTGGATCAACCACATTTACATTAGGTTTACTCGGCCAAACCAATGAACTACCCCGTGAATCCCGACCTGATGCCCGCGCTGATGGCGGTCTTCCAGCATGTGCGGACGCGCATCCAGAGCGAGCTCGATTGCCAGCGACTCGACCTGACCCCGCCCGACGTCCATGTATTGAAGCTTATCGACGAACAACGCGGGCTGAACCTGCAGGACCTGGGACGCCAGATGTGCCGCGACAAGGCACTGATCACCCGGAAGATCCGCGAGCTGGAGGGAAGAAACCTGGTCCGCCGCGAGCGCAACCCCAGCGACCAGCGCAGCTTCCAGCTCTTCCTCACCGACGAGGGGCTGGCCATCCACCAGCATGCGGAGGCCATCATGTCACGCGTGCATGACGAGTTGTTTGCCCCGCTCACCCCGGTGGAACAGGCCACCCTGGTGCATCTCCTCGACCAGTGCCTGGCCGCGCAACCGCTTGAGGATATTTAAGAACATTCTTTTCGAAGCACAATGAAAAACGCCGGCGATCGCCGGCGTTTTTCGTTTCAGGTATCCGCTTACTGGCGAATGCCTTCGACGGAGAGCAGCAGCTCGACTTCCTGGGATGCCGGGCCGAGGTCCATCTTGATGCCGAAGTCTTTCAGCTTCAGGGTGGCGCTGCCTTCGAAGCCGGCACGGTAGCCGCCCCACGGGTCGTCGCCCTGGCCGATCAGCTTGGCCTTGATGGTGACCGGCTTGGTCACGCCGTTCAGGGTCAGGTTGCCGGTGATGTCGGCGCTGTCGCCGTTGGCCTTCACTTCGGTGGATTCGAAGGTAGCGGTCGGGTTCTTGCTGACGTTGAGGAAATCACCGCTGCGCAGGTGCTTGTCACGCTCGGCATGGTTGGTGTCCACGCTGTTGGTGTTGATGGTCACCTTGACCTTGTCGGCCGACGGGTTCTTCTCGTCGAAGGTGAAGCTGCCGTCGAAGTCGTTGAAGCGGCCGTACAGCCAGCTATAGCCCAGGTGCTTGATGCGGAACTCGATGAAGGCGTGCTGGCCTTCCTTGTCGATCTTGTAGTCCGCGGCCATTGCCTGGCCGGCGGTGAACAGTGCGGAGCCGAGCGCCAGCGCGGCAAGGGTCTTCTTCAGCATGGACATTCTCCTTAACGTGGTTGTTGATCATTCGACGAGCGACCGAGCATGCGCTTTAGGGTCGGGTCGCGGTCGACGAAGTGATGCTTGAGGGCGGCCAGGGCATGGAGGACGGCGAAGACCACCAGCGCCCAGGCCAGGTAGAGATGGATTTCACCCGCGACGTCTGCCTGGTCGGGCAGCCCGCTGAGGGTTGCCGGCACGGAGAACCAGCCGAACACGCTGATCGGTTCGCCGTCGGCGGTGGAAATCAGGTAGCCCGCGACGATCACCGCCAGCAGCAGCCCGTACAGCGCGAGGTGGCCAAGCTTGCTCGCTACCCGCGTGAGCGGACCGTGGTTGGCCGGCGCCGGCGGCGGCGGGCTGACGAAACGCCAGACGATCCGCACCAGCAGGGCAATGGCCAGCAGGATGCCGATGCTTTTATGCAGCGCCGGCGCGGGGTGGTACCAGGGGTCGTAATAGCTCAGTTCGCGCATCCACAGGCCCAGGCCGAACAGGCCGAAGACCACCAGCGCGCTGCCCCAGTGCAGGAACAGGCTGAATACGCCGTAACGGGATGAGGTATTGCGCCACTGCATGAAAAACTTCCTTGAAAAGCGAAGCCTCAAGACTAGCGGCAAATCCATCGAGTTAAAGCAGAAAATTCTGCTTTGAAACATCGATTCACAAGATAGGTTCGCAGGCTAAGAAAAAACCCCGGATTGCGCTGCGAACCGGGAAGCGCAAGGCGCCGGAGCTTCCGGCGCCGGCGAAGGGGATCAATCGAACAGGCGGGTGAACCAGGCGAACGGGTTCTTCTTCTCGCCGCCGGTCGTCGGTGCGGCCACCTTCTCGGCCTTCGCCACCATCGGCGCGCCCTCGATC
>OJJN01000424.1_pt1 | contig 10333 bp, 9 predicted proteins | sample 1596321 | NCBI WGS metagenome assembly OJJN01 (sample SAMEA4350123, study PRJEB24818) | metagenome | biome: human; feature: gut; material: faeces | place: Denmark | collected 2013-09 | reverse complement strand
CCGCTTCTTTATTCGGCGGCAGCTTCAGTTGTGTATAAGAGACAGAAGAACGAGTACCTGTCGCTGGACCCGGCGATGCGCGGCTGGATGAACGACGCCCGCTCCTACATCCCGCCGGTGGGGATCGGCGAGGTGATGCGTGCGCTCGGCGTCGGCAAGGTGCTGGTTTCGAAGCACCCCGGCTTCCAGGCCGGCGACTACGTCAACGGCGCCCTCGGCGTGCAGGACTATTTCATCGGCGAGCCCAAGGGTTTCTACAAGGTCGACCCGTCCCGCGCGCCGCTGCCACGCTATCTCTCGGCGCTGGGCATGACCGGCATGACCGCCTACTTCGCGTTGCTCGACGTCGGCCAGCCGAAGAACGGCGAGACCGTGGTGATCTCCGGCGCCGCCGGTGCGGTGGGCAGCGTTGCCGGGCAGATCGCCAGGCTCAAGGGCTGCCGGGTGGTGGGCATCGCCGGCGGCGCCGAGAAATGTCGCTTCCTGGTCGAAGAACTGGGCTTCGACGGCGCCATCGACTACAAGAACGAAGACCTCGCCGCCGGACTCAAGCGCGAATGCCCGAAGGGTATCGATGTGTTCTTCGACAACGTCGGCGGCGAAATCCTCGACACAGTGCTCACCCGCATCGCCTTCAAGGCACGCATCGTCCTCTGCGGGGCGATCAGCCAGTACAACAACAAGGAAGCGGTGCGCGGCCCGGCCAACTACCTGTCGCTGCTGGTCAATCGGGCGCGCATGGAAGGCATGGTGGTGATGGACTATGCCCAGCGCTTCCCAGAAGGCCTGAAGGAGATGGCCACCTGGCTGGCGGAAGGCAAGCTGCAATCGCGCGAGGACATCGTCGAAGGCCTGGAGACCTTCCCCGAAACGCTGCTCAAGCTGTTCAGCGGGGAAAACTTCGGCAAGTTGGTGTTGAAGGTCTGAGGTCCGCCGCCGGCGCGAAGAAGCGGCGGATAGCGCCTCGCCTCGAAGAGCGTGTGCACTGAAGAAATAATGATTCCCGGCAATCCTGCCGCCTGTCCTTCGGGCTAAGCTGCGGCATCCGCGCCTGCAAGGAATCAGCCGCATGCCACTCGCCCGCTGGGTACCCGGACTCGATAGCCTGCTCCACTACCGCCGCGCCTGGTTCCGTCCGGATGTCCAGGCCGGGCTGTCGGTAGCGGCGATCCAGATCCCCACCGCCATCGCCTACGCCCAGATCGCCGGCTTCCCGCCCCAGGTAGGCCTCTATGCGTGCATCCTGCCGATGCTGATCTACGCCCTGATCGGCAGCTCGCGGCAGTTGATGGTAGGCCCCGACGCGGCGACCGCGGCGATGGTCGCCGCCGCCATCACCCCGCTGGCGGCGGGCGATCCGCAGCGCCTGGTGGACCTGTCGATGATCGTCGCGATCATGGTCGGGCTGTTCTCCATCGTCGCCGGCCTGGCCCGCGCCGGGTTCATCGCCAGCTTCCTCTCGCGACCGATCCTGGTCGGCTACCTCAACGGCATCGGCCTGAGCCTGCTGGTCGGGCAACTGGGCAAGCTGTTCGGCTACGAGGCGGCGACCAGCGGCTTCGTCGCCGGCATCCTCGCGCTGCTGGAGAACCTGCTGCACATCCATTGGCCGACGCTGATCCTCGGCAGCCTCTCGCTCTTGCTGATGGTGCTGCTGCCGCGGCGCTTCCCGCAGTTGCCCGGGGCGCTCTGCGGCGTCCTCCTGGCCAGCCTCGCCGCGGCGCTGCTGGGCCTGGATCGCTACGGCGTGGAACTGCTTGGCGAGGTACCGGCCGGGCTGCCGCAACTGAGCTGGCCGCAGACCAGCCTGGAGGAACTGAAAAGCCTGCTGCGCGACGCCACCGGCATCACGGTGGTCAGCTTCTGCAGCGCCATGCTCACCGCACGCAGCTTCGCCGCCCGTCACGGCTACAGCATCAACCCCAACCACGAATTCGTCGCCCTCGGCCTGGCCAACATCGGCGCCGGGGTCTCCCAGGGCTTCGCCATCAGCGGCGCCGACTCACGCACCGCGGTGAACGACATGGTCGGCGGCAAGACCCAACTGGTCGGCGTGGTCGCCGCGCTGGTGATCGCCGCCACCCTGTTGCTGCTGAACAAGCCCCTGGGCTGGGTGCCGATGCCGGCGCTCGGTGCGGTCCTGTTGCTGGCCGGCTGGGGCCTGATCGACGTGCAGGCGCTGAAGGGCTTCTGGAAGCTCAGCCGCTTCGAGTTCAGCCTCTGCCTGCTGACCACCGTCGGCGTGCTCAGCGTCGGCGTGCTGCCGGGAATCTTCGTCGCCGTCAGCATCGCCGTACTGCGCCTGCTCTACTACACCTATCGCCCGAGCGACGCGGTGCTCGGCTGGATGCACGGCATCGACGGCCAGGTCGAGCTGGCCAAGTACCCGCAGGCCACCACTCTTCCCGGCCTGGTGATCTACCGCTTCGACGCCCCCCTGCTGTTCTTCAACGCCGACTACTTCAAGCAGCGGGTGCTTGCCGTGGTGGACGGCAGCGAGCGGCCGAATGCGGTGCTGCTCAACGCCGAAGCCATGACCAACCTCGACATCAGCGGCCTGGCCACCCTCCACGAGGTGCAACAGATCCTCAAGGCCCAGGGCGTGCACCTGTCGCTGGCGCGGGTGACCGGGCAGACGCTGGACCTGCTGCAACGCTCGAGCATGCTCGGCGAGATCAAGCCGCCGCTGGTGTTCAGCTCGGTGCGCTCCGGGGTCAGTGCCTATCGCTACTGGCTGCGCCAGCAGGAAAGACTCGCCGCCCAGGCCGCGGCTACAAGCGGAAATGCCTGACCATGCCCTGTAGTTCGCGGCCCAGCTCCGCCAGTTGTTCGCTGGACGAAGCCGTCGACTGCATGGCTTGGGCCGACTGATCGGCCACCTCGCGGATCGCCGTGACACTGCGGTTGATCTCCTCGGCGACCGCGCTCTGCTGCTCGGAGGCCGCGGCGATCTGCTGGTTCATCTGCTGGATCAGCGCCACCGCCGTGGCGATGTTGCCCAGCGCCGCCTCGGTCTGCAACGCGTCGTCGACGCTCTGGTCCACCAACTGGTGGCTGCGCTGCATACGCTGCACCGCCTGCTGCGTGCCATTCTGCAAGGCACCGATCAGGGTCTCGATCTCGGCCGTGGACTGTTGGGTGCGCCGCGCCAGCGCCCGCACCTCGTCGGCGACCACGGCGAAGCCTCGACCCTGGTCGCCGGCCCGCGCCGCCTCGATGGCGGCGTTCAGCGCCAGCAGGTTGGTCTGCTCGGCCACGCTCTTGATCACGTCCAGCACGCTGCCGATGCGCTGGCTGTCGGCGCTCAGCGCCTCGACGCTGGCGGTGGCCGCGCGCACCGCCTCGGCCAGTCGCTCGATCCGCTCCAGGGTCTGGCGTACCACCTCCTGGCCGACGCTGACCTTGCCGTCGGCGCTTTCCGCCGCCCCCGCGGCTTCCTCGGCGTTGTGCGCCACTTCATGGACGGTGGCGGCCATCTGGTTCATCGCCGTGGCCACCTGTTCGGTTTCCGCCCGCTGGCTGTCGATTCCCAGGCGGGTGCGCGTGGTAACGCCGGACAGCGCCTCGGAAGCGCCGGCAATCCGCCCGACGCCGTCCTGCAACTGGCTGACGATACCGCGCAGGCTGCCGGTCATGGCGCGCATCGCGGCCATCAGTTGGCCAACCTCGTCGCGCCGCTCGCTGTCGACCCGTACCGCAAGGTCGCCTTCGGCGATCCGCTGCGCCACACCCATCGCCTGGCGCAGCGGACGGACGATCAGCAGGCTGATGCCGAAGGCCGCGCCCAGGCCCACCAGCAGCGCCAGCACGGCGGCGCCGACGATCAGCAGGGAGTTTGTCCGCAGGCTGTGGAGCATGGCCTGCTGCTGCGCCTCCCAGCTACGGTCGACACGCGCCATCACCTGCCCGGCGCGCTCGCCCATGGCGGCGTACATCTGCCGCTCCTGGAGCTGACTGGCGCGGTACTCGGCGAGCTTGTCGGCGAAACCGCGGATATTGGTCAGCACGTCCTTGACCACCGACACGTAGGCATCGTCGGTGATCGCCTGCTCCAGCCGGGCTGCCAGCTCCAGCGCCTCGCGCAGCGATTTCGGCGGCCCCTCCTGCGCATCCGCGGCGCGCGCTTCGAGACGCGAGCGGGCCTCGTCCAGCCCCTGAAGGACCAGGCGATTGACCTGGGCGACCTGGGCCGCCTGCTGCAACAGCGGCTCGCCGTCGTGCCCCTGGCTCTCCTTCAGCGCATAGGCGCCATCCTCGGCCAGGCTGGACTGGAGGATATCGAGGCTGTTGGCGGCGCCGTTCAGCGACCAACTGGCGCTTTCCCAAGCCAATTGGCGTCCCTGGATGGACTGCTCGAAGCGGCCGAACGCTTCTAGGTATGCCGCCAGCACCTGCTCCACCTCGGCCATGCCAAGCGCCTGATCGGCGTCGCCGTCGGCCTTGAGCCGGCCCACCCGTTCAAGGGTCGCGGCCAGGCGCTGGCGCAAGCGCTCGGCGTCGCTCTTTTCCCCGTGCAGGGCAAATTCCTTCTCGGCCTGGCGAACCTCCAGCACGTCGCGATTGATCGCGCTCATCTCCTGCAGGCGCGCGAAGCGCTGCCCCAGCGCATGCAGCGAGAGCACCGCGAGCGCGGCCACCAGCGCGGTCAATAGCAGGACCAGGGTAAAACCGATGGCCAGTTTCTTCGCCGTGCCGAGATCGGCCAGACGCCTGCGCAGCAACCCCAGCATGACTCCCCTCCCCCGTGACGCGCCGTCTGCGTGCGCATTTCCCGCTGTGTCGCGCGTTTTTCGCCGAACCTGAGCGGCCGGGCAAGGTAGTGGCACGATAATGGCCAGGAGAGATATGCGCAGGTCGTTTCCAGGATATCCGGGCTGACGTCGGTCGAGCGCGGAGCCATACTGGGCGCCCCATGGAAAAGGAGCTTGCCATGCGTCCCGTATTGCCGCTGTTGCTGTCGCTGAGTCTGTGCGCCCCCGCCCTGGCCGACTGGAGCGGCCCGATCGAGCAGCCGCTCTGGTCGTTGCCGGCGGCGCCGGGCCTGTCGCGCTGGCTGATCGTGCACAACCTGTCGAGCGCGGCGGCCGACGGCCTGTACCACGTCGAGGTCCTGGAGCGCCGCCAGGGCCAGCAGCCCTGGCAGTTCCAGCGCCTGGCCGCGCACCTGGCGCTGACCGAACAGGCGCTGCGCGCGAGTATCGTGGCGCCGCTGAAGCGCGGCGGGGTATATCCGGAAAGCTACCAGTTCGCCTATCGCCAGTGGCAGGAACGCCAGGCCGCGGGCCAGGCGCCGGTGTGCCGGCGCACGGTCGACGAGTGCCTGCGGGCGCCGGACTGAGCCCGGCTACCTGGGCCGGATCATGCTGAACGTGTCGCGGGTATGGCTGTAGTGGCTGCCGCCCAGGCGACCGACCAGGTCGAGCCGGGCGCTATCCACATGGCGCTCGTCGGCCAGCACGGCATCATCGACATGGGCCAGCAGCACGCGGGCGAAGATCAGGTGGCAATTGGGGTTCTCCGCCGGATACGGCTTGATCTCCGCCACCTCGCACTCGAAGGCCACCGCCGCCGCGGCGATCCGCGGCGGCGCCACGCGTACGCTGGACACGGTAGGGATGCCGACCGTCTCGATCTCGCTCACACCATGGGGCAGCCAGGCGGAGGTGGCGTTCATGGTCTCGGCCTGGGCGGCGCCGACCAGGTGGATCACCAACTGCCCGGTGGCCTGGACGTTGCGCAGGGTGTCCTTGAGGCTGCCGTCGTCGCGCAGGCTGACGTTAACCATCAGGGTCGGCGGCTCGTCGCTGATCACCTGGAAGAAGCTGAACGGGGCCAGGTTGCTGGCGCCCTCGGCGGACAGGGTCGAGACCCAGGCAATCGGTCGCGGGGTGACGGTGGAAGCCAACCAGCGATAGGCCTCGGCGGGAGCGATGGTGGTGAAGTCCAGTTGCATGGCGGTCTCGCGGAAATCGACGGAGGGGACGCCGATTATGCCGCAGCCCCGCAGCTCTCGCGACCGTCTGCGCCGCAGCCCTGCGCCACCTGGAGGCAACGGCTAGACTTGCCCTACCCTCACCCAGGAGCCCTGCCATGAACTATCGAGGAAGCTGCCACTGCGGAACCATCGCCTACGAAGTCGAAGGCGACCTCGACCAGGTGATCCAGTGCAACTGTTCACTGTGCAGCCGGCGCGGCTGGCTGCTGTGGTTCGTCCCGCGCGACCGTCTGGCGCTGAAGACGCCGGCCAGCGCGATGCACACCTACACCTTCAACACCCACCGCCTGCAGCATCACTTCTGCCCCACCTGCGGCTGCGCGCCGTTCAGCGAAGGCATAGGTCCGGACGGCCAGGCGATGGCCGCGGTCAACGCGCGCTGCCTGGAGGACATCGACGCCAACGCGCTCCCGGTACAGCACTACGATGGCCGCAACGCCTGACGCTGGCGCAGGTAGCCGATCACCTCGGCCTGGTTGCCGCGGAACTCGACGCGGTCTTCCTTGCTCTGCCGCTGGAAGGCGTACATCGGGTCGTAGTACTCCTTGAGCAGCCCCTCGATCCAGCCGCGATGGGTATCCACCGAGCCGTCGCGGCCCTGCTCTTCCAGCGCCTGCACGAGGATCGCCGCCAGCCGCTGGTAGCGCTCGCCGCCGAGGCGCTTGACGATGCCGGCGAGGCTCTTCTGCAGGTAGGCGGAGAAGGCGGCGAAGCCCTCCTCCACGCCCACCACGCGCTCGAACTCGCTGCGCAGATCGATCACGTAGTCCCTGAGGATACGCTCGACACGCTGCTCGAAGGCATCCTCCAGCCAGACCAGCGGGTAGCCCTGCATACCCTGGTACAGCTCCAGCGGCAAGGAGCAGCTGCCGACGATCCGCCCCTCGTCCTCGAGGACGAACTGGCCGACGCCACGATGACGCTTCTTCAGGATGTCGATGGCCAGGCGGTTCTCGAAGTCTATCTGCGCCGGCTGCGGCGTGGCTCGCCGGCCAAAGCTGGAGCCGCGATGGTTGGCGTGGCCTTCGAGATCGAGGCTGTTGTCCAGCGCCGCGATCACCTCGGTCTTGCCGCAACCAGTAAGGCCGCCGACCAGCACGAAATCGCACTCGTCGACCGCCGCGCGGGTGGTTTCGAAAAGGAAGTTGCGCAACGCCTTGTAGCCGCCGATCACCCGTGGGTAGTCGATGCCGGCGTCCTGCTTCAGCCACTGCTGGACGATCTGCGAGCGCAGGCCGCCGCGGAAGCAATACAGGTAGCCGTTCGGGTTGGCTTCGGCGAAGGCTTTCCAGGCCGCCAGCCGTTCGGCCTTGAGCGCCCCGCAGACCAGTTCGTGGCCAAGGGCGATGGCGGCCTGCTGGCCGTGCTGCTTGTAGCTGGTGCCGACCTTCTGCCGCTCGATGTCGTTCATCAGCGGCCGGTTGACAGTGTTGGGAAAGGCGCCCTTGTGGTACTCCACCGGGGCGCGCACATCCATCAGGGGGATATCGTCGAGAAACAGTTCGCGGTAGTGCTGGGTGTTGTCGCGCATTACAGCACCTGTACCGCGAGACTCTGTCGCTCGACCAGCTCGCCGATCGGCGCCAGTTGCAGGCCGAGTTCCGCCGCCACGGCGAGGAACTCCGCCTCGCCTTCCGTAGCCACCGCCACCAGCAGGCCGCCGCTGGTCTGCGGATCGCAAAGCAACAGCTTCTGCACTTCCGGCAGTGGCGCGATGCGCTCGCCATAGCTGTCGAAGTTGCGCAGTGTGCCGCCAGGCACGCAGCCCTGCTCCAGGTAATATTCGGCACTGGCCAGGCGCGGTACCGCGGCGTACTCCACGCGTGCGGTGAGCTTGCTGCCGTCGGCCATTTCCACCAGGTGGCCGAGCAGGCCGAAACCGGTGACGTCGGTCATCGCCTTGACCCCCGCCAACCGGCCGAAGCGCGCGCCGGGCCTGTTCAGGGTGCACATCCAGTCACGCGCCACGCCGACGTCCTCGGCGCGCAGCCTGGCCTTCTTCTCGGCAGTGGTGAGGATGCCGATGCCCAGCGGCTTGGTCAGGTACAGCCTGCAGCCGGCCTCGGCGGTGTCGTTGCGTTTCATGAAGCGCTTCTCCACCACGCCGGTCACGGCCAGGCCGAAGATCGGCTCGGGGGCGTCGATGGAGTGTCCGCCGGCCAGCGGGATGCCGGCTTCCTCGCAGACCTTGCGGCCGCCGGCGATCACCTCGCGGGCGACTTCCGCGGCCAGCACGTTGACCGGCCAGCCGAGGATGGCGATGGCCATCAGCGGGTCGCCGCCCATGGCGTAGATATCGCTGATGGCGTTGGTCGCGGCGATACGGCCGAAATCGAAGGGGTCGTCGACGATCGGCATGAAGAAATCGGTGGTGGAGACCACCCCGCGCTCCTCGTCGAGGGCGTAGACAGCCGCGTCGCCGCGCGAGGCGTTGCCGACCCAGAGCTTCGGATCGAGGTTCTGCGCGCCGCTGCCGGCGAGGATCACCTCCAGTACCTTGGGCGAAATCTTGCAGCCGCAGCCGGCGCCGTGGCTGTACTGGGTCAGGCGGATCGCCTCGCTCATCGGTGTACTCCCGTGGATGTCGGAAAAGTGCCCATTCTAGCAAAGCCGGCGCCGCCGCCAGAGGACCGATCGCCGCGCCCGGCTCAGCGCCCGGCGCGCGACTCGCGGATATAGAAGCGCGCCTTCTCGGCCTTGCTGGTGCAGCCCTCGTAGGCCTCGAACTGCTGCTGGGTCTTGGCCCCGGTGAGCAGGGTCAGGGCCTTCGAGTAGCTGACGGTGCCGGCGAAACCTTCGGCCTTGGCCAGGTCGAGTTCCTTCCAGGCCGCGTCCAACTGGTCGGCGCAGTTCTCCCGGTAGGCGGTCTTGCCGGCGCAGCCGGCCAGGGTCAGGGCAAGGACGGGCAGAACGATCCAGGTTTTCATCGAACGATCTCCGGACAGGGAAAGGGCCGCGCATCGCCGCGACGCACTTGGCGGCGGCCGGGCGACACGCGTATCGTTTTCGCTTCGTCACGCAGTATTGGCAAGGGGTTGCAGATGAGCAAACAGGTCGCCCTGGTATTGGGCTCCGGCGGTGCGCGCGGCTACGCGCACATCGGCGTGATCGAGGAACTCGAGGCACGCGGCTATGAGATCACCTGCATCGCCGGTTGTTCCATGGGCTCGGTGATCGGCGGCATCTACGCCGCCGGCAAGCTGCGCGAGTACCGCGAGTGGGTGGAAAGCCTGGATTACCTCGACGTGCTGCGCCTGCTCGACGTCAGCTTCCGCCTCGGCGCGATCCGCGGCGAGCGGGTGTTCGGCAAGATCCACGAGATCCTCGGCGAGGTAAACATCGAGGACCTGTCGATTCCCTACACGGCGGTTGCCACCGACCTCACCAACCAGCAGGAAATCTGGTTCCAGGAAGGCTGCCTGCACCAGGCCATGCGCGCCTCGGCGGCAATCCCCAGCCTGTTCACACCGGTCATGCAGGGCAGCCGCATGCTGGTCGACGGCGGCCTGCTCAACCCGTTGCCGATCGTGCCGGTGGTGTCGGCCCACAGCGACCTGATCATCGCGGTCAATCTCAACGCCACCAACCAGAAGCAGTACCACCTGCCGGTGATCGAGCGTCCGGCCGCGCTCAAGGGGCGCTTCGACAGCATGATCGAGAGCCTCGGCCACAAACTCTCGTTCTTCCGCCGCCACGGCGACGACAATACCCCGCCGGAGCTGAGCGCCGACGCCCTGCTCCATCCGGTTCCGGCGGAATCCGAGGAGCCCGCCGAGCCGCAACTGCAACAGCCGGCCGCGGCGCCGCAAGGCAAGGACTCGCCGAAGTCGGCCAGCGGCACCACGGTGGTGGAAAGCAGCGGTCCGGCATCGCTGCTGGAACTGGTCAACCAGAGCTTCGAGGTGATGCAGACCTCGCTGGCGCAGTACAAGATCGCCGGCTACCCGCCGGACATCCTGATCAACGTGCCGAAGCGGGTCTGCCGCTTCTTCGAGTTCTACAAGGCGCCGGAATTGATCGCCCTCGGCCGGCAGATCGCCAGCGACACCCTGGACCGCTACGAGGAAGACAACGCCTGAGCCTCAGCGGCTGAACTCGAGGACCTCGTAGCCGCCGCGCCGTTCCGGGAACAGCAGGAGGAAGCCACCGGCGTGCGGGCGCAGCAGCGCGACCACGTCGGACTCAGCCGGCGCGCCGTGGGCCAGGCCACTGAAGGCCACCTGGGGCTCGTCGTTGACCGTGGCGCCGCCGAGGAACACGTAGCGCTGCGTGCCTTCGCGGAACAGGTAGCCGCTGACCAGCGGCGCGCCGCTGGTCTTCTCGCGGCCCGGCACTAAT
>OJJN01000422.1_pt1 | contig 10352 bp, 7 predicted proteins | sample 1596321 | NCBI WGS metagenome assembly OJJN01 (sample SAMEA4350123, study PRJEB24818) | metagenome | biome: human; feature: gut; material: faeces | place: Denmark | collected 2013-09 | reverse complement strand
TATGTAACTAGTATGTTACATAATCTTCTGAGCTTCACATATTATACTACATCTGTACTAGTCATTCATGTAGTCGTATCCACTGTATCTGTCTTTGTTTTTTTTTTTATTTCTCAATTTTTTTTTTTTTTTTTTTCAAGCAGAAGACGGCATACGAGATTTCTGCCTGTCTCGTGGGCTCGGAGATGTGTATAAGAGACAGGATACAGGTCGCCGATGGCATCCAGGATCTTGTGCTTGACGAACTCGTCCTCGTAACGCAGGCCGTCTTCGTTGAGCACGCGGTTCTCGTCGACCACGATCGCGTTCTCCACGCTACCGCCGAGTGCCAGGTTCTGCGAACGCAGGTACTCGATGTCGCGCATGAACCCGAAGGTACGGGCGCGGCTGACCTCCTTGACGAAGGAAGTACTGGAGAAATCGACCGAGGCCTGCTGGGTGCGACCACGGAAGACCGGATGATCGAAATCGATCTCGAAGCTGACCTTGAAGCCGTCGAACGGAACGAAGACGGCGCGCTTGTCGCCCTCTTCCACGCTGACTTCGCGCTTGATGCGGATGAACTTCTTGGCAGCTTCCTGCTCTTGCAATCCGGCGGACTGGATCAGGAATACGAACGGACCAGCGCTGCCATCCATGATCGGCACTTCCGAAGCGGACAGCTCGACGTAGGCGTTGTCGATACCCAGGCCGGCCATGGCCGAGAGCAGGTGCTCCACCGTATCCACTTTGACGTCACCCTTGACCAGGGTGGTCGACATGGTGGTTTCGCCGACGTTCTCGGCCCGGGCCGGGATTTCCACGACCGGATCCAGGTCGGTGCGGCAGAACACGATACCGGTGTCCACCGGCGCCGGTTTCAGGGTCAGGTAAACCTTTTCCCCCGAGTGCAGACCGACGCCAGTAGCCCGGATGATGTTCTTCAAGGTGCGTTGTTTGATCATGGCTTTGGCCGCTTAAGCGCTGACTGCGAACTGTTTTCAACAATGGCCGGCGATGATAGCAGAACCGGCCTTTGCTGAACACCAATCACATCTCTACTCCTGATTAATTACTTCAATCGGCCTGACGACGCAGGAACGCCGGGATATCCAGGTAATCCAGGTCATCCTGCGGGTTCAGCTTGGCCGCGGTCGCCGCGCTGCCGTGAGACTGGTTGCGCATCACGGTAGGACGGTCGAGGTCGCGGTAGTTCACCGACTGCTGCTCGCGCTGGGCCGGAGCGGCTGCCTGGGCTGCACTGCCCTGCACGGTGTTGTCGACGACCTTCACCGGTTTCTCCAGGCGCGCGCCCAGGCCGGTGGCGACTACGGTGACGTGCAGCTCATCGCGCATGTCCGCGTCGATCACGGTGCCCACCTTCACAGTGGCGTGCTCGGAAGCGAACTGTTCGATGATGTTGCCGACATCGGAGTACTCGCCCAGGGACAGGTCCGGACCCGCGGTGATGTTCACCAGGATGCCGCGCGCGCCCTGCAGGTTGACGTCTTCCAGCAGCGGGTTGCGGATTGCCGCCTCGGTGGCCTCGCGGGCACGGTTCGGACCGCTGGCGCAGCCGGTACCCATCATCGCCATGCCCATTTCGCTCATGACGGTCTTCACGTCGGCGAAGTCGACGTTGATCATGCCCGGACGCTTGATGATGTCGGAGATACCGCGCACGGCACCGGCCAGCACGTCATCGGCCTTGGCGAAGGCGGCCAGCAGGCTGGCGTCCTTGCCGAGGATGGTCAGCAGCTTCTCGTTCGGGATGGTGATCAGCGAATCGACGCTCTCGGCCAGCGCGCGGATGCCCTCGTCGGCGATCTGCATGCGCTTGCGACCTTCGAACGGGAACGGGCGGGTCACCACCGCGACGGTGAGGATGCCCATTTCCTTCGCCACTTCGGCGATGATCGGCGCGGCGCCGGTACCGGTGCCGCCACCCATGCCGGTGGTGATGAAGACCATGTCGGCGCCTTCCAGCACTTCGGAAATGCGCTCGCGATCTTCCAGAGCCGCCTGACGACCGACTTCCGGATTGGCGCCGGCACCCAGCCCCTTGGTGACGCCCGGGCCGAGTTGCAGAACGGTGCGCGCCGCGATGTTCTTCAGCGCTTGTGCGTCGGTGTTGGCGCAGATGAACTCGACGCCCTCGACGTTGTTCTTGGCCATGTGATTGACGGCGTTGCCGCCACCACCACCTACACCGATCACTTTTATGACGGCGGTTTGTGCGATGTTATCGACCAGTTCAAACATTTCCCCTCTCCTTCCTTTCTAGTTTTGTCGCCTACTGTTACCGCGTTGAATCAGAAATTGCCCTGGACCCAGCGTTTGAGCCGCTCCAGGACAGGTGCCTTGGGTTCGTCGCTGCTGTAGCTGCTGCCTGACACAGACATCGACATGCCATCGGACTGCTTCTGCAGTCCGTACATCAGCAGGCCGACGCCCGTCGAATAGATCGGGTTGCGCACCACGTCGGTGAGGCCCTTCACGCTATACGGCACGCCGAGGCGTACCGGCATGTGGAAGATTTCCTCGGCCAGCTCGACCGCGCCTTCCATCTTCGAGGTGCCGCCGGTGAGGACGATCCCTGCCGGGATCAGGTCCTCGTAGCCGCTGCGGCGCAGCTCGGCCTGGACCAGGGTGAACAGCTCGTCGTAACGAGGCTCGACCACTTCGGCCAGGGCCTGGCGCGACAGTTCGCGCGGCGGCCGGTCGCCGACGCTGGGCACCTTGATGGTCTCGCCGGCACCGGCCAGCTTGGCCAGGGCGCAGGCGTAGCGGATCTTGATCTCTTCCGCGTACTGGGTCGGCGTACGCAGGGCCATGGCGATGTCATTGGTGACCTGGTCGCCGGCGATCGGGATCACCGCGGTATGGCGGATCGCGCCTTCGGTGAAGATCGCGATATCGGTGGTGCCGCCGCCGATATCCACCAGGCACACGCCCAGTTCCTTCTCGTCCTCGGTCAGCACCGAATAGGCCGAGGCCAACTGCTCGAGGATGATGTCGTCGACCTCGAGGCCGCAGCGGCGCACGCACTTCTCGATGTTCTGCGAAGCATTCACCGCGCAGGTCACCACGTGCACCTTGGCTTCCAGGCGCACCCCGGACATGCCCAGCGGCTCGCGCACGCCTTCCTGGTTATCGATCACGTAATCCTGGGCCAGGGTATGCAGCACCCGCTGGTCCGCCGGGATCGCCACCGCCTGGGCGGCATCCAGTACCCGTTCGATATCCGCCGGGTTCACCTCGCGATCGCGGATCGCCACGATGCCGTGGGAATTGAGGCTGCGGATGTGGTTGCCGGCGATGCCGACGAACGCCGAGTGGATACGGCAACCGGCCATCTGCTGGGCCTCGTCGATGGCGCGCTGGATCGACTGCACGGTGGACTCGATGTTCACCACCACGCCCTTCTTCAGGCCGCGGGACGGATGAGTACCGATGCCAACGACCTCCAGCTGGCCATCGGCCGTCACCTCGCCCACCAGCGCCACCACCTTGGAGGTACCGATGTCGAGGCCGACGATCATCTTGCCGCTCTGCACGCTTGCCATGGTTATTACTGTCTCCTCAACTCACTGCACGGCGCTGGCCGTGGCCACCGTCGCGGGCGTGACCGGCTCGCGCCACGCAACGGCGAGGCCGTTGGGGTAACGCAGGTCGATCCGCGCAATGTTCGAAATCTGATCTTTGAGTGCCTTGTCGTAGATGCTTACGAAGCGGCGAATCTTGTCTACCACGTGGTCGCGCCCGATCTGGATCTCGACGCCCTGGGCCGTGGTCAGCGCCCAACCGCCGCGATCGCTCATTTCCAGGCGGGCGATGGAGAACCCGAGGGGACGCAGCAACTGGCTGAGCAACTGGTATTGCTGCATCACCTGCTGTTGCGCCCGCTGTGGACCATGCAAGCGGGGCAGATGTTCATAATTCGCCAGTTCCTTTGGCGTAAAAGCCTGTCCCTGGTTGTTCAGCAGCGCTTCGTCGCCCCACCGCGCGATCGGCAGTTGCTCGTCCAGGCGGATCACCACCTGGTCCGGCCACACCCGGCGCACCTCGGCGTGGGCGATCCAGGGCATCTGTTCCAGTTGCCCGCGCATGCCCGCCAGGTCGATGGTGAAGAAGCTCGCCGCCAGGTACGGGGAGATCCGCTGCTGCACCGCGCGCTGGCTGATGTAGCTGAGGTCGCCCTCGACACTGACCTTGGCGATCGGCCGGTCGGCGTACGGCAGGATGTACTCGGCGCCGCGATAGGCGCCATAGCCGAGAACGGCCAGCAACAGCGGCCAGGCCAGGTACTTGAGGAAACTGAAGTCGGCTTTCGGCAGGCGCACGCTCAGCGGTTCCTTGGCCACCAGACGGCTGGCGCCGCGCGGCATCGGCTTGCGCGGAGCGCGGCCGAGTCCACCGGGTTGCTGATGACGGAGCAGTACGCCATTCATGGCTTATCCCCTCGCCTCGCGGCTATCGGCCAGGATCGCCAGCACCAGTTGCTGGAAATCCAGGCCGGCGGCCCGCGCGGCCATAGGCACCAGGCTGTGGTCGGTCATGCCCGGTGCGGTGTTGACTTCAAGCAGCCAGAAACGCCCTTTGGCGTCCTGCATCACGTCCGCCCGCCCCCAACCCTGGATGCCCAGGGCGTCGCAGGCGCGCGCGGTGAGTTCCTTCAGCTCGCGTTCCTTGGCCTCGTCGAGACCGCAGGGCACCTGGTAGCGGGTATCGCTGGCCAGGTACTTGGCGTCGTAGTCGTAGAAGGTGTGCGGCGTGCCCAGGCGGATCGCCGGCAGCACCTGCCCGCGCAAGGTCGCCACGGTGAATTCCGGGCCGCTGATCCACTGCTCGACCAGCACCTGCGAGTCGTAGCGGGCCGCTTCGCGCCACGCCGCGATCAATTCGTCGAGCCCGCCGACCTTGGCCATGCCGATGCTCGAGCCTTCGTGAGCCGGCTTGACGATCAGCGGGAAACCCAGTCGCTGCGCCGCTTCGCGGCAGTCATCCTCGCTGGCCAGCACCGCGTAGTCCGGGGTCGGCAGGCCGAGGCTGAGCCAGACCCGCTTGGTCCGCAGCTTGTCCATCGCCAGCGCCGAGGCCAGCACGCCGCTGCCGGTGTAGGGAATGCCCGCGCACTCGAGCAGGCCCTGCATGCTGCCATCCTCGCCGCCACGACCGTGGAGAATGATGAAGGCACGGTCGATCTTCTCCTCGACCAGGCGTTGCAGCAGGTCTTCGCCGACATCGATGCCGAAGGCATCGACCCCGGCGGCCAGCAGGGATTGCAGGACCATCGCGCCGGACTTCAGCGACACCTCGCGCTCGGCGCTCTTGCCGCCGAACAGCACGGCGACACGGCCGAACGCCTTGGGATCCTGGGTGCCGTTCAGCAGGCTATCGAGGCAAAGGTTCATGCGCCCTTCCCTCCCTTGCCGGCGAACAGCGGGTTCTTGATCAGTTGCGGGGCCAGGCCGCCGACATCGCCAGCGCCCTGGCAAAGCAGGATGTCGCCAGCGCGCAGCAGCGGCTTGACCAGCGGCGCCAGGTCGGCGTCGCGCTCGAAGTAGATCGGGTCAAGCTGGCCGCGCTGGCGGATGCTGTGGCACAGCTGGCGGCTGTCGGCTCCCGGGATCGGCTCTTCGCCGGCCGGATAGACCTCCATCAACAGCAGCACGTTGGCTTCGCCCAGCACCTGCACGAAGTCTTCGTACAGGTCGCGGGTACGGGTATAGCGATGCGGCTGGTAGACCATCACCAGGCGACGCTCCGGCCAACCGCCACGGATCGCCTTGATCACCGCGGCGACTTCGCGCGGATGGTGGCCGTAATCGTCCACCAGCATCACGCTGCCTCCCTCGACCTGCAGCTCGCCGTAGACCTGGAAGCGCCGGCCTACGCCCTGGAAGCCGGACAGCCCCTGGACGATGGCTTCGTCGGAGATGCCCTCGTCGGTAGCGATGACGATGGTCGCCAGGGAATTCAGCACGTTGTGCAGGCCGGGCATGTTCACCGAGACGTCCAGCGGCTCGCGCTCCGGGCGCAACACGGTGAACCAGGTGCGCATGCCTTCCTGGCGGATGTTGATCGCGCGCACGTCGGCGTCTTCGCTGAGGCCGTAGGTCACGGTCGGGCGGGCGATCTGCGGGAGGATCTCACGCACAACCGGATCATCCACGCACATCACCGCCAGTCCGTAGAACGGCAGGTTGTGGAGGAACTCGACGAAGGTCTTCTTCAGCTTGTTGAAGTCGCCGCCGTAGGTCGCCATGTGGTCGGCGTCGATATTGGTGACCACCGCGACCATCGGTTTCAGGTGCAGGAAGCTGGCGTCGCTCTCGTCGGCCTCGGCCACCAGGTGGGGGCGGGCGCCGGGGGGGGGGTTGGTCCGGGGGGCGTTCAGCCGGCCGCCGATGACGAAGGTCGGGTCCAGGCCGCCGGCGGCGAACACCGAGGAGATCAGGCTGGTAGTGGTGGTCTTGCCGTGGGTGCCGGCTACCGCGATGCCGTGCCGGTAGCGCATCAGCTCGGCGAGCATCTCCGCACGCGGCACCACCGGAATCCGCCGTTCCAGGGCCGATGCCACTTCCGGGTTGGCCCGGTTGATGGCACTGGACACCACCAGCACGTCGGCGCCGTCGGCGTTTTCCGCCTGGTGGCCGATGAAGATCTGCGCGCCGAACTTCTCCAGGCGCTCGGTCACCGCCGAGGCCTTGAGGTCCGAGCCGGATACCTCGTAGCCGAGGTTCAGCAGCACTTCGGCGATCCCGCACATACCGGCGCCGCCGATGCCGACGAAATGGATGCGGCGGATACGGCGCATGGTCCGGGTGACGCCATTCGGTTCTTTAACCACGGGCCACCTCCAGGCAGGCATCGACCACCGTCCGGGTAGCCTCGGGTTTCGCCAGGCTGCGTGCCTGGTCTGCCATGGAGCGCAGGGTTTCGGGATGCATCAGGACCTCGGACAGCTGCGCGGCCAGTTCGGCCGCGCCGGTAGACTTTTGCGGCAGCAGGCGGCCGGCGCCGCTGCGTACCAGGAATTCGGCATTGCGGGTCTGGTGATCGTCGATCGCGTGAGGCAACGGCACCAGGAAGGCGGGCAATCCCGCCGCCGTCAGCTCGCTGACGGTCAGCGCGCCGGCGCGACAGATCACCAGGTCGGCCCAGGCATAGGCCGCGGCCATGTCGCTGATGAAGGGCGCGACGTCCGCTTCGACCGCCACTGTGCGATAACGCTCGGCGGTAATCTCGGCATGCTGACGACCGGCCTGATGGCGGATTGCCGGACGGATTTCCAGCGGCACCTGCGCCAGGGCCTCTGGCAACAGCTTGTTCAGCGGTTCCGCGCCAAGGCTGCCGCCGAGCACCAGCAGATTGACCCGACGGCCGGTCAGCGGCGCGCGGGCGTGCGCGTCGAGGAATAGCTCGCCGCGCACCGGATTGCCGGTGGTCAGACGCTTGTCACTGGCCGGGAAGGTATCCGGGAATGCCTCGCAGACGCGCCTGGCGATCGGCGCCAGGCTGCGGTTGGCGGTGCCGGCCACGGCGTTCTGCTCGTGGATCACCAGCGGCACGCCGTTGAGGCGCGCAGCCAGGCCGCCCGGGCCGGTGACATAGCCACCCAGGCCGAGCACGCAGACCGGCCTCAGCTGGCGGATCACCCGCAGCGCCTGGAACAGCGACTTGAGCAGTTCCAGCGGCGCCTTGACCAGCGACTTCAGGCCCTTGCCGCGCAGCCCGCTGACCTGAATCAGGTGCAACGGCAGGCCGGCCTTGGGTACCAGGTCATTCTCGATGCCGCGCGGCGTCCCCAGCCAGTGCACGGCATAGCCGCGCGCCTGGAACTCCCGCGCACAGGCGAGCGCCGGGAACACGTGTCCGCCGGTGCCACCCGCCATGATCAGGACATTACCTTTCATCGGCAAAGTCCTCTTCGTTGAACTCATATTCCTCGCTACCCAGGTGGGTTCGCCGTTCCCATTCGATGCGCAGCAACATCCCCAGACAGGCACAGCAGATCACCAGCGAACTGCCGCCGTAGCTGAGGAACGGCAGGGTCAGGCCCTTGGTCGGCAGCAGGCCGACGTTCACCCCGATGTTGATCAGGAACTGGCCGATCCAGAGGAAGGCCAGTCCGTAGGCCACGTAGGCGGAGAAGAACTGCTTGGCCTGCTCGGCCCAGATGCCGATGTACAGCGCGCGCAGGCTGACGAACACGAACAGGGCGACGGTCGCCAGGGCGCCGACGATGCCCAGCTCCTCTGCAAGCACGGCGAAGACGAAGTCGGTGTGCGCCTCCGGCAGGTAGAACTGCTTCTGGATGCTGTTGCCCAGTCCCATGCCCAACCAGCCGCCGCGGCCGAAGGCGATCAGCGCCTGGCTCAACTGATAGCCGGCGCCGAACTGGTCGGCCCAGGGGTCGGTGAAGTTGGTCAGGCGTGCCATCCGGTAGGGCTGGGTCTGGATCAGCAGGACCACCGCGCCGACCGCCAGCAGCACCATCAGGCCGAAGCGGAACAGCCCCACCCCGCCGAGGAACAGCATGGCCGCGGCAGCGCCCATCATTACCACGGTGGCGCCGAAGTCCGGCTCGCGCAGCAGCAGGCCGGCCATCGGCAGCAACACCACGAAGGGCTTGAAGAAGCCCATCCAGCTTTCCCGGACCTCCTGCTGGCGGCGGATCAGGTAGCCGGCCATGAAGATCACCACGCAGACCTTGGCGATCTCCGAAGGCTGGATGTTGAACAGGCCGAAGCCGATCCAGCGCATCGAGCCGTTCACCTCGCGGCCGATACCGGGGGTGATCACCAGCACCAGCAGGCCGAAGGCGACCAGCAACAGCTTCCAGCCCCAACGCTGCCAGGTGGCCATCGGGACCATCATGGTCAGGCCGCAGGAAATCAGGCCGATCACCAGGTAGATCAGGTGACGGACGGAGAAGTACAGCGGGTTGCCCGACTGCGCCGCCGCCACCTCGGAAGAGGCGGAAGTCACCATCACCAGGCCGAGGCCGAGCAGCGCCAGGCAACCCGCCAGCAGCGGGAAGTCCAGGTCGATGCCGTGCCGGCTCAACAGCGGCGACGGGAAGGGGCGCAACACCGACAGCATCACGCTAGCTCCTCTACGGCTTTGGCGAACAGGCGTCCGCGTTCTTCGAAGTTCTTGAACATGTCCAGGCTCGCGCAGGCCGGCGACAACAGCACCGCATCGCCTTCGCGGGCCAGCTCGGCGGCCTGCCGGACTGCTTCGTCCAGCGTTGCGACGCGCACCAGCGGTACCGCGTTGCCCAGTGCCTGGGCAATCAGCCCGGCGTCACGGCCAAGCAGTACCACCGCCCGGCAGAAGCGCGCGACCGGCTCGCGCAGGTCATGGAAATCGGCGCCCTTGCCGTCTCCGCCGGCGAGCAGCACCAGCTTGCCGTCGATGTCGGCACCCAGCCCCTCGATCGCCGCCAGGGCGGCGCCGACGTTGGTGGCCTTGGAATCGTCGTAGTAGCTCACGCCCTGCCGCTCGCGTACCCACTGGCAGCGATGAGCCAGGCCGGAAAACGCCTTCAGCGCGCCGAGCATGGCGTCGAACGGCAGGCCGACCGCATGGCCCAGCGCCAGCGCGGCGAGCGCGTTGGAATAGTTGTGGGCGCCACGGATCTTCAGTTCGCCAACCGGCAGCAGCTTGTCGAACTGGAACGCCAGCCACTTCTGGCCGTCTTCCTCGATCAGGCCGAAAGCCTTGAAGTCCGGCTTGTTCAGGCCGAACGACCAGCACGGCACGGTATCGGCGATCAGCGGTCGGGTCAGGGCATCGGCGCGATTCACCACGACCTGGCGGGCACCGCGGAAGATCCGGTGCTTGGCCAGGTGGTAGTCAGCCATGCCGTCGTAGCGATCCATATGGTCTTCGCTGACGTTCAGCACGGTCGCCACCTCGGCGTTGAGGCGATCGCAGGTTTCCAGCTGGAAGCTCGACAGCTCCAACACGTACAGCTCGATGTCGTCGGCCAGCAGGTCGAGCGCCGGGGTGCCGAGGTTGCCGCCGACGGCGACACGCTTGTCCGCGGCCACCGCCATTTCGCCCACCAGGGTGGTCACGGTGCTCTTCGCGTTGGAACCGGTGATGGCGACGATCGGGGCCTTCGCCTCGCGGGCGAAGAGATCGATGTCACCGGAGATGCGCACGCCTTTCGCGGCGGCCTGTACCAGCGCGGGGGTGCGCAGCCTGTCTCTTATACACATCTCCGAGCCCACGAGACAGGCAGAAATCTCGTATGCCGTCTTCTGCTTGAAAAAAAAAATAGAAAAAACAAGTTGACGCAGTGGTCGAGACAGCTGTTAACCAAGTGGGGACCCACTTAAATACTGCAAGTGCTGCGAATT
>OJJN01000419.1_pt1 | contig 10379 bp, 9 predicted proteins | sample 1596321 | NCBI WGS metagenome assembly OJJN01 (sample SAMEA4350123, study PRJEB24818) | metagenome | biome: human; feature: gut; material: faeces | place: Denmark | collected 2013-09 | reverse complement strand
ATTTCTGGATTTTAGTCATGTCGCACTGTAGTTCACTCCTGTTCACGTATCCTGTCATTCTTTGATGTCCTAACTCTATGTGTTTAGTTTATCTTCGTTGCCTCTGCATTCTTCCTACGCCCTTGCTCTTTTTTTTTTTTTTTTTTTTGTTGTGACGGCTCCCCCCGTGATCTACACCTCTCTATTCGTCGGCAGCGTCAGATGTGTATAAGAGACAGCCGATGCACGGGCGCGCAAGCTGCTGGCCGGGCTCGGCTTCAGCAGCGAGCAGATGGAGCGCCGGGTCGGTGATTTCTCCGGTGGTTGGAGGATGCGCCTGAACCTGGCGCAGGCGCTGATGTGCCCGTCCGACCTGCTGTTGCTCGACGAACCGACCAACCACCTCGACCTGGACGCCATCCTCTGGCTGGAAGAGTGGCTCAAGGGTTATCCCGGCACTCTGGTGCTGATCTCCCACGACCGCGACTTCCTCGATGCGGTGGTGGACCACGTGGTGCATCTGGAAAACCGCAAGCTGATCCTCTACCGCGGCGGCTATTCCGCTTTCGAGCGGACCCGCGCCGAGCGGCTGGCTCAGCAACAGCAGGCCTACGAGAAACAGCAGGCGCAGCGTGCGCACATGGAAAGCTTCATCGCCCGCTTCAAGGCCAAGGCCACCAAGGCGCGCCAGGCGCAGAGCCGGATCAAGGCGCTGGAGCGTCTAGAGGAACTGGCGCCGGCACATGTCGATTCGCCGTTCAATTTCAGTTTCCGCGAGTCGGACAAGATCTCCCGGCCGTTGCTGGATCTCGGCGAAGGCCGTCTCGGCTATGGCGACAAGGCGGTGCTGGAGAAGGTCAAGCTGCAACTGGTGCCCGGTGCGCGGATCGGCCTGCTCGGTCCCAACGGCGCCGGCAAGTCGACGCTGATCAAGACCCTGGCCGGGGACCTGCCCGAGCTGGGCGGCCGCCTGCTGCGCGGCGAGAACCTGGCCATCGGGTACTTCGCCCAGCACCAGCTCGATTCGCTGGATCCACAGGCCAGCCCGTTGCTACATCTGCAGCGTATCGCCCCCGGCGAGCGCGAACAGACCCTCAAGGACTTCCTCGGCGGCTTCGACTTCCGCGGCGTTCGGGTGGACGAGCCGGTATTGAACTTCTCCGGTGGCGAGAAAGCGCGCCTGGCCCTGGCGCTGATCGCCTGGCAGAAGCCCAACCTGCTGCTGCTCGACGAGCCGACCAACCACCTCGACCTGGAAATGCGCCTGGCCTTGACCATGGCTCTACAGGAGTTTTCCGGGGCGGTCCTGGTAGTTTCCCACGACCGGCACCTGCTCAAAAGCACCACCGATGAATTCCTCCTGGTCGCCGATGGGCGCGTGGTGCCGTTCGATGGCGATCTCGACGATTACGCCCGTTGGCTGGTCGACTATCGCGCGCGCAAGGCGCCGCAGGCCGAGACCGCGCCGGGTGCGCCGACCGAACGCACCGACAAGCGCGCCCAGCGCCAGGCAGCGGCCGCGCTGCGCCAGCAGCTGGCGCCGCACAAGCGCGAGGCCGACAAGCTGGAGCGCGAACTCGGCGGCCTGCACGAAAAGCTAGCCGCTATCGAGGCGCGGCTGGGCGACAGCGCCCTGTACGACGTATCGCGAAAGGACGAATTGCGCGAGTTGCTGTCCGAACAATCGAGCCTGAAGGTTCGCGAAGGCGAGCTGGAGGAACGTTGGCTGGAGGCCCTGGAAACCCTCGAAGCCCTGCAGAAAGAACTAGAGGCCAGTGAGTGATGGAAGACTTGCAGGTGTTGACGCAGACCTGGAGCGGGCCGCTGGTGGTGGCGATGCAGATCCTGCTCATCCTGCTGGTCGCCTGGCTGCTACAGCGCCTGGTCCGACGCACGGTGACCCGTATCGGGGAGCGTTATCCGGTGCCGCCGGAGCTGCTCCTGCCGCTGCGTGGGGGCCTGCGCTGGCTGATCATGGTCAGCGCACTGATCATGGTGCTGGAGCGCCTGGGCGTGTCCGCCGAAGTGCTGTGGACCGCGCTGACCGGTTTCGCCGCGGTGGCGGCGGTAGCCTTCTTCGCCATCTGGAGCGTGCTCTCCAACCTGTTCTGTGCGTTGCTGATCTTCACCGTCGGGCCGTTCCGCATCGGCGACCGCGTGGAGCTGATCGATAGCGCCGACAAACCGGGCGTCACCGGACGCGTGGTTGCCATCAATCTCTTGTATACGACACTGGAAGAAACCCTCGAGGATGGCTCGCCGGGCCCGCTGCTGCAGGTTCCCAACAGCCTGTTCTTCCAGAAAGCCGTGCGTCGCTGGCGTGGGCCAGGTTTTTCAACTCCAACAAAAAACGGGAAATAACCATCTATGGAATGGCTCGCCAGTCCTGAAATCTGGGTCGCGTTCCTGACCCTGACCGCCCTGGAAATCGTCCTCGGCATTGACAACATCATCTTCATCTCGATCCTGGTCGGGCGCCTGCCGCCGGCCCAGCAACCGAAGGCGCGCTTCTTCGGCCTGGCCCTGGCCATGGGCACGCGGATCCTGCTGTTGCTCTCGATCACCTGGGTCATGCGCCTGACCACCGACCTGTTCCACCTGTTCGGCCAGGGCATCTCCGGGCGTGACCTGATCCTCTTCTTCGGCGGCCTGTTCCTGCTGTTCAAGAGCACCATGGAGATCTACCACAGCCTGGAAGGCGCGGAAGAAGAGCAGAAGAGCGGCGGCAAGGTCCACGGCTTCATGGGCATCATCGTCCAGATCGCGATCATCGACATCATCTTCTCCCTGGACTCGGTGATCACCGCCGTCGGTCTGGTGCAGAACGTGCCGGTGATGGTCGCGGCGATCGTCATCTCGGTCGGCGTGATGATGCTGGCGGCAGGCACCATCAGCGACTTCATCGAGAAACACCCCTCGCTGAAGATGCTCGCCCTGTCGTTCCTCATCGTGGTCGGCACCGTGCTGGTGGCCGAGTCCTTCGAAGTGCACGTGCCGAAAGGCTACGTCTACTTCGCCATGGCCTTCTCCCTGGCGGTGGAGGCGCTGAACATCCGCTTGCGCGGGGCCCTGGCGCGCAAGCGCGGCGAAGAGCCGGTGAAGCTGCGCAAGGGTTCGCCGGACTGAGAGCGTTCGGGGCCAGGGCGAATAGCCGCATCGCGGTGGTCCGCCCAACATGGCTGAGCGCGTATCCTCGGGAAAGCCCGGCATCTGCCGGGTTTTTTCTGTCCGCCAGGTTGCGCCCGCAAAGGTTGGGCGAGGCGCGTGGTCGGAAAACCTGTGCGGCTGCTCCGCCTTGGTGCACACTGGCTTTTTCGTTCCCGCCGCCAGCCGCGTTCGCTTTCCGAGGTGTGCAATGCTCGTCAGTACCTGGTTCGCCTTCTTCCTCGCCTGCTGGGCCATCAGCCTGTCGCCGGGCGCCGGAGCCATCGCCTCGATGTCCTGCGGGTTGCAGTACGGCTTTGCGCGAGGCTACTGGAACGCGCTGGGCCTGCAGATCGGCCTGGCCCTGCAGATCGCCATCGTCGCCGCCGGCGTCGGTGCGTTGCTGGCGACCTCGGCACTGGCTTTCAGCCTGATCAAGTGGTTCGGCGTGGCCTACCTGGTGTACCTGGCGGTGCGCCAGTGGCAGGCGCCGCCACAGGCCTTGAGCACCGATGGCGAACGGCCTCTGGGGCGACCGTTGACCCTGGTGCTGCGTGGTTTCCTGGTCAACGCCAGCAATCCCAAGGCGGTGATCTTCATGCTCGCGGTGCTGCCGCAGTTCATCGACCCGCACCAGCCGCTGCTGGCGCAATACCTGATCATGGGCGGCACCATGATCGTCGTCGACCTGATCGTCATGGCCGGCTACACCGGGCTGGCTGCGCGCGTGCTACGCGTACTGCGTTCGCCGCGCCAGCAGAAGCTGGTGAACCGTACCTTCGCCAGCCTGTTCGTCGGTGCCGCGGGGCTGCTGGCGACGGTACGCCGAGCGCCGCTCTGAGCCGCCCGACACGCTGATGGGCGTGATTGTTACAGAGTATTTCTTGCATGGGCGGGAAGGCGAAGGGACAATTTAATCTCTTCCATTCTCACTTCGTCTTCGCCATGCACCCTCCGAAAATCCTGCTGTGGCTGCTGCCGCTGGTCTGCGCGTTCAGCCTTGGAGCTCTAGCCGACACGGCCGTCGACCCCTCCCAAGCCTTGCATCTGTTGAGTTACCTGGCGGCCGACTATCCGCCGACCGTGGCTGACGGCAAGATCGTCGACCCCAGCGAATACCAGGAACAGGTGGAGTTCGTCGGCAACCTGCAGGCATTGGTCCTGACCCTGCCGATGCGCCCCGAGCGCGCCGAGCTGGAGAGGGGCGTCGCCAGCCTGCGCCAGGCCATCGAGCAGCGCTTGCCGGGAAGGGACGTGGCCCTCCAGGCGCGCAACCTCGAGGCACGGGTGGCGGATGTCTACCAGGTGGTGCAGACCCCCGCGATCACCCCCGACCCGAGCCGCGCGGCGCCGATCTATGCCCAGCAGTGCGCGATCTGCCATGGCGATGCGGGCAAGGGCGACGGCCCCGCCGGCATCGGCCTGGAACCGCCGCCAGCGAACCTCACCGATCGCCAGCGCCTCGACCACCTGAGCCTCTACGACCTGCGTAACGTCATCGGCCTGGGCGTGGCCGGCACCGACATGCCGGCGTTCGCCGACCAGCTCGACGAACGCCAGCGCTGGGACCTGGCCAGCTATGTGGCCGGCCTGAGCGCCGGCAGTGCGCAGCCGGACAAGGCCCATGCCTACCCGCTGGCGACCCTGGCCACGCAGACTCCGGCCGAAGTCGCCGAGCACGACGGCGAGGCCGCTGCGGAGAGCTTCCGCGCCCTGCGTGCGCATCCGCCGCTGGAGCAGCGCGGTCCTGGGCAGTTGATCGACTATACCGCCGCCACCCTGGACAAGAGCTTCGCGGTCTATCGCGAAGGCGACCGCGACCAGGCCTACGACCTGTCGGTGGCGGCCTACCTGGAGGGCTTCGAGCTGGTGGAAAGCTCGCTGGACAACGTCGACGCCGATTTGCGCCGCTCCACCGAGAAGCAGCTGATGGCCTACCGCCAGGCGTTGCGCGATGGCCTCCCGGAAACCCAGGTGGCGCAACAGCTGGAGCTGGCCAAGGGCAAGCTGGCAGAGGCCGCCAAGCAGCTTGGCGGCGACTCGCTGAGTTTCTCCATCAGTTTCGTTTCCGCCTTGTTGATCCTGTTGCGCGAAGGGGTAGAGGCAATCCTGGTGCTTGCCGCCATCCTCGCCTTCCTGCGCAATACCGGGCAGGAAAGTGCCGTGCGTGGCGTGCACGTCGGCTGGGGGCTGGCCTTCGTCGCCGGCTTCGCCACCTGGGCGTTGGCCGCCTATGTGATCGATATCGGCGGTGCCCAGCGCGAGCTGATGGAGGGCTTCACCCCTCTGTTCGCCTGCGGGGTGGGGCTCTGGCTCGGCGTCTGGATGCACGACCGCCGCCACGCGGCAGCCTGGCAGGACTACATCCGCAGCAGCCTGGTGGGCGGTGGCGGACGCTTCGGCTTCGCAGTGCTGGCGTTCTTCTCGGTCTACCGCGAGTTGTTCGAGGTCATCCTGTTCTACGAAACCCTCTGGTTGCAGGCCGGACCGGCCGGGCACAATGCCGTGATCGGCGGCGCGGCGACCGCCGTGGTCCTGCTGATCGGCCTGGCCTGGGTGATCCTGCGTGGTTCGGCGAAACTGCCGCTGGGGTTGTTCTTCAGCATCAACGCGGCGTTGCTCTGTGCGCTCTCGGTGGTGTTCGCCGGACATGGCGTCATCGCCTTGCAGGAAGCCGGGGTGATCGGCACCCGTCCGGTGCCGTTCTTCGACTTCGACTGGCTGGGGATCAAGGCTGACGCCTATTCGCTGTCGGCCCAGGCCATGGCGCTGGTGGCCATCGCGCTGCTCTACGGACGTAGCCGGATCGTCGAGCGCCGGCGTGCGGCGGCCAACGCCGCCGACTGAGCGGGTTCGCGCAACCACGACGGCCAGTGCGATACTGGCCGTCGTCATTTCTACGGAAGTCCGTTCATGCGTATCTGGATCGATGCCGACGCCTGCCCCAAGGTGGCCAAGGAACTGGTCTGCAAGTTCGCCCTCAAGCGCAAGCTGGAAGTCTGGATGGTCGCCGGCCAGCCGCAGGTCAAGCCGCCGTTCGCCTGCGTGCATCTGGTGGTGGTGGAAAGCGGGATGGATGCGGCTGACGATTACCTGGTGGAGCAGGCCGAGCCGGGCGACCTGGCGATCTGCAGCGACGTACCGCTGGCCGATCGGCTGATCAAGAAACAGGTTGCCGCCCTCGATCCTCGCGGCCGCGAGTTCGACGCGCGGAACATGGGCGATAAGCTGGCCATGCGCAACCTGATGGCCGACCTGCGTGACCAGGGGCAGATGGGCGGCGGCCAGGCGCCCTACGGTGAGCGTGACCGCCAGGCGTTCGCCAACGCCCTGGACCGCTTGCTCATCCGCCTGCAGCGGGAAGCCGATCTACGCGCGAGTCAGCCGCACAGATAGGTACCGGTACCGACGGCGACCAGCGTGCCGTCGTCGCTATGCAGTTCCGAGCGCACCACTGCGACCTTGTTGCCCGAGCGAAGCGGCACCGCATGGGCGGTGAACGTCCGGCCGCGTCCCGGGCGCAGGTAGTCGACGCGCAAGTCGATGGTGCCGAGCTTCGACAGCCGCGCCATGCGCTCGTGGCCTGGCAGTTCGCGATGCCGTTCGAGGGCGCCGATCAGGGCCATCGCTCCGCCGGTGACGTCGAGCAGGCTGGAGATCACCCCGCCGTGGAGAATCCCCTGAACGAAGTTGCCGATCAGTTCGTCCTTCATCGGCAGGTCGAGGACTACCCGCTCGCGGCCGAGGCTCACCACGCGGATGCCGAGCATGCGGTTGAAGGGGATGCGCTGGAAGAAATCCGCCACCAGTTGGTGGACGTCGTCAGGCAGGGCGGGGGAGGGCGTTTCGCGCATCGCGGCGTCTCGATTCGATGGTTTCGAGACGCACGCTGGCGTAGCGGCACGGATTTGAAAAGGGCGGCGGCGCGACCGCCCTCGTGCTTGGCCGATCAGGCCTTGTCCTGGTCCACCAGTTCGAGCACCCGGTCGACCAGCTTGTTGATCCCGGAAGCGGCTTCGGCTATCGACTGGGCGAGCATGTAGGCCGGGGTGGTCACCAGCTTGCGCGCGCTGTCTTCGACGATCTCGTCCACCGGCGCGTCGATGTGCTCGGCACCCATCTGCTTCAGCGCGTCGGCGGTGTCGGCGTCGTTGCCGATGGTGCATTGGACGCCGGCGCCGTAGATCTTCGCCGCCATCGCCGGAGCGATGCAGATCAGCCCGACTGGCTTGCCGGCTTCGGCGAAAGCCTTGGCCAGCGCCAGCACGTCCGGCTGCACCTGGCATTGCGCGCCGTTGATGGCAAAGTCGCTGAGGTTCTTCGCAGCGCCGAAGCCACCGGGCACGATCAGCGCGTCGTAGTCCTCGGCGCGGGCTTCGCGCAGGTCCTTGACTTCGCCGCGGGCGATACGCGCGGACTCGACCAGGACATTGCGGCTTTCCGGCATTTCCTCGCCGGTCAGGTGGTTGACCACATGGTGCTGGGCGATGTTCGGCGCGAAGCATTGTGCCTCGGCGCCACGCTGGCTGAGGCGGAGCAGGGTGATCACGCTTTCGTGGATTTCCGCGCCATCGTAGACGCCACAACCGGAGAGGATGACGGCAACTTTCTTGTGCATGAGGCTTACTCCTTGGGAACGCAGGATCCGGACCGGACGGGCCTGGCCGGGGTCGGTATCGCGCAAGCATAGCGAGCCGCCGGCCCCGGCGGCCAGCCGGAGCGGAGGGTACAAGGAGTTGGAGTGTACGAAGGGGCCGGCTGTTCAGTCGCGCCGGCGCGGGTTCACTCGGATTTGTCGGCGTTGCCGCCCGCGCCGTTGCCGCGCGGTGTCTTGAAACGCCGCCATAGCCAGAGCAGCAGGCCCAGCACGATCAGGCCGCCGAGGACCATGAGTTCGTATTTCTTGATGTTGCCGAGCATGCCTTCCAGTACGCTGCCGAAATAGTAGGCGGCGGAGCCCAGCGCGGCGGCCCAGACGATGGCGCCGATGCCGTTGAGAAGAAGATAGCGGGCCGGTGGATAGCCGGACAGGCCGATGGCCACCGGCATCACCGTACGCAGGCCATAGACGAAGCGGAAACTCAGCACCCACAGGTCGGGATGGCGGCGCACATGGTCCAGCGCCTTGTCGCCGAGCTTCTGCCAGCGCGGCTTGCGCGCCAGCAACCGGCGGCCGTGGCGGCGGCCGAGGAAGTACCAGAGTTGGTCACCGGCGTAGCTGCCGAGGAAGGCGGTGAGAATCACGGTATCCAGCTGCATGTAGCCGCGGAAGGCAAGGAACCCGGCCAGCACGAGAATGGTTTCGCCCTCGAAGAAAGTACCGAGAAAAAGGGCGAAATAGCCGAAGTCCTGCAGGAATTGTTGGAGCATCATCGGGGCAGCGAAGCGAAATGAACGCGCAGCCTAACTCGGTTGAGGGCGTGGGGAAAGCGCGATCGTCACGGCCCAGGTCATTGATTGTGCAATGAATGGCCTTTGCCGCTGGCTTTTTGCGATGATTGGCGGTGCGGCAGGATGCCGCGACCTTGAGTCACTGTCGTCGCTTGTTGCCAATCCGTCATAATCAGGGACTATAACTGTCACACTGTGCCCGTTATCTGGGCCCTGGAGTAAAACCGTGAGCTTCACTCCCGCCAACCGCGCCTATCCCTACACCCGCCTGCGGCGCAATCGCCGCGATGACTTCTCCCGCCGCCTGGTCCGCGAGAATGTCCTCACCGTCGACGACCTGATCCTGCCGGTGTTCGTCCTCGATGGGGTCAACCAGCGTGAAAGCATTCCGTCGATGCCCGGCGTCGAGCGCCTGTCCATCGACCAGTTGCTGATCGAGGCGGAAGAGTGGGTGGCCCTGGGCATTCCGGCGCTGGCGCTGTTCCCGGTGACCCCGGTGGAGAAGAAGTCCCTGGACGCCGCCGAGGCATACAACCCGGAAGGCATCGCCCAGCGCGCCACCCGCGCCCTGCGCGAGCGCTTTCCGGAGCTGGGCATCATCACCGACGTGGCGCTCGACCCGTTCACCACCCATGGCCAGGACGGCATCCTGGATGACGATGGCTACGTCCTCAACGACGTCAGCATCGACGTGCTGGTACGGCAGGCGCTGTCCCACGCCGAGGCAGGCGCCCAGGTGGTAGCGCCCTCGGACATGATGGACGGTCGCATCGGTGCGATCCGCGAGGCCCTGGAGTCTGCCGGCCACACCAATGTGCGGATCATGGCCTACTCGGCCAAGTACGCCAGCGCCTACTACGGTCCGTTCCGCGATGCGGTCGGCTCGGCTTCGAACCTCGGCAAGGGCAACAAGGCCACCTACCAGATGGATCCGGCGAACAGCGACGAGGCACTTCACGAAGTGGCCGCCGACCTGGCCGAAGGCGCCGACATGGTGATGGTCAAGCCGGGCATGCCCTACCTCGACATCGTGCGTCGGGTGAAGGATGAATTCCGCGCCCCGACCTTTGTCTACCAGGTCAGCGGCGAGTATGCGATGCACATGGGCACCATCCAGAACGGCTGGCTGGCCGAATCGGTGATCCTCGAGTCCCTTACCGCCTTCAAACGTGCCGGCGCTGATGGCATTCTGACCTACTTCGCCAAGCAGGCCGCAGAACAATTAAGACGGGGGCGTTGACCCCCTCGGGAAGATGAATGAATACGCAGCAAGGACTTGATGAGATCGAACGTATCGCCGCCGACGAAACCGTAGTGGCGAACGTGGAAAGCGAAGCAGAAGTGAAGATGGCCGAAACGATCCCGGTGGAAACGCCACCTGCGGTGGTTCCCAGCGTGGATGACAGCAGCCTGTACATTCATCGCGAGCTCTCCCAGTTGCAGTTCAACATCCGCGTGCTGGAGCAGGCGCTGGACGAGTCCTACCCGCTCCTGGAGCGGCTGAAGTTCCTCCTCATCTTCTCGAGCAACCTCGACGAATTCTTCGAGATCCGCATCGCCGGCCTGAAGAAGCAGATCACCTTCGCCCGCGAGCAGGCCGGCGCCGACGGCCTGCTGCCGCACCAGGCACTGGCGCGGATCAGCGAGCTGGTCCACGAGCAGGTGTCGCGGCAGTACCGGATCCTCAACGAGACCTGTCTCTTATACACATCTCCGAGCCCACGAGACAGGCAGAAATCTCGTATGCCGTCTTCTGCTTGAAAAAAAAAAAGAAGTTAATAAGACTTATTATGTCAAGGAATATATGAAGAAAGACCGTTTCAAATGAAGGAATCAAAAAAGTAAAAATATTTACTTGCAGATTC
>OJJN01000418.1_pt1 | contig 10385 bp, 11 predicted proteins | sample 1596321 | NCBI WGS metagenome assembly OJJN01 (sample SAMEA4350123, study PRJEB24818) | metagenome | biome: human; feature: gut; material: faeces | place: Denmark | collected 2013-09 | reverse complement strand
GATTGTCGGTTGGACTGCCCTACTGTGTTGGGTGTGTAGTGGTTTGTTTGTGATGTGGACTTGATGGCTGATCCTATGTTGCTTGTTTTTTTTTTTTTTCAAGCAGAAGACGGCATACGAGATTTCTGCCTGTCTCGTGGGCTCGGAGATGTGTATAAGAGACAGATTTCCATGTGGTCTATAATCTGGTCCGCTGCGTGCTGATGCTGGCTCTGGTGAAACCGATGGCGCGGCTGTGTCAGCGGCTGATCGCCGAACCGGAGGCGGAAGAGGACAACGCAGCGCCCCGTTATCTGGATCAGAGTGCGCTGGATACCCCGTCTCTTGCGCTGGCTAATGCAGTGCGGGAAACCTTGCGGCTGGGGGATGTGATTGAACAGATGCTTCAGCGTTTTGACAGCCAGCTGGCCGGAAAAGGTGAGCAGAAACGGCTGATAAGCCACCTGGAAGAAGAAGCGGAGATGCTGCACAGCAGTATCAAGCTCTATCTGGCGCAGTTACAGCAAACCGAACTGGGAGAAAGCGATTCCCGGCGCTGGGCGGAGGTGATTGATACCGCGATGTCACTTCAGCAGTCCTCCCTGATTATCGGGCGGATGTCCCACGATGTGGCGAATCAGACGGCGGATCCGCAGCGTGTTTTCTCGAAAGACGGCTACAGTGAACTGACCACCATGATGTCACGGCTGCAGAATAACCTGAATCTGGCGATGTCGGTATTTGTTTCCGGGGATGTGGATAATGCACGGCGGCTGCGCCGGGCAAAACACCGGTTCCGTCTGCTGAATCAGCGTTACTCTTTTGCTCATGTGGAGCGGCTGCATGTCAATAATCTGCAGAGCATCGGCAGCAGCCGGTTACATATCGGGCTGCTGGGGGATATGAAGCGTCTGAACTCTCTGTTTTGCTCTGTGGCCTATCATGTGTTAGAAGGTGTCGCAGATATAAAAACAGAGACAACAAATGATGACACTTCTCACGAGACAGCTTGAACGACAGGAAATACCGTGCATTTTTATCAGCACCCGGGATGTGAACTGATCGCAAAGCCGGATCCGGCGCTGTTTGCCCTGGAACCGGAAGACATTCATTTTGTGTCTCTTTTCCGGAACTGATCATTTAACACATTAATATCTGTTCAATTTATAGACGCATTAATTATAGGTGTATGATTTTCAGGTATATAATCATGCGCCTTTTTTGCATTTTATGCGAAAAAACGGTTGCAACAGGCGGCAGATTATTTATGATAACAGTAATGATTCTCATTTCGTTATTGTAAGGAGTGGCTGTGATGCAAATCAAACACCCGCTTTCATCGTTTTTCTGGCAGCAGTTAACCGGGGTCGGTGGCATGATGCTGGCGCTGATACCGGTCGTGTTGTTTTTATCACAGGGGCATGAACAGGATGCTGCCCGTATTGCATTAGCAGTGGTGATTCTGCTGACAATGCCGATGCTGTATAACCGCGTATTGCGTCATTTCCTGCTGATTCCGGCAGGGATTGCATTCGTTTTGGGAAGTCTGCTCTGGTTCGAGCATCTGAGGATGTGATATCCGAGAAGTGATGTCAGAAGATTGTCATAACAGTGGTGCGAAGGGGGGGACTTGAACCCCCACGTCCGTAAGAACACTAACACCTGAAGCTAGCGCGTCTACCAATTCCGCCACCCTCGCAGGTACTGTCATTCAATCTGCTGTCAGTTGTGTGTGATAAGATCTGATTGGTGCGAAGGGGGGGACTTGAACCCCCACGTCCGTAAGGACACTAACACCTGAAGCTAGCGCGTCTACCAATTCCGCCACCCTCGCAATTCAGAACTATCTTGTAACTGATAGCATGGAGGCGGATTTTAGCGGTTTTATCCGCGCCGTCAATATTTTTTTATCAAAATTGGTGACTTCGCTTACTTATTAGGCATTTGTAGCCAGGTAGACCTTAAATTTACCGGTTTGCGCCAGAACCTTATGCTGACCAAATGTGCTGTCCAGCAGATCGGGATACGGTAAAAAGGCGTTGGCCACGATGCACAGTTTTCCGCCGCGGTTCAGACGGGCTTTGGCACCGGAAATAAGGCGCTGTGCGGCACTGTAGCTGGTGTTCAGACCGTCATGGAACGGCGGGTTGGCAACAATCCAGTCATAGCGGTCACTGATATCCGAATACACATCACTGGCGATTACACGGCCTTCCAGCTGGTTGCGTGCCAGAGTTTCTCGTCCGGCTTCAAGGGCGGCTGCTGAGACATCACTGAGCGTCAGGGTCAGCCCCGGGTTACGTTTTGCCAGTACGGTCGCGATAACACCACTGCCGCAGGCAATATCCAGCAGAGAGCCGGTCACCGCCTGGTTCAGTGATTCCAGCAGCAGTGCGCTGCCGACATCAATATTGTCCTGGCTGAATACACCCGGCAGCGTCACGATTTGCGTCCCTTCAGCGGTATAACTGCCGATCCACTCTTTCAGGGCAAAGTGTGCCGGCGTGGTCAGTTCGCCGTAATAAAGGCCGCAGCGGCGTGCGCTGTCAATTTTACGGAGTGCTGTGAATGGCTCTGTCATTTTTTCCGCGCTGCGGACACCACTGCGGTTTTCACCGACAATAAAAATATTACTGCCGACCGGCAGGCAGGAAAAAATCTGTGTCAGCTGGAACAGCGCTTCCTGTTTACTCTTCGGCCAGAAATAGATCAGTGTGTCGCATTGTGCGGCGGCTTCCGGGCTGACGGTCAGCGCAAATGCGGCGCGATCACCCAGCGGGACACGCAGGACCTGCCACTGATGGTACTGGCTGGTGCTGACATACACTGACTGCGCGGAAAGCTGTGCAGCAAGGGGATCCTGAATGTCCCCGGCAAGCAGGACACGGCTCCCGGTAAATTCGTCTGCATGACGTAAAATCACTTCACTGGCCGGGGTAAGCATGGACATCCGTTAACTCCTGTAAATCATAATTCGGCAGCATTGGCGCGGGCAGCGCGCTTTGCTAAGATAGTGTCGTTTGTTATTTCAGGGATACATTATGACGCGACGAGACAGAATGCTGGCTCAGATGGGGATCACCCAATGGACGCTGCGTCAGCCGCAGCGCCTGAAAGGGGAACTGTCTGTACAGATCCCGGCTTCGGCACGTCTGCTGATCATAACCGATGAGCAGGCAGATCTCACCTGCGATTTACTCAGCGATATATTCCGCAGCCTGAATATCACGGCGGATGATGTTTACTGCATCACACCGGATAATGTACAGAGTATCCCGGCGCAGACAAACTGCCTGTGCTGGCTGCCGGGAACGGAAGCTGAACTGCCGGATTCACTGCCTTCATTACACTCTCCCCGTCTTGCCGACCTGTATCAGGACGCGCAGGCAAAACGCGGATTATGGACACAAATTTATCATTATGATCAGACTGTCACCGCTGCTTCCCGCTGATTTTTCCGCCGCATTCCGTATTGAACAGGCCGCTCACGCTTATCCCTGGAGTGAAGCCACATTCCGCAGCAATCACGGCGAACGTTACCATAACCTGAAACTGGAAGCAGACGGGGAACTGGCCGGATTCGCCATCAACCAGACGGTACTGGATGAAGCGACCCTGTTTAATATTGCGGTTTCACCTGAGCATCAGGGAAAAGGTTATGGCCGTCAGTTACTGGAAAAAGTGATTGAAGACCTGACAGCAAAAGGGATTGCGACACTCTGGCTGGAAGTCCGGGCATCAAACAGCCCGGCGATTGCGCTGTATGAATCGCTTGGTTTTAATGAGGTCACTGTGCGGAAGAACTATTATCCGGCGGCACAGGGTAAAGAGGATGCAGTGATTATGGCGCTTTACCTGAGTTTCGGAATGTCATAGCGCGAAATGTAATAGAGCGATAAGTCAGATAAAACGGCGGTTTTTTATCCCTTTCGGCAATTTTCTGCGTGTTACTGTGATGGTATACATTTATCACAGGCGCGCCTTGTCATGTTTATCCATAAAATTATCACACCGATGTTTATCCGGCGCTTTGAATGCGTCGGTTCTGAATGCCTGTCGCACTGCTGCCAGGACTGGTTTATCAGTATTGATAAGAAAACCTATAAAAAATATCACAGTGCGGACAGTATTGAAATTAAACAGATTTCTCAGGAACATGTTCTTAAATCGGAGCGTGCCGGTACATATGCGTATATCCGGCTGACAGAAGAAAAACAGTGTCCGTTTCTGACAGAAAAGCGGCTGTGTGGTGTTTACAGTAAGCTCGGGCCTTCGGCAATGAGTGATACCTGCCGTGAATATCCGCGCAGTGAAATAAAATATCAGAATGCGACGTTCAAACGTTTGTCACTTTCCTGCCCGGAGGTTGTTCGTCAGTTGCTGTTTTCCGCCGATGCCATGCAGTTAACAGAAGAAGAGCAGTATCTGAAAAAAGTACCGCAGGATGCGGCGCTGACTGATCCGCAATACCTGATGTACCTCTGGTGTCTGAATCTGGTGCAGGTACCGTCACCGGAGTTTGAGGATAACCTCTATGCCGTTATGCAGCTGCTGACGTTTATCAGTAAGCTCAATTATGACATTGAAGCGAATTTTGATCGTATTCAGGGCGTGTATGAATTTCTGCTCAATGCAACGGAAAACGGAGAACTGACGGCAGAGCGCAGAGCACTGCCGCACCCGGTCAGTTTTCAGACCGCAGTATTAAGTGTTTACGGTAAATTTATTCCCAGGTTATCCCGCAGTGGTACTTTTTTATTCTCCACTTATATCAATACGCTGAAGCAACTCGGAATGGATGAGCAACAGACCGCAGTACGCACGGAAGAAAACATGGCGCGTCTGCGGTCAGAATGGAAAGTACAGCAGCAGAACAGTTGTCTGAATCAACCATACACACTGCGTAATCTGTTTTCCTATCTGCTGTATCACAGCCAGTTTCCGCATGCGGCTAATTTCGCCGGTGGTGTTACCGGTTCCCGCAATGCCTTGTCTCACTTCAGTCTGCTGGTCATGGATTATTTCTATTTGCGGACCAATCTGACGGCGCTGGCGGTAACGGAAGAACGGGTACTGAAAGAGAGTGATGTTCAGCTTTTGCTGGGCGCCTATTTCTCACTGAAAATGCATGTGGGTGATATTAATGCAGATTTACTGGCACTGATGGAACGTTGTCAGATGAGCGATGCAATCGCCTGTATCTGCCTGCTGGATAACTGACGGAGCAGGATTTTCAAGCTTTTGTTGTTTCACGGGGCAAACCGGGCGAAAATAAGCACCATTAATGAGAAATCAGAGGCGGAAACCGTGTGTTTCTGCCTCGCAGCCCCAGAAGAACGCCCAGATGTCAAATAATGCATTTTTACAGGAAGTGGCCAAACGCCGCACCTTTGCGATCATTTCGCACCCCGATGCCGGTAAAACCACCATTACCGAAAAAGTCCTGCTGTTCGGACAGGCTATCCAGAAAGCCGGTACCGTCAAAGGCCGCGGCTCTAATCAGCACGCCAAATCTGACTGGATGGAGATGGAAAAACAGCGCGGGATCTCAATCACCACATCCGTGATGCAATTCCCGTATCACGATGCCCTGGTGAACCTGCTGGACACCCCGGGACACGAAGACTTCTCCGAAGATACCTACCGCACCCTGACGGCGGTGGACTGCTGCCTGATGGTGATCGATGCGGCAAAAGGGGTTGAGGATCGTACCCGTAAGCTGATGGAAGTTACCCGTCTGCGTGACACGCCGATCCTGACCTTTATGAACAAACTTGACCGCGATATCCGTGACCCGATGGAGTTACTGGATGAAGTGGAAAACGAGCTGAAGATTGCCTGTTCGCCAATCACCTGGCCTATCGGCTGCGGTAAGCTGTTCAAAGGGGTTTATCACCTGTACCGCGATGAAACTTATCTGTATCAGACCGGCCAGGGGCATACCATTCAGGAAGTCCGTACTGTAAAAGGGCTGAATAACCCGGATCTGGATGCTGCTGTCGGCGAAGAGCTGGCAAAACAGCTGCGTGATGAGCTGGAACTGGTGCAGGGCGCATCCCATGAGTTTGATGAGGAACTGTTCCTCGCTGGTGAACTGACACCGGTCTTCTTCGGTACCGCGCTGGGGAACTTCGGGGTGGATCATATGCTGGACGGCCTGGTTTCCTGGGCACCGGCACCGATGCCGCGTCAGACTGATGTCCGTGAAGTGACAGCAAAAGAAGATAAATTTACCGGGTTTGTCTTTAAAATTCAGGCGAATATGGATCCTAAACATCGTGACCGCGTGGCGTTCCTGCGCATTGTCTCCGGTGTGTATGAAAAAGGCATGAAACTGCATCAGGTGCGTCTCAAAAAAGACGTGGTGATTTCTGATGCGCTGACCTTTATGGCCGGCGACCGTGCGCATGTGGATTGCGCCTATCCCGGTGATATTATCGGTCTGCATAACCACGGCACCATTCAGATTGGTGATACCTTCACTCAGGGTGAGATTCTGAAATTCACCGGTATCCCGAACTTTGCACCGGAACTGTTCCGCCGTATCCGTCTGCGTGATCCGCTGAAACAGAAACAATTGCTGAAAGGACTGGTTCAGCTGTCCGAAGAGGGCGCGGTGCAGGTCTTCCGTCCGCTGGCCAACAACGACCTGATTGTCGGGGCGGTGGGTGTGCTTCAGTTTGATGTGGTGGTTGCCCGTCTGAAAAGCGAGTACAACGTCGAAGCTATTTATGAGGCGGTTAACGTCTCCACCGCCCGCTGGGTGGAGTGTGACGATGTGAAGAAACTGGAAGAGTTCAAACGTAAAAACGAACTGCATCTGGCACTCGACGGCGGCGATAACCTCTCTTATATCGCACCGACTATGGTGAACCTGAACCTCACCGCAGAACGTTATCCGGATGTGAGTTTCCACAAAACCCGCGAACACTGACAGAATGAGAACGCGCCTCCGGCGCGTTTTTTTTATGGCGGAGTTAAGATACACTGACAGACAGATGATGTTCATCATGAAAATGAAGAAGGATACAATAATGCGCAATACCATGAAATCACTGGCCGTCCTGCTGGTCAGCGGCGCGCTGTTCAGCGCATCCGCCATGGCGGGGGAATCTCTGAGTCAGAAAGCCGGCCAGGCGTGGGACAGTGCTTCTCAGTCTGCGGAAGATTTGGGTAAGCAGGCGGAGCAAAAATTTGACGGCGCGGTAAAAGATGCCTCACTGCTGGTGGATGACAGCACGATCACCGCCAAAATCCGTGGTCAGCTGCTGAGTGCGGATGATATTGACAGCAATGATATCGCCGTGAAAACCATTAACGGTACTGTGTATCTCTCCGGATTTGTTACCACAGATGCGCAGCGTACAAAAATCATCGATATTGCCAAAGGCGTTCCCGGTGTCCGTGCCGTGGAAGTCAGTATCGGGCAGTATAAATAACCGGCAGGTAATCTGCGCCGGGGGAAGAGCAGGATGGGAACGTATATCCCGGTAACGCCCGGGAAAATCGCACCGCTGGCCTGGTTGCCTGATCCGCTTCAGGCGACCGGTAAACTGGCGCTGGTCTGTGAAGGCGGCGGCCAGCGCGGGATTTTTACGGCCGGTGTGCTGGATGAGTTTCTCAAAGCCGGGTTTAACCCGTTTGATTTGCTGATAGGCACCTCTGCCGGTGCGCAGAACCTGTCTGCGTATCTGTGCGGTCAGCGCGGCTACGCCCGTCATGTCATTACCCGCTACACCACCGACAAACAATTCTTTAATCCGCTGCGTTTTATCCGCGGCGGCAATCTTATCGATCTCGACTGGCTTATTTCTTCAACCTCTGCGGAATGTCCGCTGAATATTGCGCATGCACTGCGGCGCTTTGATCAGGGGCAGGAATTTTATATGTGTGCCAGCAGGGCGGATAATCTGGATGCCGCGTATTTCAGCCCGCAGGCCGAAGACTGGCTGGAATATATCAAAGCCTCCAGCGCTATCCCCGGATTCTACCGTGAAGGGGTGGAAATTGACGGCATCACGTATCACGACGGCGGCATCAGTGATGCGGTGCCGGTTATTGAGGCATGGCGGCGGGGCGCGACCCGGATTGTGGTGATCCGGACTGTGCCGTCACAGCTCTATTACACCCCGGAATGGGTGAAAAGGATGGAACGCTGGCTGGAAAAAAGCCATCTGAAACGGATGGTTGCCATGATGAAACAGCATGCCAAAAGCTATTACCGGACACAAAAATTTATTCAGTCACCGCCGCCCGGGGTTGAAATTGCTGAAATTTATCCGAATGCACCGCTGGCAAGCAATGCGCTCGGCAGCCGGGTTAAAACGCTGATGCAGGATTACCGGCTGGGCCGCCGCAGCGGACGTTATTTTCTGGCAACACTCGGTGAGCGCTGGGCGTCATATGAGCCGGTACGAAGTTCCGTACTGAGGGTTCCGCCCGCATCCAACGACAACGACTCACAACTGCCGGTCACGGACGGTACAGCGGCGGTATTACATTCACCGGAACGCTCACCGGAAAAGCCGGCGGACTGAATAAATGCAATTTATTGATACCCACTGCCATTTCGATTTCCCGTTTTTTACGGATGATCTTACCCGCCATAAAGCCGCAGCGGCACAGGCCGGGCTGACCGATATTATTATCCCGGCGGTCAGCAATCGGAACCTCAGCACGGTGGCCGGGCTGTGCCGGTCATCCGGCGATGCATTTCCCCGCCTGCACGCGGCATTTGGTCTGCATCCGCTTTATATTGCCGAACACACCCCTGAACATCTGGAACAGCTTGAGTCGTTTATCACCGCAAGCGGGACAGAATGCGTGGCGGTGGGGGAAATCGGGTTGGATCGCTATATGGCGGAGCCGCAGTGGGATAAGCAGCTGGATTTTTTTATTGCTCAACTGAAACTGGCCGCACGGACAGATAAACCGGTTATTCTGCACTCCCGCAAAACCCATGACACGCTCGCTGCTGTTCTGCGCCGTCACCCGGTGCCCCGCCGTGGTGTGATTCACGGATTTTCAGGAAGTTTTGCCCAGGCGGATGCCTTTGTGAAGCTGGGTTATTACATCGGGGTCGGCGGGACGATTACTTACGACCGGGCTCAGAAGACCCGGCGGGCAATCGCGCAGCTCCCGCTCTCTGCGTTACTGCTGGAAACGGATGCCCCGGATATGCCGCTCAGCGGTTTTCAGGGTGAACCGAACCGGCCGGAGCGGATTGTCCGTACATTTGAAGTGCTCTGTTCACTGCGCAGTGAGTCTCCGGAAGAGATTGCTGCTCAGATTTATCGCAACAGCTGTACACTTTTTTCGCTGCAATCATCTGAATAAGATTCCTGAATCGATTTTCCCGCGATTTTGTCCTGTTAAAGCCTGCATTTTGTGTGCCAAATCACCTGAAATCACTTACAATTGTAAGCAGATGTTATTTCATGTTCGTCATCTGGTTAAATACCCGCCAATTCCCGGCTTTGCGGGAGACTTTTCAGGGTAAAATAGTTGAATAATGTGATTATCATCATATTTTTGTATTTTTTGTTACTTTTTTCAGTCGTTATTTGTGACGCAAGTTGATTGTTGGCCGGACTGACCGGGTATAATCAGCGCCACAGGGTCCTGCTCAGAGCTGCATGCGGAGCAGGACTATTAATCTACATTATCGTGAACAGGGATACTTCCATGCAACTCCTTATGAGTCTGGTCGGGATGGCAGCGCTGATCTTTATCGCAGTGCTGTTTTCAAGTGATCGCCGGGCAATCAAACTGCGGACTGTTGTCGGTGCCTTCATTATTCAGGTACTGATCGGTGCGCTGGTTCTCTATGTCCCGGTGGGACGTAAAATCCTCCTGGCAATGTCTGACGGTGTCGCCAGTGTTATCGGCTATGGCCAGAAAGGGATGGACTTTATTTTCGGCGGCCTGGTATCCGACAAAATGTTCGAGGTATTCGGCGGTGGCGGTTTCGTCTTTGCCCTGCGTGTTCTGCCGGTTATCGTTTTCTTCTCCTCGCTGATTGCCGTTCTGTATTACCTCGGCATTATGCAGCTTGTGATTAAAATCCTCGGCGGCGGTTTACAGAAGCTGCTGGGCACCTCCCGTACCGAATCCCTGTCCGCGACAGCCAACATCTTTGTGGGACAAACTGAAGCCCCGCTGGTGGTGCGTCCGTATATCTCCGGGATGACCAACTCTGAACTGTTTGCGGTGATGTGTGGTGGTCTGGCATCCGTGGCCGGTTCAGTTCTCGCCGGGTATGCGCAGATGGGGGTACCGCCTGTCTCTTATACACATCTCCGAGCCCACGAGACAGGCAGAAATCTCGTATGCCGTCTTCTGCTTGAAAAAAAAAAAAGAAAACTCTCAGGAAACTGATGGAAAGTTGACTAACATCCAGAACGATT
>OJJN01000417.1_pt1 | contig 10414 bp, 7 predicted proteins | sample 1596321 | NCBI WGS metagenome assembly OJJN01 (sample SAMEA4350123, study PRJEB24818) | metagenome | biome: human; feature: gut; material: faeces | place: Denmark | collected 2013-09 | reverse complement strand
CACCAGGGCGTCAGGCGCCGTTGCCAGGCCAGCACCGAGGCGTCCGGCGCGCGCCCATGCTCGCAGAACAGCAATTCGCCGCCACGCTTCAGCACCCGACGCATCTCGCCCAGCGCCGGCAGCGGCGCGGCGATGGAGCAAAGGGTGAAAGTGCAGACGATGGTGTCGAAGCTTTCCGCCTCGGCGCGGATCTCGCCAAGCTCGAGGGCGACCATTTCCACCGGGATGCCGATTTGCGCCGCGCGCTCGCGGGCCAGCGCCTGCATTTGCGCGGCCGGGTCGACGCCGACGATCGCCGACACCTTCGCCGCGTCGTAGAAGCCCAGGTTGAGCCCGGTGCCCAGACCGATCTCCAGCACCCGCCCATGGGCGCGCGGCACCAGCAGCGAACGCTGCTTCATCACGTCGCCCATGCCGCAGGCGAAGTCGATCAGGCGCGGCAACACGTAACGGTCATAGATGCCCACGAAACTCTCTCCTGGCACAGCGGCTGGAGGGGAAAGCATAGACCAGCGATGCATTAGACGATTGTCGACAATCAAGCGACGAATGATTGACCCCACGCAATCCAGGCGGTAGCTTTCGCAAACATTGTCGACACATCGACCCGAACAGCCAGTACCATGACCCAGAACCCGCCCCCTCTCGAGATTGCCCATGACGACGGAGAGACCTTGTCGGAACACGTCTTCCGCAAGATCCAGAGCGCCATCGTCAGCGGCGAGATCGCGCCGGGCAGCAAGATCTCCGAGCCGGAGCTGGCGCGCACCTACGGCATCAGCCGCGGCCCGCTGCGCGAGGCGATCCACCGCCTGGAAGGCCTGCGCCTGCTGGTGCGGGTGCCGCATGTCGGGGCGCGGGTGGTGTCGCTGAGCCACGCCGAGCTGATCGAGCTCTACGAGATCCGCGAGTCCCTGGAAGGCATGGCCTGCCGACTGGCCGCCGAGCGCATGAGCCAGGCCGAGATCGACGAGTTGCGCCGGGTGCTCGACACCCACGAGCGCGACGAGGCGTTCCAGGCCGGGCGCGGCTATTACCAGCAGGAAGGCGACTACGACTTCCACTACCGGATCATCCAGGGCAGCGGCAACGCCACTCTCACCCGCATGCTCTGCGGCGAGCTCTACCAACTGGTGCGGATGTACCGCATCCAGTACTCGACCACGCCGAACCGGCCGCGCCAGGCCTTCGCCGAACACCACCGCATTCTCGACGCCATCGCCGACCGTGACGGCGAACTGGCCGAGCTGCTGATGCGCCGCCACATCAGTGCGTCGCGCCGCAATATCGAGCGCCAGCTGGAACCCCAGCCGGCGAAGCTCGCCTCCGCTTCCTCCACCGTCTAAGAGGTCCGTGATGAGCCAGACGTCCCTTACCCCCGGCCAGCGCTTCCGCGAAGCCGTGGCCACCGAACACCCGCTGCAGGTGGTCGGCACCATCAACGCCAACCACGCCCTGCTGGCCAAGCGCGCCGGCTTCAAGGCCATCTACCTGTCCGGCGGCGGCGTCGCTGCCGGTTCCCTGGGCCTGCCGGACCTGGGCATCAGCGGCCTCGACGACGTGCTCACCGACGTGCGCCGGATCACCGACGTCTGCGACCTGCCGCTGCTGGTGGACGTCGACACCGGCTTCGGCTCCTCGGCGTTCAACGTCGCCCGCACGGTGAAGTCGATGATCAAGTTCGGCGCCGCCGCGATGCATATCGAGGACCAGGTCGGCGCCAAGCGCTGCGGCCATAGGCCGAACAAGGAGATCGTCTCGCAGCAGGAGATGGTCGACCGCATCAAGGCCGCCGTCGATGCCCGCAACGACGACTCCTTCGTGATCATGGCGCGCACCGACGCGCTGGCCGTGGAAGGCCTGCAGGCCGCCATCGACCGCGCCTGCGCCTGCGTCGAGGCCGGCGCCGACATGATCTTCCCGGAAGCCATGACCGAACTGGCCATGTACAAGGAGTTCGCCGCCGCGGTGAAGGTGCCGGTGCTGGCCAACATCACCGAGTTCGGCGCCACCCCGCTGTTCACCACCGACGAACTGGCCTCCGCCGACGTGTCCCTGGTGCTCTACCCGCTGTCGGCCTTCCGCGCCATGAACAAGGCGGCGGAGAACGTCTACACCGCGATCCGTCGCGACGGCACCCAGAAGAACGTGATCGATACCATGCAGACCCGCATGGAGCTGTACGATCGCATCGATTACCACAGCTTCGAGCAGAAGCTCGACGCGCTCTTCGCGCAGAAGAAGAACGCCTGAGCATCGAGCCCGGCGTGCGCCTGAGCGCCGGTCCGCGAACCCCGTGAAACCGAGTTGCAGCATCCAGAAAAAATTCAAGAAAGGAGAGAGCAATGGCTGAAGCAAAAGTACTGAGTGGCGCCGGCCTGCGTGGCCAGGTGGCCGGCCAGACAGCCCTGTCCACCGTCGGCCAGGAAGGCGCCGGCCTGACCTACCGTGGCTACGACGTCCGCGACCTGGCGGCGGCGGCGATCTTCGAGGAAGTCGCCTACCTGCTGCTCTACGGCGAACTGCCGAACAAGCAACAGCTCGACGCCTACCTGAAGAAGCTCCAGGGCCAGCGCGACCTGCCGCAGGCGCTGAAGGAAGTTCTCGAACGGATTCCCAAGGACGCCCACCCGATGGACGTGATGCGCACCGGCGCCTCGGTCCTCGGCACCCTGGAACCGGAGCTGAGCTTCGACCAGCAGCGCGACGTCGCCGACCGCCTGCTCGCCGCCTTCCCGGCGATCATGACCTACTGGTACCGCTTCACCCACGAAGGCCAGCGCATCGACTGCAACAGCGACGAGCCGACCATCGGCGGGCACTTCCTCGCCCTGCTCCACGGCAGGAAGCCCAGCGAGCTGCACGTGAAGGTGATGAACGTCTCGCTGATCCTCTACGCCGAGCATGAGTTCAACGCATCCACCTTCACCGCGCGGGTCTGCGCCTCGACCCTGTCCGACCTGTACTCCTGCGTCACCGGCGCCATCGGCTCGCTGCGCGGCCCGCTGCACGGCGGCGCCAACGAGGCGGCGATGGAACTGATCGAACGCTTCTCTTCGCCGCAGGAAGCCACCGCCGAGCTGCTGAAGATGCTCGAGCGCAAGGACAAGATCATGGGCTTCGGGCATGCCATCTACAAGGATTCCGACCCACGCAACGAAGTGATCAAGGGTTGGTCGAAGCAGCTCGCCGACGAGGTCGGCGACAAGGTCCTGTTCGCGGTTTCCGAAGCCATCGACAAGACCATGTGGGAGCAGAAGAAGCTGTTCCCCAACGCCGACTTCTACCACGCCTCGGCGTATCACTTCATGGGCATCCCGACCAAGCTGTTCACGCCGATCTTCGTCTGCTCGCGGACCAGCGGCTGGACCGCCCACGTCTTCGAACAGCGCGCCAACAACCGCATCATCCGCCCGAGCGCCGAGTACACCGGCGTCGAGCAGCGCGCGTTCGTGCCGCTGGAGCAACGCTGATCCACGCCGTCCGGCGCGCCGAACGCGAGCGCGCCGGACGGTTGCCGCACCCAGAATTCGAAAGGCCGGCGTGGGCTGCGCCACGGCGCGAGCGACACGCTTCCGAACACCCCGTGATTGAGTCCGAGCCATGAACAGCGCACACCGCAAACCGCTCCCCGGCACCCGCCTGGACTACTTCGACGCCCGCGAGGCGGTCGAGGCGATCCAGCCCGGCGCCTACGCCAAGCTGCCCTATACCTCCCGCGTGCTCGCCGAGAACCTGGTGCGCCGTTGCGACCCGGCGACCCTGGAGGCTTCGCTGCGCCAACTGGTCGAGCGCAAGCGCGACCTCGACTTCCCCTGGTACCCGGCGCGGGTGGTCTGCCATGACATCCTCGGGCAGACCGCGCTGGTCGACCTCGCCGGCCTGCGCGACGCCATCGCCGACAAGGGCGGCGACCCGGCCCAGGTCAACCCGGTGGTGCCGGTGCAACTGATCGTCGACCACTCGCTGGCGGTGGAATGCGGCGGCTACGACCCCGAGGCCTTCGCCAAGACCCGCGCCATCGAGGACCGCCGCAACGAGGACCGCTTTCACTTCATCGACTGGACCAAGCAGGCCTTCCGCAACGTCGACGTGATCCCGCCGGGCAACGGCATCATGCACCAGATCAACCTGGAGAAAATGTCGCCGGTGATCCAGGCGCGCGACGGCGTGGCCTTCCCCGATACCTGCGTGGGCACCGACAGCCATACCCCGCACGTCGACGCCCTGGGCGTGATCGCCATCGGCGTCGGCGGCCTGGAAGCGGAAAACGTGATGCTCGGCCGCGCCTCCTGGATGCGCCTGCCGGACATCGTCGGCGTCGAGCTGAGCGGCCGTCGCCAGCCGGGCATCACCGCCACCGACGTGGTGCTGGCCCTGACCGAGTTCCTGCGCAAGCAGAAGGTGGTCGGCGCCTACCTGGAGTTCTACGGCGAAGGCGCCTCCAGCCTGACCCTCGGCGACCGCGCGACCATCTCCAACATGGCTCCGGAATACGGCGCCACTGCGGCGATGTTCGCCATCGACCAGCAGACCATCGACTACCTGCGCCTCACCGGCCGCGACGACGAGCAGGTCGCCCTGGTGGAGGCCTATGCGCGCACCGCCGGACTCTGGGCCGACAGCCTGGTCGACGCCGAGTACGAGCGGGTACTGAAGTTCGACCTGTCCAGCGTGGTGCGCAACATGGCCGGCCCGTCCAATCCGCACGCCAGGGTCGCCACCAGCGAACTGGCGGCGAAAGGCATCGCCGGCAACCTCGAGCGGGCCCGCGCCGAGGAAGCCGAGGGCCTGATGCCGGACGGCGCGGTGATCATCGCCGCGATCACCAGTTGCACCAACACCAGCAACCCGCGCAACGTGATCGCCGCCGGCCTGCTGGCGCGCAACGCCGACCGCCTCGGCCTGGTCCGCAAGCCATGGGTGAAGACCTCGCTGGCACCCGGCTCCAAGGTGGTCACCGAATACCTGCGCGAAGCCGGCCTGCTGCCGCACCTGGAAGCCCTCGGCTTCGGCGTGGTGGCCTACGCCTGCACGTCTTGCAACGGCATGTCCGGCGCCCTCGACCCGGCGATCCAGCAGGAGATCGTCGAGCGCGACCTGTACGCCACCGCGGTGCTCTCCGGCAACCGCAACTTCGACGGGCGCATCCACCCCTACGCCAAGCAGGCCTTCCTCGCCTCGCCGCCGCTGGTGGTGGCCTACGCCATCGCCGGGACCATCCGCTTCGACATCGAGCGCGACGTGCTCGGCGTGGTGGACGGCAAGGAGATCCGCCTGAAGGACCTCTGGCCGAGCGACGAGGAGATCGACGCGGTGGTCAGGGCGGCGGTGAAGCCCGAGCAGTTCCGCCAGGTCTACATCCCGATGTTCGACATCACCCACGGCGAGCGCGAGAAGGTCGACCCGCTCTACGCCTGGCGCCCGACGAGCACCTACATCCGCCGCCCGCCGTACTGGGAAGGCGCCCTCGCCGGCGAACGCACCCTGCGCGGCATGCGCCCGCTGGCGGTGCTGCCGGACAACATCACCACCGACCACCTGTCGCCGTCCAACGCGATCCTCGCCGACAGCGCGGCGGGCGAGTACCTGGCGAAAATGGGCCTGCCCGAGGAGGACTTCAACTCCTACGCCACCCACCGCGGCGACCACCTCACCGCACAACGCGCGACCTTCGCCAACCCGAAGCTGTTCAACGAGATGGTGCGCAACGCCGACGGCAGCGTGAAGCAGGGCTCGCTGGCGCGGGTCGAGCCGGAAGGCAAGGTGATGCGCATGTGGGAAGCCATCGAGACCTACATGGAGCGCAAGCAGCCGCTGATCATCGTCGCCGGCGCCGACTACGGGCAGGGTTCTTCGCGCGACTGGGCGGCCAAGGGCGTGCGCCTGGCCGGGGTGGAGGCGATCGTCGCCGAGGGCTTCGAGCGCATCCACCGCACCAACCTGATCGGCATGGGCGTGCTGCCGCTGGAGTTCAAGCCGGGCACCACCCGCCTGACCCTGGGGATCGACGGCAGCGAGACCTTCGACGTGCTCGGCGCTCGCCGGCCGCGCGCCGACCTGACCCTGGTCATCCACCGGCGCGACGGGGAGCGGCTCGAAGTGCCGGTGACCTGCCGCCTGGACAGCGACGAGGAAGTCTCCATCTACGAAGCCGGCGGCGTACTGCAACGCTTCGCCCAGGACTTCCTGGAGGCGGCCGGCGCCTGATGGCGCCGGCGAAACACCCTGGTAGGACGGACGACGCGTAGCGTCATCCGCCGACGACCGGCAGCGGCTGCCGAACGCAGCCGCTGCCCTTGAATTCGATTGCCGAGGACGACGACGCATGGCCCACCCACCCCAGATCCGCATCCCCGCCACCTACCTGCGCGGCGGCACCAGCAAGGGCGTGTTCTTCCGCCTGGAAGACCTGCCGGAATCCTGCCGGGTCCCCGGCGAGGCGCGCGACCGGCTGTTCATGCGGGTGATCGGCAGTCCCGACCCCTATGCCGCGCACATCGACGGGATGGGCGGCGCCACCTCCAGCACCAGCAAGTGCGTGATCCTCTCGAAGAGCAGCCAGCCGGGCCATGACGTCGACTACCTCTACGGGCAGGTCTCCATCGACAAGCCCTTCGTCGACTGGAGCGGCAACTGCGGCAACCTCTCCACCGGGGCCGGCGCCTTCGCCCTGCACGCCGGGCTGGTGGATCCGGCGCGGATACCGGAAAACGGCATCTGCGAGGTGCGCATCTGGCAGGCCAATATCGGCAAGACCATCATCGCCCACGTGCCGGTGAGCGGCGGCCAAGTCCAGGAAACCGGCGACTTCGAACTGGACGGAGTGACCTTCCCGGCGGCCGAGATCGTGCTGGAATTCCTCGATCCGTCCGACGACGGCGAGGACGGCGGCGCCATGTTCCCCACCGGCAACCTGGTGGACGACCTGGAGGTGCCGGGGGTCGGCACCTTCAAGGCGACCATGATCAACGCCGGGATTCCCACGGTGTTCGTCAATGCCGAGGACATCGGCTACCGCGGCACCGAGCTGCGCGAAGAGATCAACGGCGACCCGCAGCAACTGGCGCGCTTCGAACGGATCCGCGTCGCCGGCGCCCTGCGCATGGGCCTGATCAAGACCCCCGAGGAAGCCGCGACCCGCCAGCACACGCCGAAGATCGCCTTCGTCGCCCCGCCCCGCGACTACCGCACCGCCAGCGGCAAGCTGGTTGCGGCCGGCGATATCGACCTGCTGGTCCGCGCGCTGTCCATGGGCAAGCTGCACCACGCGATGATGGGTACCGCGGCGGTGGCCATCGGCACCGCCGCAGCCATTCCCGGCACCCTGGTGAACCTCGCCGCCGGCGGCGGCGAACGCAGTGCGGTACGCTTCGGCCATCCCTCCGGCACCCTGCGAGTGGGCGCCGAGGCCAGCCAGGCGAACGGCGAATGGACGGTGACCAAGGCGATCATGAGCCGCAGCGCGCGAATCCTCATGGAAGGCTGGGTGCGCGTACCCGGCGACGCCTTCTGAACCGACCTATCCTTGCTCCGGCCTTCCGCCACCGCGAAAGGCCGGGGCGTCTTGCAGCCACGACAAGAAAAACCATCCCCGAACCAGCCTGACCCGAGAGGAAACCCACCACTTACGAACCACTGGAGTACGCGATGAGTGCCAACGTCGATCTCAACCAACGTCCCGACTACGACGCCGTCCTGCAGGACATAGCCGACTACGTGCTGGACTACCGCATCGATTCCACGGAGGCCCTGGACACCGCCCGCAACTGCCTGATGGATACCCTCGGCTGCGGCCTGCTGGCGCTGCGCTTCCCGGAATGCACCAAGCACCTCGGCCCGCTGGTCGAGGGCACCCTGGTCCCGCACGGCGCGCGGGTGCCGGGCACCTCCTTCCGGCTCGACCCGGTCAAGGCCGCCTGGGACATCGGCTGCATCGTCCGCTGGCTGGACTACAACGACACCTGGCTGGCCGCCGAGTGGGGCCATCCCTCGGACAACCTCGGCGGCATCCTCGCCGTCGCCGACCACCTCTCGCAGAAACGCCTGGCCAACGGCGAAGCGCCGCTGAGCATGCGCCAGGTACTGGAAGCGATGATCATGGCCCACGAGATCCAGGGCGTGATCGCCCTGGAGAACTCGTTCAATCGCGTCGGCCTCGACCATGTGCTGCTGGTCAAGGTCGCGTCCACCGCCGTCTGCGCCAAGCTGATGGGGGCCGACCGCGAGCAACTGCTGGCCGCCCTCTCCCACGCCTTCGTCGACGGCCAGGCCCTGCGCACCTACCGTCACGCACCGAACGCCGGCTCGCGCAAGTCCTGGGCCGCTGGCGACGCGACGAGCCGCGGCGTGCGCCTGGCGGACATCGCCTTGCGCGGCGAGATGGGCATTCCCGGCGTGCTCAGCGCGCCGCAGTGGGGTTTCTACGATGTCCTGTTCAGCCACACCAGCAAGGACCTGGCGACCAAGCCCGAGGACAAGCGGCGCTTCAGCTTCCCCCAGGGCTACGGCAGCTACGTGATGGAAAACGTGCTGTTCAAGATCAGCTTCCCCGCCGAATTCCACGCGCAGACCGCCGCCGAGGCCGCCGTGCGCCTGCATCCGCTGGTGAAGGACCGCCTGCAACGGATCAGCCGCATCGTCATCACCACCCACGAGTCGGCGATCCGCATCATTTCCAAGGTCGGCCCGCTGGCCAACCCCGCCGACCGCGACCATTGCCTGCAGTACATGACCGCCGTGCCGCTGATCTTCGGCGACCTGGTGGCCGAGCACTACGAGGACGCCTTCCACGCCGCCCACCCGCTGATCGACCGCTTGCGCGAGAAAATGGAGATCGTCGAGGAGCCGCGCTACAGCCGTGAATACCTGGAGGCGGACAAGCGCTCCATCGCCAACGCCGTGGAAGTGTTCTTCGACGACGGCAGCAGCACCGGCCAGGTCGCCGTGGAGTACCCGCTCGGCCATCGCCGCCGGCGCGCCGAAGGCATTCCGCTGCTGCAGGAGAAGTTCAAGGCCAACCTGGCCACGCGCTTCCCGCCGCAGCGCTGCCAGAGGATCTTCGACCTGTGCAGCCACCAGGCATCGCTGGAAGCCACGCCGGTGAACCGCTTCATGGACCTCCTGGCGATCTGAGCGCGCCCGCCTGGAAGGCGCTGGGCGGCTGGCCGAGGACCCGGCGGAACATGGTCGAGAAGGCTGCCGGGCTCTGGTAGCCGCAGTCCAGGGCGATGGCGGTGACCGTTTCGCCGCCGGCCAGCCGCGCCAGTGCCTGCACCACGCAGGCGCGTTGCTTCCAGGCACCGAAGCTGAGGCCGGTGTAGCGACGGAAGGTGCGGTTGAAACTGCGCAGGCTGGTATGCAGCAACCCGGCCCAGCGTTCGGCGCTGGCGCGGATGTCGGGCTCGACGAGGAACGCCTCGCAGAGCGCCAGCCAGCGCGGCTCGGGCGGCAAGGGCACGTGCAGCGGCAGCGTCTCGGCCGCCGCCAGCTCATGGAGCAACAGCGTCGCCAACGCGCCGTCGCGACCTTCGGTGTCGTATTCCAGGGGCATGTCCACCGCCGCCAGCAACAGTTGCCGCAGCAGCGGCGACACAGCCAGCACCTGGCAGTGCGCCGGCATCGCCATGGCGCTGCCGGGCTCGATGTACAGGCTGCGGGTGCTCACCCCGAGCATTCGCACCTCGTGCTCGACGCCCGGCGGAATCCACACTGCGCGCTGTGGCGGCACCACCCAACCGGCGTCGCCGGTACGCACCTGCATCACCCCGCTGGCACCGTACAGCAATTGCGCGCGACGATGCCGATGGCGCGGCAGCAGGTAGCCGTCGGGATAGTCGGTACCCATGGCCACCACGGCCCGGGGCGTGGCGTCGTACTGCTCGATGGAAGCGTTGCGCATGGTCGAAGCACCTGGCCGAAACGCGAATAGTATTGGCCAACCTCGCGAAGCGGGCCAGTCCCGGGACGCCTAAGCTGGCCTTCCGCTCTCGCTCCGGAAACCCGCCATGTTCTATCTCCTGCTCTTTCTCTGCGGCTGCCTCACCGGGGTCAGCGCCGTGTTGTTCGGCTTTGGCGGCGGCTTCGTGGTGGTGCCGCTGCTCTATCACCTGCTGCAACTCGGTCGCGCCGCCGACGACCCGCTGGCCCAGGCGGCCATGCAGGTCGCGGTGGCCACCTCGACCTGCGTGATGATCGTCAATGCTGCCCTCGCCACCTATCGCCACCGGCGCGCCGGCAGCCTGCTGCGCGCCTATGTCCTGTCTCTTATACACATCTCCGAGCCCACGAGACAGGCAGAAATCTCGTATGCCGTCTTCTGCTTGAAAAAAAAAAGCCGTCTTCTGCTTGAAAAAAAAACCAACCACCAAAAGCCAAGAACACATAGCACATACAACACAAAACTAAGAACACC
>OJJN01000402.1_pt1 | contig 10661 bp, 9 predicted proteins | sample 1596321 | NCBI WGS metagenome assembly OJJN01 (sample SAMEA4350123, study PRJEB24818) | metagenome | biome: human; feature: gut; material: faeces | place: Denmark | collected 2013-09 | reverse complement strand
TATATTCTATATTGGTTCGCTGTTCTGACGTTAAGCTCGGTGCATTCTTGTGATTGCAACGTGCATATTGTACACGTCCTTGTCTGTGAGCAGTGTCTTCTTTGTGGAGTTGGTCTTTTTTTTTTTTTTTTCTTCTTTTTTTTTGTAATGATACGGCGACCACCGAGATCTCCACCTCTCTATTCGTCGGCAGCGTCAGATGTGTATAAGAGACAGGTGCTTCCTTGTCGCGTCGGGCTGGAGCCTGGCCGCCGGCGCGACAAAGGCCAAAACAGCGCGTTCTGCGGACCTGTTTCGCTCACTTCTTGTGAGTGTTCTTCGGCAGCCTGACCACCTGGCTCTCCGAATAGCGGTCGTGCCACGTACGCTTGTCCTTGTCCCAGAGCATCCAGAGGAAGCCGAGGCCGAGGCACAGCCAGGAGGCGATGGCGATCATGAAGCGCAGCAGCGCCTGGAGCAGGCTGATGGCGCTGCCGTCGCGGTTCTGCACGCGCAGTCCCCAGACCTGCATGCCCAGGGTCTGGCCGTTGTGGGTCCAGAATTTGGCGAAGAAGCCGAACAGGGCGAACACCAGCAAGGTCGAGAGCAGCGGGTCGCCGATCAGCGCGCCGCGGTCGGCCAGTTCGCGCAGATGGTCGCTGCCGTAGATCAGTCGAAGGATGCCTTGCTGGTAGACCAGGGTGACCACCATCATCAGCGCCACGCAGAGCAGGAAGTCATAGAACATCGCCGCCAGGCGGCGGATCAGACCGGCAGGGGCATAGTCGCCCTGGGGAGAAAGCATGTGTTTCGGCATCGGCGTGTTCCGTGCGGGGCAAAGCCGGGGATTATACGTCCATCCGCAGCTTGCGCCGCCCACCCGGGCAACGCTTTTCCCCGGCTGTTCTAGTCTTTGCGCAGACCCCAATCATTACGAGTCTTTTCTATGCCGATTCCGGTGAAGCGAGCTAGGAGAAAGGCGCTCCGGCTGTCGTTGTCCGTGCTGGTCGGGGTGATGCCGATCGTCCTGGGGCTGCTCATCCTCTACTGGCAGGCCGAGCGAAGCCTCCAGGAGACGTCCGAGCAGGCAGCCGGGAATGCGGTGCGGCAGTTCGAACGGATGCTCGACAACGCTGCGTTGGCGGCGCGCAAGGTCATGCCGGTGGCGGGGCGCCCCTGTCCCGAGGCCGAACTGGCGCTGCGCGAGCAAGTGGCGATCATGCCGTTCGTACGCTCGGTCAATTTGACGCGCGACAATACGATCTATTGCACGTCGTTGTTCGGCGGCTTCGACGAGCCGGTGCGGATCGAGAACTATGTCGACGGACGCCTCTTGCTGATGCCCGGCAACCAGGTCACGCCGGACGCCGCGCTGCTGGTCCTGCGGGACTTCGACGGCAAGCGCGGGGTATTGGCGGCGATCGACGGGCGCTACTTGAGCTACGTGCTGGACCTCGTCGACCGACGTAGCCGCCAGGTGCTGGTGGTCGGTCCCAATTGGCTGGATGCCGAGGGCCGCACCCACCGCGACGCGCCGCCCACCTATGAGGTCGCCGCCGTATCGCTCGCTTCGCAGCGTTATCCGTTGCGTGTGCTGTCGGGCTTCCCCGAGGGTGAGGAGTGGCGATCGATCCGCTCGCAGAACCCGGCGATGTTCGGCCTGCTACTGTTCTTCGGACTGCTGGCCGGCACTCTGTGCTACTGGCTATCCAGGCGGGTCGCCTCGCCCAGCAGCGAACTGCGCCGGGCCCTGGAGGCCAACGAGTTCATTCCCTACTACCAGCCGCTGAGTCCCGGCCAGGGCGGACGCTGGATAGGCGTCGAGGTGCTCATGCGCTGGCGTCATCCGCGCGAGGGACTGATCCGGCCCGACCTGTTCATACCTTTCGCCGAGCGCTCGGGACTGATCGTACCGATGACGCGCGCGCTGATGCGCCAGGTCGCGGAAGACCTGGGCGGGCATGCCGGGAAGCTGGAGCCAGGCTTCCACATCGGTTTCAACATCAGCGCCACCCATTGCCACGATCTGGCCTTGGTGGACGACTGTCGCGAGCTGTTGGCGGCGTTTCCGCCCGGGCACATCACCCTGGTCCTGGAGCTGACCGAGCGCGAGCTGATCGAGTCGAGCGAAGTCACCGACCGCCTGTTCGACGAATTGCATGCCCTGGGAGTGAAGATCGCCATCGACGATTTCGGCACCGGACATTCCAGCCTGGCCTACCTGCGCAAGTTCCAGGTGGACTGCCTGAAGATCGACCAGAGCTTCGTCGCCCGCATTGGCATCGATACCCTTTCCGGGCATATTCTCGACAGCATCGTCGAGCTGTCCGCCAAGCTCGACCTGGATATCGTCGCCGAAGGCGTGGAGACTCCCGAGCAGCGTGACTACCTGGCCGCCCGCGGGGTGGATTACCTGCAGGGCTACCTGATCGGCCGGCCGATGCCGCTGGAGAGTCTGCTTTCCAGTTTGGCAGGGGGGCGGTCAGCGTGCGATAGCGAGTGCAGTGCCGGGCGCTAGCGATGCAACGGTTGCCGGAAATGCGGGTTTTGAATCTCGTCTGGTGTGGGCGTGGGCAGGCTGCCTGTTCTTGAATGGCAAGTGTCTGAAGGGCGCTCGACGCAGGCTCCGCGATGGACGTGCTTGTGTTACCCACTTATTACAGTGTATTGGCCGTACATTGAAGAAGTCTCATTGAGAAGTCCGCTGGCGAGCGCGAAAGTAAGCGCATCCGACGTAGCCTGGATGTTACGCAAATGCTGAAAGACTTTCGTTGTGGTAACTGCAAGCGACTTCTAGCCCGAATGGGCCTTTTCACGGAACTCCAGATTAAGTGCTCTCGCTGCGGTGCACTGAATCATGCGAAGGCTACGAGCCTCGAGCTATCGCCATTGAGCGACACCCATGCGGAATTTTCCGCCCCTGTTATGCGACTCAAAAGGTGAAGCTATGTATGCTGAAAAAATTGGCAAGCACTTTCGTTCTCTGTTCCCGAATGGTCAGGTAGTACAACTGGTGGATCCGGCCGAGAACACCGATGGGCTGTACGTTCGGTATGCCAACGCGGCTGCGGGTAACGGTTATGTGAACCTGTATGCCTCTCCTACGGCACCGTCTGGCCCCGGCGACATCAATACCCGGATCATCTTCTGTGGCAACAACTCTGGCAGGGCCGGAGAGCAAGCCCAGGTGTTTCTGCCCTATCCTTTGTTCATTCCAGCTGGGCACGGTATCTGGGCGAGCAGTGGTAGCTTCCAGGCTGGCGCTGCGCCTACCGGTGGCCTTGGTCTGTCATGGGACTTCCTTGGCTAGACCGAGAAGAGCGAGGAGCGCCTCAGCGTCATGCTGAGGCGTTTTTTATCGGAGATATGCCATCTGCCCACGCGTCAGACAGCGCGTTTTCTGTCTGTGCTGAGGGTGTCGAGCGTTGGTTGTCCGGTAGCTTTCTGTGGCGTTCTGCAAGCACTGCTGGTGAGTCGCAGACAACAAAAAACCGGCGCGAAGGCCGGTTTCTCTGCTGTCCTGTGCTCCCCTGGAAACGCTTGGGAAGTCAGGATGGTGCCTCGGGAGAGACTCGAACTCTCACTCTGTCGCCAGAAACGGATTTTGAATCCGCCGCGTCTACCGATTCCGCCACCGAGGCAATGGCGGCGCAGTATAGGGAGGCGCCTACCGTTGGTCAATCGGGTTCGTGGCGGGGAAAACACATTTCCGGTAAGCTACGCGGCCTTTCGAGAGTCTCCCCATGCGTGTCGCCGATTTTCATTTCGACTTGCCCGAGGCCCTGATCGCCCGTCATCCCCTGCCTGAACGCCGCGCAAGCCGCCTGTTGGCGCTGGATGGCCCGACGGGAACCCTCGCCCACAGACAATTCGCCGATCTCCTGGACTACCTGCGTCCGGGCGACCTGATGGTGTTCAACAATACCCGGGTGATCCCGGCGCGCCTGTTCGGCCAGAAGGAATCCGGCGGCAAGCTGGAAGTCCTGGTCGAGCGCGTGCTCGACCAGGACCGGGTGCTTGCCCACATACGCGCCAGCAAGGCGCCCAAGCCCGGCACGCGGATCCTCGTCGAAGGCGGTGGCAGCGCGGAGATGCTGCAACGCCACGACGCCCTGTTCGAACTCGCTTTCGCCGAACCCGTGCTGCCTTTGCTGGAGCGGGTCGGGCACATGCCGTTGCCTCCCTATATCGACCGACCGGACGATGCGGCCGACCGCGAGCGCTACCAGACCGTCTACGCCCAGCGCGCCGGTGCGGTAGCGGCCCCGACCGCCGGCCTGCACTTCGACGAGGCGCTGCTCGAGGCGATCCGCGCGAAGGGGGTGGATACCGCCTTCGTTACCCTGCATGTCGGCGCCGGTACCTTCCAGCCGGTGCGTGTCGAGCGCATCGAGGACCATGTGATGCACCGCGAGTGGCTGGAGGTCGGCCAGGACGTGGTGGACGCGGTTTCCGCCTGCCGGGCTCGCGGGGGCCGGGTAGTCGCCGTCGGCACCACCAGCGTGCGCTCGCTGGAAAGCGCGGCACGCGACGGTGAGCTGAAGCCCTTCAGCGGCGACACCGACATCTTCATCTACCCGGGCCGGCCGTTCCATGTGGTCGATGCCCTGGTCACCAACTTCCACCTGCCCGAATCCACCCTGCTGATGCTGGTCTCGGCCTTCGCCGGCTACCCGGAGACCATGGCCGCCTACGCCGCGGCGGTGGCGCAGGGCTATCGCTTCTTCAGTTACGGTGATGCCATGTTCATCACCCGCAATCCCGCGCCCCGCGGACCCGAGGACTGATCCATGAGCTTCATGAACTTCGAGCTGCTGGCGACCGACGGCAAGGCCCGTCGCGGCCGCCTGACCTTCCCCCGCGGCGTGGTCGAGACCCCGGCCTTCATGCCGGTGGGCACCTACGGCACGGTGAAGGGCATGTTGCCGCGCGACATCGAGGACATCGGCGCGCAGATCATCCTCGGCAACACCTTCCATCTCTGGTTGCGCCCGGGCACCGAGGTGATCCAGCGCCACGGCGACCTGCACGACTTCATGCAGTGGAAAGGCCCGATCCTCACCGATTCCGGCGGTTTCCAGGTGTTCAGCCTGGGAGCCATGCGCAAGATCAAGGAGGAGGGCGTGACCTTCGCCTCGCCGGTGGACGGCGCCAAGGTCTTCATGGGGCCGGAGGAGTCCATGGCGGTGCAACGCGCCCTGGGCTCGGACATCGTGATGATCTTCGACGAATGCACGCCGTACCCGGCCGACCATGACGTCGCCAAGCGCTCCATGGAGCTGTCGCTGCGCTGGGCCAAGCGCTCGAAGATCGCCCATGGCGATAGCCCGTCGGCGCTGTTCGGCATCGTCCAGGGCGGTATGCACGAGGACCTGCGCCTGCGCTCGCTGGATGGCTTGCAGGAGATCGGCTTCGACGGCCTGGCCATCGGTGGTTTGTCGGTGGGCGAGCCGAAGGAAGAGATGATCCGCGTGCTCGATTTCCTGCCGCCGCAGATGCCGGCCGACAAGCCGCGCTACCTGATGGGCGTGGGCAAGCCGGAAGACCTGGTGGAAGGCGTGCGCCGCGGCGTGGACATGTTCGACTGCGTGATGCCGACGCGCAATGCGCGCAACGGCCACCTGTTCGTCGACAGCGGGGTGATCAAGATCCGCAACTCGGTACACAAGCACGACGACTCCACGCTCGACCCGACCTGCGACTGTTACACCTGCAAACATTTTTCCCGCGCCTATCTGCACCACTTGGACAAGTGCGGGGAAATGCTCGGTAGCATGCTCAATACCATCCACAACTTGCGGCATTATCAGCGGGTTATGGCTGGTTTGCGCGAGGCAATCCAACAGGGTACATTGGCCGCCTTTGTCGATGCCTTCTATGCCAAGCGCGGCCTTCCCACGCCGCCGCTGGATGCCTGACTTTCCTTTATCCAACTCTATTGCTTTGTGACAGGAGTGCTACATGAGCTTTCTAATTCCCGCTGCCTACGCCGACGCAGCCGCTCCGGCAGCCGCTGGCCCGGCCGGCACCGGTTTCGAGTGGGTCTTCCTGGTTGGTTTCCTGGTCATCTTCTACCTGATGATCTGGCGTCCCCAGGCCAAGCGCGCCAAGGAACACAAGAACCTGCTGGGCAACCTGCAAAAAGGTGACGAAGTCGTCACTTCCGGCGGTATCGCCGGCAAGGTGACCAAGGTCGCCGACGATTTCGTCGTCGTCGAGGTTTCCGACAACGTCGAGCTGAAGTTCCAGAAGGCCGCGATTGCCGCGACCCTGCCGAAAGGCACCCTGAAAGCGATCTGATTTTCACCTAAACACATGACGGGGCGCGCAAGGCGCCCCGCGTCATAACGGGCGGTGTCATGCTCAACAAGTATCCTCTGTGGAAATATCTGCTGATCCTGGCGGTCCTCGCCGTCGGGTTCATCTATTCCGCACCCAACCTCTACCCGGACGACCCGGCGGTGCAGATCAGCGGCGCCAGCACGGCGCTGCAGGTCACCCAGGCCGACGTCGACCGCGCTGCCAAGGCGCTGACCGACGCCGGTATCGCGGTGAAGGCCGACAGCCTGTCGAAGAAGGGCGGCCTGATCCGCCTGGTCAAGCAGGACGACCAGCTTCCCGCCAAGGAAGTGGTGCGCCGGACCCTGGGCGACGACTACGTGGTGGCGCTGAACCTGGCCCAGACCACTCCCGAGTGGCTGCGCAAGCTGGGCGGCAGCCCGATGAAGCTCGGCCTGGATCTGTCCGGCGGTGTGCACTTCCTGCTGGAAGTGGACATGGACAAGGCGGTCGATGCCCGCCTGAAGGTCTATGAAAGCGAAGTGAAGAGCCTGCTGCGCAAGGAGCGCGTGCGCTACCGCAGCCTGCCGATCCAGGATCGCGCGATCCAGCTCGGTTTCACCGACAGCGAATCCCTGGACAAGGCGCGCAGCCTGATCGCCAAGGACTTCCGCGATTTCGAGGTCGTGCCCGAAGAGCGCAACGGCCTGCAGGTCCTGCGCGTCGCCCTGACCCAGGCCAAACTGGCGGAAATCCGCGAATACTCCATCAAGCAGAACCTCACCACCGTCCGCAACCGGGTCAACGAGCTGGGCGTATCCGAGCCGCTGGTGCAGCGCCAGGGCGCCAATCGCATCGTGGTCGAGCTGCCGGGCGTGCAGGACACCGCGGAAGCCAAGCGGATCCTCGGCAAGACCGCCAACCTAGAATTCCGCCTGGCCGCCGAGCCGGACGCCCTGAAGTCCGCCACCGAGACCTTCGAGTTCCGCGAGCCGCGCCGGCCGCCGGTGCCGCTGGAGCGCGGGGTGATCATCACCGGCGACCAGGTCACCGACGCCAGCGCCAGTTTCGACGAGAACGGCCGCCCGCAGGTGAACATCCGCCTGGATGGCCATGGCGGCGAGCTGATGAACCGCGCCACCCGCAACAACGTCGGCCGCAGCATGGCGGTGGTGTTCATCGAGCAGAAGCCGGTGACCCGCTACACCAAGCAGATGGTCGATGGCGTCGAGAAGGAGGTCGCGGTTCCGGCGTTCAAGGAAGAGAAGCAGATCATCAGCCTGGCGACCATCCAGTCGCCGCTGGGCAACCAGTTCCGTATCACCGGCCTCGATGGCCCGGGCGAGTCCTCCGAGCTGGCCCTGCTGCTGCGTGCCGGCGGCCTGGCTGCGCCGATGTACTTCGCCGAAGAACGCACCATCGGCCCGAGCCTGGGGGCGGACAACATCGCCAAGGGTATCGATGCGTCGCTCTGGGGCATGCTCTTCGTATCGCTGTTCATCATCGTCATCTACCGTTTCTTCGGCGTGATCGCCACCGTTGCGCTGGCCTTCAACATGGTCATGCTGGTGGCGCTGATGTCGATCCTCGGCGCGACCCTGACCCTGCCGGGCATCGCCGGTATCGTGCTGACCATGGGCATGGCGGTGGACGCCAACGTGCTGATCTTCTCGCGGATACGCGAGGAACTGGCCAATGGCATGTCGGTCCAGAGGGCGATCCACGAAGGCTTCAACCGTGCCTTCACCGCGATCCTCGACGCCAACCTGACCTCGCTGCTGGTCGGCGGCATCCTCTACGCCATGGGCACCGGCCCGGTGAAAGGATTTGCCGTGACCATGTCGCTCGGCATCATCACCTCGATGTTCACGGCCATCATGGTCACCCGCGCAATGGTCAACCTGATCTTCGGCGGGCGTGACTTCAAGAAGCTGTGGATCTAAGGGGACTGAGATGAATATCAAGATCGGTACCATCAACTTCATGGGCATCCGCAACGTCGCGTTTGCCGTCACCCTGATCCTGACCGTCATCGCCCTGGGCAGCTGGTTCACCAAGGGCATCAACTTCGGCCTCGACTTCACCGGCGGTACGCTGATCGAGCTGACCTACGAACAACCGGCCGATCTCGGCAAGGTGCGTGGTCAACTGGTCGGCGCCGGCTATGAGGACGCCGTGGTGCAGAGCTTCGGCGACGCCCGCGACGTGCTGGTGCGGATGCCCAGCGAGGACCCGGAACTGGGCAAGAAGGTCGCTACCGCCTTGCAGCAGGCCGATGCCGGCAACCCGGCGAACCTGAAGCGGGTCGAGTACGTCGGCCCGCAGGTGGGTGAAGAACTGCGCGACCAGGGCGGCCTCGGCATGCTCCTGGCGCTGGGCGGCATCCTGCTGTACGTCGGCTTCCGCTTCCAGTGGAAGTTCGCCCTCGGTGCGATCCTCTCGCTGGTGCACGATGCGATCATCGTGATGGGCGTGCTGTCGTTCTTCCAGGTGACCTTCGACCTGACCGTCCTCGCCGCTGTGCTGGCGGTGGTCGGTTACTCGCTGAACGACACCATCGTGATCTTCGACCGGGTGCGCGAGAACTTCCGCGTGCTGCGCAAGGCCGATCTGGTCGAGAACCTGAACATCTCCACCAGCCAGACCCTGTTGCGTACCATCGCCACCTCGGTTTCCACGCTGCTGGCTATCGCCGCGCTGCTGTTCTTCGGCGGCGACAATCTGTTCGGTTTCTCCATCGCCCTGTTCGTCGGTGTAATGGCGGGTACCTACTCGTCGATCTACATCGCAAACGTGGTATTGATCTGGCTGACCCTGACCAGCGAGGACCTGATCCCGCCGCAGGCCAAGGACACCGTCGACGATCGCCCCTGAGGCGCTCTGGTTCGGCACTCCGGCGCCTGCCGGTCACTCGAGGACTCCCGCTTTTGGCGGGAGTTTTCGTATCTGCGCCAACGAAACGTTTGTCGGGAGCCTGGAACTTGGTGGTTTTTGCCCAGTCCTAGGCAAGGCAAAGGGCGAACATAGCCCGCATTGGATGAAAGCCAGGAGGTACATGTGAACAAGTCGATGCTCGTCGGGGCCGTTCTGGGTGCCGTAGGCGTGACCGCAGGTGGCGCGGTAGCCACCTATAGCCTGGTGGATCGCGGTCCCGACTACGCCGAGGTCGTCGCTGTCCAGCCGGTCAAGGAAACCATCAAGACGCCGCGCCAGGTCTGCAAGGACGTGGCCGTGACCCGCCAGCGTCCGGTCAAGGACCAGCACCAGATCGCCGGTACCGCCATCGGTGCGGTGGTCGGCGGCTTGCTGGGCAACCAGATCGGCGGCGGTACCGGCAAGAAGATCGCCACCGTGGCCGGCGCCGTCGGCGGCGGCTACGCCGGCAACAAGGTGCAGGAAGGCATGCAGGAGCGTGACACCTACACCACCACCGAAACCCGCTGCAGCACCGTGCACGACAGCAGCGAGAAGGTCGTCGGCTATGACGTGAAGTACATGCTCGACGGCAAGGCCGGGCAGATCCGCATGGAGCGCGATCCGGGCAGCCAGATCCCGGTCGACAAGAATGGCCGGCTGATCCTCAGCCAGGGCGAAACGCTGCGCTGAGCCTGACTGTCGCAATGATGCACAAGGGCGCCCGCGGGCGCCCTTGTGCATTTTCATGGAGATGAAAAACCCGGCGCCAGGCCGGGTTCTTCGTCAGCGGCGGATCAGCGCTTCAGCGACGGCGGCAGGTGCGGCTGGATGGTGGTCAGCAGTGCCTTGAAGCATTTGGTGTTGCCGGCGACGATGTGACCCTTCTCGAGGAATTCGTGGCTGCCGGTGAAGTCGCTCACCAGGCCGCCGGCTTCCTGTACCAGCAGGGCGCCTGCCGCCATGTCCCATTCGGACAGGCCGAATTCCCAGAAGGCGTCGTAGCGTCCGGCGGCGACGTAGGCCAGGTCCAGACTGGCGGCGCCGGCGCGGCGGATGCCGGCGGTCTGGCCGACCAGGCTGCGGAACATGTTCAGGTAGTTGTCGAGATTGTCGATCTGGTTGTCGCGGAACGGGAACCCGGTGCCGAGCAGGGCGCCTTCCAGGCTCTTGCGGCCGCTGACGCGCAGGCGGCGACCGTTGAGGGCGGCGCCGCGACCGCGGCTGGCGGTGAATTCTTCCTGGCGTACCGGGTCGAGGACCACGGCGTGCTCCAGGCGGCCCTTGTACTTGCAGGCGATGCTCACGGCGAAGTGCGGTACGCCATGGATGAAGTTGGTGGTGCCGTCCAGCGGATCGATCACCCAGAGGCTGTCTCTTATACACATCTCCGAGCCCACGAGACAGGCAGAAATCTCGTATGCCGTCTTCTGCTTGAAAAAAAAAAAAAAAAACAACCAAAACAAAACAACAACAAATATTTAACAAAA
>OJJN01000397.1_pt1 | contig 10685 bp, 15 predicted proteins | sample 1596321 | NCBI WGS metagenome assembly OJJN01 (sample SAMEA4350123, study PRJEB24818) | metagenome | biome: human; feature: gut; material: faeces | place: Denmark | collected 2013-09 | reverse complement strand
TTTGTTTTTTTTTTTCAAGTTTTTTTTTTTCAAGCAGAAGACGGCATACGAGATTTCTGCCTGTCTCGTGGGCTCGGAGATGTGTATAAGAGACAGTCTCCCGCGTGAAAGAGGCGCGGCGCGAGCTGGAAAATCTGTTTGATAATGAAATGAAACGGGAAAAACATCTGCCGGACAGCTGGAACCTGACGGAAGACTCACCGGGCAGCGGACGGACAGAGACAGGAGCAGAAAAATGAGCAACCGGAAACGGTTTATTGCGGGTGCGGTATGCCCTGTGTGTCAGGCACAGGATACCCTCGCCATGTGGCGTGAGGATAATGTGGACGTGGTGCAGTGTGTGCAGTGCGGCCATCTTGAGCGCCGGGCGGATGCGCATGCGGAGCAGCATGTGCGCAAAGATGAACAGGTGATTGGTATCTTTACACCGGGGGAATAACAGGCCGCTGCTTTTCACAGAGAATTTGGGGGAATTTGTCCCAAAACAGATACAGTGGCTGTAAATTCCGTTACAATCGGCGCGTTAATTAAAATCTTATCCCCCGCGGATGTGTAGGAGATACCATGAAAGTAGCAAAAGACCTGGTAGTGAGCCTGGCTTATCAGGTAAGAACAGAAGACGGTGTATTAGTTGATGAGTCTCCGGCAAGTGCTCCGTTAGACTATCTGCACGGTCGCGGCGCGCTGATCAGCGGGCTGGAAAGTGCACTGGACGGCCGTGTTGCCGGTGATGTGTTCGACGTCGATGTCGGCGCAAACGACGCCTACGGTCAGTATGACGAAAACCTGGTTCAGCGCGTACCGAAAGACGTTTTCGTCGGTGTTGATGAGCTGGAAGTCGGCATGCGTTTCCTGGCAGACACCGATATGGGTCCTGTGCCGGTTGAAATCACCGGTATCGAAGGTGACGAAGTGATCGTTGACGGCAACCATATGCTGGCCGGTCAGAACCTGAAATTCCACGTCGAAGTTATCGGTGTGCGTGAAGCAACAGCAGAAGAGCTGGAGCACGGTCACGTTCACGGTGAAGAAGGCGGCTGCTGCGGTGGTCACGACCACGGCGAAGAAGGCGGTTGCTGCGGCGGCGGTCACGGCCACGATCACGACCATGGTCACGAACACGGTGAAGGCGGCTGCTGCGGCGGTGGCGGTCACGGTAAAGGCCACGGTAACGGCGGCTGCGGTTGTCACTGATAACCCGCATCTGAACCGGACAAAAAAAGCGCATTCTGACGGATGCGCTTTTTTTATACCTGTGTTTTATCAGTAGTGCGGTGGCGGCACTTCTTCTGACAGCGGTGCCACATTTGAGCCCGGGGTGGCTTTCAGGCGTTCGGTCAGCAGGCGGAGCCTTTCATTCAGCCGGGTGATATCCATCTGCTGCTGTGTTACCACCTGATTGAGTTCCTCAATGGTCAGATCCTGAAAGGCGGTTTTGCTTTCAAGCTGTTCGAGGCGTTGTTCAAGTTCCAAAAGGTCCATCGTTTTCTCCTGTCTGAGACGGGGATTACTGTGTAAAAGTATGTAATATTCCTGTGAAATACACTTAGTGTGAGAGGATATCTTTTATTGGGGGGTTACTATGAAACCTCTTTTTGCTAAGGTTGTCTCAGCATCACAAAACCGTGACATTATGATGTCGCCCGGTGACGGCTGCAAGGACTCTCTGACGTGATCTGCTGTGAGGTACGTCCTGTAACTGTTGCAAAACTTATGGAGAAAAGGATGAAATCACTGTTTAAAGCGACTGTTGTCGCAACCTCGCTGGCAATGACATTAGGTATGTCACAGGCTTATGCGGATACCGCGCCGAAAAAAGAAGAAGTGAAGCTGAACAGCGCATTTAAAACCGCAAGTCAGCAGAATGCTTATGCGCTGGGTGCGTCACTGGGCCGTTACATGGAAAATGCCCTGAATGAGCAGAAATCCATTGGCCTGGATCTGGATCGCGATCAGATGATGGCGGGTGTTCAGGATGCATTCAATAATAAAAGCAAACTGAGTGATGAAGAGATCAACCAGACGCTGCGCGGCTTTGAAGAGCAGGTGAAAGGTGCCGCTCAGGAAAAAATGGCGCGCGAGGCGACTGAAAACAAAGCAGCCGGTGACAAATACCGTGCCGCATTCGCTAAAGAAAAAGGCGTTGAAAAAACCAAGAGCGGTGTGCTCTACAAATCTGAGAAAGACGGTAACGGCGCATCTCCGAAAGAGACTGACACCGTTGTTGTTCACTATAAAGGCGCATTAATTGACGGTACACAGTTTGACAGCTCTTACGACCGTAACGAGCCGCTGACTATCCGTCTGGACAGCGTAATCAAAGGCTGGACCGAAGGTTTGAAGCAGATGAAAAAAGGCGGTAAAGCCAAATTGGTCATCCCGCCGGAAGCAGCTTACGGCACCGACGGTGTTCCGGGGATCCCTGCCAACTCCACCCTGGTCTTTGACGTCGAGTTACTGGATATCAAACCTGCGGCCAAATAAGCCCTGCTGATACCGGAAACTGACAAAAACCCGCGCCCTGTTGTGCGGGTTTTTGTTTCCGCAACGATCAGGATTATGAAAAATTTGCAAAACATCCGTGTTTTTTTGTATTTTTTACCAGAATTTGATCACCTCAGGCGCAAAACGGCCTGTTTTTCGCTATAACTTAACCTGCGGGTACCTGCACAGAACCGGAAGCCCGTCATTTGCTGCTTTCCTGCACCCGGGAAATCCGGGTATATAATTGATACATGATGACAGGGTAATCCTCCTCCTGCAGTGAAAGATTACAGATGAGTAAAACCAACGACGTTCACACGTTACAAAGAGTGGTGTATTAAATGTCTAACCCAGTATTATTTAATGACAATGATTCGGATTACATTGTAAATCATCCGTTTACTGAAACGGATTATGAGATCCTGAAATCCTATGAGGCGGCTGTTGATGGCCTGGCGCTGCTCATCGGTGAGCACTGTGAAATCGTTCTCCACTCACTGGAAGATCTGAAGCGCTCAGCGGTGAAGATCGCAAACGGTCATCACACCGGCCGTAAAGTCGGTTCCCCGATTACCGACCTCGCGCTGCGCATGCTGCACGACATTACAGATGAAGACTGCAGCACCTCGAAAGCCTATTTCACACGGGCGAAAACCGGGGCACTGATGAAATCGCTGACGATTGCTATCCGCAATAAATCACGCCGTATCATCGGGCTGCTGTGTATTAACATGAACCTGGATGTGCCGTTCTCCCAGATTGTTCAGACGTTTATCCCGAAAGAGCTGGCAGAAGAGACCTCCAATGTGAACTTTGCCTCTTCCGTTGAAGACCTGGTGGCACAGACACTGGAACAGACGATTGAAGAAGTGAATGCCGACCGCAACGTGGCAAACAACGCGAAGAACAAACAGGTGGTACTGAACCTGTATGAGAAAGGGATATTTGATATCAAAGATGCCATCAACCTTGTGGCGGTGCGTCTGAATATCTCCAAACACACGGTCTATCTCTACATCCGCCAGTTTAAAAACGGCGAGTAAGGCAGCACGGAGCAATGACACCGTTATCTTACTGCCTGCTGGTCACCGGCCCGGCCTACGGCACACAGCGTGCCGGCAGCGCGTTGCTGTTTGCACAGCATGTGATTGCGGCCGGACACCGGATTCAGTGTGTGTTTTTTTACCGCGAAGGGGTCAGCAACGCCAATGTGCTGACATCACCGGCCGGGGACGAAACCGACATGGTACGTCAGTGGCAGCAGCTTGCCCGCGATAACGGTATTCAGCTGGCAGTCTGTGTGGCAGCGGCGCTGCGCCGCGGTGTAACCGATGCCGCACAGGCGGAGTCGCTGAAACTGGCGGCAGCCAATCTGGCGGACGGTTTTTCCCTCAGCGGCCTGGGAACTCTGGCGGAAGCCATGATGACCTGTGATCGCGTTATCCAGTTTTAGGGAGATCCGGTGAAACGTATCGCATTTGTTTTCAGAAGTGCACCTCACGGCAGCAACAGCGGCCGGGAAGGGCTGGATGCACTGCTGGCAACCAGTAATTATACGGAAGAGATTGCGGCCTTTTTTGTGTCTGACGGGGTACTTCAGTTATTACCGGAACAGACACCGGCAAAAATCCTCGCCCGTGATTATATCTCCACCTTCAAAGTCCTGCCGCTGTACGATATTGATGAGTGCTACTGCTGTGCGGAGGATATGGCCGCACGCGGGTTATCCCCGGAGACGCCGTATATCCTGCCGGTCACCTGCCTGAGTGCGGCGGAACTGGCCCGGAAACTGGCGGCATTTGACGCCGTGGTGTCATTTTGATCTACTTACGGTGAGCAAGATGCTATATACTGTCAGCCAATCGCCATTTCGTACTGATATCCAATCATTACTGAATCTGTTATCCCCTGAGGATGACATCCTTTTTACCGAAGATGGCGTAATCGCAGCAACGGAAGGTAACCCGTTGTTGCAGGCGCTTATTCAGTCGGGTCATATTCCCTGTGTGTTGCGGGAGGATGCCGAAGCACGCGGTTTATTACCGTTCCTTTCGGACAAAGTGAGAATCACAGACTATACTGGTTTTGTGGAGCTCACGGTCACACACACGCAACATTTTGCGTGGGAATAGCAAATATCATTGTATATTTCTTGACACCCTGTTGCGTCAGCAATAAAATTTCGCGTCCTCGTGTTTTGTCTTTGACAGATACGAGGCACAAATCCGTGTTTACGAAGCAAAAAACCAGGAGCTTTTTTTATAATGGCAACGATTAATCAGCTGGTTCGCAAATCCCGTAGCTCGAAAGTTGTGAAAAGCAACGTTCCTGCACTGGAAGCATGCCCGCAAAAACGTGGCGTATGTACTCGTGTATATACCACCACACCTAAAAAACCTAACTCAGCACTGCGTAAAGTATGCCGTGTACGTTTAACCAACGGTTTTGAAGTTTCTTCATACATCGGTGGTGAAGGTCATAACCTGCAGGAACACAGCGTGATCCTGATCCGCGGTGGTCGTGTTAAAGACTTACCGGGTGTTCGCTACCACACTGTTCGCGGCGCACTGGACTGTTCCGGTGTTAAAGACCGTAAACAAGCTCGTTCTAAGTACGGTGTGAAGAAGCCAAAAGCTTAATGGTTCTCCGTTAAGTAAGGCCAAACATTTATCGCATTAATGTCAAATAAACTCATTGAGTTTTGGACAACCCTGAATTAACAACGGAGTATTTCCATGCCACGTCGTCGTGTAATTGGTCAACGTAAAATTCTGCCAGATCCTAAGTTCGGATCAGAGCTGCTGGCCAAATTTGTAAATATCCTGATGGTAGACGGTAAAAAATCTACCGCAGAATCAATCGTATATACCGCGCTTGAGACCCTGGCTCAGCGTTCAGGTAAAGAGCACCTGGAAGCATTCGAAATCGCACTGGATAACGTGCGTCCGACTGTCGAAGTTAAGTCCCGCCGTGTTGGTGGTTCTACTTACCAGGTACCGGTTGAAGTTCGTCCGGTCCGCCGTAATGCATTAGCAATGCGCTGGATCGTTGAAGCTGCCCGTAAACGCGGTGATAAGTCCATGGCTCTGCGCCTGGCAAATGAATTATCCGATGCAGCTGAAAACAAAGGCACTGCCGTTAAGAAACGTGAAGACGTTCACCGTATGGCAGAAGCTAACAAGGCGTTCGCACACTACCGTTGGTAATCAAACCGTAGTGAATTGTGTATAGGGTAGCCGTAAGGCTGCCCGACCAAATTAAACGAACGTCCAAGAGAGAGGAAAAAATGGCTCGTCAAACACCCATTTCACGTTACCGTAATATCGGTATCAGTGCACATATCGACGCCGGTAAAACCACCACAACAGAACGTATTCTGTTTTATACAGGTGTGAACCATAAAATTGGTGAGACCCACGAAGGTTCAGCAACGATGGACTGGATGGAGCAGGAACAAGAGCGTGGTATTACTATCACCTCCGCAGCAACCACTGCGTTCTGGTCCGGTATGGGCAAACAATTTGAACCACACCGCATCAACATCATCGACACCCCGGGGCACGTTGACTTCACAATCGAAGTAGAACGTTCCATGCGTGTTCTTGATGGTGCTGTAATGGTTTACTGTGCCGTTGGTGGTGTTCAGCCACAGTCTGAAACCGTATGGCGCCAGGCAAACAAATATCATGTACCTCGTATCGCGTTCGTTAACAAAATGGACCGTATGGGTGCAAACTTCCTGAAAGTTGTTGATCAGATCAAAACCCGCTTAGCGGCTACTCCGGTTCCTCTTCAGTTAGCTATCGGCGCTGAAGAATCATTCACCGGTGTTGTTGACCTGGTTAAAATGAAAGCGATTCAGTGGAGTGAAGAAGACCAGGGCGTTACCTTCGTCTACGAAGATATCCCGGCAAACATGCAGGAATTAGCTGCTGAATGGCACCAGAATCTGGTTGAAGCCGCAGCTGAAGCCTCAGAAGAGCTGATGGAAAAATATCTCGGCGGTGAAGAACTGACTGAAGCTGAAATCAAATCAGCATTACGTCAGCGCGTACTGGCGAACGAAATTATCCTGGTAACCTGTGGTTCTGCATTTAAGAACAAAGGTGTTCAGGCGATGCTGGATGCGGTTGTTGAGTACCTGCCATCTCCGACAGAAGTTCCTGCAATTAAAGGTATTCTGGACGACGGTAAAGATACTCCGGCTGAGCGTCACTCTTCTGATGAAGAGCCGTTTGCATCTCTGGCATTTAAAATTGCAACCGACCCGTTCGTGGGTAACCTGACGTTCTTCCGCGTGTACTCTGGTGTTGTTAACTCCGGTGATACCGTACTGAACCCGGTTAAATCCAAGAAAGAACGTTTCGGCCGTATCGTTCAGATGCACGCTAACAAACGTGAAGAGATTAAAGAAGTTCGCGCTGGTGACATCGCGGCTGCTATCGGTCTGAAAGACGTCACTACAGGTGATACTCTGTGTGCGATTGATGCACCAATCATCCTGGAGCGTATGGAATTCCCTGAGCCGGTAATCTCCGTTGCAATCGAGCCGAAAACCAAAGCTGACCAGGAAAAAATGGGTATCGCACTGGGCCGTCTGGCACAGGAAGATCCATCATTCCGCGTATCAAGTGATGAAGAGACTAACCAGACTATCATCGCCGGTATGGGTGAATTACACCTGGACGTTCTGGTCGACCGTATGCGTCGTGAGTTCAAAGTTGAAGCGAACGTGGGTAAACCACAGGTTGCTTACCGCGAAGCAATCACTATGAAAGTGACTGATATCGAAGGTAAACACGCTAAACAGTCCGGTGGTCGTGGTCAGTACGGTCATGTTGTTATCGACATGTACCCGCTGAACAAGAAAGATGCCGAAGGCGTCAACATGGAATACGAATTTGTCAACGAAATCAAAGGTGGTGTGATTCCTGGTGAATACATCCCTGCGGTTGACAAAGGTATCCAGGAGCAGCTGAAATCTGGTCCGTTAGCAGGCTACCCTGTTGTTAACATGGGTGTTCGTCTGCACTTCGGTTCATACCATGATGTTGACTCCTCTGAACTGGCGTTTAAACTGGCAGCATCTCTGGCGTTTAAAGACGGCTTCAAAAAAGCGAAACCAGTTCTGCTGGAACCAATCATGAAAGTTGAGGTGGAAACACCGGAAGACTACATGGGTGACGTCATTGGTGACCTGAACCGTCGTCGCGGTATGATCGAAGGTATGGATGACATGCCTACCGGTAAAATCGTCCGTGCGCAAGTGCCACTGTCTGAAATGTTTGGTTATGCAACTGACCTGCGTTCACAGACTCAGGGCCGTGCTTCTTACTCCATGGAATTCCTGAAGTATAATGAAGCGCCAAACAACGTAGCTCAGGCTGTTATTGAAGCTCGTAATGCAAAATAATCGGTAACTTACCGGTTTAACTCGTTAATTTCAGTCCCTTCTCACAGTGAAGAAGGGACTTCATAAGGAATAGAGTCGTGTCTAAAGAAAAATTTGAACGTACGAAACCGCACGTTAACGTTGGTACTATCGGCCACGTTGACCACGGTAAAACTACCCTGACTGCTGCAATCACCACCGTTCTGGCAAAAACCTACGGCGGTAACGCTCGTGCATTCGACCAGATCGATAACGCGCCTGAAGAAAAAGCACGTGGTATCACCATCTCTACTTCTCACGTAGAGTACGATACTCCGACTCGCCACTACGCGCACGTTGACTGCCCGGGGCACGCCGACTACGTTAAAAACATGATCACCGGTGCTGCACAGATGGACGGCGCTATCCTGGTTGTTGCTGCAACTGATGGCCCTATGCCACAGACCCGTGAGCACATCCTGTTAGGTCGTCAGGTTGGCGTTCCTTACATCATCGTATTCCTGAACAAATGTGACATGGTTGATGATGAAGAGCTGCTGGAACTGGTTGAAATGGAAGTTCGTGAACTTCTGTCTCAGTACGATTTCCCTGGCGACGACACGCCAATCGTTCGCGGTTCAGCGCTGAAAGCACTGGAAGGCGAGCCAGAGTGGGAAGCTAAAATCGTTGAACTGGCAGGCTACCTGGATTCTTACATCCCTGAGCCAGAGCGTGCAATTGACAAGCCGTTCCTGCTGCCAATTGAAGACGTATTCTCAATCTCCGGCCGTGGTACCGTTGTTACCGGTCGTGTTGAGCGCGGTATCATCAAGGTTGGTGAGGAAGTTGAAATCGTGGGTATCAAAGATACTGCGAAAACCACCTGTACCGGTGTTGAAATGTTCCGCAAACTGCTGGACGAAGGCCGTGCCGGTGAGAACGTCGGTGTTCTGCTGCGTGGTACCAAGCGTGAAGAAATCGAACGTGGTCAGGTTCTGGCTAAACCAGGTTCAATCAAACCACATACCAAATTTGAATCAGAAGTTTATATTCTGAGCAAAGATGAAGGTGGTCGTCATACTCCATTCTTCAAAGGTTACCGTCCACAGTTCTACTTCCGTACCACAGACGTAACAGGTACTATCGAACTGCCGGAAGGCGTTGAAATGGTAATGCCGGGCGACAACATCAAAATGATCGTCACCCTGATCCACCCAATCGCAATGGACGATGGTCTGCGTTTCGCAATCCGTGAAGGCGGCCGTACCGTTGGCGCGGGTGTTGTAGCGAAAGTGATGGGTTAATTCCCCGCTGATTATTAAAAAGAGAGCTGCGGCTCTCTTTTTTTATGCCTGCTTTCCGGCAACTGCTGACAAAATTTACACAATCGCAATTGTAATAATACTGATTATCATTTACTCTTTACCGCAGTCAGGAGGAATGATATGTACGTATGTTTATGTAATGCCATCAGCGATAAAGCCATCCGGAATGCCGTGCGCCAGAATAAGGTTCATTCCATCGGTGAACTGCGTAAAATTATCCCTGTCGGCACTGAATGCGGCAAATGTATCCGCCACGCCAAAGCCGTTATTGCAGAAGAGCATATGTCTGTCCCGGTTGACCGCGTCGCCTGAATCTTCTCTCTGAAACCCGCCGGAATTTTGAACTGTATCGCTATTTTGTCACCGTAATCACTCCGTGAATTATTTCCTGTGTCTATACTGAACAGACAGGAAACAAAGGAGGGTACATGAAAGGCGATAAAAAAATGATCTCGCATCTGAACAAATTGCTGGGAAATGAACTGGTTGCTATTAACCAGTATTTTCTGCATGCCCGCATGTTCAAAAACTGGGGTCTGATTAAACTCAACAACAAAGAGTATGAAGAATCCATTGATGAGATGAAACACGCTGATGAATACATTGAGCGTATCTTATTTCTGGAAGGGATCCCGAACCTTCAGGATCTCGGTAAACTTCATATCGGCGAAGATGTTGAGGAAATGCTGAAGTCTGACCTTCAGCTGGAACTGGATGGCGCCAAAGATTTACGTGAAGCCATTGCCTATGCCGATTCCAAACATGATTATGTCAGCCGTGATTTGATGATAAAAATACTGGCGGAAGAGGAGTCTCATATCGACTGGCTGGAAACCCAGCTGGATCTGATAGCGCGTGTGGGTCTGCAGAACTATCAGCAGGCACAGATGGCAGATGCAGACACAGAATAAAAAACAGAGAAATAATCACTGAAGTAAGCAATGTGCAGAACCGCCGGCAGGGAAACCCGCGGCGGTTTTTCTTTTTTGATTTTTTGTCATGGCGCCGGAGATAATTTGCACAAATCCCGGTTTGCGGCTTGCTTTCAGGGCTCATTCACGTATAATGCGCGGGCTTGCCAATTGTGCAAGCCTGGTTGATACCAGCATTGGACAGTATGTTTTTTAGCTGTTCATGAAAATATCCCCGATATGGGGATTACATCGAGAACGATTACACTCCCCCGTCAATCGAAATGGGTGCGAGGAGTAATTTTTTACGTTTATAAAATAGTTGGAGCTCTGGTCTCATGCAGAACCAAAGAATCCGTATCCGCCTTAAAGCTTTTGATCATCGTCTGATCGATCAATCAACTGCTGTCTCTTATACACATCTCCGAGCCCACGAGACAGGCAGAAATCTCGTATGCCGTCTTCTGCTTGAAAAAAAAAAAAAAAAAACATAACAAAAAAAAAAAAACAAAAATACAAAAAAAAAACAACAAACTATCAACCATATATCGTATCAACTGCTACAAGAAATCATACCAGTGCGAAACTATTAAA
>OJJN01000394.1_pt1 | contig 10734 bp, 10 predicted proteins | sample 1596321 | NCBI WGS metagenome assembly OJJN01 (sample SAMEA4350123, study PRJEB24818) | metagenome | biome: human; feature: gut; material: faeces | place: Denmark | collected 2013-09 | reverse complement strand
GTATGTAAACTTCTCTTTCTTTTTTTTTTTTCAAGCAGAAGACGGCATACGAGATTTCTGCCTGTCTCGTGGGCTCGGAGATGTGTATAAGAGACAGAGAAGGTGCTGGCCGCGCTGCGCGCCGCCGGCCGCCTGGAAGAACGCCCGCCGGCTTCGCTGACCCTGCCGGTGCGCATCGCCCTGCAGGGCAAGCGGCCGGGATGAGAAGACGCCAACCCAGAACGATTTCCGGCAGGCGACTGCCTTGAAGGACCTTAGGAGCCGTACACAGATGAACGCGAAAGTGAACCGACTGGCGCTGGGGATGGGCGTCATGCTCGCCGCGCTGGCCGGCCAGGCGCAGGCCCAGCCGCCGGCGCCCTCGGAGAACGCCACGATCAACCTGATCCGCCTGTTGGTACAGCAGGGCGTGTTGAAGAAGGAACAGGCCGATGCGCTGGTCAGGCAGGCCGAGGCCGAGGCGTTGCAGGCCCAGCAGGCGCGCCAGGCCGTGGCGCCCGCGGCGGCCGTCGCCGCGGTCCCCGGGGAGGTCCGCGTACCCTATATCCCGCAGGTGGTGCGCGACCAGATCCGCGACGAAGTGAAGGCCGAGGTAATGACCCAGGCCAAGGCGGAGAACTGGGCGCAGCCCAACGCCTTCCCGGACTGGGCCTCGCGCATCAGTTTCGACGGCGACGTGCGCCTGCGCTACGAGTCGCGCTCCTTCGGCAACGGCAACAGCAACCAGATCACCGACTTCGCCGAACTCAACGACGACGGTCCCTATGACGTCAACCCGAATACCAGCTCGGGCCTGCCGCCGCTGCTCAATACCCGCGAGGACCGCGACAGCCTGCTGCGCCTGCGCGCGCGCTTCGGCCTCAAGGCGGCGCTGTCGGAAAGCTGGAGCGCCGGCATCCGCATCGGCACCGGTTCGGACAACAACCCGGTGTCGACCACCCAGACCCTCGGCGGCGGCTTCGGCAAGAAGGACCTCTGGCTCGACCAGGGCTACCTGACCTGGAAGCCCAGCGAGCGCCTGAGCCTGACCGGCGGGCGGATCGCCAATCCGTTCCTGTCCACCGACCTGTTGTATTCCAACGACCTCAACTTCGACGGCGTGGCGGCGATCTTCAACCAGCCGCTGAGCCGCGATGTCTCGCTGTTCGGCACGGTCGGCGCGTTCCCCGTGGAGTACAGCTCGGACACCGCCTCGTCGAACGGTTTCGACAAGGAAGACAGCGACAACAAGTGGATGTACGGCGCGCAATTGGGCGCCACCTGGAAGATCAACCCGCAGCACAGCCTTACCGGCGCGCTGGCCTACTACCGCTTCGACGATATCGAAGGGCGGCGTTCCAGCCCTTGCCGGCCCTGGGCCGGAGATCCGGAGTGTGACACCGACGGCAGCCGTCCGACCTTCATGCAGAAGGGCAACACGGTGTTCCTCCTGCGCGACATCGTGCCCAACCCGGCCGACCCGGCGAACACGCCGAACCCGCAGTACGTCGGCCTGGCCTCGGAGTTCAATCTGCTCGACCTGAACCTCGGCTGGGATGCCGAGCTACCCAACGACTTCAAGCTGCGGGTGGCCGGCAACTACGTGCACAACCTGGGCTACGACGAGGGCGACATGCGCAAGCGCGCCGGCGGTGTGGCGCAGATCGCCAACAACCTCGGCTCCGACGGCGACATCAAGAGCGGGGCGAACGCCTGGATGCTCCAGTTCACCCTGGGCAACGCCCTGGACATGCGCGACGCCGGCGACTGGCAGGTCTTCGCCGCCTACAAGTACATCCAGCCGGATGCCCTGCCGGACGGTTTCAACGATTCCACCTTCCACCTTGGCGGGACCAACGCCAAGGGCTACATCCTCGGCGCCAGCTATGGTTTCGACAAGCGCGTCTACGGTACCGCGCGCTGGCTCAGCTCCGACGAGGTCTACGGCGCACCGTTCTCCATCGACGTCCTGCAACTCGAGGTCAACACGCGCTTCTGAGCGCTCCTCGAGGCAGACCATGAAGAGGCAGACCATGAACACGCGACCTTTCTCATTACCGATCTGGGCCCAGGCGCTGCTCGCCGGGGCCGCCTTCGCCGCCTACGCCAGCCAGGCGGCCTACGCCGACAGCCTGGAGGAACGCCTGCGCGCCCAGTTGCGCAGCACCACCCAGCAACTCCAGGCGCTGCAGACCGAACAGGCCCAGGCCACCGCGGCGAAAGCCGCGCTGGAAAGCCAGCGCGATGCGGCGCTGGCCCAGGTCAAGCAACTGAGCGCCGAGCTGGCCCGGGCCAAGGGCCAGGCCGAGCAGCTCTCGGCCCAGCAACAGGGCTTGCACGACCGGGCGCGGCAGATGGTCGAGGCGAGCAACGAGCAACTGGGCAAGTACAAGCAGGCCTACGACGAGTTGCTGGTCATGGCGCGAGCCAAGGAGGCCGAGCGGCAGAAGCTCGACCTGGCGTTCCGCGAGCACGACCAGCAGTTGCAGCAGTGCACCGCGAAGAATCGGGAGATGTATGGCGTGGCCAAGGAGATCCTCGGCGCCTACGAGAACGTCAGCGTCGCCGAGGTGATGAAGATCCGCCAACCGTTCGCCAGCGGTGCGCGGGTGAAATTCGAAGAGATGGCGCAGAAGCTCGGCGACGACCTCTACAAGACCCAGGTCGAGAACCGCCAGGCGGCGCTCGCCCAGTGAAATCCGACAGCAAACCAGGAACCCGGATATGAACGAGATCACCCTGATCGAACACCTTTCCGTCGACAGCCTGACCGAGGCCTTGCAGGACGCCGGCTACCGGGTCAACCGCAGCGAGCAGAACGGCGTCGTGCAACTGCTCAGTGCCAGCCAGGGAATCGGCTACGCGGTGCGCTTCGGCAATCCGGCGGCGACGCCGGCGAGCTACCTCGACTTCACCTTCAGCTGCGCCCTGCGCGTGCAGGGCGAATTGCCCGCCGGGCTGACCGAGCGCTGGAATCTCAGCCGGCGCTTCGGCCGCCTGTCGCAGCAGGGCGAGTTCCTGGTGATGGAAATGGACGTGATCGTCGCCGGCGGCGTCAGCCCGGCCAACCTGCGTAGCCATATCGAACTGTGGGATCGCCTGCTGCAGGAGTTCATCGCCTATCTGCGCGACTACAGCCGCCTGGCCGCGGAGCAGCAGGGCATGGCGCAGGATGCCGGTCAACCCGTCGATGGCGAGGCCTGAGCCGATGCGGCCGGCATTTCGTTGCGGCGTCCTGGCGTTCGCGCTTGCCGTTCTCGCCGGCTGTGGCCAGCGCGAGGACGGCGGCGCGGGCCAGGCCCAGGCCGCGCTTGCCAAGCCATCTGCCAGCGCCGCCGCGGAACCCGCGGTGGCCCGCCTCGGCGCCTTGCAGGTGGCGCCGGACGAACTGAAGGCGCTGCTGGCCGAGGTGCCGGCGGAAACCCGCGCGCAGTTGAGCGAGAACCGCGACGCACTGGAACGCTGGATGCGTGCGCGACTGGCCGAGAAGGCGCTCTACGAACAGGCCAGCGCCCAGGACTGGCAACAGCGTCCGCAGGTGAAGACGTTGATCGATGCGGCGGCGCGGCAGATCGTCCTGCGTACCTACCTGGAGTCGGTGAGCACGGTGCCCGAGGACTACCCCAGCGATGCCGAACTGCAGGCCGCCTACCAGGCGAACAAGGCGCAACTGGCTGTACCGGCGCTGTACCGGGTCAGCCAGATCTTCATCGCCGCCTCTGCGGCCGGCGGGCTTGCCGAAGCGCGCAAGCGCGCCCAGGAACTCTACCGGCAGGCCGCGGACGGCGACTTCGCCGAACTGGCGCGCAAGCATTCCGACGACCCGCAGACCGCCCGCAACGGCGGCGACATCGGTGGGTTACTGGCGCAGGCGCAACTGCTGCCGGCGATCCGTCCGGCGCTGGAACGGCTGAAGGTCGGCGCGGTGTCCGAGCCGATCCAGGGCGCCAACGGTTTCCACCTGGTCAAGCTGACCGAGCGTCGCGACGCCCGCCTCGCCACCCTCGACGAGGTCCGTGGTCGCCTGCGCGAAAGCCTGCGCGCGCAACGCCAGGAGCAGATAGCCAAGGCCTACCTGGATGGCCTGGTGAACAACGCTACCCTGAGCATCGACGGCGCGTTGCTCGGCAAGACCCTGGCGGAACTGCACTGATGGACGGCATCCCGGAGGCCAGGCGTGGGCCGCGCGCGAGCCGCTGGCGGCACCTGCGCAGCTGGCTGTTCGGCGAGCCCGAGCGGTTCCGCGACGAACGCCAGCGGCTCTGGGGCGCCTATGCCGCATGGCTCGACGAGCAGGTCCAGCAGCGCCTGGGCGAAGACGCCGAAACCGCGCCGCGGCTGCTGGCCTTCCTGGAGTCGCGGCGCGCGGCGGGGCAGTTGCCGAATACCGACATCGACCTGCGGGTCTGGCTCGATGAACGCGGCTGGATCGTCCGTCTCGCCTGCCTGCGCAGCGACGCCGAGCCGATCGAGAATGAACTGCGGCGCGCACTGATGGACCGTTCGTTGCGCCTGCCGCCGCCGGAACACATGCCGCAGCCGATCGAACTGCGGATTCGCCTCATGCCTGGACGCTAGCGAGGAAGCATGGCCCTATCGGAGTCCGCCGGGCAGCGCCCGGCACTGCTCAGGCCCGCGCAGGGACGCGACGACCGTGCCTATTGGCACGAGCTGTTCGGTTCTCTGGAGGTGGTGCATTTCTTCCTGGTCACCGCCCGTTGCGGCTGTTTCATGCAGGCTGCGCGCAGCCTGGACGTCAAGCCGACACTGCTGCGCAAGACCCTGGCCCGGCTCGAGGAGCGCCTCGGCCTGCATCTGTTCGTGCATGAGGGCAACGCCCTCTCGCTGACCCGCGAGGGCCGCATCGTCCAGGCCGCCGGGCAGCGCCTGGTCGAGGACAGCCAGAGCCACGCCGATCTTCACCGGCAACAGCCGCTGGTGCGCCTGGCGGTGGCCGAAAGCGTCCTGCACGATGTGCTCAGTCGCGAGCTGTGGGGCTACCTGCGCAAGAACGCCAACCTGCGCGTAGCCCTCGCCGAGTTGCGCGAGGGCTGGCCGGAAAGCGCAGGGCCGGCGGAGATCGCCATCTGGATCGCCGATCCGGGGCAGCCGCATCCGCCGATGGAAGGCCACTTCGCCGCACCGGCGCGCATCGCCGAGCTGGAGTACCAGCCGCACATCGGCAAGCGCTATTCGCGCGAGCGCACGCGGCCGGCCAGCGAGGACGAGCTGGACGACTACCTGCTGGCGCAGCTCCACGGTCACGCCGCCAGCGCCGCCCTGGCGCCCTGGAACCGGCGGGGGGCGGCTCGCCAGTCGGGGGGGATCGAGGTGCAGAGCCACGACCTGCTGCTACAGGCGATCCTCTGGGGCGCCTGCATCGGCCTGCTGCCGCATTACGCCGGACGCCTGGAGCGCAACCTGGCGGCGTTGCCGCAGGTCTTCGACGAGCCGATGCGGCGGGAAGTCTGGATGAGCGTGCAGCCGGAAGCGGAGAACCGCGTGGAGGTGCGTGCCTTGCTCGATCTGATCGAGCACGCCTTCGACGACCGGCGCGACTGGTTCGGACGCTGACCTTGCGGGCTTGACGGCGGCCGCCATAGCCGACACCGTTTCGCCACGGAACGGTTGACGGAAGGTACGCGATGACGGAGCGGCATTGGCAGGGCGAGGTCTGGCTGGCGCGGGACCACGCGCTGTTCGCCGGGGTCAACGGCGATACCCGCGAGCACGCGCACTATGCCCACCAGTTGCTGCTGGCGGAGACGCCGCTGCGGGTGCGCGTCGCGGGCCAGGTACTGGAGGCCCGGCGCTTGCTGGTGCCCTCGCTGCAAGCCCATTGCGTCGAAGCGTCGCAGCCGTTGCTGGCGCTGTACGCCGAGCCGCTGGCGTTCGACAGCGACGACCTGCGTCAGCTTCTCGAGGACGCTCCCGGCGAGCCCGAGGCGTTGCTGGGGCGGCTTGCGCGGCTGCCTCGTCGACGGCTCGACCGCCGCGTCGAAAAGGCCCTGGCGGCGCTCGACGAGCAACTCGCGGCGCGGGTCGAGGCGGAAAGACTGGCGCGCAGCGCCAGTCTTTCGTTGAGCCAACTGGAGCGGCTGTTCGCCGTCCAGGTCGGCCTGTCGGTGCGCCGCCTGGTGCTCTGGCGCCGCCTGTACCTGGCCTTCGCCCTGGCCTTGCAGGGGCGCAGCCTGACCGAGGCGGCCCATCACGCCGGCTTTGCCGACGCCGCGCACCTGTCGCGCAGCGTACGCAGCCTGCTCGGTATCCGCGCCGGCCTGTCGCTGCCGCACCTACGCCTGGCCGGCTGAACGCCCCAATCCTTCCGGCGGCTGTGGGACGTGCCTGCTGCGTGGCAGGTCGCGGAATGGCGCGAGCAACTGGCCGGCATAGTCGCGGGGATAGTCAGGCTGGTCGCCGATGCCCATGTCGGTGCTGTCCAGGCGGTAGTCGGGACGATGGAGGGCGGTGCCGAGCAGGCGGTCCCAGACGCTGAAGAACAGCGCGAAGTTGACGTCGCCGGCGCGCCCGTAGCGGATGTGGTGCAGGCGATGCAGCGGTGCCCAGGCGAACACATGGCGTAACCCGCCGATGCGCATGTCGACGTTGCTGTGTTGCAGCAGCAACTGGATGCCGATGGCGAAGGCGAGCAGCGCGGCGACCGTCTGCGGCACGCCGAGCAGCAACAGCGGCAGGGTGCCGCCGAGCGCTTCCAGGCCCAGGTGCAGGGGATGCTTCATCAGCCCGTTGAAACCGTACAGGCGCTGCACGCTATGGTGCACCGCGTGCAGCCGCCAAAGCAGCGCCGAACGGTGGCTGGCGTAGTGCACCAGGGTGATGCCGAGATCGGCCAGGACGATCGCCAGCAGCAGTTGCAGCCACAGCGGCCAGGCCTGCGGCCATACCGGCCAGAAGCCCAGGACTCCGGCCAGCAGTGGCAGGGCGAGGATGCCAAGTGCGTTCAGGCTTTCGTTGACTGACGCGTGCAGGACATCGCGCAGGCGGTCGGCGTGCGGCCGGTTCCAGCGTGGCTGGTAGGGCAGTCGTCGTTCGGCGAGAAAGGACAGGCCGAGCGCCCCGAGGAACAGGGCGACCAGCCAGGCGTGGGAAGCTTGGCGATAGCCGACCTGCCAGGTCGCCAGGCCGATGAAGCCGGACCAGAAGAGGGGCGCGTAGGCGTAGCGCAGGAAGAACTGCATGGTGGGACCTCCGGATGAATGAGGTCCCCAGCGTCGCTCGCGACAGGCCGGCGGCGCTTGAACGAACCGCGCAAGTTCTCAGTCGCGCAGCACCAGCGGCGCGCCTCCCATGTCCCCGCGACCCGGCCAGGTCTCGCGGGCCAGCCAGGCCCCACCCAGGCAGACCAGGTTGGCCAGCAGCAGGTAGCCCAGCGGCGACAGCGGATTGCCGGTGACGCCGATCAGCCAGGTCACCACGATCTGCGCGGTGCCGCCGAACGCGGCGACGCCGGTCGCATAGACCAGGGAAAAACCGGTGGAGCGCAGCGCCCGGGGGAAGCTTTCTACCAGCAGCACGATCAGCGCCGCGCCGCTCATGCCATGCAGGGCCGAGAGCAGGGCGAGGACGGCGAGGAAGACTGCCGGCTCGGGGTGACGGGTCATTGCCTGCAGTGCCGGGAACAGCACCGCGAGCAGCGCCAGGCGCGGCAGGATCAGCACGGCGCGGCGCCCGTAGCGGTCGCAGAGCACGCCGCCGAGCAACGCCGAGAGCGCCAGTGCGGCGCCGGCGACCAGCGTCGAGAGCATCGCGATGCCCGCCGGCAGGTGTAGCTCGGTAAGGGCGAAGGTGGTCATGTAGTTGAGGAAGTACTGGGTGATGGTGCTTCCGGAGAGGATCAGCAGACCGAGCAGCAGGGCTCGCCGATGATTGCCGAACAATTCGCCGAGCAGGCTCCGGGTGCTGGCCTGGCGGCCGCGTCCGGCAAAGGTCTCGGCCAGGTTGAGGCGGATGTACAGGCCGATCGGCAGGACCAGCAGGCCGGCCGCGAAGGGAATCCGCCAGCCCCATTCCTGCAGTTGGCGCTCGTCGAGCCAGAGGGTGAGCAGGTAGCCCATCAGCCCGGCGGCGACCGCCGCGATGCCTTGCGCTACGACCTGCCAGCAGGCGTAGGTGCCGCGCTTGTGCGGCGGTGCCGCCTCGAGGATGTAGGTGGTCGCCGGCCCGGCCTCGCCGCCCCAGGCCAGGCCTTGCAGCAGGCGGGTCAGCACCAGCAGCAGCGGCGCGGCCGGGCCGATGCTGTCGTAGCCGGGGAGCACCGCGATGCCGCCGGTGCCCAGCGCCATCAGGAACAGGGTAAGGAGCATCGCCGGCTTGCGCCCGGCGCGGTCGGCGTAGGCGCCGATAAGGATCGCGCCGAGGGGGCGGATGACGAAGCCGACGCCGAACGCGGTGACCGACAGGAGCAGGCTGACGAAGGCGCTGTCGGAGGGGAAGAAAGTCCGTCCGATCATCACCGCGAAGGTGGCATAGACCCCGAAGTCGAAGAATTCCACGGCGTTGCCGAGGACCACGGCAAAGACGCTGCGGCGGCTGGCCGGATCGGCGGCCGCCGGGGGACGGGTGGGGGAGCGCATGGCGAAGGCCCTCTCGGAGTGACGACTGAAACACTCAGGCCTGGAGCCGAGCGACGAGCGGCCGCCGGCTTCAGTCAGCCGGCGGCCGGGGCCAGCCGTGGATCGGACCGCGCCAGCCTTCGTAGGTCTTGCCGATGCGCAACAGCCAGGTATCGGCGAAGCGCGGCGCGACCAGTTGCAGGCCGATCGGCATGCCGGCGGCCGTGAAGCCGCAGTTTATCGAGAGCGCGGGCTGTTCGCCCATATTCCACGGCACGGTGAAGACGATGTGCTCGAACGGCCGCTGCGGATCGTTCAGCGGCGAGGCCCAGTCGGCGGGGAAGGCCTCGACCTGGTTGGTCGGCGTCAGCAGCAGGTCGATCTCGCCGAACAGCCGGGCGGCGCGCCGGCGCATCTCGAAGGTCTGGTTGAAACCGCGCACCGCATCGACCCCGCTGACCCGTGCGCCGCCCTCGGCCCAGGCGTGGACATAGGGCAGCACCCTGGCCCGCCGCGTCTCGTCGAGGAGCAGCAGTTCGCTCCACAGGCGGGCGCGCCAGAAGTCGTTCAGGCCGTCGAGCAGGCTCCGGTCCATCAGCGGTTCGACGATCCTGAGCTGAGCGCCGTGCTCCTCGAACAGCCGCGCCGCGGCCTCGATCGCGGCGCGGATTTCCGCGTCGGGCTGCAGGCCGCAGCCGGGGTCGAGTTGCAGGCCGACCCTCAGGCCGCGCACCGACAGCGGCTCGGCGCTCCAGTCCAGCGCTTCCGGCGGCAGGCTGGTGGCGTCGCGGGCGTCGGGCTGCGCGAGGTAGCGCATCAGCAGCAGGCAGTCGTCCATGCAGCGGGTCATCGGACCGGCGCAGCGACCGGTGTAGTAAGGGTCGATGGGGATCCGCCCGAGGCTTGGCTTGAAGCCCACCAGGCCGCACCAGCCCGCCGGCAGTCGCACCGAGCCGCCGATGTCGGTGCCCAGGTGCAGCGGTCCGTAGCCGGCGGCGGCCGCCGCTGCCGCGCCCGAACTGGAGCCGCCGGTATTGTTGGCCAGGTTCCAGGGATTGCGGGTGACTCCGTGGAAGCTGGAGAGGCCGGATGAAAGCATGCCGAAGTCTGGAACCGTAGTCTTGGCCAGGACGATCGCGCCGGCTTCGCGCAGCCGAGCGGCCGGCGGCGCGTCGCAGGGCGCGGGTTGCAGGGCGGTGGCGGCGCTGCCCAATGGGATAGGTTCGCCAGCGGTGGCGATCAGCTCCTTGATGGTTACCGGCAGCCCGTCCAGCGGGCCTTTGGGCTGTCCCTTGCGCCAGCGCTCGGTGGCCGCCGCGGCCTGTTCGCGAACCCGTTGCGGGTCGAAGCGATACAGCGCGTTGAGATGCGGTTCCCAGCGCTGGATGTGGGCCAGCAGATGCTCGTAGTACTCGCCAGGCGAGAGTTCCCGGCGGGCGAACAGTGCCAGCAGGCGGGTTCCCGGGAGGTCGTGCAGCGCGGTCATTCAAGCTCCCTCGAAGAACGGCCGCGGGCGTCAAGCGGCCGGCCTACCCGTTGTCGGGCGGCAATTCGAAACCAAGGTGTATCGGGGAGGTATAGCCCATGACCGGCGATCATTCCCGCCGGGGAATCAGCCCTTGCGTTGCTCGATGTAGCGCAGGAAGGCTGTCATGTCGGTACTGCACAGGGTCCGGGCGACCTGCTTCACCTCGTCCACCGGCCAGTCCCACCAGGCCGAAGCCAGCAGGGCTTCGCGGATGTCTTCCTCGAAGCGCCAGCGGATCTGCCGGGCCGGGTTGCCGCCGACGATGGCGAACGGCGGCACGTCGCGGGTCACCACCGCGCCGGCGGCGACTACCGCACCATGCCCGATGGTGACCCCGGAGAGGATCAGCGCGTTCGTGCAGATCCAACAGTCGCTACCGATGACCACGTCGCCGCGGGTCGTGGTGCTGTCAGGGATGTCGGCGACCTCATCGATCATCTTCGGGAAGGGGTAGGTGGTGTCTCTTATACACATCTCCGAGCCCACGAGACAGGCAGAAATCTCGTATGCCGTCTTCTGCTTGAAAAAAAAAAAAAAGAAAGTTTTAGGGAATGATAGATCTTACATAATGCTAAAAAGAAAGTGGGGTGGCATGTCTCGTTTTTTCTTACGCTAAATGTGTCGGGACAAGGGCGGGAAGACTGAGAACGAGAA
>OJJN01000392.1_pt1 | contig 10774 bp, 16 predicted proteins | sample 1596321 | NCBI WGS metagenome assembly OJJN01 (sample SAMEA4350123, study PRJEB24818) | metagenome | biome: human; feature: gut; material: faeces | place: Denmark | collected 2013-09 | reverse complement strand
TCTTGTTTTTTTTCGAGGTTTCTGTGCCCTCCTAATTCGACACCTCTCTATTCGTCGGCATCGTCAGATGTGTATAAGAGACCGCAACCCTGTCGCCCTCTTTCAGTACATCCCCAAGCTTAACCGGACGGCTATAAATGCCAACTTTATTCTTCGCCAGATCAATGTCGCTGCGAAGCTCAAGAATGCCGGAAGCCAGGATAGCCGCCTCAACGGTGGCACCCTCTTCAAGCATCACGCGCTGCAAATACTGCTTCTCCGGCAGCGCATACACCACCTCAACAGCAATCTTATGCGACACTGTAAACCTCTTTGGCGCGCGTGGTGAACGCCTGAACCATATTCGAGGCTAGCTCTTTAAAGATACGGCCAAACGCCAGTTCGATCAGCTTATTGGTAAATTCAAAATCCAGATGAAACTCAATACGGCAGGCGTCAGCACTCAGTGGCGTAAACTTCCACCCTCCCATCAGTTTTTTAAACGGACCATCCACCAGATGCATCAAAATACTCTGATTGCTAGTCAGGGTATTGCGCGTGGTGAACGTTTTGCTGATCCCCGCTTTGGAGACATCCACGGCCGCAGTCATCTGCGTCGGGCCGGATTCCAGCACCCGGCTACCGGTGCATCCCGGAATAAATTCCGGATAGGACTGAACGTCGTTCACTAACTGATACATTTGTTCCGCGCTGTAGGGAACAAGCGCAGTACGGCTAATCTGAGGCATAGCATTTTCCATGGTCACACAACAGACAAATAATAACATTTATCACCTGTTAAAAAAACGCTAAGCCTTATCTCGTGCTAAGATAGCGCGTTAGACCTCACAGGACGCAATGAGGTGACTTTTTAAAATCAGATTACCGACGGCTTTACGACACTTATGACGAAGAAAAAAGCACATAAACCTGGTTCGGCGACCATTGCGCTCAACAAGCGTGCTCGCCACGAGTATTTCATCGAAGAAGAATTCGAGGCTGGCCTTGCGTTGCAGGGCTGGGAAGTAAAATCGCTGCGTGCCGGGAAAGCCAACATTGGCGACAGCTACGTGATCCTGAAAGACGGTGAGGCCTTCCTGTTCGGCGCGAACTTTACGCCGCTGACCGTCGCCTCTTCACATTACGTCTGCGATCCTACCCGCACACGTAAGCTGCTGCTGAACAAGCGCGAACTGGAATCCCTCTACGGACGCATCAACCGGGAAGGCTTCACCGTAGTTGCGCTCTCTTTATACTGGAAAAACGCCTGGTGCAAAGTGAAAATCGGCGTGGCGAAAGGTAAGAAACAGCACGACAAGCGCACAGACCTGAAAGCACGCGAGTGGCAGCTCGACAAAGCACGTATCATGAAAAACGCAGGACGTTGATTCTGCGCACTTATTGTACTATTCAATAAGTTAGCGTTTCGGGCTGGTATCGAAGAAGTGAAATCTGGTATACTGTGTTCAACACTATTGGGGCTGATTCTGGATTCGACGGGATTTGCGAAACCCAAGGTGCATGCCGAGGGGCGGTTTGCCTCGTTAAAAGCCGCAAAAAAATAGTCGCAAACGACGAAAACTACGCTTTAGCAGCTTAATAACCTGCTAAGAGCCCTCTCTCCCTAGCTTCCGCTCTTAAGACGGGGATCAAAGAGAGGTCAAACCCAAAAGAGATCGCGTGGAAGCCCTGCCTGGGGTTGAAGCGTTAAAACTAATCAGGCTAGTTCGTTAGTGGCGTGTTTGTCCGCAGCTGACGTGCGAATGTAAAGACAAACTAAGCATGTAGTACCGAGGATGTAGAAATTTCGGACGCGGGTTCAACTCCCGCCAGCTCCACCACTTTTAACAGGATTGCAACAGGGCAGTGGCAAGAAATAGAGCCACTTACCGACACTGACCAGACAGTGAGCAGACCAAGCTGAGACAAAATATTCACGTAAAATGCACGTGCGCTTCTAAAAACTCCAGCTTTCCCAGGCTGGAGTTTTTCTATTAGTCAAAAAGAGTCGCAAGCGCTCTGAGTGCCTTCAAGCCGCTGTTATTGTGATTCTGTATTTTTTATCCCCAACAAGAAAGTAAAGAGCGCTTTCGCTTCAATGTAATATATGGTCAGAGCTTCTGGTGACGAATCAACCTGCAAAGCGGTTGGTGGAAACCCTTCATTTTAGACTGAACGCTCAACCCCGCCGGAACCTTAAAATTTTGATCCCTGTCTACCAGTATTATAAAAATCAATTCATTCTTTCCCCGTTAACTTTTTCTGTATTGAGTGCGTTTTTTTATCGTCGTGTTGGGAAAATTGCATCAATATCCTTAATTCCATCGACAGCAATATAAAATCAAACACCACCATGACTCCTGTCTTTAGTGGTGTGCCCCTGAAATTATCGCCGCCGAAAGTTGTTATGGTTGCGTCCGAACAGGCATCCTGATAGGCCCAACGAAAAGCTGCCATTTTCGCTGGACCGTAACGCATGGAGACAGGTCAGGAAAACCAGGCCATCAACCGATACGAAAATCAAAACCGCTAAACATGAAGATGTCGTCCTTTTCGTCTAATCTCAGTGATGCTGCAACAACACCTGCGAAATCTTCCTCGCTTCATCCGCCGGATCCGCCGAATGAGTGATCGCTGATCCCACAATCACCACATCCGGGCCTAACAGCGTATAGTCCTTCACCGTCTGGCTGCTGATGCCGCCTGCCACGGCAATCCGGGCTTTCCGGCGCGCCTTCAGCATCGTTATCAAATCATCAATCGGCTTGCGCCCCGCCGCCTGCTGGTCGGTGCCGGTGTGAACCGCCAGCATATCCGCCCCCGCCTCTTCCAGCAGGCGAACCCGTGCGGGCAGATCGTCGACGCAGATCATATCCACCACCACCTGCTTTCCGGCCTCTTTCGCCGCGCGGATGCACGACTGGATCGTCAGCACATCGGTCACGCCTAATACCGTGACATAGTCTGCCCCAGCGTCGAAAAGCATCTGCGACTCAAAATGGCCGCCATCCATAATTTTCGCATCCGCCAGCACTTCCTTATGCGGATATTTTTCTTTAATGGCTTTAATAGCCTTCACGCCTTCCCGAATAAGAAAAGGCGTGCCCACTTCAATAATATCAACGTCGTCAACCACCTTATCAATAAATGCCAGCGCTTCAGGCAGGGTTAACTCGTCCAGGGCAAGCTGTAATTTCATGTTGGTTTCCTTGTGTCGAATGACTATTCGAGGTTGGCGTGTAGCGCAAAACCTTTGGTTATGTGATATCCCGTCGACTGCGCCAGATTCACTATCATGGCATCCCCCAGCACCATGACGGCCTCTTCAAACAGGCTGCCGCCGGGCAGAATGCCTTTCACATTCTCGGGTCCATCCGGCAGTTTGTCGGTATAGGCCGGGATCCTGACCACCACCTCCGCCAGTTTCCCCAACGTGGACTCGGGGAAAATGGTCAGCAGAGCCGCAGTACCGCCCAGCTGCTTCGCTTTTATAGACACATTCACCAGCGAAGCCGTTTCGCCCGATGCGCTGGCCAGTAACAGCAGGTCGCCTTTTTGCAGCGCAGGCGTGACCACATCACCAACAACATACACCTTCAGGCCGATATGCATCAGGCGCATCGCAAAAGCTTTCAGCATCAACAGCGAACGCCCTGCGCCAAACACAAATACCGCGTTCGCGTCAGCGATGGCCTGCTCCAGACGCGCCAGCGCAGCACCATCAATCCGCGCCATTGCCTGATGCAGGTCGCTACAGGCAACGCCTGCTACAGATTGCGTTTCCATCATGCGTCCTCCTGGCAGAGCGGGAATAAATCATCCTGATACTCGAGCATCCCCATGATTTCCCGGACATAGTTATCGACATGTCCCAGAAAGTGGAAACGTTCCGGCGCGGCGCGATAACGCTGGTAAAGCGGCGTATCGAAGGTGATGCCAAGATGCGGGTTCTCTTTGACGGTGGCGAATTTGATGCGCGGAATATGTGAGTAGTAGCGATTCTTGCGCACGCAGAGCTGCCCGTTCTCTTCAACGATGTAGCAAGCCATACCGTGGTAAAACTGCACCGTGTCGTAGTGAACCGCGCAGGGTTTATACGCCAGGTTGCTGAACACCAGCGGCCCGTCGCCGATATTGATGGAGCAGTGGCCATAATTCGGCGGCACGATAATGCTCTGCCCCTCCTTCACCACCGCCACGATAAGATCGTCCACCAGCAGATCTTTTGGCGGGGCGGCAAAATCCGGCGACTTTTGCAGGATATACGCCGCCGTACCCTTAATCACTTCGTACACTTCCGGATGGGTGTTGCGCCGCGTGTCGTTATAGCCGTGATAGTGACCGCTGGTTTTCTTGCGCTCCCTGCCAATCGTCCCCGGCATGATGATGGTGATGTCGTACTGATACTGGTCGGCAGAAAGCCGTTCCTGATCCTCCGCAAAGCTTAGCCCGCGATAGACATCATAAGCCGGTTCATCACGCTGCGCTTCGGTGAACTCCGGTAAGACCACCGCCATCTGCCCGGCGTTTTTGCGACCAAAGCCGAGATAGTTCAGCGGGGGTTTCAGCGCCATCACGCCGTCGTCATCGAGATACAGCGGCAGGCCGCTGTGGTGTAGCTGTTTCATTTTGCCTCCTGTGTATACGCGTTAGCTGCGCGGATAGCCTCTTTCAGCCGATCGGATTTCATGCCAAAGACGCTCTGAATGTTATTCCCGACCTCGACGACGCCCGCCGCGCCAAGCTGTTTCAGCAGCGCTTTGTCCACCAGCGTCTTATCCGTCACGTCTATGCGCAGACGTGACATGCAGGCTTCGATGCTGGTCATATTCCCCAGCCCGCCATAGGCCAGAATAATGCCGCTCACCAGGTCGTTCTGTTCGTTTTCCTGCGTCACAGTCCTTTCTTCGACTTCACGGCCCGGCGTCAGCAAATTCCAGCGGCGGATGGCAAAGGTAAACAGGATGTAGTACACCACGCCCATCACCAGCCCGACCGGGAACACCATGTACCAGTGAGGCGCGCGCGGCAGGACGCCAAAGAACAGATAGTCGATAAGCCCGCCGGAGAAAGAGAGCCCGATGTGCACGCTGAACCACTCCATCAGGAGGAACACCAGCCCCGCCAGGACGGCGTGAATGCCATACAGCACGGGGGCAACAAACAGGAAGGAGAACTCGATCGGCTCGGTGATGCCGCAGACGATGGAAGTGATCGCGCCAGAGAGCATAATCCCCTTCACCCGCGCTCTGTTTTCCGGGCTGGCGCAGCGGTAGATCGCCAGCGCAATCGCCGGAATGCAGAACATCTTGATGGGCGTCAGCCCGGCCATAAAGGTTCCGGCGGTAATTGGCACCTGGTCTTTCAGCTGGGCAAAGAAGATAAGCTGGTCGCCATGCACCACTTGCCCGGCCTTGTTTACGTACTCGCCAAACTGGAGCCAGAACGTCGGCCACCAGACATGGTTAAGACCAAACGGGATCAGCAGTCGCTCGACAAAACCGAACAGGAAGGCGGACACGCCCGGCCCCTGCACCGTCATGTGATTAGACTTGAGATAAATGACAGGGAATTAGTGAGATAATTATGGGATGAACTGGGTCAACATGGGAAGAGACTGGATGGAATGTGCAATAACCTTACAGTATGTGAAAATCAGACCGGCCCGAAAAAAAAAGTTCGAACCAGTCTGGATTGTGATTTTACTCCCTTGTTCCGGCATCGTCATCAGGTTCACCATCAAACAGCTTACCCTGCATCCGATCCAGTTCTTCCCTTTTAACCCGTTTCACCACGCTGTAGATCCACTGTAGCGAAACACCGAACTTGCGGGCCAGCTCGTGATGGTTACGTCCGTCGAACTCCAGGAAGATTTCCCTGTCGCGCTGGCTGACCTTCCAGACCATGCCCATCGGAAAATACACGTTCTGCCCGCCCCAGACCTGCATCATGCGGTTAGCTACGGCCTCGCCGATTTGGTCAGCCACTGCGATGTCAATCTCGATGATTTCACGCACCGTTGTAGCGGTATGTTGGGCAAGTTCAACCAGCAATTCAGGCCCTTTACTGCGAAACTGGCTATGGTCGCTCATGTTCGTTTCCCCGTTGTCCGGTAATGCCACTTTTTGAGCTTCTCAATTACACTGCTGGCCTGTTCCGAGTTCAGCCAGCGCAACCCGTCAACACCGGTTTCCCGTTTCACCCAACGTGCCAGCGAGAGTTCAGAACTGTCACGGATAACGCCTGCAGCAGCCATATCCAGCCAGAGAGCGCGTATTTTGCGGGACTGTGGATGGTCATCCAGCGCAATACCGGTTTTAGCGTTTCCGACAGGCTTAACCCTGAATCCTTTCTTTTTCATGGAATCCAGCACTTTGGTTAGCTGCGGAAGATCCATCCCTTTGGTTGAAGCCATACCGGTTAACCCCTGTAGCATCTGGCGGTAGGTATCTTCGTCCATCTTCAGGTCGCTGCGGGCAATATGGATGAGTTGAATAAGACGCTGTTTAGTCATGATCGCCACTCCTTCTACCTGCGCCACCGATATAATCGACATATAAAGGAAGCGCTACAGGCCAGCACAGGAACATAACGGCCCAACTAATCCAGTGCCTGGCACCGCTGTAGCGTGAATAAAACCCTGAATAGCGGTGCAGCTCAGCAGTACACCACCCCACGAGACCATACCAGAACAGGGCACATACAATGGATTCAGCCATCATAAGCCACTCCTTAGCTTCCGCTGTTCCTGCCCGCTGACAGGCTGATGCAGGCGGACGTTTTCACCCTCTCTGTAACCGATGTGTCGGGACATGTCTGCGTCACGTGATTTCCCGGCCTCACGGCCCATGGTTGTACCTGATTCCGGGTATTTCTGCTCAAGCCAGATTTTCGCCAGCTCGCGTTCCTCGCGGGACATAGCAAATAAATGAACTTCGCTGCGCACGGCCAGAACCCAGCCTTCGGCAAATTTGTCACCACGGCTGGTTTTGGTTTTGTTCTTGATCCTTTTATTCTGCTGCCCGATATAGCTTTTACGTGCCGCTATTAATTGTCTGGCCAGTACCTCCCATGTGTATGAGGCCAGTTCCACGCGGTCTTTATTACCGTAAAAGCCGACGCTGGGTTTAAAACCAGAATGAATAATAGACTTAACCCCAAATGCCACCTGGATAATATCCAGCAGGCCCAGCATATAACGCGGCGGATTAACGCTACCTGCGGCCCAGTAGTTACTGACGCTTTCATCAATATCACTGAGTGCAAGGTCAGCCTGGGTGATGTTATAGGCCTGCATCAGCTTCTGTGCGCGTTGCAGGGCCAGCGCAGCTTCATGGGGATTGTCGGATTTGGCCAGCGCCAGCAGCTTTTTTAATTTCTCCAACTGCTTTTCATTATTCTGCGGCATAAGTCACCCCCAGACGTTCGGCAAGGCGTTCCAGCTTTTTCTGCTTATGAAAGTCAATCATCAGGCCCATCCCGTTGAGGCGGAACTGTTCAATCATGATTTCAACGTCAGCCAGTTCGCCAGCCAGGTCAACCTCATTACCCAGCCCATTCATGTTACGGGCGGCAGCAGCGGCCAGTTCGGCGGCTTCTTCCATCAGCTTCAGCGCCTGTGCCTCAGGCCCGAAGGTTTTCAGGGCCAGACTATAAATAGTGGAGCGGTTATAAAATTTCATGCCTTTCATTGTTTCGCCTCGCAGGGGATAAACTCCATGGCTGGAACTTCCACGTAGTAATGCTGGCTGCAGTGAGGGCATACCAGCGTGACAAGAACCGCAGGGACGCGGTATTTACCGGAGGTAATGACGCTGGCCTCGCTGAACTTCATGGTGGTAATACCTTTCTGGCAGTTGGTACATTTGATGGACATGTTTAATTCCTTAAAGCTGTTTTCGGTGTGCAGAAACCCACGGCGCTGACGCCGAAATAAAAAAAATTGAATTAAAATTAAATGGCAGCGATATCTAACGGGATATTAATTAGCTTCCCGTGTTTGTCTTTCTCCCGGAAATTAATATAAGTTTTGGACATAGCCACCTGCAGTGATTCCGATATGGCCTCCATCGCCCGGTTCCAGCGCTCATCCTGAATTTTGACCCGGCGAAGGGAAAGAATACGCCCGGTGTTAAGCTGACCTTCTTTATCCACCTGGAAGGCGTCGCCGATGATGGCCCGCAGGTTGGCGTTCGCGCCTTCAGACCACTCGGTGACACACTCGTCAATCAGGTCTTTGGCAATCTGCAACTCAGGCCCGAAGGTCAGGGTTTCCTGCACACGGATAGTGATTTGTTCACTGCCATCAAAGCTGCTGAAGGTTACGTTACCCTTAACCCCGCCACGTGTTCTCCCGTACTTCTCGGCCACCAGGTCAAGCCAGGCATAGCACTCATCAAAAGCGCGCTGCTTGAAGTCGCTAAGGTCAGCACTTTTGACCTTAGCAGCCGCGACCTGCTCTTTGACAAAAGAGTCCATCGCCAGATCGTAATCGGATACCTGCGCAACCGGCACCAGACGGCCTTTACGGTCTTTCATATATTCTTCTTTGTTTATTTCGCTCATTTTGGTTCACCTTGTGGTTAATGTAATGACTCTGACCATGTAATCCGGCAGCCATGCAACTCAAAGACGCCCTGACGAAAGCGGCCTGAACCGTCATGGCCAACATGGATATAACTCGCTTTGCCCTGCTCCAGCAGGCGAGCACAGTGGCCGTTTCTGGCGATGCGGATGACCGGCTTACTGCCTACAATCATGACGCTCTGAACGGTGCTGTTCATGGCGTTCAGCGCTGCTATGGCAGACTGCAAATGGTGCAGCTGTTGGTTGATATCGGTGATGCATTTCATTGTTACACCCCTTTGACGACGTCGGCGTTAACCTGTGGAACCCCGATTTCAGCAGCCAGATTCATGGCGGCTATCACAAGGTTACTGACGGCCAGCGGATACAGCAGGCTGACCATGCTTTTACGGTTGCTTCCCAGATTGCTCAGGCGGGCGCGAATGGCGTCAACCGCGCTGGCGTCCATAACGTCGGCCAGCTGTTTACCGGCGCGTTGCAGCTTGAACGCCAGAAATTCTTCGAGGCTGTTGTCCAGTGGCAGCAGTTCAACCACCTCGCAGCGCTGTACGACTTCACGTACCTCCATGTTGCGTTCGGAAAGCTTATCTGCCAGCTCCGGCTGGCCAATCAGCACGATGGACAGCAACCGTTTAAAACCGGACTCCAGCTCAAAGAAACGTTTGAGATGCTTTAAAGTTGGGATCGGCAGGCTGTGGGCTTCCTCAATCACCAGTACGTGGTTGAAACCCGCTGAGCAGCTGTCTTTCAGTACGCGGTGCAACTGGCGAAAACGGGCATCCTGGCTGCGTTTGATGTTCTCCAGCGGCGCGATGGTGCTGACAATGGCCTCGGCGATAGCCGCCGCCTTCAGGGTTTTCCCTTTCACGTCGTTGTCTTCCATGGCGATGATGTAGGGTTCAATGACCACCACCGGCGCATTCTCACGGTTGATGCGTTCAATCAGGTCGCGGCGCAGCGTGGATTTACCCGCACCGGACTCACCGATAACCGCCATAAAGCCACCGTGGCGGGCGGTCTGGTAAAGCGCTTCACGCACGTAGCGGATATCCGGCGTGGTGAATACATCTTCCGCGCCCTGCATGGCATCATCGGCAAACGGGTCACGGAAAAGGCCAAACGCTTTTTTAGTTGCTGGAAATAACACCTGCTTTTTGAGTAACATGTTCTCTTCCTCACTGAGGTTGGTTTTATCGGTAGTGCCCGCTGTACGGGGCGTGACAGCGCCCTGTACAGCATCAAAGCTCTTCGCTGTATCAATTCCCTGACTTTCCAGATAAGACGCCAGACGCTGGCGCACTTCCTCCGGGCTGGTGCGGGGCCACTCGTTATGGTTCACAATCTGGGCCAGCGTGGCCTCGGAAACGGCAACGGCTCTTGCCACCACCGCCTGCGGGATGCGGGCCTCTTTCAGTTGTTGCTTCAGTACCAGCATGTTTTCCTCCTCAGTTGCCGTTAACGATGCTGATAACGCTGCTGCGGGCCGGAGTGGTCATGGCGGTCATCACCTCATCCAGCGCGGCTTCGGGTACGCCTTCAGGGTACTGCGCCGCTAACTGGCGATAATGTTCTGGCATCCAGGTATGGCCGTTCGCGCTGAACTTCTCGCGCAGGGCTTTCGCCGCTTCCACATGGGTCAAAGGACGCTGCTCAACACGTGGACCTCGAACCTCTGACGCCTGACCGCGCTTAGGCATATAAGTCGGCAATGTGGCGTCGTCGATATGCTTGTAAGGGTCAAGCCTGCCGCCGAACGGCAGTGCCTTCGCTTTACGTGCCGCAGCGGCATCAGTGGCGTTATCTGTTTCGGTAACAAGCTGTTCAATCTCTTTTGCCGCTGTCTGCGCTGGGGTGTCTGCCACGGCCTTATGGCTTTCGCCAAACACAGCCGCACTTTCAGCAAAGCCAAACTCGTTCTTTTTAACCTCGTCAACGAGGAAGAACATCTCGTGGCCGTCTTCGCCAGTCAGCACAACCTGTGCAGCATCGGTGCGCCATGGATTGCCTGTCTCTTATACACATCTGACGCTGCCGACGAATAGAGAGGTGTAGATCTAGCGTGTCGCCATAACAATAACAAAAAAAAACAAAAAAAAAAAACGAAGAACGAAACACCACACTAAAATAACAAAATATGAATGCATCACATATACTGCAAAACAAAGACAATCCATAAACAGAACAAACAACAGACTAAGCACACCAAATC
>OJJN01000391.1_pt1 | contig 10776 bp, 11 predicted proteins | sample 1596321 | NCBI WGS metagenome assembly OJJN01 (sample SAMEA4350123, study PRJEB24818) | metagenome | biome: human; feature: gut; material: faeces | place: Denmark | collected 2013-09 | reverse complement strand
TTTTTCAAGCAGAAGACGGCATACGAGATTTCTGCCTGTCTCGTGGGCTCGGAGATGTGTATAAGAGACAGATCAATCAGTGCCTGAATCCCGTTTTGTCTGGACTGGCTGAGCTGCGCACTCAGCCCGTACTGTTCATATGCTGCGGATAAATCCGCGGATAACAGTGCCGCCGGTGTCAGACCTTCCGCTTCGGTCAGCAGTACTGCCAGCAGGCCTTTAACAATCCGCCCGTCACTGTCCCCCCAAAAATGCAGCGTACCGTCACTGCTGAGTGTGCCATCCAGCCAGACGCGGTTTTCACAGCCTTTAATTTCTGTCTCTTCACCTTTACTTTCCGGCGGCAGTGCCGGTAACTGACGCGCCAGCATCACCAGCTGACGGTATTTTTCCTCCCATGAGCGGCAGGCGGAAAAGGTTTCCGTGAGCTGCTCACGGCGGATAGTGTGGCCGAACGGGTGTGCTGGGAATGTGTGTGTCATTTTTTTCTCTCAGTCGTCAGCCAGAATTTCAAGGGCAAACTGTACCGCCTGCACCAGCTGACGGACATCATCCGGCTGATTATACGGCATAAAGGAGACCCGCAGACAGCCTTCCGTGCCCAGAGCCTGACACAGCGGCTGCGCACAGTGCTGCCCGTGGCGCAGGGCGATATTTTTTTCCGCCAGCAGCGTGGCGATATCACTGTGATGAATACCATCGATATTAAAGGCCAGCAGCGGGCTGCCGGGGCTGCGGTAACTGCGGAAACCGGGGAGTGCCGCGAGCTGCTGTTCTGCACTGTCACACAGTGCAATGGTGTAATCGTGGGCGGCGGTGAGATCGATTGTATCCAGCCAGCGCAGGGTTTCCCCGAACGCAGTAACACCGGCCACATTAGGTGTTCCTGCTTCAAAACGGGCGGGAACCGGAGCCGGGGTGAAGCTGAAAAAGTCGGTATCCGTCAGCATTTTACCGCCGCCCTGCCACGGCTGCATATCACTGAGCAGCTCCGGACGGCCGTACAGCACACCCAGCCCGTTAGGGCCATAGAGTTTGTGGGCGGAAAATGCATAGAAATCAACATCACTGAGAGTGACATTCAGCGGGCGGTGAACCACGCCCTGAGCACCGTCAGCGACAATCAGTGCGCCGTGCCGATGTGCCAGCTGCGCCGCGCGGGCAATATCCGGCTGACAGCCGGTAACATTGGACATCTGTGTGACCGCCACCAGCCGGGTGCGTGGTGACAGCAGGGTTTCCAGCTGATCGCAGCACAATGTTTTGTCCGCTGTCAGCGGCCATTTCACCAGGGTTGCTCCGGTCTGCTGTGCCAGCATGATCCAAGGGATCAGGTTGGAATGGTGTTCCATCTCACTGACAATGATTTCATCCCCCGGCTGCAGACGCGGGCGGAAAAAGCCCTGAGCGACCAGGTTCAGGGATTCGGTGGTGCCTTTTGTCCAGATACAGCTGCGGGCATCCTCAGCCTGAATCAGCTGTCGCACAGCGTCACGCGCCTGCTCAAATTGTTCAGTGACGGCTCTGGCCTGCCGGTGATGGCTGCGGTGAACGGTCGCGCCGCTGTCATGCTGATAATAGCGGGCGGTGGCCTGTGTCATCACCTCCGGTTTAAGGGCGGTGGCGGCGCTGTCGAGAAAAACAGTGTCACCGGCAGTCCCGGGAAAGGCGCGGCGGAATGTATCGGGAGAAAAGGTTTTCATCAGTGTTATCAACGGCAGTCTGAGATAAACAGAGCTTATGCAAAAAGTGCGGTATCCGGTACATCAGAGGCGGGAGCCCGGTGGTGACCGGCCGGATCGCGGCGGTAGCACCGTCAGCGACGGTTTACTATAATCAACATCGTGGCGGCTTTCCAGACGGGGGAAACGTATCTGCGGACGGAAGGCAAAAAAAAGCACCGCAATCGGCGGTGCATTCAAAAAATCACTATGGACAGACAGGGTAAATGTACAGGAAGTGAAAAAAACAGTAGCTTAAGCTACTATGTCCGGAACTCCCGGACAACTTGCAAACACAACATCACAACCACATAGCCAAAAGTTTTGCAGTATCGCTACCGTTCAACTTTTCGTTCCGGCTTAGGAAGTGGGCATACTATAGGTATTTGCTGGTGTATCATCAAGGGACAATTTATAATGCTTCGGATTACAAAAACTAATCCCGACTAAACTTACGTTACCGGTATCCGGATCTGACAGAAAAACCAGAAAATGTCCAAACGATTGCCTCCGCTCAATGCTTTGCGTGTCTTCGATGCTGCCGCCCGCCATTTAAGTTTTACTAAGGCGGCGGAAGAGCTTTTTGTGACTCAGGCCGCAGTGAGCCATCAGATGAAAAGCCTGGAAGATTTCCTCGGGCTGAAATTATTCCGCCGCCGGAACCGTTCGTTGTTGCTGACGGAAGAGGGGCAGAGTTATTATCTCGATATTAAGGAAATCTTCTCAGCGATAAACGACGCCACACGCAAACTCCAGGCACGCAGTGCCAAAGGGGCGCTGACAGTCAGTCTGTCACCGAGTTTCGCGATCCAGTGGCTGGTACCGCGTCTGTCCGGCTTTCATCAGGCCTATCCGGGCATTGATGTGCGGATCCAGGCGGTTGACCGCGAAGAAGATAAACTGGCCGATGATGTGGATGTGGCGATTTTTTACGGCAGGGGTAACTGGCCGGGTCTGCGTACAGACCGGCTGTATGCGGAATATCTGATCCCGGTGTGCGCGCCGTCACTGATGACCGGTGAACGGCCGCTCAAAACGCTGACCGATTTGTCGTATCATACACTTCTGCATGATTCATCCCGCCGTGACTGGCAGGCGTATATCCGTCAGGCGGATTTGCAGCAGCAGGTTAATGTGCAGCACGGGCCGATTTTCAGCCACAGTGCGATGGTGATTCAGGCCGCAGTGCACGGGCAGGGCGTGGCACTGGTCAATAATGTTATGGCAAAAAATGAACTGGATGCCGGTCGCCTGGTGTGCCCGTTTAAAGATATTCTGGTCAGTAAGAATGCGTTTTATCTGGTGTGTCAGGACAGTCAGGCTGATTCCGGTAAAATCGCAGCATTCCGTCAGTGGATTATGGCGCAGGCGGCGAGTGAACAGGAAAAACTAGGTTGGATGACAAGTGAGCAGGATTAACCTGAACTTCACATAAGGTATGGCAAATGAATAGTCGGTTGATGTTAATTTTTGCCGGTTTCAGCGGCTTTTTTTATGTTGCATTCGGCGCAATCGGATCGCACCTTTTAACACCGGTTCTGGCAAAGCACCAGATGGACTGGATTAATCTGGGTCTCCAGTACCAGATCTCACATACACTCGCCCTGATGGGGCTGGCCGCTGTGCTGATGCGCAAAGTGGTATTGTGGTTTTACTGGAGCGGACTGTTTTTCGGGATCGGCATTCTGCTGTTTTCCGGCAGCCTGTATTGTATGGCGCTGTTACAGATGAAATATTTTGCCTATTTTACGCCGGTTGGCGGGGTAAGTTTCCTGTTAGGCTGGTTTTGTGTATTGATTGGCGCGCTGCGTCTAAGGAAAGTGGCTTCCGGCCATGAATAAAATAGCATTATATTGCCGTCCGGGTTTTGAAAAAGAGTGTGCAGCTGAGATCACGGATAAAGCCGGGCGTCTTGAGATTTTTGGTTTCCCGCGGGTGAAAGAGAACAGCGGTTATGTCATTTTTGAATGCTATCAGCCGGATGATGCCGATCGCATTGCAAAAGAGATCCCGTTTAAAGAACTGATTTTTGCCCGTCAGATGATAGTTGTCGGCGAACTGCTGAAAAACTTACCCGAAAATGACCGGATTTCGCCGATCATGGGGATGCTGACCGGCGTGGTGGAGCGTGCGGGTGATCTGCGCGTCGAAGTGCCTGACACCAACGAAGCCAAAGAGCTGATGAAGTTCTGCCGTAAATTCACGGTACCGCTGCGTTCGGCACTGCGTCAGGAAAAACTGCTGCTGGCAAAAGAGAACCGGGGCCGTCCGGTCATTCACGTTTTCTTTATCGCGCCGGGCTGTTGCTATGTCGGTTATTCTTACTCGAATAATAACTCTGCGTTCTACATGGGGATCCCGCGTCTGAAGTTCCCGTCAGATGCACCGAGCCGCTCCACCCTCAAGCTGGAAGAAGCATTTCATATGTTTATTCCGTACGACGAATGGGAAGAGCGTCTGGAAGGCGGATTACAGGCGGTGGACCTGGGGGCATGCCCGGGCGGCTGGACGTATCAGCTGGTGAAACACAGTATGCGTGTTCAGGCCGTGGATAACGGCCCGATGGCCGAAAGTCTGATGGAAACCGGTCAGGTTCGTCATCTCCGTGAGGACGGCTTTAAGTTCGTGCCGACATCCAAAAATATTACCTGGCTGGTCTGCGATATGGTGGAAAAACCGGCGAAAGTGGCCGCGCTGATGACCACCTGGATGGTTAACGGCTGGTGCCGCGAGACGATTTTCAACCTCAAGCTGCCGATGAAAAAGCGCTATGAAGAGGTATCTCATATCCTCGAAAAAATGGCTGCTGAAATGAAAGAGCAGGGCGTGAATGCGCTGATCCACGCGAAACATCTGTATCATGACCGTGAGGAAATTACGGTGCATGTCCAGCGGGTGTGGGGTGCATATAACCCGGATCGGGTCTTCTGATGAAAAATCCCGGCAATGATTGCCGGGATTTTTTTTGTATCACTTCACTTTCGGCAGGAAAGAGATATCCATGTAGTATTTATCAGGATTTTTCTTGTCCACATAAACGGTGACAAACTCCTGATTAATAAACGGTGACGGGTCAAACGCAATATTGTGGCTGTAATACAGTTTCACCGTGTTTGCCGCAGTGTCATGCATTTGTGCCACAATCTGAAACGGGCTGCGGCCGTTGATATTGATCGTGGTATTCAGGATCACTTCACTGAACCGGGCTTTGACCGGCATTCCTTCCCGCAGCAGGCGCTGACCGGATTTACTCCGCAGATACATGATAATCAGCGGCAGCGTACCGACCAGTGCAAATACCGCACCCATTCCGAGAAGAATCACGGCTCCTCCGTACAGACCGCCGAAAGAGTGGATAACCGCGTTATCCGGGTTGCCCGGCTGGTAAATAACATCAATATCGTCACCCGGTGCATTGTGGTAACCGCTGCTGCAATAAGAGGACTCCATGACATACTCTTCCTGCCCGTCAGTGTATTTCACCACAGGACAATAAGTAGTACCGTCATCAGAGCGATGAACAGACAGATCGATAATTTGTCCGGTGACCACTATTCCGCTTTTTTCCTGTGAATAACCGGAAAGGTAAAAGTAACTGCCGCCCATCAGCATCAGCAAACCAATAACAGCAAAAAACCCTAAAATAATGCGTGCTTTCGTAAACATAAGCCATCCGCTAGCTGGTTAATATATTAATAAAACCGAGTGTAGGGGATGTCCGCCGGTTTATCTAACGATTTTAACTTAAGCTAAATTTGACCGGGATTATTCCGAACGAAGCTGAGTAAACACAGGCACTCCGTTGTCTGGTTTAAGAGCTGCTGTTTCCCGCTGGTAAGCGCAACTGGCTGAGATTGCCCTGTAAATGCAGATCCCGTTTCAGGGTGGCGACGTCACGACAGCTGTAAGCCATGGCTTTTCCGTCGATCAGTTTCTGGCGCCATTTCTCCGGTACCCGGTCAATGTGGCTGTAAAGTGAATCCAGGTCAGCAAAGGTGCTGAGCAGTGTGGCCGCTGCTTTCGGGCCGATACCGGTGATGCCGGGGATTTTACTGCTGCTGATTCCGCTTAAGCCCCAGAAGTCCGGCAGTTGCTGTGCGGTAACACCAAATTCGGCGGCAATAAACGGCATATCGAGCCAGCGTTTCTGAAAATAGTCGCGGATCTGAATCTGCGGGGAGAGCAGCTGGCAATAGCCTTTGTCGGTGGAGACAATCGTCACTCTGTGTCCCGCCTGACCGACTTTGTGCGCCAGTGTGGCGGCGAGATCATCCGCCTCATCCCCTTCGGAATGCCATGCCCGGATGCCGTGACGGGCAAACATTTCCCGCAGCAGCGGCAGTTCCTGCCGGACAACCTCCGGCATCTCACTGCGTCCCGCTTTGTAACCCGGCAGCAGTTGATGACGCCAGCTGTGACTGCGGTCGTCCTCATCAAAGACGGTGACCGCGTGTGTCGGTTGTGCATGATTCAGGATCTGCATCAGGGCTTGCTCACAGACCAGCAGGCCGGACTGGCTCTGCACGGCGTAGATCCGGCGGATCAGATTCATTGCATCGATAATCAGTAAATGGATCATAGTCGCTATATATAATTTCCCCGCCGGCGGCGGGGAAACAGTTCAGATAAAAAGTATCAGCGGATGATTTCGTAGCATGGCTCGTAAGCCGTGCCACCCGGTAATTTCATCCGGTGCTGTTCAACAAATCCGCGCAGCATGACATCCATCCGCTGCATAATGGCTTCCTCGCCGTGGATTTTGAACGGCCCGTGCTGTGCGATGGCCTGCATACCGTTTTCTTTCACGTTACCGGCGACAATACCGGAGAACGCACGGCGCAGATCTGCCGCCAGTTTTTCCGGCTCCTGATTGCGGTACAGGTTCAGCGCGGCCATATTTTCATGTGTCGGCTCAAACGGATGCTGCAGATCACCGGCAATTTTAATCGACCAGTTGAAGCTGTAAGCGTCCCCGGTGCTGCGGCGGTTATCTTTCACTTCCGGCATGGTGCGTTTCATCACGCGGGCAACTTCCACCGGATCATCAATAATGATCTGATAATGGCGGGTGGCTTCTTCGCCCAGGGTGTTGATCACGAAGTCATTGAGCACACGGAAATAGTCGGCGCTCTCTTTCGGCCCGGTCAGTACCAGCGGCAGTACCTGATCTTTGTTTTCCGGATGCATCAGGATCCCCAGCAGGTAGAGCAGTTCTTCAGCCGTACCGACCCCGCCCGGGAAGATGATGATCCCGTGTGCCAGACGGACAAAACTCTCCAGCCGTTTTTCGATATCCGGCATGATGATAAGTTCGTTTACCAGCGGGTTAGGCGGCTCGGCAGCAATAATGGACGGCTCGGTCAGGCCGATAAAACGGCTGTTTTTGTAACCCTGCTGGGCATGGCCGACAGCCGCGCCTTTCATCGGCGCTTCCATGGCACCCGGTCCGCAGCCGGTACAGATATTCAGCTCGCGCAACCCCAGCTCGTTCCCGACTTTACGTCCGTACAGGTATTCGGTTTCATTGATGGAGTGACCGCCCCAGCAGACAATCATATTCGGATCTTCATCAATATGCAGGGCGCGGGCGTTACGCAGGATAAAGAAAATCAGGTTGGTGATATGTGCGCTGTTGTCCAGATTCAGGCCGCGGCAGCGCTCGGCATCGGTGATCTGGGTTTGGACGAACAGAATATCGCGCAGCACGGCAAACAGGTTAGCCTGGAGTGAACGGATAATTTTGCCGTCAACAAACGCATTCTGCGGCGGGTTCACCAGTTCGAGTTTTACCCCGCGCTCACGGCGCAGCACGTTAATATCAAAATCCGGGAAACGGGACAGTAATTCATGACTGTTATCCATCTGGCTGCCGGAATTCAGTACCGCCAGCGAACAGTTGCGGTACAGACGGTACAGGTGACTGCTTGCTGTCCGTTTCAGAACATCAACTTCAAGCTGGGAAAGCAGATCCATAGAGCCTAACGGGCTGATATGTGTGATCAAGTAAAACTCCTTGTTATCCCGTGGATAAATTGTAGTCGTACAGGTTGCGCGCTGTCTGCCTTACTGACGGGCAAGACGGTCCGCAGACGGTGTAAAGTCCGTATTGGTGCGCCACGGATTGATATCCAGCCCGCCGCGCCGTGTATAACGGGCATAGACAGTCAGGGCAACCGGGCGGCAGTGTGTGTTCAGATCAGTAAAAATCCGCTCAACGCACTGCTCATGAAACTCGTTATGGTTGCGGAATGACACCAGATACCGCAGCAGTTTCTCACGATCAATTTTGGGGCCGCGATACTGTATGGCGACGGAGCCCCAGTCAGGCTGCTGTGTAATCAGGCAGTTTGATTTTAGCAGGTGGCTGACTAACGTTTCTTCAACGACATCGTCATTTTCATTGACGGCATCAATAAGATAATTACTGCTGAACTGATAATCAGTAATCGTAATATCCTGATAATCGATACACTCGCCGGTAAAATCAATGATTTTTTGTCCGGTGAACTGATCCGGGTGCAGCAACTCCACTGTCACCTTTCCCTGTGCACAGGCGCTTAAATCCTGCTCCAGTGTGCGGCGGACATCATCCGCAGAGGCAAATACCGTCTGGTTAAAGCTGTTGAGATAGAGCTTGAAGCTCTTGGATTCAATCAGATTCAGCCCGGCGGCATCGAGGGAAACATAGCCGAGCGCAATGCAGGGTACGCCGTTCGGCTGCAACCAGGAAAGCTCATAGAGTGTCCACAGATCCGCACCGCGAAAAGGCAGATTATCCGCATGCAGATGCAGGGCATCCCGGTTGAGGCTGCGCGGTACACCCTGTAACAGAGCGGGATTGTAATGCTGCTCATAACCGGTTTTTTTACCGAGCGTCAGTGACGCCAGTTCTGCCTTTCCTTCATACAGAGACATAAATAACCCTTTTACCTCAGGTGAAAAATAGTACCGCCTGTCGCCAATACAGTCTGTCATACGTTACTATAGCGGCATGATACTTTTATGTTTAACAGGTTTTGCGATATGACCCGCACAGTTTCTCAGGCGTTACATCAGTTTACCCGGCATTATGTCGGTTTATGGCAGGAAAAAACAGGTTTACCGCCGATCAGTCACGATCTTTATGGTATTCCTTCCCCGTGTATTATCCGCACCGGTGATGAGTGTGTGTACTGGGAACCGGCGGAATTCACTACACACAAGCATTTGCAGCCGGTTGAGAAAGCGCTGGATATTCAGCTGCACCCGGATATCAGTGAATTCTACACGCAGCAGTTTGCGGGGGATATGCAGGCTGTTTTTGAGGATATTCAGCTCAGTCTGGTGCAGGTCTGGAGTGAGGATGATTTTATCCGCTTACAGGAAAACCTGATTGGTCATCTGGTCACGCAGCGCCGTCTGAAACTGCCGCCGACACAGTTTATCGCCACACTGGAATCAGAATTTGACATGATTTCTGTCTGTAACCTGAAGGGTGAAGTGATCCTCGAAACGTTCGGTACCACAAAGCGCCGGGTGCTGGCGGCGGATACGGCATCATTCCTGTCACAGCTGACGGCGGTATGCACAGCATAAATATCACTGACAGCGGTGTGGGATTTTACCGGTGATGGCTGTAATACGGTCTGCCGGTAAATTACGAATTACTGAAAATAATTATTAAATTCATAGGATTAATATTTCCGTGCCACCGTGATTTCCCGCCGGTATTATTGCCTGTCACGCAGTGCTGCGGCATGCTGTCTGTGCCCATAAGGAAGTGGACGGAAATACACGGATGTATTTTCAGCAGAGACAGGATGTTATTTTATTAGAAACGAGGGGGATTTTTCCCCCTCGTTTTTAATCCCCCCGCAAATCCCCGTTATGCCTTTTTATGTCTTCCGGACAGGAATTGATTTTTACTTATCTGACCTCAATGTTACGCTACAGATATCAGCGGCATTGGCTGCGGAAAATGAATTTTACAGCGTAAACAGGTTTCAGTTATGACAAGACATCAGCAGATTACTGCGATCCTGACGGACATCGAGAATGAGATGCGCGCCGTCGATCTGTGGCAGGGGCAGCCTCCGGCAGCAGAAGCATTTGAAAGCGAACTGCCGTTTGCGGTGGATACCATGAATGCCCATGAGTGGTTACAGTGGATCCTTATCCCGCGTCTGTATGCCATGATTGAACAGGGCGCGGCACTGCCGTCCGCTTTTCAGATAGCCCCGTATTTCGAAGAGCACTACAGAGGGGACGAACAGGCTGCACGCTATCTGGTGCTGCTTGACCATTTACGGGCACTGGACGGGCTTTTCGCGTGATACGAGCATTGCAGGACACGCCATTACCGGAAAAAACATTACCGGAAAAACCATTACTGGAAATCTGTTATCAGGATGAACATATCGTCGCGGTGAATAAACCCGCCGGATGGCTGGTGCACCGCAGCTGGCTTGACCGTCATGAAACGGTGTTTGTGATGCAGACACTGCGCGACCAGATAGGTCAGCATGTTTTTCCGGTTCACCGTCTCGACAGACCGACCTCCGGCGTCTTGCTGATGGGATTATCGTCTGAGGTGGCACGCCTCCTGTCACAACAGCTTGAGCGGCATGAAATGCAGAAAACCTATCATGCGGTGGTGCGCGGCTGGATAGAGGAAACGGCGACACTGGATTACCCGCTGGTGGAAGAGCTGGATAAAATCGCCGATAAATTTGCGGCGGAAAAACCGGCGCAACCGGCGGTGACACACTACCGCCCGCTGGCGAAAGTGGAGTGTCCGGTGGCTATCGGGCGTTATCCGACATCCCGTTTTACCCTGACGGAACTGAAACCGGAAACCGGACGCAAACACCAGCTGCGCCGCCATATGCAGCATCTGCGGCATCCGATTATCGGTGATACCGCGCACGGCGATCTGCGTCAGAACCGGGGATTCACAGAACATTTCCTGTCTCTTATACACATCTCCGAGCCCACGAGACAGGCAGAAATCTCGTATGCCGTCTTCTGCTTGAAAAAAAAAAAAAAAACTTGCAGTCATAGATAAGGCTACACTTTC
>OJJN01000378.1_pt1 | contig 10970 bp, 11 predicted proteins | sample 1596321 | NCBI WGS metagenome assembly OJJN01 (sample SAMEA4350123, study PRJEB24818) | metagenome | biome: human; feature: gut; material: faeces | place: Denmark | collected 2013-09 | reverse complement strand
TTGTTGTTTTTTGTTTTTTTTCTTTTTTTTTTTTTTTTCAAGCAGAAGACGGCATACGAGATTTCTGCCTGTCTCGTGGGCTCGGAGATGTGTATAAGAGACAGATATAGGTGGCGTAAATGAATTCAGTATCAAATGGCGGATCTTTGCGCATCAGAATGACATTCAGTGTACTCAGCGCGATATCCTGCTCACTGCCGAACTGATACCAGCCTGCCGGGTCTTCTTTCACCGTCAGAGTGCGGGTACGGGCACGGGCAACGCCCTGATGCAGATAAAGGTCATTCATCTCCATATAATGGATTTCATAACCACGGCGCTGTGCTTCGAGCAGCATCGCGAAACTGGTGTCTTTTTTGATTTTGATGGAATCGATAGGATCCATCACAATACCGAGCTTGATCATTTTTTCTCCTTAACCCAGATCGCCGAAACGCACCTGCAATGCGGTGATTGCAGTGAGCGCGGTGGTTTCTGTGCGTAATACACGCGGCCCTAATAATATGTCGGTAAACTGATGACCGGCGGTCATCGCGATTTCCTCTGCCGACAGCCCGCCTTCCGGGCCAATCAGCAATCGCACTTTAGCGGTTTCTGCGGGCAGTGTATTGATACTTTGTGATGCACGCGGATGTAAATTTATCTTCAGGGCATCATCATTTTCCGCACACCATGCTTCCAGACTCTGCACCGGGCGGATCTCCGGAATCACGTTGCGGCCGCACTGCTCGCAGGCGGCGATGGCAATTTTCTGCCACTGCTGCTGTTTTTTGTCCAGCCGTTCACCGTCCAGTTTAACACCACAGCGTTCAGAGATCAGGGGGGTAATAATCTGAACACCCAGTTCAACGGATTTCTGAATGGTGAATTCCATTTTTTCGCCGCGTGACATCACTTGTCCGAGATGGATGGACAGCGGGGATTCGCGGTTGTCGTCCTGCTCATCTGTTACACGGACGGACACACTTTTTTTGCTGATATCCGTAATTTCGGCATTAAAAATCCGGTTGGTGCCGTTAAACAGGATCAGGGAATAGCCGGTTTTCATCCGGAGCACACGGGCAACATGGTTGGCGCCGTCATCTGTCAGTTCAGTCACCAGGCCGGGGGTTAAAGTGCCGGGGTGATAAATGCGCGGGATCCGCATGAAAATATCCTTTACGTTCTGCCGGCACACTGCCGGTTGATACACATTGCCCCATGATAATAGAGGGGGGATCCTCACTGCAAGCATCAGCCGGGATCATTACATGCCGGGGTAACTGTCAATATTGCGTGATGGATCGAAAAAAATGTAATTCGGCTGTAATCAGGGAAAAAAACGTGTCTTTCCCGGGACGGTCAGGCAGGCTGCGGATATCGCAACAGAGAAAGGCGCGGGGGAAACATGGACTGGCTGATTATGATTATCTGGGGAGTATTTTTGCCGCCGCCGCTGAAAGCCGGGACGGAATATATTCTGCGCCATTACTATCAGTATCCGCAGCGGTTACCGGGCGGGTGGCTGTATCTGCACTGCCTGTTATCCGGCGTGCTGATAGTGTTCTGGTCAGACGGGCAGGGTGTGTATGTCCTGTTTCTGACACTGCTGTTTTTGTGCTTGGTGATGCTGTTTCATATTGATAACTCGGTATTTTATCTGCCGGATAAACTGGTGTTTCCGGTGCTGTGGGCCGGATTGCTGTTTCAGAATGAGGTCCGGCTGGTGACGATCTCTTCCGCGTTGTACGGGGTGATCGGCGGTTTTTTTCTGCTCTGGAGTGTGGCGGAAGGCTATGCCTGGTGCCGGAAAAAAAGCGGTCTGGGCGGCGGGGATATCAAACTGTTTTCTGCCTCCGGTGCCTGGGTGGGGGCGGAACAGCTCGCGCTGTTGCTGATGCTGGCCTGTGTGTCCGCGCTGGTGGTATCCGGGATGCAATATTTACGTTACCGCTGTCATCATCACCCGCGATGCGGTCCGCGCATTATTGCTTTCGGGCCGCATTTAATTGCGGGGATGATTATGGTGATGGGACTGATGTCAGGCAGTCGTTTTCAGTAACGGGATCAGCCTTTCCCAGTGTGATTCCGCACCGAGTACAGCCTGGTTCGGGATGTGCTGAAATGCGCCGTCCTCTTCCAGCAGCAGGGTCGGGAAGCCGCCGGTCGGGTTATGCACAAATAACTGACGGCTCTCATGAATATGCTGCTCAGTATTATCAGACTGAATATCACTGATACCCAGTTTATCCGCCAGTCTGCGCAAAGTATCGCGGTTAAGCGGCAGCCCGTCCTGATAATAGGCTTTCTGGCAGGCTTCCAGCATGTCAATGCCTTTACCGGACTGCGCCTGTGCACTGAGAATAGCGGCAATCGGCGGCACGGAATCCATCACCCACTCCTGATTTTTCAGCAGGGTGTAAAAGGCATCGGTAAACGGTTGTCCGGTCAGCTGAGTGATGCGCTGATTGTGGTTGCGGATCATCTCCCGCATGCTGTCATCTGCCGGGCGGCGCTGTGAACCGGTGATCATTCCGCCGCCGTGCAGGGCGATCGTCACGCCCTGCTTATGTGCTGCCTGAATAAACGGCGCGATACCATAACACCAGCCGCAGAGCGGATCATAAATATAGTGCAGCGTTTTTACTGACATTCTGTTTTCCTTAAATCAGATTACTGCGGCCAGCGCATTTCGCCTTTGAGCACTTTGGCACTCAGTTCGAGGCTTGACTCATCCGCCAGGGCCGGGTAAGCGGCTTTCAGTGTGCTGATCATCTGCTGTGAGTCCTTACTCTCTTTCAGAGCGGTTTCCGCACGGGTCAGATAATCTGCGGTAAAGGTAATGGCAGCCGGTGAAAAATGGCTGTTACCGACATAATGGCCGGGCACCACGGTGGCCGGATGTTTGTCCTGCATACTTTTCAGCGACTGCTGCCAGTACTGACGGGATTCCGGGGTTTGCGTATCCGCCAGCCAGACATGGATATTCTCTGAAACCAGCACACCGCCCATCACTGCGGACAGTGACGGCACCCATACATAACTGCGCTCCGGCGCCGGGCTGTTCAGTCCCTCAATCAGAATACTTTCCCCTTCCAGCATAATGCGGTTGCCCTCTAACGGCTCCGGCACAATGATACTCTGCGGGGCATTCTCTTTCAGAACAGGTCCCCAGTAAGCCAGTTTGCCGTCTTTACTCTCTTTAATCAGTGCGACGGTCTGCGGAGTGGCGACAATCTTAGCCTGCGGGAAGGCTTTTTTCAGTTCATCCAGACCGAAATAGAAATCCGGATCAGAATGGCTGATATAAATGGTGGTCAGCGTTTTGCCGGTCGCACGGATTTTATCCGCCAGTACCTGAGCATCATCTTTCTGAAACTGGGCATCAATCAGAACCACCTCATTTTTGCCGCTGATGATTTCCGAGGAAACCGGGAAGATACTTTTTTCGCCGGGGTTATACACTTCCAGCGACAGCGGTGCGGCGGCAGTAACAAAAGAAGCCCCCATCAGGGCGCTGAATACCAGTGAGGTACGGATTGCAGAAGTCATGGTGTTATCCTTTTTGCAGGTGAATCGTTAAGATGACGCTATAATAAGTTGCATAATCCGCCGGAAAAACCCCATAATCCGGTCTTCATTGTTGCATAAACCGGACAAATAAAATGGACAGGATCACTGCCGCTCAGGTTTTTATTGCCATTACCGAACAGCGCAGCATGAGCAAAGCTGCGGATATGCTGGGAATGTCCCGCGCGATGGTCACGCGCTATCTGGCCGAAATGGAAAACTGGGCCGGTGTGCGGTTGCTGAACCGGACAACCCGCAGTCTGACGCTGACCTCCGCCGGTGAAGCGGTGCTGACGCAAAGCCGGGAATTGCTGTCACTGGCAACGGCGATTGCCCGTCCGGTGGTGACGGAAGATGAGGCGGTCAGCGGCCTGGTGCGTGTCACCTGTGCCCAGTCACTGGCGATGGTGGCACTGTCAAAGGCGCTTGTGCAGTTCCGGGCCCGCTATCCGGCTGTTGCTGTCGATGTGCAGGTCACAAACAAGGCGATCAGCCTGGTGGAGGAGCGCATTGATCTGGGGATCCGCATCACCAACAATCTCGAACCAAACCTGATCGCGAAGCCGCTTTCCCGTTGTGATTCTGTGGTCTGTGCATCACCGGCCTATCTGGAAAAACACGGGTACCCGCCGTCACCCGAAGCACTCAGTGAACTGACCTGTCTGACCTATAATTTTTACGGCCGCAGTCTGTGGCTGTTTGAACGGGATGAACAGGTGATTTCTGTCCCGGTAAGCGGGGTGCTCAGTGCCAATGAATCCACTTTTCTGCTGGAAGCAACGCTGAACGGGGAAGGTATTGCATTGCAGCCTTACTGTTCGGTGTATGAACATCTGAAAACCGGGCGACTGGTACGTCTGTTTCCTGAATACCGGCTGCCTGCGCTCGGCATTTACGGCATTTATACCAGCCGCGAGCATATGGCGCGGCCGCTGCGCCTGCTGCTGGATTTTCTGGCGGAGTGGTTTGCGCATTCGCCGGACTGGCTGCCGTATCTGCTGGATGAAAAAACTAACCGGTAACCCGCTTTAATTGCCGCAGAACGGCCTGCATATGCTGGCGGAGGTGGGTGATAAAAATATCTGTCAGTACAGAATGCGGTCTGTGCAGCGGGCGGATCAGGCTCACGGTGAACGGAATATCCTCACTGAACGGGCGGACACAAACTCCGCTGCAATCCATGGCAGTCAGCGGGTTAACGACAGACATCCCCAGCCCCTCCCTGACCATGGCACATACCGAGGCCGCACTGTGTGTTTCCATGATCATCCGGCGCGGGATCTGCTTTTCACTGAACAATGTATCGATTTTCTGCCGGTAACTGTCCGCAACGGACAGACTGATAAAATTCTGCTGCGCAAAATCAGCAGGGGTCAGTACTGATTTGCTGCACAGCGGATGCGACTCCGGCAGCACACAGACTTCACTGAGCGTGAGCAGGGTTTCCTGCAGGGTGCCGGGTGGTGTCAGCTGATGTTCGGTGATCCCGAGGTCATAACGCTGGGCGGAGAGCCACTCTTCAAGAAGCGGTGATTCCTGCGGGGCGATTTCAAAATTCACATCCGGATACTGCGCATGAAATGTGCGGCAGACCGCGGGCAGTAATGACTGAGCAAAGGCGGGCAGACAGGTGATTGCCAGCTGGGCATGCTGAAACTGGCGGATGCTCTCCGCTGCCCGGCTGATGCGCTCAAGCCCGTAATATGATCGCTCCACTTCCTCAAATAACCGCAGCCCCTGTTCTGTCGGGTGCAGGCGGCCTTTGATGCGGTCGAAAACACGGAACCCGAGGATTTTTTCGAAACGGGCAAGCTCCCGGCTGACCGTCGGCTGTGAGGTATGCAGCAGTTGCGCGGCATCCGTCAGACTTTTTGTTGTCATAACCGCGTGGAAAATATCAATGTGACGCCAGGAGTAGTGTTCCATTATTCATCAAGTCCATATCAGTAATGAATAGATCTTAGCAAATCAGATATTTTAAATCGCGCAGAATTTTTGTCACGATGGAAAAAAATGAGATCACGATCAAAAAGAGCACAACATCATGACCATCGCAACCAAAACACTCCGCGCCCCGTTTACCCCGGATGCCCTGCGCAGCCTGGCTCAGCAGTACGGTACCCCGCTGTGGCTGTATGACAGTGAGGTGATTGTCAGCCGTATTGCACGGCTGAACCACTTTGATGTGATCCGTTTTGCGCAGAAAGCCAATTCCAATATTCATATTCTGCGCCTGATGCATGAGCATGGTGTAAAAGTGGATTCTGTATCTGCCGGGGAAATTGAACGGGCACTGAAAGCCGGTTACCGTCCGGATGAGATAGTTTTTACCGCCGATATGATCACAGAAGAAACGCTGGATCGTGTGCTGGAACTCGGCATTGCGGTGAATACCGGCTCGGTGGATATGCTGCGCCAGATTGGTGCCCGTCGTCCGGGACATCCGGTGTGGCTGCGCATTAATCCGGGGTTTGGTCACGGTCACAGCCAGAAAACCAATACCGGCGGCGAGAACAGCAAACACGGGATCTGGTTTGCGGATCTCGGTGAAGCACTGGCGGAGATCAGCCATTATCAGCTGACATTAACCGGCATCCATATGCATATCGGTTCCGGTGTGGATTATGAGCACCTGGCTACGGTCTGTGATGCCATGGCCGAACTGGTGATCACCAATAATCTGGATATCCGCGCGATTTCTGCCGGCGGCGGATTATCGACCCCTTACCGTGAAGGGGATGAAATTATTGATATCGATAATTATTTTTCACTCTGGGATGCCGCCCGGGCACGTATTGCCCGCCATCTCGGCCGTGAGATCACCCTGGAAATTGAACCGGGTCGTTATCTGGTGGCGGAATCCGGTATTCTGCTGGCACAGGTGCGGGCGGTCAAAGGTATGGGGAGTCGTCACTATGTGCTGGTGGACAGTGGTTTTAATGACCTGATGCGTCCGGCCATGTACGGCAGTTATCACCATATTTCTGTGTTACCGGCAGCGGGAGAGCTGCAAAACAGCACAGTGCGGGAAACGATTGTGGCCGGGCCGTTATGTGAATCCGGGGATGTGTTTACCCAGCTGGAAGGCGGAATGGTGGTGCCGCGTGCATTACCGGAAGCCGGTGTGAATGATTTTCTGGTCTTTCACGATACCGGGGCATACGGTGCGTCGATGTCATCGAATTACAACAGCCGTCCGTTATTACCGGAAATTTTATTTACTGACGGAAAGGCAAAACTGATCCGCCGCCGTCAGACCATTGATGAACTGATGGCGCTGGAAATCACTGAATAATATATTATCCGTTATCGTTTCTGACTGATATTGAAAATCCCCGGAAATAACATCCCGGGGATTTTCTTATTAATACTCCCGGGGAGTATGTTGTTGTTTTCTTATCACATAAAAATAACAATATAATGATGATTATTAACGCAATAACTGCATCCGGAGGCGGTATTCCGGCAGAGTGTGACAGACGTTATAAAACAGATTACCTGTCATAGAGTCCCCGCACTGTTACCTCTATTATCCCTTTAGTTACTTTATTATTTATCGCCGGTACAGTTTTTATATAACAGTGCCGGTCAGCTTTTTCCGGGGACGTGCGTATTATGAATTTAATGCAGCCATTTGTATCAGAAAAATTAACACTTAAAAATAAATTAGTTTATCCGCCGGTCAGAATAAAACGCGCTGCTGACGGCTACGCGAATTACTTTCATCTGGCGCATTATATGTCTTTTGCTGTCGGTCAGGTCGGGCTGATTATTATGGAAGAGTGCGCTGTTACCGCTGACGGTCGTCTGGGCAGTGGCGCGCTGGGTTTATATGAGGACGGGCATGTCACGATGCTGGCGCAGATTGTGGCGATGCTGCAAAATGAAGGCAGCAAAGTGGCGATTCAGCTTAATCATGCAGGCAGCAAGTCACGGCTGGAATCCGGCAATATTATTCAGGATATTAATGCATTAACCGCAGAAGATATTACGGCATTGTTTGACTGTTATACACACGCGGCGGCACGGGCAGATAAAGCCGGTTTTGATGCCGTGGAAATTATGGCATCTCACGAGTTTCTGATTTCTCAGTTTATTGACAGGCGGACAAATCAGCGCAGCGATAAATATGCCGATCCGGTTATTTTCCTGACTGAATTACTGACCGCAGTCCGCAAATCCTGGCCGGAAGATAAAGCTATTATTTTACGTATCGGCACCCGTTACTGCGAAGAAGACAGTATTTCATTTACACAAAAAATTCTGCGTAATATAAATCCGCTTATTGATATTGTGCATATATCTAATGGCGGCAGTCAGATGCACGGAACAAATAAAGGTGTTGCTTATCAGCTGGAAGATACCAAAGGGGTAAAAAAAGGCTGTGAAAAACCGGTTATTGTTGTCGGGGGTATTCGTGATCACCAACTGGCTGATGATATATTAGAACATCAGTATGCGGATTTAATTGCTGTCGGTCGCGGGTTATTACGCAATCCTAACTGGTATCTGGAATATTTACTGAAATATGATCGTAAATTAATTCCCCGTCCGTATATCCGGGCATTTCGCTGATAACAGTAAATACAATGACAGGAAGATAACATGGCAATATCAGTCTTAAAACGTATTTTCAGTGCCGGTGTATTACTGCTGTGTTTCAATTGTGCCGGGGCAAAAGAAATCACCGATCTCACCGGAAACCGGGTCACTATTCCGGATACGGTAGAGCGGATTGCGGTTGTGCCTATTCCGTGGATGTCGATGATTTATGTGGTGGATGGTTCAGATGCAAAAATTGCCGGGATGCATCCGTCAGCAAAAGAGGCTTACCGCAACAGTATTTTAAAAACACTGGCGCCCGGAATTGAGAAGGTGAACAGCACTTTTGTGAATAAAGATTTCACGATTAACGGTGAAGAGCTGGTCAGGTTAAACCCGGATCTGGTGATTATCTGGGATTACCAGAAAGAAGAAAAAGAGAAACTGGATAAACTCGGTATCCCGGCGGTGGCAATCAGATACGGTGATTTGGATGATGTGAAAAACGGGATCAGGTTGCTGGGCGATATTCTGGGCAAAGAAAAGCGGGTCGCAGATTTACTGGCTTTTTTTGATCATCAGATTGAGTCAGTGAACACGGTGACAAGAGACTCAACTCCGGTGACTATTCGTGAAATGCCGTACGGAAAGCCGGGCATTTTGTATGTCAGAGACAAAAACCTGACGGTGGCCGGCAAAACCTCGGTAAACAGCCTGATGATCAACCGGGCCGGGGGCATTAATCTGACAGATGATATGCCGGTGAAACCAAATTGGATCACGGTATCGGCAGAGCAGGTGGTCAACCTGGATCCTGAAATTATTATTCTGAGCCAGTTTGATTCATTCGTGCCGGAAGATGTGTACCGGAATACGGTCGGCTGGCAGGGCGCAGAAACGATTTCAGCCGTGAAGAACAGACGTGTCTATAAAGCCCCTATCGGTATTTACCGCTGGGATGCACCGGGGATCGAAACGCCGCTGATGATGAAATGGATTGAAGCGCGGGTTAAGCGTAAACCGGCAGATGATGCGGCAATACAGCAGGATATCCGTCAGTTCTTTAAGCAGTTCTTTGATACCGATCTGACAGACGCACAAATACGGGAAATCCTCAGCCTGGATGCCAATATGACCGGTAACAGCGATACAGGACGGTAATACAGAGCGCAGTAATGGCGGAGCAGGGAACTGCTCCGCCGTGTTATTTATGCGCCGGGATTTTCACCTTTGCGGTAACGGTGAGAATGGGCGTGTGATTTTAAGCCGATAATCTCCGGTGCAAACTCATCCACATTAATCGAGCGCAGACGGCTGGCTTCGGCTTTGCGCAGAATATCCGCTTCTTCCGGAGTGACTTTTCCGCCCTCCAGGGCAATATCTGCCAGTTTATCCAGCCGGGTGAAATCAATGTGTTTTTCAGCCATGCGGCTCAGGCGATCCACCAGCGGTTCGGCGGCGAGAATATCACTGAGTGCAGCATTGAGCAGCCCGTGCGGGTTGTTGGGATCAGGTGCCAGATATTGTCCGCGTCCGATTCTGTCGCGGGTCTCTGACGGTTCCTGCAGCAGACGGGCGAGTTTGCTGTCCAGTCTGTCTGACGGCGGACGGTGATGGCGGCCTGTCGGGAAGATGGTCAGGCGCAGCAGCGCAGCGACTTTGCGGTCAGGGAAGTTGGTCAGCAGTTCATCCATCGCTTTTTCAGCCTCATACAGGCAATCCTGTACAGCCCAGTGCACCAGCGGTAAGTCTGCCTGCGGACGGCCATCCTCATCAAAGCGTTTTAAGGTGGCGGATGCCAGGTAAAGCTGGCTGAGTATATCGCCGAGTCTGGCGGAGATCCGCTCACGGCGTTTTAAGCTGCCGCCGAGTGTCGCCATGGCAATATCAGACAACAGTGCCAGGTTGGCGCTCAGCCGGTTGAGGTGCTGATAATAGCGGCGGGTGGCATCCCGGAACGGTGACGGGCTGAAATGTCCGCGTGAAAGTCCGAGCCAGAAACTGCGGGTGGCAGCGGTTAACACATGGCCGACATGAGCAAACAGCGCGTTATCGAAGTCATTCAGCTGATTATCCGCCGCTGCGGCCATCTCAGTCAGTATGTACGGGTGACAGCGGATAGCGCCCTGACCAAAGATAATCATACTGCGGGTCAGAATATTGGCACCTTCGACAGTAATCGCGATAGGCGCACCCTGATAGTTGCGGGCCAGGAAGTTGGACGGTCCGAGGCAGATACCTTTACCCCCCGCAATATCCATGGCATCAATAATGGCGCGCTGTCCCCGGTGGGTACAGTGGTATTTCACAATCGCGGACAGAACCGCCGGTTTTTCTCCCAGCATAATACCGGTGGTGATCAGTGTGGCGGCGGCATCCATCAGATAGGCATTTCCGGCAATCCGCGCCAGCGGCTCCTCAATCCCTTCCATTTTGCCGATCGGCATTCGGAACTGGCGGCGGATATAAGAATAAGCACCGATTGCCATGGCCGCACTTTTCAGCCCGCCGGTGGCATTGGACGGCAGGGTGATACCACGCCCGACCGACAGACACTCCACCAGCATGCGCCAGCCCTGTCCGGCCATAGCCGGCCCGCCGATAATATAATCCAGCGGCACAAAGACATCTTTGCCGCGTGTCGGGCCGTTCTGAAACGGGACATTAAGCGGGAAATGACGGGTGCCGGTTTCAACCCCGGGGGTATTTACCGGGATGAGTGCGCAGGTGATCCCGAGCGAGGCTTTTTCACCGAGCAGTTTGTCTGGGTCATACAGTTTAAAGGCTGTCTCTTATACACATCTCCGAGCCCACGAGACAGGCAGAAATCTCGTATGCCGTCTTCTGCTTGAAAAAAAAAAAACAGAAAAAAGAAACAA
>OJJN01000368.1_pt1 | contig 11090 bp, 6 predicted proteins | sample 1596321 | NCBI WGS metagenome assembly OJJN01 (sample SAMEA4350123, study PRJEB24818) | metagenome | biome: human; feature: gut; material: faeces | place: Denmark | collected 2013-09 | reverse complement strand
TCTCTCAGCTCCTCTCTAGCGTTCTACATTTCATCTCTCCTCGACTGTCTTGTTTTTGTCCTGTCGTGTATGTGAACTTTTTCTATCTTTTTTTTTTTTTTTTTTCAAGCAGAAGACGGCATACGAGATTTCTGCCTGTCTCGTGGGCTCGGAGATGTGTATAAGAGACAGGCCCATAGCCGATCAGGAACAGACCTGACACACTGCCCATCGGGCGGGATTTACGGACAAACACATTCAGAATAATAAAGAGGACGATCCCTTCCAGCAGCATTTCATACAACTGCGACGGGTGACGCGGCAGAACGCCGTATTGCTCAAGCACCGGCATCAGAGACGGATCAGCAGCAGCCAGTTTCACGTCTTCACTGTAAGACGTCGGGAACAGAATGGCCCACGGTGTATCGAGTGTCACACGCCCCCACAGTTCGCCATTAATAAAGTTACCGATGCGCCCCATACCGAGACCAAACGGAATCAACGGTGCCACAAAGTCAGCAACCTGTAAAAAATGACGCTTCGTGCGGCGGGCAAACCACCACATAGCAATAATAACGCCCATCAGTCCGCCGTGGAATGACATACCGCCATCCCAGACTTTGAACAGATACAGCGGGTTTTCTGCAAACAGCGGGAAGTTATAAAACAGCACATAGCCGATACGGCCGCCCAGGAAAACACCTACAAACCCGGCATATAACAGTGTTTCAACTTCACTGCGTTTCCAGCCGCTGCCCGGTTTGTCTGCACGCCGGTTGGCCAGCCACATGGCAAACACAAACCCGACAAGATACATCAGCCCGTACCAGCGTAACGCCACCGGCCCCACAGAAAAAATAACAGGATCAAAATCCGGAAATGCCAGATAAGTGTTACTCATCGTACCTCACACTGTGTGTTGTATCCGGCCGCAGACGCTGCATTGCCCGCCGCAGGCCGGGATATATGACTGTAAGGACGGAACAGCCTCATCTCCGGAGTGCCGGTCAGGCACTGCCCCGGATAAGCTGTCCCAGCCCCTTGTTCTCAATAAACAGCTCCGCTTTTTCACGGATTTCAGCCGCTGTCTGTGCATCCAGCAATGATGCCAGCAGCGGCTCCAGTGCTCCGGCATCCAGATGCCGCAGCAAATACTTAATACGCGGGATACTCCGCCCGTTCATACTCAGCTGACGGTATCCTAAACCAATCAGTATCATTGCACCTAACGGATTTGCCGCCATTTCCCCGCAGACCGAGACCGGGATCCCCAGCCGGGTGGTTTCAGTCCGGACAAAATTCAGCATACGCAGGACCGCCGGATGAAGCGAGTCATATAATGGTGCAACATGTGTATTATTCCGGTCAACCGCCAGCAGATACTGGGTTAAATCATTCGTACCGACAGAAATAAAATCAATATATTGCTTCAGTTCCGGCAGCATAAACAGCAATGACGGTACTTCCAGCATCACCCCCACCGGCGGACGTTCCACCCGTTCCCCGGTCAGTGCCGAGACTTCCTCACAGGCGCGGTCAAGCAAGCGGATGGCCTCTTCAACCTCCGCGAGCCCGGAAATCATCGGGAATAATATCTTCAGATTATTCAGCCCGATATTAGCCCGCAACATGGCCCGCAACTGGATAAGAAAAATCTCCGGCTGATCCAGCATTACGCGGATACCACGCCAGCCCAGACACGGGTTTTCCTCGCTGATAGGCATATACGGCAGCTGCTTATCCGCACCGATATCCAGTGTCCGCAGTACCACCGGTTTCCCGGCAAAGAGTTGCAGCATATCCTGATAACGGACTTTCTGCTCCTCTTCTGACGGAAAACCATTATGCACAAGAAACGGTATTTCCGTACGGTACAGTCCAATCCCGTCAATACTTTTGACGATTTTTTGCTCATACTTCAGACTGAGCCCGGCATTCAGCTGAACGGAAACCCGTTCGCCGCTTTTCAGTGCCGCTGAGCGGCTGAGTTCATCCTCGGCCAGTTGGCTGATAGCCTGCTCCTGCTCAATAATCTGACGGAATTCCTGTGCTATCAGCGGCTCCGGTTCGATATACACCACGCCCCGGTAGCCGTCGAGGATAAGCAGACGGTTGTGTAACAATTCCGGCTGAATATCCGCGCCCATAATAACCGGAATACCCATCGCCCTGACCAGAATGGCGGAATGGGAATGTGTTGCCCCGTCACGCACCACCACACCGGCAAGCTGTTCCTGCGGCAGCTCTGCCAGCAGGCTGGCACTCAGCTCATCAGCCACCAGCACAAAGCGTTCCGGCCACTGGTTGCTGCCGGTAAAATTATCATCAAGATGGAATAACAGCCGCTGCCCGAGTGCACGCAAATCCGTGGCCCGCTCCCGCATATAGCTGTCCTGAAGCCCGGCAAACCGGCCCGCAAATTGCTCAATGACCGTTTTGACTGCCCATTCGGCCACAAACCCCTGCTCCACAATACTGTATAACCCTTTTTTCAGTTGCAGGTCATTCAGCAGATGGGAGTAGAGATCGAAAATAGCGGCACTCTCTTTTTGTGAGGCGGCATTAAAACGCTTGCTGATACGGCGGCACTCTGCCGTGGCATCCTCCAGCGCTTTATTCAGGCGGGCACGCTCCTGCACGCGGTCCAGTGCCGAGGCTTCAGAAACATTCTCAAGCACCGGCTGTGAACGGTCTTCCCAGCCATAGGCCATCACAATCCCGGAAGAAACCGGAATAGCCTGGATCCGGGTCTGACGGAACTGCCCGAACAACCCTTTGGTTTGTGCCTGAGCCAGCAGTACGGCAAGCTGCATCGCCAGAGTGACAATAAAAGACTCTTCCGTTTCACTGAACAGGCGTTTTTCTCTCTGCTGAACCACCAGCACGCCCAGTAACTGGCGGCGGTAAACCACCGGCGCACCGAGAAATGCACGCAGGTTGTCTTCTTTAACCTGGGGGAGATATTTAAAACCGGGGTGTTCGCGGACATCCGCGATATTGATAAGCTCAGCGCGGCGGCCGACATGACCGACCACACCTTCGCCGAAAGCAAGGCTGACAGCACGGCCGCGGGGCTTTTTCAGCCCCTGCGTTGCCATCAGATAAAAACAGTGATGCTGATTATCTGCCAGGTAGATGGAACAGACATCCGTTCCCATCGCCTGACAGGTTTCTTTAACCAGAAGCTCCAGCGCTTCCGCGAGATCGGCGGCGGCAGCCACTTTTTCAATCACTTCACGTAAACGCGTCAGCATCCGTTCCCCCTAATTCTGGCGCCGGCGACGGTAGGGAGACGGTGCCCGCACAGCCGTCGCTTCGCTGTTGGCAGGCATCACAACGGAAGAAAACTCTTTCATTACGCGGCGGTACACATCACGTTTGAAAGAGACCACCTGACGAACAGGATACCAATAGGTGACCCAGCGCCAGCCGTCGAATTCCGGCGACTTGCTGCGGGTCACATTGACCTCTTTGTCCTCGCAGAGCAGCTGAAGTAAGAACCAGCGCTGCTTCTGACCGATACAAACCGGTTTGGTATCCCAACGCACCAAACGTTTGGGTAATTTGTAGCGCAGCCAGTTGCGGGTGACCGCCAGGATACGCACATCTTTACGCGTTAAACCAACTTCCTCATACAACTCACGGTACATGGCCTGTTCCGGTGATTCGCCGGGATTGATACCTCCCTGAGGAAACTGCCACGAGTGCTGTCCGTAGCGGCGGGCCCATAAAACCTGGCCTTCCTTATTACAAATTACAATCCCGACATTCGGGCGGTAGCCATCATCATCAATCACTCGACTACCTCAGAAAAAAACTGAAAGATAGCCAATTGTTTCACACTCCCATCATGGGGTAAACCTCTGCACTCAAAATCCTTCAGCCCGCCGCATTTCCGGCTCTGACGGAAGAAAAACAACACACCGCGTTAACGGTTCCGGACAGTGGCAAATTCCTGAGAAAAACACTACACTATTCCTCTCTCAACGGGGTGCAGTTCCGGCTTTCCGGCCGGTGTTGCTGAGATAACACCCGAGGAACCTGATCCGGTTAATACCGGCGTAGGGATTTGAGCCGCCACTGCTGACAGCACAGCCTGTCGCCATCATGCTGCACTCAGATCCTTTGCCAATCCTTCCCTTACAGGAGCGCAAAGTGTTACAGAAACTGACCAGAAATATCATTGCAGGCGGTCTTGCCGCACTGTTTTCTTTCCAGGCGGCTGCAGATAACAGCAAGCCGGTTCTGACTGTCTATACCTATGACTCATTTGTTGCCGAGTGGGGACCGGGACCGGAAATTAAGAAAAACTTTGAAGCGCAATGCAATTGCGAACTAAAACTCGTCGGTCTGAGTGACGGCGTGACGCTGCTGAACCGTCTGCGGATGGAAGGTAAAAAATCACAGGCCGATATCATCTTAGGTCTGGATAACAACCTGATGCAGGCGGCACTGGATACCGGACTGTTTAAAGAAAGCAATGTTGATCAGTCAAAACTGGTGCTGCCGGTCAAATGGGAAAGCAAAACCTTTATTCCTTATGACTACGGCTGGTTTGCCTTTATCTACAACAAAGACACCCTGCCGAACCCGCCGAAAAGCATGAAAGAACTGCTTAACAGTGATCAGAAGCTGACCATTATTTATCAGGATCCGCGCACCAGCACACCGGGACTGGGATTACTGCTGTGGATGGAAAAACTCTACGGGGATGATGTGGCGGCACAGTGGGCCAAAATGGCGAACAAGACCCTGACGGTCACCAAAGGCTGGAGTGAATCTTACGGCCTGTTCCTGAAAGGTGAAGCTGACCTGGTACTGAGTTATACCTCTTCGCCTGGTTACCACATGCTGGCAGATAACAAAGATAACTATGCCGCAGCACTGTTTGAGGAAGGACATTATCTTCAGGTGGAAATGGCAGGTGTACTGACCTCCTCAAAACACCCGGCACTGGCGGAACAGTTCATGCAGTTTATGCTGACACCGGATTTCCAGAAAACGCTGCCGACCACCAACTGGATGTATCCTGTGATTGATATGCCGCTGCCGCCGGTTTACGACAAAATGCCGAAACCGGCGAAAACGCTGGAATTTGATGCAAAAGAAGTGGCGAAAGAGCGCAATCAGTGGATACGGATATGGCAAAACGCAGTCAGCCGTTAATTGCCGCGTACCTGATACCGGGCGCACTCGCGTCCGGTCTTCTTCTGGTCGTTGCTGTCAGTGCCTTCGGGGCGCTGTGGTTTAACACACCGGATACAGACTGGCAGCAGATATGGGATGACAGCTACTTGTGGCATGTCGTCCGCTTTACCTTCTGGCAGGCTTTCTTATCCGCACTCTTTTCCGTTATCCCGGCTGTTTTCCTGGCCCGGGCACTCTGGCGCCGACGTTTCCCGGGACGGACGGTCTTTCTGCGGTTATGCGCGATGACGCTGGTACTGCCCGTGCTGGTAGCCGTATTCGGTATTCTGTCAGTTTACGGACGTAACGGCTGGCTGGCACATATTTCCGGTTTTCTGGATCTGGACTATACCTTCTCCCCGTACGGGTTACAGGGCATTCTGCTGGCGCACATCTTCTTCAATATGCCGCTTGCCACCCGGATGCTGTATCAGCAGCTCGATAATATTGCCACGGAGCAGAGACAGCTCGCCGCTCAGCTTAATATGAATGAATGGCAGCATTTCCGGATTGTGGAATGGCCTTATCTGCGCCGTCAGTTGCTGCCGACCGCCGCACTGATTTTTATGCTCTGCTTTGCCAGTTTTGCCACGGTGCTGGCACTCGGCGGCGGTCCGGCTGCAACTACCATTGAACTGGCGATTTATCAGGCTCTGAATTATGACTTTGATATCGGCCGTGCTGCCCTGCTGGCGCTGATCCAGCTGGTGTGCTGCATCGGGCTGGTACTCGTCAGCCAGCGTTTGTCCGGTCATTTTTCTGTCGGCTTTACCCAGTCACTGCAATGGCGCAACCCGCAGGACACGCTGCCACGCAGACTGGCTGACGGCCTGATCATCCTCTGTGCCCTGCTGTTTCTGCTGCCGCCGTTTTTTGCCATCATCGCAGACGGCCTGAATCCGGGATTACTGCCGGTCCTGCAGCAACCGGCACTGTGGCGGGCTTTTTTCACTTCGCTCGGTATTGCACTTGCCTCCGGTTTTATCTGCGTGCTGCTGACCATGATGCTGTTATGGAGCAGCCGTGAACTGCGGCTGCGGCAGGCGGTCAGAGCCGGACAGGCCATGGAGCTTTCCGGGCTGGTGATCCTCGCGATGCCGGGAATTGTACTGGCTACCGGGTTTTTCCTGCTGCTCAACAGTACGACAGGCACCACTGATTTGGGAGCAATTCCATACGGGCTGGTGATCCTGACCAATGCGCTGATGGCGATTCCGTATGCACTGAAAGTGCTGGATAACCCGATGCGTGACCTGGCTGAACGCTATAACCCGCTCTGTCTCTCACTGAATATCAGCGGATTCAACCGGCTGAAACTGATTGAACTGAAGGCTCTCCGTAACCCGCTGGCACAGGCGGTGGCATTTGCCAGTGTACTGTCGGTCGGGGATTTTGGTGTGATCGCGCTGTTCGGCAATGAAGATTTCCGCACACTGCCGTTCTATCTTTATCAGCAGATCGGCGCTTACCGCAATGCGGATGCCGCGGTCACTGCGCTGATCCTGTTTTTACTCTGTTTCGGGCTGTTTACCGTCCTGGAACGTCTGCCGGAGAAACGCCCATGATTTATTTTGATCATATTCTTTACCGCTATCAGCAACAGACCATGAATTTTCATTTTTCTGTTGCCGCCGGAGAAAAAATTGCCATTCTCGGCCCGAGCGGCGCGGGTAAAAGTACCCTGCTGTCACTGATTGCAGGGTTTCAGTTTGCCGAAAGCGGTACTATTCTGCTGAATAATGAAGATCACACCCGCACACCGCCCGCTTCACGCCCGGTATCCATGCTGTTTCAGGAAAATAACCTGTTTGCTCATCTGACGGCGGAACAGAACATCGCTCTCGGTTTTCATCCCGGTATGAAACTGAATGCGGCGCAAAAAGTGCAGCTGGAACAGATCGCTGAACAGGTTTCGCTGACACCACTGCTGAAACGGCTGCCATCACAGCTTTCCGGCGGTCAGCGCCAGCGGGTGGCACTGGCACGGTGCCTGGTGCGTTCCCAGCCGGTTTTACTGCTGGATGAACCCTTCTCCGCACTGGATCCGGCACTCCGCAATGAAATGCTGGCACTGCTGGAAACCATCTGTGATTCACGGCAACTGACACTGATGATGGTTTCCCACAATACCGATGACGCAGTCCGAATCGCGCCCCGCGCGATGGTGGTGGATAATGGCACCATTGCCTTTGACGGCAGTACCGCTGCCCTGGTCAGCGGTGAGGTTCCCCAGGCTCAGATCCTCGGTATCCGTCCGTAAACCGCACCTTAAATACTGTATATATCCACACCACTCTGCTATAGTTATTTTTTCATCAGCGGAACGGACAAAATGATGGCAGGGCACAACAGTTTTCCCTCCCGTCAGGTGGCAGCACCGGCGGAAGCCGGTTTTATTCTGACCCGTCACTGGTCTGATACCCCGCGCGGTATTGAAGTCCGTTACTGGCTGGTGACAGATAACGGGCCACGGCATGTTTCTGTTCCGCTGCAGCAGGCTGTCGGCTTTGTCCCGCACCGGGAGCTGGCGGAAAGCCGTCCCTTCATTAACAACATTCCCGGCGCCACACTGACAGCACGTCCGCTGAAGGATTTTCATCAGGATGATGTCAGTGCCGTTTACTGCCGGCAGTACCGCCAGTTACAGCAACTGGAAAAACAGCTCGGCGAACAGCATCTGCACCTTTATGAAGCGGATATCCGCCCCTGCGAGCGCTATCTGATGGAACGCTTTATCACCGCCGCTGTATGGGTACAGCCACAGCCGGATGGTCATGTGCTGATGAAACCGCATCCGGATTACCGCCCGGCGCTGAAAATCGTTTCTCTGGATATCGAAACCACCGAATTCGGTGACCTTTACTCCATCGGGCTCTCCGGTTGCGGGGCTGATACGGTATTTATGCTCGGCCCGGAGAACGGCACACCGCTGACCAATCCCGATTTCACGCTGGAGTATGTCCCGCGCCGCCCGGATCTGCTTCACCGTCTGAACCAGTGGCTGGCGGAACATGATCCGGACATGATAATCGGCTGGAGCCTGATCCAGTTTGATCTGCGCATTCTGCAGCGCCATGCGGAAAAGTATCAGATCCCGCTGATTTTCGGCCGTAATAATGCCCCGCTCTCCTGGCGGGAGCACGGTTTCAAACCCGGACAATTTTTTGCCGGTGCCCCGGGACGGCTGATTATTGACGGTATCGATGCCCTGAAAGCCGCGACCTGGCAATTCCCGTCTTTCAGTCTGGAGGCGGTGTCTCAGGCACTGCTCGGCGAGGGCAAAGACAGCGATTCCCCGTATGACCGCATGGATGAAATCAACCGCCGTTTCCGTGAGGATAAACCGGCGCTGGCACGGTATAACCTTCAGGACTGCCGTCTCGTCACACGTATTTTTGAACACACCCATCTGACAGAATTTCTGCTGGCACGGGCTGCCGTAACCGGCCTGGCACCGGATCGCATGGGGGGCTCTGTCGCCGCCTTTACCCATCTTTATCTGCCGCCGATGCACCGTAAAGGCTATGTCGCACCGGATCCCGGCGAAAAACCCGGAGAGCCGATTCCGGGCGGCTTTGTGATGGATTCTGCCCCTGGGTTATATGACTCGGTGGTGGTGCTGGATTTTAAAAGCCTGTATCCCTCCATTATCCGCACCTTTCTCATCGACCCGATTGGCATGGTCGAAGGTCTTGCCGCGCCGGAACAGGCGGTTCCCGGGTTTAAGGGCGCGTATTTTTCCAGGGAAAATAACTGCCTGCCGGATATCGTCAACCGCATCTGGCATGAGCGGGACATGGCGAAACTGGCAGGGGATAAACCGCTGTCGCAGGCCCTGAAAATTATTATGAATGCGTTTTGTGGTGTTCTGGGTGCCGCCGGATGCCGTTTTTATGATCCGCGCCTGACCTCCTCCGTTACCATGCGCGGGCATGACATCATGCGCAAAACCCGCACTATTATTGAGTCTCTGGGTTATCAGGTCATTTACGGCGATACCGATTCCACCTTTGTCTGGCTGAAAAGTGCGCACAGTGAAGCGGATGCGGAACGTATCGGACACTGGCTGGTGGAAGAGATCAATCAATGGTGGCAGACACATTTAAAAGATGAATACGGGCTGACCTCCGCCCTGGAAATTGAGTATGAAACCCACTATCGCCGCTTTCTGATGCCGACGATCCGCGGAACAGACCTCGGCAGCAAGAAACGGTATGCGGGGCTTTCGGGGGATAAAATGGTCTTTCGCGGGCTGGAGACGGTCCGCAGTGACTGGACACCGCTGGCACAGCATTTCCAGCAAACTCTGTACCGGCTGATTTTCGATAAAATGCCGTATCAGCAGTTTATCCGTGATTATGTCCGCGACACACTCGCAGGCTGCTACGATGACCGGCTGGTGTATCGCAAGCGCCTGCGCCGTCCGCTGGCGGATTATCAGCGTAATGTGCCGCCTCATGTCAAAGCGGCCAGAATGGCGGATGAGTATAATGTCCGCATGAATCGTCCGCCGCAGTACCAGCGCGGTGCGGGGATAAGCTATATCATTACCCGTTCCGGACCGCAGCCGCTGGAAATTCTGACGGCTCCGCCGGACTATGAGCATTACATTAATAAGCAACTGATGCCGATAGCCGACGCCATCCTGCCTTTCCTGGAGGATGACTTCACCACCTTGTTAACCGGGCAATTATTGATGCCATTTTAATTTTGCCATTTTACAGGTGACGATGCGGATCTTATGGATTAACATAGCGCCCCTTTACTGCTTTTAACGCCGGAGCAGAGTGATGCAGCTGACGCTGCTGTTCTGACTGCCGGTGTTTTTCCCGGTGAATACAATGCCGTTTTTGTATCACCGGTAATGATGTCCACAGCATTTTTCTAATTAGCCCTGAATAACAGAATCGAGCCAAAAATATGCCGTTTACTCTTGGTCAACGCTGGATAAGCGATACTGAAAGCGAGCTGGGATTAGGTACAGTTGTATCTGTCGACGCCCGGATGATCACCCTTCTTTTCCCTGCCACCGGTGAAAACCGTCTCTATGCCGCAGCCGATGCCCCTATCACCCGTGTGATGTTCAACGAAGGGGATACCGTTACCAGTCACGAAGGCTGGCAGCTCAGTGTGACCGCCGTTGAAGAGAGCGACGGATTATTAACCTATACCGGGCAGCGTACCGATACCGGTGAGGACAATGTCCGCCTGCGCGAAGTGTTTCTCGACAGTAAACTGACATTTAATAAACCTCAGGATCGCCTGTTTGCCGGTCAGATTGACCGTATGGATCGCTTTGCGCTGCGCTACCGTGCCCGCAAATTCCTGAGTGAAGAGTACCGCCGTGCCACCAGCGGCCTGCGCGGCATCCGCGCCAGCCTGATCCCGCATCAGCTGTTTATCGCCAATGAAGTCGGTAAACGCCACGCGCCGCGTGTTCTGCTGGCGGACGAAGTGGGCCTGGGTAAAACCATTGAAGCCGGGATGATTATCCACCAGCAATTAATGGCCGGACGCGCTGAGCGTGTGCTGATTATCGTGCCGGAAAGCCTTCAGTACCAATGGCTGGTGGAAATGCTGCGCCGTTTCAATCTGCGGTTTTCTCTGTTCGATGACAGCCGCTACACCGAAGCACAGCACGAGAGTGACAACCCGTTTGAGACCGAACAGCTGGTATTATGCTCGCTGGATTTTGTCCGCAAGAGCAAGCCGCGTTTTGAACACCTGGCTGAAGCCGGCTGGGATATGCTGGTGGTGGATGAAGCACACCATCTGGTCTGGAGCGAAGAAGCGCCAAGCCGTGAGTATCAGGTGATTGAAACCCTGGCAGAAAGCATTCCGTCTGTACTCCTGCTGACCGCCACTCCGGAACAGCTGGGCATGGAGAGCCACTTTGCGCGTCTGCGCCTGCTGGACCCGAACCG
>OJJN01000366.1_pt1 | contig 11098 bp, 10 predicted proteins | sample 1596321 | NCBI WGS metagenome assembly OJJN01 (sample SAMEA4350123, study PRJEB24818) | metagenome | biome: human; feature: gut; material: faeces | place: Denmark | collected 2013-09 | reverse complement strand
GTGGCGTATATTACGCTTTCCTCTTTCAGAGTCAACCCTGATTTTCAGGATTTTTTCTCTTCAACCGACCGGTCTGTCTGTGAAGTGATTCACATCCGCCGTGTCGATGGAGGCGCATTATAGGGAGTTCCCGAGCGACCGCAACAGAAAAGTTGCAAAAAAATGACTGACTGCTGTATTCCCCAGCAAAACCCCGCTTTATACCTTTTTACGCACAGACTTATCCACAATTCATTGACGATCCCGGTGTGATCCAACCAATTGAACACTATACTAGCGGCAAATATTTCTCTCGCGGGCCAACCTCATGACGACACAACGACTTCAACGTGACTGGCGTATCCCAACCGCCGGGCTGACCGTGCTGGTGTTACTTATGGCAGGTTTTGCGCTGCATACGCACTGGAATGCTTTTATTCAGTGGTGCCTCGCCACCCAGATCACCCTGCACCGATATCTGGTGATGTATCTCCTGCAACTTAATAATCATCAGTACAGCGGTGGGCTGTGGTTGTTAACCGGTGCGTTTCTTTATGGTGTACTCCATGCCGTTGGACCGGGACACGGCAAATTTATCGTCGCCACTTATCTCACCACCAATAAAGAGAGCCAGCTCGCGGCGCGCGTCGTACCGTTTATTGGTAGCCTGATGCAGGGTGTCAGCGCGATCGTCTTTGTCTTTATCCTGGCGGTTGGCTTAAACCTCGCATCAGGGGATATCAGCACCAGCCGTTGGTATGTCGAGAAAATCAGCGCCGTACTGATTGCCGCCTTCGGTGCGTTTATCATTTATCAGGCGCTCAGCAGCCTGCGCCCGCGCAAAATGGCGATTAACGCCATCAAGCCGCTTCACCAGCATAATGAACAGTGTGGCTGCGGCCATCACGGCGTTGGGGTGGATCTAACCAGAAGCGACTGGAAAACCCGCCTGGGCGTGGTGCTGGCCATTGGCGCGCGCCCGTGCAGCGGGGCAATTATGATCCTGATGTTCTCGAATGCGCTCGGCATTATTAGCTGGGGGATAGCTGCGGTGATGACAATGTCGCTGGGCACGGCGCTGTCGATTATGGGGCTGTCGCTGGCGGTACGTTACGCGCGTGAACGCACAGTAGCCTGGTTTGGTGGCGGCACGTATCTGAACTGGGTAATGCCGATGGTCAAAATTGCCGGAGGGGTTGTTCTGATCCTGTTCGCGACGGTCCTGTTCCTGACGGTGATCCCCGTCAGCGCGGGCGGCGACTATATCGCCGCAGGATGCTAATAAAAGAAAACCCGCCAGCGGCGGGTTTTTTATCATTCGTTAATTCGCGGATGCTGGTCAACCAGGCGAGAACGTTTTTTCTGAAGCGCCTCAATCTCTGCGTCAATATCTTCAATCTTCTGCTCTACATTATCGTAGTGCTCACGCAGGATCTCTTTCGCTTCCTGAATATCAGACGCCGCAGGCGTTGCCCCTTTCAGCGGACGATTCGCCGTCTCCTTCATGGTAATACCGGTAATCAGGCCGATCACCGCAATGACCATCAGATAGTAAGCAGGCATCATCAGGTTCTGTGTGCTCTCCACCAGTGAAGCAGCAAGCGTCGGCGTCAGGCCCGCAATCAGTACGGAGATATTAAAGGCCGCGGCCAGCGCGCTGTAGCGAATATGCGTCGGGAACATTGCCGGCAGCGTAGAAGCCATCACCCCGATAAAGCAGTTGAGGATCACCGCCAGCATCAGCAGACCGGCGAAAATCAGCCCCAGCACGTTACTGTTAATCAGAATAAAGGCCGGGATTGCCAGTGCGAACAGGGCGACGCTGCCAAGAATAATGAATGGCTTACGGCCAAAGCGGTCACTCAGCAGACCCATAATCGGCTGCACAAACAGCATACCTACCATGATGGCGATAATAATCAGCACACCGTGGTCTTCCGAGTAGTGCAGGTTATGCGACAGGTAGCTCGGCATATAGGTCAACAGCATGTAATAGGTGACGTTGGTGGAAATCACCAGACCAATACAGGTCAGCAGGCTGCGCCAGTGTTTAGTCGCGATCTCTTTAAACGACACTTTCGGGCCATCCTGCAACCCTTCACGGTCACCCTGCTCCAGCTTATCAACGTGCTGCTGGAACGCAGGCGTCTCTTCCAGGGCGTGACGCAGGTAAAGGCCAATAATGCCCAGCGGCAGCGCCAGGAAGAATGGAATACGCCAGCCCCAGTCAAGGAAGTTCTCTTCACCCACGACGGTTGAGATCAGAACGACAATCCCTGCACCCATGACGAACCCGGCAATCGAGCCAAAGTCCAGCCAGCTGCCCATAAAACCGCGTTTACGGTCCGGAGAATATTCGGCGACAAATATCGATGCGCCGGTATATTCGCCGCCAACCGAGAAGCCCTGCGCCATCTTACAGATCAACAGCAGAATCGGCGCCCATATACCAATGGTCGCATACGACGGAATAAGGCCGATACAGAATGTACTTATCGACATGATGACAATGGTAATAGCCAGGATTTTCTGGCGACCATATTTATCACCCAACATGCCGAAGAATAGACCACCGAGAGGGCGAATCAGGAAGGGAACAGAGAACGTACCCAGCGCGGCAATCATCTGCAAGCTGGGATCGGCACCGGGGAAGAACACTTTACCAAGTGCATAGGCCACAAAGCCATAAACACCAAAATCGAACCACTCCATCGCATTACCGAGCGAGGCCGCTGTAATCGCTTTGCGCAGTTTCGCGTCATCAATAATGGTGACATCGCGCAGCGTGATGGGTTTTACTTTTTTCCTTCTAAGCATAGCTTTCCTCGTAGACTCAGCCCCGTCCGTTTCACAGCGCCTTTTGCAAGCTGTGAACCAGAAATTCGCTCCATGCGAATCTCCTTATTCAAGCGTAGCAGGTTTACTTACATTGACGTTTTACCTCAATACAACCGAACCTGTTGACGCCTGTCTGGGCAGTTAAAGACCTTTTTACCCTACCAGCGTTTATATATGTGATCAACTTCACATATATTTTTCCTGTTTGTAAGTTGCCTTCAGCTTTTGTCAATTCACGATAAATAAGGTCATTCTCAACACCCCTTATCAAACCGATTTTAACGCCCGTTATTATTCCGCTCAAAACAAAAAAGAATCACATTTCTTCACACCGAATTTACACAAAATTTAATTATTAACAGTGAGAAATCCTGTTTACATTCAATATGTGACGAAGATAACTAAAACACTGTTTTATTTTCATTGAATCGCAATTCCAAAGATCGCATGATAAATCCGAACACGATATCCCAGCGGCTTTCAAATGAAGGAAAACTGAACGTCAGAATTTCGCTTTACAGCATAAGTAACGAATCTATTGGTTACGTTAAAAGACAATCCATTGAATTTGCTGATCTAATTTTTAAGATTTCCGCCAGCCACGCGGGCGAGATGTGAGGGTTAATGATGAAAATTAAAGCTACAATAGAACGCATCCCTGGCGGGATGATGCTGGTCCCGCTGGTACTTGGTGCGATATTAAATACGCTGGCCCCGAATACCGGTGCTTATTTTGGCGGTTTTACGAAAGGTATGATTACCGGAACGGTACCGATTCTGGCAGTCTGGTTCTTTTGCATCGGTGCGTCTATTAACTTGCGTGCAACAGGTACGGTATTACGTAAATCAGGGACGCTGGTCATTACCAAAATAGCGGTCGCCTGGGTTGTTGCCATGATCTGCGCGATGTTCATTCCGGAGAATGGAATTCAGACCGGTTTCTTCGCCGGATTATCCGTTCTGGCCATAGTCTCAGCAATGGATATGACCAACGGCGGTCTCTATGCCAGCCTGATGAATCAATATGGCACCAAAGAAGAATCAGGCGCATTCGTGCTGATGTCCCTGGAGTCGGGTCCGCTGATGACCATGTTGATTCTGGGGTCTGCTGGCCTTGCCTCCTTTGAACCGCACCACTTTGTCGGGGCGATCCTGCCGTTCCTGATTGGTTTTGCGCTGGGCAATCTCGATCACGATCTGCGCGATTTCTTCAGCAAAGCCACCCCGGTACTGATCCCGTTCTTCGGCTTCGCGCTGGGCAATACCATCAACCTGAACGTGATTCTGGAAACCGGCCTGCTGGGTATTGTGCTGGGTGTTGCCGTCATCGTCATCACGGGTATTCCGCTGATTATTGCAGACCGCGTCATCGGGGGCGGCAACGGAACCGCGGGTGTAGCCGCCTCTTCGGCCGCAGGTGCTGCGGTAGCCAACCCGGTGATTATCGCCCAGATTAACCCGGCCTTTGAACCCGTGGCCGCTTCCGCTACGGCTCTGGTTGCCGCCAGCGTGATTGTGACGGCAATTCTGGTCCCCATCATCACGGCACTGTACGCCAGACGCTTTGGGCATGTGCCTGAGTCCCGGACAGAACCTGAAGCGGTCGAAATGCACCACTAACCTGTTCGCCCCCTCCTTAAAACGAGGGGGCAATCACGCACCAAACATCTCTTCCACCATGCCATCTACCAGCCGTTTTGCCGAACAGAGCCTCGGCATCCCCAGCGCGACCGTTTGCCAGCTCTGCGTCACTGACCAGCTCACCGGATGTTTATCCGCCTGACACCAGTCCCCCAGCCAGCCCAGCATATCTTTATAATCAATCAGACCGGGAGAGGAGGGCGTCGTCAGCCACTGATGATAAAAATGCCGGGTCGTGGGAGAAGCATTAATCCCCTGTGCCAGATAGTTTGCGGCCATGCTGCGCAGATTGTCTTTCAGCATGGCCGCGACGTCACTGTTCGCCAGACGACAGGCATCGCCAAAAGCGCCCCAGCGCAACTCTTCCAGCGCAATAAAGCAGCGGCCAGCCAGCGACCAGCCGTCATACTGCCCGGCTCGCCAGCGGGTAAAAATTTGCTCGCTGTGCTCACCCGCCTGCACCGTAAGGCCGCGCTGCGCGAGCGCTTTCTCTTTATAAGCGGCACGCTGGTTGAAATGCACGGAGAGCGCCTCGTACTGTTGCAATAATCCGGGAGGGTGTGGGATGCGTGGGTTAACCTGCTGGCGCAGGGCTACCAGCTTATCGGTCATACGGGTCAGCGCAAGATGTCCGGGGTCAAGCATCCCGGCCAGTTTCTCCGCCAGACCCAGCCGTAGCGCTGCATTTTCGTTGAGCATTCCCGCCATTGCCCACGGCCGCAGCCGGGTCTGCGTAATGATCTCCTGCGTCAAACGCTCACGAAATTGCAGCTGCTGTGGCCCCAGGAGGGAGTGACGTGCAGCATCCGCCCCCTGGACCAAATCGACCATAAATTTTGGATGAATACACTCCAGCGTCCGCCCGGGACCGTCCAGTAGCTGTGTTGTCATGGTTGCTCTGCCGCGAATAAGGTTTGAATATCATCGCGTAACAGTCGGGTATCTTCCTGAATCCACGCCGCAGTGGTCATACTTTGCTTCAACAACTGGCTAAGCGCCCGGGTTGAATGCTCATTCTGCTGCCGCACGGCAAGGCTATCACGCAAGCTTTCCTGTAACCCGGTCAGGCATAACGAAAACTCTGCAAAGAACGTTGCCATACCTGCCGTAACAGAGACATCGACCTGCGCGGCCAAAGCTTTACGAATTTGATCGCAAAACTGATCGGTATGTTGCGTAAATTTGCCATGAAGCTGAGCGATGTCGATGACATAGCGTGTGCGCGTCACCACATACTCTTCCCAGCCCCAGCCAGGATTATTGAGCCAGCGCGAGACGGTATCACGTACGCTGCCCGCCCCTGCTGGCTGACTGGCAGGAGGAGTGTCCTGCACAATGGCATCATTAAATAAACTGCGGGTATTGAAATTAAGCTGGTTTGCCTGGAACGCCGGGAAGCTAATCCGCGCCCGAAATCCGGCATGACTAAGCTGTTCCTTGATTCGCGTCTCGATGGGGCGCATCGCCTCATTCAACGATCGGGCGAGCGTAGACTCCAGTTGATCGAAACGTAACGCCAGCTCCCGGCCAATTCTGCTCTGCGCACTCAGCAAAATCTGTTCGCATGACGATCGGATCTTGCTCAGGACAATCTGCGCCTGCCCTTCATCGTCAAGCACCAACTGCTGGATCGCATCCGCGTCGTCTGTACGCAAACTGGATGGCTCGCGCCCTGCTAAATCAAGAATAAACGGACGGCTGAAAATGTCGCCCAGCGCCTGGTGAAGTTCACCTTTCTGGCGAAGCAGGAATGCGTCCGTTGCGTTGAGCGCCTCTTCAACTTCATGTTGAACCTCATCGCTCACCACGCTTTGCCGCTGACGCAGCATCGTCATATCCTCTTCCAGACGCGCAATATTCAGTTCCAGCTCATCAAAAGCGACCGTCAGTCCCTGATGGCGAAAATCCAGGTATTCTCTGGCATTTTGCGCATAGTTCAGCAGCTTATGTGATGCCGACCGCAGAGCGAACAGCGAAGCGTTGGCGTAAGCCGCGTAAATCAGTTTGCGGATGGGCTGTTCGAACAGCGAATCCTCCCACAGCAGATCTGCCGCATGGCGAATATGGTCAATATCGTCCAGGTCGGCCGTTCGCCAGCGGCGACCCAGCGCGGCCTCGGCAAAATCCTGTACCCAACGCTGATCCTGATGATCGGGAAGCCGCCCATGGACGTTCATCTCATAGCGGGCGCGGTTTGCCAGATAAGCCCACATGGAAGAGACCGGATAAATTTGCCCCGGCGAAATATTCCCTTTCATCAGCGTGCCGGAAATCATCGCCCGCACCTGCTCTTCATCGTCGCTGTTACGATCTTTCTGATCGAATTTATTGACCAGGGCGTAAAGCGGCACGGATTTCCCCGCCGCCGAAATTGCCTGACGAACCTCCGCATCAGAAATAGATTTAAGCTGGGTATAGTCCATTACCGCCAGCACGGCGGAGGCGCGCGCCAGCTGCTCGCTGAGCATTTTTTGCAGGTGCGGCTGCCCTGCCTCGTTCGGCCCCGGCGTGTCGAGCAGCGTCAGTTGCCCCAGGTGCGCGTCCAGACCGGCGAGATGCACAAACTCCACCTCAATCACCGGAATATGTTCAATCGCGGCATACTCAGAGAATGGAAACTCCACGCCCAGCGCCTGAGAAAGCCGCACCAGATCGTTCAGGCTTTTCAGACAATGAAAGATGGGCTCCGCGCCCAGGTGATGTTTTTCAAACGCCTCACCTCTTTCGATGCGCTCCAGCAGCGTAGTCATGTCCTTGTCTATTTCCAGTCGCCGCGCCAGCTTACCGCGATCTTTTTCGCACAGTTTTTTTTGCAACTGGGCAATCAGGGTATCAATGGGCGCAACGTGCAAAAAATGCAGCACCGGCTCCTTCTGGCCCGGCGTATGGCGGATCAGCGTGGGAAGCGCCGTCATCGGACGATTGCGGTTCGGCAGCACTTCAGTGCCCACAATCGCATTAATGGTGGTCGATTTTCCCGCTTTCATGGTACCCACAATCGCCAGTACCATTTCGAGCCGGGTTATTTTGCGTAATTCGTTATTCAGCATCGCCTGCTGAGCATCGACTCCCCGCGCGCTAAAATGTAATGGCAAAACGTTGTTATTAACGCCGCTCATGGCAGCGGCTGTGCTATCCAGCTTTGCAATCGGCATCGATTTTAATGAATCAAGATTGTTCAGTGCGAGCTGTAACAAACGTTCAGCTTCCTGGCTTAATTCAAATATGGTCTGTGTGTGCATGATAAAAGCCTTCCCTTAACGCAAATTTATTACTTTTATTAAGCCACGATGTTTTAATTATACTTTTCAGGCTTATATGATCACGTATGGAAAACATGTTCATTTAATACAACTGATTGAAGCTAATGAGAATTTAACAACCGCCCTCGTAATGCGTGTAAAACAACCCCTGGCCAGAAAGCCAAAAGTGAATAGACAAAACGCATTTTCAGGAAACATCAGGATATATCATCGTTATTTACCCACCAAAAAAGAGAGGTATTCCCTGGCACCAAAAGATGTATAGCATCAGAGGGGATAGATAAATAACGGCTTGTTCCTTCACCTTATCCGAAATGGCACAGCGTAGCAATTTGCGGTAATAAAATATTCGATACATTTAACATGATGACGATCGCTGCCGTTCAGGGCACAACCCTTCCTTAATTCACTGACCGTTCGTGTCATCGCTTGCGCTTTTATGCGCTATTTTTATAAAACAATATCACCGACAAATGTGGGGATTTGCGTTATACTCGCTGCCTTTTTCGGCACACTGCCGTCATTTAGCTGGCGTTTTCCAGCGTGTTAACACTTTTGAGGATACCAACATGCAACTTCCACACTGCCCGAAATGCAATTCTGAATACACTTATGAAGACAATGGCATGTTCGTTTGCCCGGAATGCGCCCATGAATGGAACGATGCGGAGCCTGCGCAGGACAGCGATACGCTGATCGTGAAAGACGCGAACGGCAACCTGCTGGCAGACGGCGACAGCGTTACCGTTGTGAAAGATCTGAAAGTAAAAGGCAGCTCCTCCATGCTGAAGATCGGCACGAAAGTCAAAAATATCCGTCTGGTTGAAGGCGATCATAATATCGACTGCAAAATTGACGGCTTCGGTCCGATGAAACTGAAATCTGAGTTCGTGAAAAAGAACTGATTGACCCGCCCGGTGACGCTTCGCTTACCGGGCGTCCGGGAACTACACTTAACGGGCTTTTCTTACGTGAGGTAAAGATTATGCCGTTAAGTCCTTATATCTCTTTCGCTGGCAACTGTGCGCAGGCTACCGCCTTCTATCAGCAGGCCGTCGGCGCAGAACTCCTCTACAAAATCACCTTCGGCGAAATGCCTAAAGACGACAACAGTGAAGAAGGCTGTCCGTCAGGCATGAACTTCCCGGATTCCGCCATCGCCCATTCGAACGTCCGCATTGCCGGCAGCGATATCATGATGAGCGACGGTCTGCCGCCCGGCAGCAGCGCGCAATACGCAGGCTTCACGCTAGTGCTCGACACACAGGACGTGAATGAAGGCAAACGCTGGTTCGACAACCTCTCTGATGGCGGCAATATCGAAATGGCCTGGCAGGAGACTTTCTGGGCTCACGGATTCGGTAAAGTCACCGACAAATACGGTGTGCCGTGGATGATTAACGTCGTTAAATCGTAGGCCGGATAAGCGCAGCGCATCCGGCAACAGCGCCCGGTGGCGCTGCGCTGACCGGGCCTACGGTGATTGTCATCAAACTCACCTCAACTCTTCAAACTCCCGCAACCAACACTTAACCTGAATGTCATATTGATGCGCCAGCATGAGGCCACATTTATCGTGAGGCCCGGCACATGCAAACTGTCATTCGCGTCGAGAAACTGAGCAAAACCTTCCATCACAACAAGGCGCTGCATGCCGTTGATCTGACCGTCCAGCAGGGCGAAATGGTGGCGCTGTTGGGGCCGTCTGGTTCAGGTAAATCCACCCTTCTTCGTCACTTAAGCGGCCTGATTACCTGCGACAAAACGCCGGAAAGCCGCGTCGAACTGCTGGGTAACACCGTGCAACACGCGGGCCGTCTGGCGAGCGATATTCGCAAAAGCCGCGCTCAGACGGGCTATATCTTTCAGCAGTTCAACCTGGTGAACCGCCTGACCGTGCTCGAGAACGTGCTGATTGGCGCGCTCGGCAGCACCCCGTTCTGGCGCACCTGCCTGCGCTGGTTCTCCCCATCCCAGAAGCAGGAAGCCTTACAGGCGCTGACCCGCGTCGGCATGGCGCATTTTGCCCACCAGCGCGTCTCCACGCTGTCCGGCGGACAGCAGCAGCGTGTCGCCATCGCCCGCGCCCTGATGCAGAAAGCCAAAATCATTCTGGCCGACGAACCTATCGCCTCGCTGGATCCTGAGTCCGCCCGCATCGTGATGGAAACCCTGCGCGACATCAACCAGAACGACGGCATCACCGTGGTAGTGACGCTGCACCAGGTAGATTACGCCCTGCGCTACTGCGAGCGCATCGTCGCCCTGCGTCAGGGCCATGTGTTCTTTGATGGCGCAAGCCACCAGTTTGATAACGAACGTTTTGATCATCTCTACCGCAGCGTAAACCGCGTCGAAGAACGCGCGCAGGCTGCTTAACGTCCCCATAACGAGGAATGGACATGAACTACAAAGCCGTTGCCGCGCTGGCCTTCACCAGCATGTTCAGCATCAGCACGCTGTTAAGCCCGGCCCACGCCGAGGAGCAGGAAAAAGCGCTGAACTTTGGCATTATTTCAACGGAATCACAGCAAAACCTGAAGCCGCAGTGGGAACCGTTCCTGAAAGATATGGAAACCAAACTGGGGATCAAAGTGAACGCCTTCTTCGCCCCGGACTACGCGGGCATCATCCAGGGAATGCGCTTCAACAAAGTGGACATCGCTTGGTACGGTAACCTCTCTGCGATGGAAGCAGTGGATCGTGCCAACGGCCAGGTCTTTGCCCAGACCGTTGCGGCAGACGGCTCCCCGGGCTACTGGAGCGTACTGATCGTTAACAAAGACAGCCCGATCAACAACCTCAACGACATGCTCTCCAGACGCAAAGAGTTGACCTTTGGTAATGGCGATCCGAATTCTACGTCTGGCTTCCTTGTACCGGGGTACTACGTCTTCGCGAAAAACAACGCCTCCGCCAGCGACTTCAAACGCACGGTCAACGCCAGTCACGAAACCAACGCCCTGGCCGTGGCGAATAAGCAGGTGGATGTTGCCACCAACAACACCGAAAACCTCGATAAGCTGAAGACCTCCGCGCCGGACAAGCTCAAGGAAATCAAGGTGATCTGGAAATCGCCGCTGATCCCGGGCGACCCAATCGTGTGGCGTAAAAATCTCTCCGAGAGCACCAAGGACAAGGTCTACGACTTCTTTATGAACTACGGCAAAACGCCGGAAGAGAAAGCGGTTCTGACGCGTCTGGGCTGGGCACCGTTCCGCGCATCCAGCGATTTGCAGCTGGTGCCGATTCGCCAGCTGGCGCTGTTTAAGCAGATGCAGGGCCTGTCTCTTATACACATCTCCGAGCCCACGAGACAGGCAGAAATCTCGTATGCCGTCTTCTGCTTGAAAAAAAAAAAAATGTGAGAGCTTGCA
>OJJN01000365.1_pt1 | contig 11129 bp, 10 predicted proteins | sample 1596321 | NCBI WGS metagenome assembly OJJN01 (sample SAMEA4350123, study PRJEB24818) | metagenome | biome: human; feature: gut; material: faeces | place: Denmark | collected 2013-09 | reverse complement strand
TTGTTTTAAGTGGTTTCTGACATCGATGTGTTGGCTTGACTCATACTGAAGAGATCTTATATATTACATCATCTACTTGTTGATTTTTTTTTTTATGTTTTTATTTTTTTTTTTTTCTGTTGTGTGTTTTGTTTTTTTTTTTCAAGCAGAAGACGGCATACGAGATTTCTGCCTGTCTCGTGGGCTCGGAGATGTGTATAAGAGACAGGTAAAGTGGTGATTGTCACAGCCCCGGAAGCCGAAGCCACCGTGCTGGCAGCCCTCCGTAACAGCCCTCTGGGTCAGGACGCCTGTACCATCGGGCAGGTAACAGAAGCAAAACAGGTGAAAGTGCAGGGGATTTTCGGCGCGACCAGGCTGTTGGATCTTCCGTATAACGAGCCGCTGCCCCGCATCTGCTAATCTGCGTCATCCTTCGCTCCACAGACGCGTTGGCTGCAGCAAAATCCCCGGGTCACATACTGATGTATGCTCCCCGGGGATTTTTCTTTGCCGCCTTCCTGTGAAACGAATGATTTAGCAGATTTATCTGTTTCATCCTCCGGCCTGTGGCTGTGTTGGCTTCGTTCGGTTTGCCACAAACCGGATGATTTAGCAGATTGATTTTTCTGTTTTCTGTTTTTAACAAAGTTGAAGTATATGAGGGGTTAACCGGTAAAAAAAGGAAAGCGTCAAGCGCCATGGATGGCGCGATCCGAGCGAACAAGGATGTGTCAGCGTCTTTCCGCTTTGCCGGTTATCCCGCTGCCCGAATCTGAAAGAAGATGGTTTGATGTTTTATTCTTTTCGGCACACAGTGAGTATTCAGAAGACCTGACCGGTAAAAAAAAGAAAGCATAAAGCGCCGAGGACATGCCAGTATTTTTAAAAATATTAATAAGCGAATTATCTTATACAGGAGTATGATTCTCCGGTGGATCACATATAAAGATCCTACTGGTACACACGTACTCCGACATCGATTCCCGACGCTGTCGGGATTTTTTTGGTAAAAAAATGAACTGGTCTACATTTAAATCAACGTATCTTGTCAGGTTCTGGCAGCCGTTGCCCGCAGTGATCGCCGCCGGCATCTTATCCGCATACTACTTCGGATTAACAGGCACATTCTGGGCGGTCACCGGAGAGTTTACGCGCTGGGGCGGACACATTCTGCAACTGTTCGGCGCTCATCCGGAAAACTGGGGGTATTTTAAGGTGATCGGTTTGCAGGGCTCGCCCCTGGATCGTATCGACGGCATGATGATTATCGGTATGTTTGCCGGTTGTATCGCCGCAGCCTTATGGGCTAACAACGTCAAAATCCGCCTTCCGCAACACAAAATCCGTATCTGGCAGGCCGTTATCGGCGGCATTATCGCCGGTTTCGGGGCACGTCTTGCAATGGGGTGTAACCTGGCAGCCTTCTTTACCGGTATCCCGCAATTCTCCCTCCATGCCTGGTTCTTTGCACTGGCAACCGCCGCAGGCTCTTACTTCGGCGCAAAATTTACGCTGCTGCCGATGTTCCGCATTCCGGTCAAACTGCAAAAAGTCAGCAAAGCCTCACCGCTGACACAGGATTTGCAGCGGGCGAAACGCCGTTTTCGTCTCGGTATGCTGATCTTCCTGCTGTGTGTCACCTGGTCTCTGTTCACGCTGTTTAAATCCCCGAAACTGGGCATGGCGATGCTGTTTGGCATCGGGTTTGGTCTGCTGATTGAACGGGCGCAAATCTGTTTTACCTCCGCGTTCCGTGATGTCTGGATCACAGGGCGTACCCAGATGGCAAAAGCAATTATCCTTGGTATGGCCGTCAGTGCTATCGGCATCTACAGCTATGTACAACTGGGCGCAGAGCCGAAAATCTTCTGGGCAGGCCCTAACGCCGTGATTGGCGGGTTGTTGTTCGGCTTCGGTATTGTGCTGGCAGGGGGTTGTGAAACCGGCTGGATGTACCGTGCTGTGGAAGGTCAGGTGCATTTCTGGTGGGTCGGCCTGGGTAATATTATCGGCGCGACTATTCTGGCTTATTACTGGGATTCCGTGGCACCGTGGCTGGCGACTGACTATGACAAAGTCAACCTGCTGGATACCTTCGGCCCGGCTGGTGGTCTGCTGGTTACTTACGGATTACTCGCCTTTGCCTTTATCCTGTTACTGATGTGGGAGAAACGCTTCTTCCGCCGGAAAAACCAGGCTGACACTGTCGCCGCTGCCGCACATTAAGGAGCACACCATGAATACCGAAAATACTGCAATTGTGCCGGATTACCGGCTGGATATGGTCGGTGAGCCGTGCCCGTATCCGGCAGTGGCGACTCTTGAAGCCATGCCGTCACTGAAACCCGGAGAGATCCTGGAAGTGGTGAGTGACTGCCCGCAATCCATCAACAATATCCCGCTGGATGCCAAAAACCACGGCTACACTGTGCTGTCCATCCAGCAGGACGGGCCGACAATCCGCTATCTGATACAGAAATAATGCGGTTTCGGGTGCCGGTTATCCGCCGGTGCCCGTCAGCGTTTCAGTAATGCCACCGCAGCACGGATCCGCGCCTGTACCGGGTAATCCGGTGCTGGTGGTGCCAGTTTCAGGGCAATCTGGCGCAGCGGCTCTGCCATCACCATCGATAACAGCAAATCACTGGTTTGAGCTGCATCCGGCAGCGGCAGCAACGCCTGATTACGGGACAACCATTCTGTCAGCAGCGCACGTCCGCGCTCAATACCGCAGGCCTGATAGCGGGTCAGCAATAACTCCCGGCCGGGAAACTCACTGCTCAGCAGACAAAATAATCCCGCCGCCTCAGCACTGAGCACCTTGTGGCTCATGATGGTCAGATTGTTTTCAAGCAGCTGATAAAATTCATCTTTAGTCTTTGCATCCTGCATAAACAGCGGCACAAAGGAATCCGTCCAGCCGCGCACTATCTGCTCCGCCAGATCTTCACGGTTGCCAGCGAACCGGTACAGCGTCTTTTTGGAGACACCCGCCTGTTTTGCCACCGCATCCATCGTCATTGCGGAATATCCCTGTGATAACAACAGACTAAGTGATGCCTCGCGGATTTTTGCAATCAGTTCTTCTTCCGGAACAACCGGACGGCCACGTCCGCGGGGTTCTGTGGCAGCTTCATTATTAGCCATACGTGCGATCCTCAATTGACAAATACCCGTTACAGGACAATATTAATTAGGAAACGAAAATCGTTTCTTAATTATGGAGTATACGTCATGTCAGCGAAAAAACAAAACTTACCCCGGGCACCGGATGATATTAACCAGTTATTATCTCCTGAACCACTGCGGATGGAAATGGGTCTGGAGCGCAGCGAAGAAGGGCTGCTGACAGTATCTGTCAGAACCGACCTGCACGGTTGTAAAGGGCGGATGCTGGAGTGGTGGTTCACGTTTTTTGAAACCACGCAGCATATCCGCTGGTGGCACCCACATGATCATGTGGCACATCACGGCTGGGATTCGGTCTGGAAAAAAGGGGAGAGTTATATCGGGGCGACAATCCGTGCGGTTGAGTCTCTCGGGCCGATCCCGCCGGTCGGCGCGACACTGAAATTCAACGATGCACAGGATTTCTTTGATGCGGATAAACTGGCCGCCGCGCGGCAGACGCATCAGATTTCCGGTGCTGTTTGCGCCCATATCGGGTTCGGGGATGATGTGAAAACCGATACGCTCGGTTACCCGATCGACGGAAAAATGCTGCATATAACCTATGATACAGAGTTCGGATGTGTGCTGCGCAGCCGGTTTTTACTCGGGGCGTCACTGGCGGATCCGCTGACGGAACTGCCGGATGAGATTGGTTTCGGGCTGATGAAGCACTGCTATAACGAGTTTACTTACTTGTCCCGTTTTCTGCCGTCGCTCTATTACGGCGAGCACGGTAATGATGAAAAAGCCCCGCTGCCGTGGGCATAACAGCGGATATCAGCGGGAGCCTGTTACCGGGCTTCCCGCAGATCTTATTTTCAGTGTTCCGCTTCACCGCCGAGGGCGGCAATGGTATTGCTGATCAGCGCACTCAGTTCGCCGGTCATCAGGACAAAATCAGCATCAAACCGCTGAGCAAAATCCTCGCGGTCGATATCTTCATTTTTGTCTTTTAAATCATCACTGTATTTCAGGCGTTTAAAGGAACCGTCATCAGACATCAGGAACTGAATCCGCTCTTCCCAGTCCAGTGCCAGTTTGGTGACACATTTTCCGGCTTCAATGCAGGTGGCGATTTCGTCTGATACCAGATCCTGTTTCTTACAGCGGATCACGCCGCCGTCTTCCAGAATGGCTTTCAGTTCAGCTTCATCCATCAGGGCAAAACCGGTTGGTAAATCACCGGAGCGCACCCATTCGGTCAGCGTCAGTTCAATCGGGTCTTTGGTGGTCAGCGGGATCACCGGCAGAGAGCCGAGTGTTTTACGCAACAGGGCAAGGTTATCTTCCGCCCGTTTGGCACTGGCCGCATCGACGATAATCAGGCCGCGTTCCGCATCAATCCAGATGGCGGTCTGGCTGAAACGGCTGAAGGCACGCGGCAGCAGAGCATGAACCACTTCATCTTTCAGGGAATCTTTTTCCGTTTTCTTCAGTTTGCGATGCTGCTCATGTTCCAGCTTTTCAATTTTCGCCTGCAATTCCTGTTTAATTACCGGCGATGGCAGCATTTTTTCTTCTTTTTTAGCACAGATAAGGATCTGTTTACCGGCAGCGTGAGTCAGTGCATCACCCCGGGAGCCCATCGGCGAAACCCAGCCGGTTTTCATCATATCCTGACTGCCGCACGGCGTGAATGCCATGTGTTCCAGCTGTTTTTCCAGCTCATCGGCAGACAGCGGAAACGGCGAGCTAAGGCGGTAAACGAGTATATTTTTAAACCACATCGGACAGTCCTGTTTTATGATGCGCGGTCATTGCGCGGTGAGAATTGCATCCCGCTATGATAACGGATCTTGCCGCGTTGCTCTAATGCCTTCGCGCGGAAACTTGATTGTCAGGCCGCTGCCCTGCATTATCAGAGGTATGAAAGACAGAGCGTAAATCCACAGCAGAAGGGGACAGTATGCGGATCGGTATTGATTTGGGCGGCACCAAAATTGAAGTGATCGCACTCAGTAATGAGGGGCAGGAATTATTCCGTAAACGAACGGATACGCCGCGTTTTGACTATCAGCAAACATTACAGGCGATTGCCGGGCTGGTTCACGATGCAGAAACCGCCACCGGAGAGACCGGTACTGTCGGAGTAGGGATCCCGGGAACACTGTCGCCGGTCACCGGACGGGTAAAAAATGCTAATTCGGTCTGGCTGAACGGTCAGCCGTTTGATGCGGATCTCAGTGCATTACTGCAACGGGAAGTGCGGGTGGCAAATGATGCAAACTGTTTGGCGGTCTCCGAAGCGGTTGATGGTGCAGGCGCAGGGTTTCCGGTCGTTTTCGCGGTGATTATCGGTACCGGCTGCGGTGCGGGGATTGCCCTGAACGGACAGGTTCACAGCGGTGGTAACGGTGTGGCCGGGGAGTGGGGACATAACCCGCTGCCGTGGCAGGATGAAGCCGACCGGCTGTTTAAAGGAATGGCGGATTGCTATTGCGGCAAACAGGGTTGTACCGAACTGTTTATCTCCGGCACCGGTTTTATGGCTGATTATACCGCGCTGACCGGTGAGGTCTGCAAAGGTGCGGAGATCATCCGTCGTTTGTCACAGGGCGACTTACCGGCTGAACAGGTGATGGTGAATTATGAGCAGCGGCTGGCAAAAGCGCTCGGCCAGGTCGTGAATATGCTGGACCCGGATGTGATTGTGCTGGGCGGCGGGATGAGTAACGTCGATCGCTTGTATCAGACGGTACCGGCGCTGATGCGCTCCCGTGTTTTCGGTGGTGAGTGCGATACGCCGATCCGCAAAGCGGTGCACGGTGACTCCAGTGGTGTCCGTGGTGCGGCGTGGCTGTGGCCGAAAGCCTGATAAAAAAAAGCCCGCACAAGGCGGGCAAGGCATATTTTAACACGATAACAGAAGGTAATAACGGCGCTTTGTGACAGGTAAAGCGCCTGATGCGTCCGGGAACAGCTGCGTTTAATACGCGGCTGAGTCCGGAAGATTAGTTGAAGATTCTGAAGCGGCTTTCATCATCCATAAAGGCTTTTTCGCCGGCTTCCTGTTCAATGGAACCGAACACTAACTGTGCGCGCAGTTTCCAGTCAGCCGGGATATTCCAGGCTTTGCTGACCTGCTCATCAATCACCGGGTTGTAGTGCTGCAGGGAGGCACCGATATTCTCTTCGGACAGTGCAGTCCAGACAGCAAACTGTGCGATACCGCTGGCCTGTTCAGACCAGATCGGGAAGTTATCCGCATACAGTGCGAATTGTTCCTGTAAGCCTTTGACAACGGACTGGTCTTCAAAGAACAGCACAGTACCGGCACCGGACAGGAAGGCATTATCAATTTTACCTTCGGTCGCAGCAAACGCGTCTGCCGGGACAATGGCGCGCAGTGCATCTTTCACGATATTCCACAGTTTTTTGTGGTTCTCACCAAACAGCACCACGACGCGGGATGATTGTGAGTTAAACGCAGTCGGGCTGTGTTTCACAGCTTCTTTGATGAGCGCGGCGATACGATCCTGAGAAACAGGCAGATTATTACCAAGGCTGTAAATTGTTCTGCGTTTTTTAATTAACTCGATAAATGAATTAGACATGTTACTCTCCGTTAAATTTTTTGTCGGAAAAACCGGTTTCCGCGCTCTCTTCAGTTCATGATGAACAGCATATAAGCAATGAATCAAAAAACATACCGAAAATATTTAACCTTATGTTTCAAAAAATTCGGCCGACAGAAAAATTTCCAATAAATATCATTGAATTAATCATTGTGTGCTGACAGCGTGAAAATATCACGCCGTTGTAACACGATATTCCGGCGATAATTTACTGATCCCGAGTCCGTTCATTTTTCTGACAGAGATCTGCACTGCAATACGTTCTTTCATAGCTTCAATATGGCTGATAACGCCGATGGTTTTCCCGGTGGCATTCAGGTTATCGAGCGCATCCAGCGCGATATCGAGAGTTTCCTGATCCAGCGTGCCGAAGCCTTCATCGAGGAACAGGGATTCAATCTGTGTCTTATGACTGACAAGATCAGATAAGGCCAGTGCGAGCGCCAGACTGACCAGGAACGTTTCCCCGCCGGAGAGGGTTTTGGTATCACGCTGAGTGTCTGCCTGCCAGGTATCGGTGATTTGCAGCTCCAGGCTGTCTGCCGTTTTGCGCTGCAACACATAGCGGCCATGCAGTTTCTCCAGCCGCCGGTTCGCCAGGTGGATCAGATAATCCAGCGTCAGTCCCTGAGCAAAGCGGCTGAATTTGGCACCATCGGCAGAGCCTATCAGCATGTTGAGGCGGCTGCGGTCGGTGACGTCCTGCTGATGCCGGGTGATTTTATCCAGTAAATCGCGCTGCTGTACCCGCAGATTGTCATCCGCCATCAGCCGCCCGCGCAATTCCCCCTGACGGCTGCTCAGTTCCCGCAGTTGCTGTGCGGCGGCGGTATGTGATTCTGTCAGCTGTTGCCGGGACTGTTCGCGGAACGGCTCCGGTTGGGCGGACAGGTGCTGCTCCAGCGCGGTTCTGGCATCCCCGAGACTGGTGGCGGCTTTCAGTTGTGCCTGGTTAAGCGCTGTTTCCAGCGCCTGTAACTGTTGGTGTTCCTCTTCACTGAGCAGGGCAGCGAGGAAATCAGCCTCACCGGCAAACGGGCTTTCTGCCAGTTGCTGCTGAAAAACCTGCTGATTGTGGTGGTGCTGCTCCTGTGCATCCAGAATCTGCTGTTGCAGCCGCTTTTCTTCCCCCCGGAGCCCTGCGAGGTTTTGTTGCAGGCTGTCGCGCTGCTGTATCAGGGTTTTCAGGCGGTTTTCCGTTTCCTGCTGCTGATAAAGCAGTTTCTGTAATTCCGTGCTGATATTTTTATCACCGAACAGTGCCTGCCGTTGTTCCGTGACGGCGTTGTGCTGTTGTTGCAGTGCAGCCAGTGCGGTGGACTGTTCTGCCAGTTGTGTGGTCAGTTTTGCCTGCTGAGCCTCCAGATTTTGCTGCTGTGCGGTCAGTTCCGCGAGTTGCTGTGCACTTTGCTGTATCTGCTGTTCATTTGCGGCGAACTGATCACTTTCCTGCTGACGCTGCGCCAGCCACTCAGCGGTTTCTGCCGGTGAGGGAATGGTGTAACCAAAGGCGGTCACTGTTTGTGTCAGTGAGGTTTCCAGCGTCTGTTGCTGCTGATAAAGCTGCGTCAGACGGGCGGCCCGTTCCGTCTGCTGCTGTGACAGAAACTGCTGTTCCTGAGTATTGCGCTGTAATGCCTGTGACAGCCGTTCACATTCAGCCTCTTCCGCCTGTAACCGGTTTTGCAGTGTTAATACCTGAGTTTCCAGGGCATGGCGGGCTTCCTGAGCCTGCTGTTGCTGCTGATACAGCCCGTCATAATGCTGAGTGATGTCATTCAGCGATGCCGGGGAATCTGTCAGGGAGTCAAATTCGCCCTCAAGACAGATTTTCTGCCACTGTGCGGTATGGGCCGCGAGGATCTCTCCGGTTTCCTGCAGTGTACTGCTCAGTTTTTCGTGTTGTGTGCGGGTAAACGCTAGCTGAGATTGCTTCGCTGCCAGTGTTTTCTCGGCCTCTCTGGCAGTGTGTGTCAGTGCTTCCAGGCGCTGTGCGGTTTCATCCGGTACTACCTGCTGATAGTCAGCGACAGCCGGGTGATCGGTACTGCCGCACAACGGACAGGGTTCTCCGGCCTGTAAACGCTGACGTTCTGCCTCCAGCCGGACAATGGTTTGCTCCAGCCGGTAACGGGCTGTCAGGTCATGCAGATGTGTCTGCTGGTCGGCCAGAACCGGTTCTTGTTGTGCAATCCATTCTGTCAGCGTTTTAATCTCTTCCTGAGAGGCATGCTGTTGTTGCAGAAGGTTTTCCCGGTTACGGGTCAGCAGGGCGATTTCCGGTGCCAGTGATGCCAGTTTTTGCAGTAATCCGCGTTTTTCACCGGTCTGTTGCAGTTGCGTGGTTAACTGCTGGTCCGGTTCAGTCTGCCGGGCCTGCTGCAATGTGGTTTGTAAGGCCGTCAGCTCTGTTTTCAGCGGCAGAACAGACTGATTGCGGACAGCCAGTTTATTTGTCATTTCTGTGTGTGCTGCGGTCAGTGACTGTTGCTGAATCTCACCCGCCTGCTGCTGTTCTGTCAGTGCAGAAATCTGAACACGATATTCCTGCCGGGTGTGCAGCTCATGCCGCCACTGAACAATTGCCGACGGAAGTTGTGCTTTCTGCACATTTTCCTGTCTGAACTGTGTGCTGCGTGCATAACTGTCACGGGTTTGCGCCAGCTGTTGCTGAAGCTGTACCGATTGGTTTTGCAGTGCCTGCTGTTCCTGCAACTGTGCCTGATATTGCTGTTTCAGTGCATCAGACTGACTGTTCAGCAACTGCAGCCGGTTATCCAGCGGCCTGATTTCGTTCTCTGCCAGTGTTTCCAGTTGCTGATGTTGCTGTTTCAGCCCGGTGAGTAACTGTTGTTGTTCCTCACACTGACTGCTCAGTGGCTGCAGCGAGCGGGTGGTGCTCTCTGTTGTTTGTGCCAGTTCCTGCATACGGGTGGTCAGCTGTGCACTTAAGACGGCACTGTTCTGCACCGCCTCCCTGGCCGGACGCAGTTTTTCCGCCGGTTTGGCGCGGGCAAGCCGGTCAAGCTGCGGCCGGGCATCCTGTATCTGCTGCATAACAGCGGCATGCTGCTGTTGCCGCTGTTCTGTTTCTGTATTCAGTGTGTCGCGGTGCTGCCACCATTGCAGTGCGGCCTGTAACTGTGTCTGGCGGATAAGCTGAGCCTGCTCATCCGTCTGCAGTGTGGTCAGTTCAGCCTGACACGTAAGCCGTTCATCATCTGTCATCAGCCGGATAGCACCAGTCTGCGCTTCCAGCAGAGACAACGCCTGTTGCGCGGCTTTGTAGTCTTCATAAACCTGACGGGAAATCAGACGGTAAATTTCCGTACCGGTCAGTTCTTCCAGCAAATCTGCCCGTTCATTATCATCAGCATTCAGAAAAGCGGCGAAATTTCCCTGTGATAACAGAACGGAACGGGTAAAACGGGCAAAATCCAGCCCGGTGATCTCAATAATGCTCTCCCTGACCTGCGTCAGTTTGTCAGAGAGGATTTTTCCGGTGGCGCACTCAGCCAGTTCGGCCTTCGGCGGCTGAAGATTACCGTCGGCTTTATCTCTGGCGCGCCGCTGGCTCCAGAACGCGCGGTATGCTTTTCCTTTGACGGAAAATTCCACTTCGGCCAGACATTCCGCAGTATGGCGGGTCATCACATCATTCTGGGATGCGGATGTTTTTACGCGCGGGGTTTCATGGTAGAGCGCGAGACAGATAGCATCGAGTAAAGTCGTTTTCCCGGCGCCGGTCGGGCCGGTGATGGCAAACAACCCGTTTCCGGCAAAGGGTTCTGCCGTAAAATCAATCTTCCATTCGCCCTGCAGTGAATTGATATTTTTAAACCGTAATGTCAGGATCTTCATTCACTTTTTCCTTTCCGGCTGTCTGTGCGGGTATTGTTTTTTCCGCTGATACCGGTACTGATTTCACTGCTGTCACTCTCTGCCTGGTCACGAACCTGCTCACAAACGCGGCGGAAAAGGGTGGTGAGACGCGGAATATCCTCTTCTTCGGTATCACTGAGTGCCAGACGCCGGGCAAAAACATCATCCGGAGTCAGCTCATTCAGGGTTTCACACAGGGCTTCGCTGTTGTCTGCGGTTATCTGTCTGCGCTCGCGCCGCAGCAGGATCACTTCTGCGGCCAGCGGCTCTGTCAGTGCCTGAATGCGTTTCTGAATGTCCGGCAGGTAATCCCGCCCGGCAACTTCGATGTCCAGCCAGACCGGCTGTGTGTGTTCATCACGGGGCGGAAACTGTTCAAACGCCTGACTGATGGTATCCAGATCGCCTTTCAGGCCTGTCTCTTATACACATCTCCGAGCCCACGAGACAGGCAGAAATCTCGTATGCCGTCTTCTGCTTGAAAAAAAAAAAAAAAATAACTGAAACAATCAACACGGC
>OJJN01000355.1_pt1 | contig 11351 bp, 10 predicted proteins | sample 1596321 | NCBI WGS metagenome assembly OJJN01 (sample SAMEA4350123, study PRJEB24818) | metagenome | biome: human; feature: gut; material: faeces | place: Denmark | collected 2013-09 | reverse complement strand
TTGTTGTTTTTGACGCTGTGTCTGTGTGCTTGTGTCTTGTTATAGCATATGTTTTTAGTTGTATGCTGTTTTTTTTTTTTTTGTTTTTTTTTTTGTTTTTAGTTTTTTTTTTTTTTTTTTTTCAAGCAGAAGACGGCATACGAGATTTCTGCCTGTCTCGTGGGCTCGGAGATGTGTATAAGAGACAGCTGGTTGTGCAGCACGCCGCCGAGGCTCACGCTCAGGCCGTTCTGGCTGTCGAGCCGACCGCCGTCGCCGTTGAACAGTTCGCCGCCGTCCAGACTCAGGCCGTCGCGCCCGGCCAGCACCCCCTTGGCCTGGTTCAGCAGGCGCTGCACGGTGAGGCGCAGGCCGCTGTCGCCGATGACCTTGCCGCCGCGGTTGTCCAGTTGCTCGCGGGCGTTCACGGCGACCTTCGAGGTGCTGGAAATCTCGCCGGCGCGGTTGTCGACCTGCCGCGCCTCGATAGCGATGCCGCCATTCGCGGCGATCAGCCCGGACTGGCTGTTGTCGAGCGTGTCGGCCGCGACCTTCAGGGTCTTTTCGCTGACCAGTTCGCCACCTTGCTGGGCCAGGCTGCCAAGCGTCGCCTGCAGGTCGCCCTTGGCGGCGATACGCCCTCCGGCGTTGCCGACGGCGTTCGCTGCGAGGTCCAGGCGGCCATCGCTGAGCAGCTTGCCACCCTGGTCGTTGCGCAGGCTGGCGACCTCCACGCGCACGCCAGCCTTGCCGCTGGCGCTGCCGCCGTCGCGGTTGTCGAAGGCGCCTCCCGTGGCGCTCAGGCCGGCGTCGGCCACCAGCACGCCGCCACGGTTGTCCAGGCTGGCGCCGTGGACGTTCAACTCGCTGCGGCTCGACAGCAGGCCGCCGGCGCGGTTGTCCAGTTGCCCCACCGTCACGCGCTGCGCGCCCTGGCTGAGCAGGTTGCCTTCATCGCGGTTGTCCAGCAGGCCGCCGAGGCTGACCTCCAGGCCGCCCCGGCTGCTCAGAGTGCCCTTGCCGCTGTTGTCCAGGCTGCGCGCCCGCAGGTCGAGGCGGTTGGCTGCGGAGAACAAGCCGAGGCGGTTGTCGATGGCACCGCTGGCGACCACCAGCAGGTCGTCGCCGATCAGCTTGCCGCCGCGATTGTCGAGGCTGCCGACGCGGGCCTCGACGCGCTTGCCGGAGACTTCGCCGTCCCCCCGGTTGACCAGCGCCTGGGCGCTGACGCGGGTGGACTGCTGGCTGCCGAGCAGGCCTTGCTGGCCGTTGTCGAGCGTCGCCGCGCCGACCTCCAGATCGTTCAGGCCGATCACCTGGCCGCCACGGTTGTCGAGATCGCCACGGGTCTTGACCACGGCGCGGTCCCGGCTCTGCAACAGGCCGTCCTGGCGGTTATCCAGGCTGCTCGCCTCGACCCGCAGTTCGCCCTCGGCGAGCAGCTTGCCGCCACGGTTGTCCAGGTGTCCGCCGTCGACCCGGACGGTCGCCCCCTTCAGGCTGCCGCCCTGGTTGTCCAGCGCCTGGCTCGCCTTCGCTTCCAGCGCGCGGCTGGCCACCAGGCTGCCGGCGTTGCGCAGGGTGCCGCTGCGCAGCTCGAGGTCGCCGCGGGCGTTGCGCCGCTCGTCTGGCTCGACGCCGGCTTCGATCACCCCGGCGTTGTCGAGGCGCGCGGCGTCCAGCGCGATGCGTTCGCGCGCCGCCAGGCTCTGCCGGTTGACCAGTTCCTCCGCGCTGCGGATCTCGGCGCTGCCGCCGGCGTAGGTCTTGCCATTCAGCTCCACGGCCTGGGCCGCGATCTTCAGGTCGCCCTGGCTGGAGGCCTGGGCCAGACTCAGCTTGCCGCTGGCGTCGATGCGGATGTCGCCGCCGCTGGCGGCCATGTCGCCGGCCAGCTTCACCCCCACGCCCTGCTCGGTGCCGACCAGGCGGATCGCCCCGGCGTACATCCCGCCCAGCGCCGAGCTGTCGATCGCCAGCTGCGGCTTCTCGCTGCCATCGGCGGCGCGCGGCGTGGCCTGCAGGCTGTCGGCCTGGACGTCGTTGCGGCCGGTGACGATGTTGAGGTTCTTCGCGTAGAGCTTGGCGTTGAGCTTGGCGCTGCGGGTGATCAGGTCGAACTGTTCGAGGTTGCCGACGTTCAGTTCGGCGCCTTCGACGACGATGTCGCCGCCGTCCACCTGGAAGCGCTCCAGGCGCTGGCCGTCCATGATCGGCTTGCCGGTGGTGAGGGTCGCGCGCGGCGTGTTGATGAAGCCGCAGCCCTGGCAGGTGATGCCGTGCGGGTTGGCGACGATCACCCGCGCCGACTGCCCGGCCACCTCGGTGTAGCCGGCCAGGGTGCTGCGGTTGCCGCCGGTGACCTGGTTGAGGATCACCTGCGCCGCCTGGCCCTTGAGGTTGGGGTTGCCGAGGATGATCCCGCCGAGCTGGGTACCCTGGGTCTTGCCGGTAGCGTTGTTGAGGATCAGCCCGTTGGCGCCGACGTTGTAGTCGCGGAAATGGTTGTTCGACAACCCGGCGCCGTTGGGCGTGGCGATATTGACGATGGGCACGCCGTTGCCCGCCTGGCCCAGGCCGGTGTTGCCGCCGGCGGCCTTGTCCAGCGCCAGCCCCGCCGCCGTGGCGACGATCGGGTTGAGGAACAGGATGCCGGCCAGGGACAGGGCGATGCACTGGTTCAGCGGGCTGCGGATGTCCATATCGTTACTCCTTGGCGGGTAGGGGCCCGGCGAGGTTAAGCAAGGTTTTCCAAGGAAAGGGCCTCGATGCAGGTAGGCGCTTTCCTAAAGCGTTCAGGAGGTCGCCGCGTCTTCAGAAGAACGCGTCGACCCGGAAATAGATCGGGTGCTCGCGCCGCTCAATGGCGCTGGGCCGCTCCAGCGAGCGGGCGAAGCCGACGCTGGCGGCGAAATAGCGGCCCCGGGCATCCAGTTCGATGGCGTTGCCGCTCATGCGCCCGCTGGCGCCGTCGTTGTAGCGGTCGTGGCGGATCACGCCGACGTCGTAGGCGAAGGCCACGCCGTATTCCTGCAGCCAGGGCCGCAGCGGCGCCCACTCCACCGCGCGCCGCCAGCGCAACTGGTTGCGCCAGTAGCCGCCGCTGTCGCCGGTCAGGGTCTGGTCCTTGAAGCCGCGCACCGAGCTGTTGCCGCCGAGGCTGATGCGCTGCGGGCTGAACAGCACGTCCTCGCTCCTCTGCCCAGTGGCCAGGCTGTCGAAGCTGAAGCGCTCGCCCCATAGCTGGAACGGCTGCAGGTAGCTGAGGGTCAGGCTGTACTTGTCGTAGCGCGCATGCGGATCGCCCGCGTGCGGGTGGCCGCGACCCTGCGCGCCAAGGGCGCCGATGCCCTGCTGCCAGCCGAGGTCGAGGTTGACGAAGCCGCTGCCGATCCGCCGGCCGTGGTTGAAGCCGAGCTGGGTCTCGGTGATCCGCGTGCTCTGGTCTTCCAGGCGGGTGTCTTCGACATAGTTGTTGGTGCGCTGGTGGCTGAGCCCCAGGCTCATGGCGGTCTTGCTCACACCGTCGCGGTGCAGCACGCGTTCGGCGCGGAACTGGTGGCTGCGGCTGTCGCCATCGAGCTTGAAGGGGAAGCCGCTGGCCTCGTTGCGCGTGCGGTAGTCGCTCTGGCTGTAGCCGTAGGTGAAGGTCCACCAGCCCCAGGGCAGGCTGTAGAACAGGCTCTGGCTGTCGGAATGGCGCCAGCGGTCGGTCACCGCGTCGCGGTTGGCGCGCAGGTTGAGCTGGTCGGCCAGGCCCAGCGGGCTGTCCCAGTCCAGGCCCAGGCCCATCTGCTGCTCGCCGGTGCTGACGTCGCCGTCGTTGTTGCGCGTGGCGGAGACCCGCCAGGGCTTGTCGCGCTCGCCCTTGAGACGCACCCGGCTGCCGCCGACCTCGCTGCCGGGCACCAGCTCCAGTTGCGCCTGGCGCGACGGCAGGCGGCTCAACTGGTCGACCAGTTGCTCCAGCTCGCGCAGGTCGAGCAACTCGCCAGTCCTGCCCGGAAAGCTCATCGCCAGTTCGCGCGGGCTGGCCAGCGCGGAGCTGTCCAGGCCCTCCAGGCGGCCTTCGACGACGATGATGCGCAGGGTCCCGGAGGCCAGGTCCTGCTGTGGCAGGTAGGCACGGGTGGTGACGTAGCCGCGATCCAGGTAATGGTCGGTGACGGCCTTGAGCAGCGCATTGAGCTGGCCGACGCCCAGGCAGCGCCCCTGGTAGGGCGCCAGCAGTTGGCGACGCGCGCTTTCGCCGAGGTGCCCGGCGCCTTCCAGTTCGATGCGGCGGATCTCGAAGCAGCGCTCGTCGTCGCCGGAGGCATCCGCAGCGGCGGGCGCTCCCTTGCCGGGCAGTTGCTGGAGTTCCTCCAGGCGCTTGCGCTGTTCGTCCAGCAGGCGCTGCTGGCGGTCGCGGATCAGGTCGCGGTCGCCGGGGGAGGTGAAGGGGGCGGCGCTGGCCATGAGCGGCAGGCACAGGAAGATAAAGGCCAGGCGATGGAGAGCCACGATTTCATTCCTTGAAATACAGAAAGGCGCGATGTTGGCCCAGCGGCTACAGCGGGTAAGCAGGAATATTCCGAAATCCGTCTTCCATGAGTCGGACAATCCGGGAGTAAGGCACAAGGCCATCTGGGCGCGCCGAAAAACCTAACACAGACTTTTGGATTAATCCGTTAGATGGCACGCTTTCTCGACGAGCTGCAACAAGACCCATCGTTGGTAGGGTACTCATCGCGGCAAAAAGAAAGGGCCGGCTCCCATGGGAAAGCCGGCCCCGGATACTGCTCGTCGCAGGCGCTGCATCAGCCGCGCTGGTAGACGATTTCCTTGGTGCCGCCGTCGCAGGTGCCGACTACCTTCTTGTCGGTGACGCTGCCCTTGTCGACGATTTCCAGGGTGTAGGCAGGAACGCCGTTGGCCTTGATCTTCGCATCGATCTCGGCTTTCAGTTCCTCACAGGGCTTGGCGGCGAATGCGCTGCCCGCCACGGCAAACAGGCCGACTGCCAACATCAACTTCTTCATGAACACATTCCCTCGTTGCATGGATGAAGACCCGAACGGGTCAGGCTTGCCAAATGCGGCAAGGTTGAGACGAGCGCGCCGCCCATGGAGGCACGCCGCCCTCATAGCCTGTGCATGATCCGGCGAAGCGGAAAGACGCGGTGGCCTTCCCAGGGCGCTGGCGATCGTGGACAGGTTTCCAGGGTGCCATCAGCTATTGGCGATACGGAACCCTACTTTCAGGGTCACCTGGTAATGGCCGACGGCGCCGTTCTCGATGTGCCCGCGGGTATCCACCACCTCGAACCATTCCAGATGCTGGATGCTCTTCGCCGCTTCGGCGAGGGCGTTGTTGATGGCGTCCTCGATGCTGGTCTTGGACGAGCCGACCAGTTCGATCTTCTTGTAGGTGTGGTGATTGGACATGAACTCTCTCCCCGGACGATGCCTGGTTCTTCGCGCCCGACGGGCGCCTCTGTTCAATGGACACTAGCCGAGCCGGAAAAGTGCAGCAAATCGCCAGCGCTCAGCCTGCCAACTGCTCCCGCAACCATTGCGCCAGGCGCCCGGCACGCGGATCGTGGAGGCGTGCCGGTACCCACAGGGCCAGGCGCGCATCGGTCTCGATGAAGCCCCAGGGCGCCGCCAGGCGGCCCGCGGCGAGATCGTCGCGGACCAGCGGCTCCGGGGCGATGGCCACGCCGAGGCCCGCCACCGCCGCTTCCAGCAGGTAGTAGAGATGCTCGAACCCCTGGCCATAGCGCAGCGCCTCCGCCGCCAGCCCCTGGCTCGCGGCCCAGGCCGGCCAGGCCTGGGGTCGCGAGGCGGTATGCAGCAGCGGCTCCTGCAACAGCCGCGCGGCGGGCGCCTGGGCCAGGCCGGTTTCCTGCGCCAGGCGCGGGCTGACCACCGGGCCCATGCGCTCGGGCGCCAGTTCGAAGACCTGCATGTCCGCCGGCCAGGGCGGCTCGGCGAACCAGAGCATGGCGTCCAGGCCGGGACGACGCGGATCGAACTCGCCCTCGCTGGTGGACAGTTGCAGGCGCAGGTCGGGGAGGGCACGGTTGAGCTGGTCCAGCCGCGGGATGAACCAGCGCGCCAGCAGGCTGCCGGGTACGCCGAGGACGAACGGGGCCTCGGCGGTCTGCCGGCGCAGCTCGGCACAGACGCCACGCAGTCGCTCGAACGCATCGCCGCAGGCGTCACGCAGGCGAACGCCGGAATCGGTGAGTTTTACGCCGCGTCCATCCTTGCCGAACAGGGCCACCCCGAGATCGTCCTCGAGCAACCGCACCTGCCGGCTCACGGCGCCATGTGTAACGTGCAGTTCCTCGGCCGCCAGGCTGATGCTGTGCAACCGGGCAGCGGCTTCGAAAGCGCGCAGGGCATTCAGGGAAGGGAGGTCGCGGCTCATGGCTATTCGTGAGTTTTCCTGACAGGTTTGCGCAATCTTATCGGTTTCTTTTACCCGGCGGGGGGATTAGATTCTGCCCATACGTCATTTCCTGGAGCCCTCCATGACTTCCTATCGCAACGGCCCCGACGCAAAGGGCCTGTTCGGCCGCTTCGGCGGCCAGTACGTCGCCGAGACCCTGATGCCGCTGATCCTCGACCTCGCCCGCGAGTACGAGAAGGCCAAGGACGACCCGGCGTTCCAGGAGGAACTGGCCTACTTCCAGCGCGACTACGTCGGTCGGCCGAGCCCGCTGTACTTCGCCGAGCGCCTGACCGAGCACTGCGGCGGGGCGAAGATCTACCTCAAGCGCGAGGAGCTGAACCATACCGGCGCGCACAAGATCAACAACTGCATCGGCCAGATCCTCCTGGCCCGGCGCATGGGCAAGAAACGCATCATCGCCGAGACCGGCGCCGGCATGCACGGCGTGGCCACCGCCACCGTCGCCGCGCGCTTCGGCCTGCAGTGCGTGATCTACATGGGCACCACCGACATCGACCGGCAGCAGGCCAACGTCTTCCGCATGAAGCTGCTGGGCGCCGAGGTGATCCCGGTGACCGCCGGTACCGGTACCCTGAAGGACGCCATGAACGAGGCGCTGCGCGATTGGGTGACCAACGTCGATAGCACCTTCTACCTGATCGGCACGGTCGCCGGCCCGCATCCGTACCCGGCGATGGTCCGCGACTTCCAGGCGGTGATCGGCAAGGAAACCCGCGAGCAACTGGCCGAGAAGGAAGGGCGCCTGCCCGATTCGCTGGTCGCCTGCATCGGCGGCGGCTCCAACGCCATGGGCCTGTTCCACCCGTTCCTCGACGACGCCGGGGTGCAGATCGTCGGCGTGGAAGCCGCCGGCCACGGCATCGACACCGGCAAGCACGCGGCCAGCCTGAACGGCGGGGTTCCCGGCGTGCTGCACGGCAACCGCACCTTCCTGCTGCAGGACGCGGATGGCCAGATCATCGACGCACACTCCATCTCCGCCGGCCTCGACTATCCCGGCATCGGCCCGGAACACGCCTGGCTGCACGACACCGGCCGCGTCGAGTACACCTCGATCACCGACGACGAAGCCCTGGAGGCCTTCCACACCTGCTGCCGCCTCGAAGGCATCATCCCGGCACTGGAAAGCTCCCATGCCCTGGCCGAGGTCTTCAAGCGTGCGCCCAGCCTGCCCAAGGAGCACATCATGGTGGTGAACCTGTCCGGTCGCGGCGACAAGGACATGCAGACCGTCATGCACCACATGCAACAGGAGTCGAAAGCATGAGCCGCCTGCAGACCCGCTTCGCCCAGCTCAAGCAGGAAAACCGCGCCGCCCTGGTGACCTTCGTCACCGCCGGCGACCCGGACTACGCGTCTTCCCTGGAAATCCTCAAAGGCCTGCCGGCGGCCGGAGCCGACGTGATCGAACTGGGCATGCCGTTCACCGATCCGATGGCGGACGGCCCGGCCATCCAGTTGGCCAACATCCGCGCCCTCGACGGCGGCCAGACCCTGGCCAGGACGTTGCAGATGGTCCGCGAATTCCGCAGCGGCGACAGTGAGACGCCCCTGGTGCTGATGGGCTACTTCAACCCGATCCACCACTACGGCGTCGAACGCTTCATTGCCGAGGCGAAGGAGGTGGGGGTGGACGGCCTGATCGTGGTCGACCTGCCGCCGGAGCACAACGAAGACCTCTGCGACCCGGCCCAGGCCGCCGGCCTCGACTTCATCCGCCTGACCACCCCGACCACCGGCGACCAGCGCCTGCCGACGGTGCTCGAAGGCAGTTCCGGGTTCGTCTACTACGTGTCGGTGGCCGGCGTCACCGGCGCCAACGCGGCGACCCTGGAGCACGTCGAGGAAGCAGTGGCGCGCCTGCGCCGGCATACCGACCTGCCGATCGGTATCGGCTTCGGCATCCGCAGCGCCGAACACGCCGCCGCGGTCGCGCGGTTGGCCGACGGCGTGGTGGTCGGCTCGGCGCTGATCGACCGGATCGCCAAGGCCCGCGACAATGCCCAGGCGGTCAAGGATGTCCTCGCCCTGTGCGGCGAGCTGGCCGAAGGCGTGCGCAACGCACGCTGACAGACCCTGACAGCGGCATTCGCCAGGCGCAGGCAACCCGCTGCGCCTGGCCTTGCGTTGCACGCTGCCAGAACCGTGAGGAAAAATTCACGGTCACTTTCAGAAACGTCTTATTGTCCGCCGACTCTGCCGAAGCCTTGAATAGCGCCTCACCCAAATAGCCAACGCATTCAAAGAAGGTTCGCATGAGTAAGGTGCTGATCGTCGATGATCATCCCGCTATCCGCCTGGCCGTGCGCTTGCTGTTCGAGCGCGACGGTTTCACCATCGTCGGCGAGGCCGACAACGGTGCCGAAGCCCTGCAGGTAGCCCGCAAGAAGTCTCCCGACCTGGCCATCCTGGACATCGGCATCCCCAAGATCGACGGTCTCGAAGTGATAGCCCGCCTGAAGTCCCTGAAGCTGGACACCAAGGTCCTGGTCCTGACCCGGCAGAATCCGGCGCAGTTCGCCCCGCGCTGCCTGCAGGCCGGCGCCATGGGCTTCGTCAGCAAAAGGGAAAACCTCTCCGAGCTGCTGCTCGCCGCCAAGGCCGTGCTGGCCGGCTACATCCACTTCCCCACCGGGGCGTTGCGCAGCATCAACCAGCAGAGCCGCGACAACGAGGCCCGCATGCTGGAAAGCCTTTCCGACCGCGAGATGACCGTGCTGCAGTACCTGGCCAACGGCAATACCAACAAGGCCATCGCCCAGCAGCTGTTCCTCAGCGAGAAAACCGTGAGCACCTACAAGTCACGCATCATGCTGAAACTCAACGCCCATTCCCTGGCCGGCCTGATCGATTTCGCCCGCCGCCACGAGCTGATCTGAGGATCCCATGCGAACGTTCGACCTGACCGCCGCCCTGGGCGACCGCGCCAACCAACCGGAGATCAGCCGCCTGCTCGTCGCGCAGCTGATGACCAGCAACAACGAAGACACCCGCAAGCTGCGACGCGCCCAGGAGCGCGAGCAGACCCAGGAACTCAACGAGCTGGCGCACCGCCTGGCGGGCATGGCCTCGCTGATCCACGCCCACGCCGTGGAACGCGCCTGCCACCAACTGGAGATCGCCTGCGGCGAAAGCTCCGTGCGCAAGCTCGCCGATGCCGTCGACGACCTGGTGACGGCACTGGGCGAGCTGCAATGCGAACTGCACGACTGGATGACGATGACCGCGCCTCAAGGCACGGCGAAGTCATAGCGTTGCGGGCCTTCGTCCAGGATCGACAGGTCCAGCGGGCGAATGGCTCCCATCCAGATGGCTCGGTCGCGATGGTCGAGCAGATCGTTGCCGGTGACCGGGTGGATGAACACCACCAGGTCCTGCCGATGGATGGCCAGCCAGGGCACCAGCTCGCCGAACACCTCGGGAGCGAACGCCAGCTGGCAGCTCCAGTCCGGATGCGGCCCTACCGGCCGCTCATGGACCCGCCCCATCTTCAGCGGAAAGCGCCGCGCCGCCTCTTCGCAAAGGGCGCGGGCTCGCTCGATGCTCTGCGCATCGAAATAGACGTGAGCATGGAAGCCCTGGATGCGGGGGGTGGAATACTCGTTCATCGTCACCTCTTCAAGCGCCGCCGGCCTGCAACTCGGCCTGTAGCCAGTCGACGAAACCGTCGACCAGCCGCTGGCGCCGCTTGCGCTCCGGCAATACCGCATAGTACCCGTATCGCGACAGGCAGCTCTCGCCAATGGGCCGGCAAAGCAGCCCCTGTTCGAGCAGGCCGTCGACCAGGTGGCGCCAGCCGATGGCCACGCCCTGGCCGGCGATGGCCGCCTGGATCAGCAAGGTGTAGTTGTCGAAGCTGAGCACCGCCGGAATCGGCTGCCGATCGATGGCCAACGCTTCGAACAACGCCGGCCAGTCGAACCAGCGGGCGTGCTGCGCCGGCTTCAGATGCAGCATCGGCAGGCGCGCCAGGTGCGCCTTGGCCAGCGGCAACTGCAATCCCTCGACCAGCCGCGGGCTACAGACCGGGAACACCTCCTCGCGAAACAGCCGGTGCGCTTCGCCGTGCTTGGAACGACCGTCGCCGAACAGGATCGCCACGTCGATATCGCCGCGCTGGCCGGCCAGGCCGCGCTCGCTGGTCACCAGGCTCACGTCCAGGTGCGGATGGGCCTGATGGAAGCGCGGAAGGCGCGGCATCAGCCAGTAGGCAGCGAAGGCGTAGGCGGTGGCCACCTGGAGCACCTCGTGGCGCTGGCGCGCGCCCAGCGCGGCGATGCCGGCATCGATCGTCTCGAGGCCGGCGGCCACGTGGCGGAGCAGAAGCTGGCCGGCGTCGGTGAGCACGATGCCTCGATGAACGCGCTGGAACAGAGGGGTCGCCAGCTCTTTCTCCAGGCGTTTGATCTGCTGGCTGACCGCAGGCTGGGTGGTCCCCAGTTCCTCGGCGGCAGCGGTGAAGCTGAGTTGGCGGGCGGCGGACTCGAATACCCGGAGCAGGTCGAGGGATGGCGGCATGAGGTGTTCTCACATAAGCCCGGCTTATCCAACGCATCCAGCCCCATGCGGTTTACCAGGGATTTCGATGCACTGATGATCGACGCAGCACTATCGCATAACCCAATCGCATGGGATAAGCCGCCCGATGAAGACCTCTCCGAACATCCTGTTCATCATGGCCGACCAGATGGCCGCGCCGCTGCTGCCGCTTCACGATCCGCGCTCGGCGCTGCGCATGCCTCACCTCTCGCGCCTCGCCGAACGGGCCGTGGTGTTCGACTCGGCATACTGCAACAGCCCGCTCTGCGCGCCGTCGCGCTTCACCCTGGTCAGCGGTCGCTTGCCTACCCGCATCGGCGCCTGGGACAACGCTGCCGACTTCGCCGCCGATACCCCCACCTACGCCCACTACC
>OJJN01000350.1_pt1 | contig 11408 bp, 8 predicted proteins | sample 1596321 | NCBI WGS metagenome assembly OJJN01 (sample SAMEA4350123, study PRJEB24818) | metagenome | biome: human; feature: gut; material: faeces | place: Denmark | collected 2013-09 | reverse complement strand
TATCTGTCTTTACCTATTTGTTTACTACTTCGTGGTTGTTTTGTAGCGGTAGTTTTATTATTATTGGTCAAACACTTTTTTTTATACGAGATAGGAGGCCGTTTCGTGGGCTCGGAGTTGTGTTTATGTTTTTTTTTTTTCAAGCAGAAGACGGCATACGAGATTTCTGCCTGTCTCGTGGGCTCGGAGATGTGTATAAGAGACAGCCTCCAGGCTCTGCTTCAGGTCTGGGTTCGCCAGGAGTTTTCTTCGAAAGCCGACAGTTTTGTTCCTACGCGACAGCGCACTGCAGCGATGCGACAAGATGCCGCCAACCCCGCTCCAGAGGCACGCCGCCTGCTTGGCTCCGGTTGAAGCGCTGTGCTAGCTTGCCTTCGCCAGGAAGGCCCTTCCAATCCGAATAACAAGAGGAAAATCCATGGCCGAGGCCACCCCCGCACTGGAAATCCGTAACCTGCACAAGCGCTACGGCGACCTCGAAGTGCTCAAGGGCATCTCCCTCACCGCCCGCGACGGCGACGTGATCTCCATCCTCGGATCGTCCGGCTCGGGCAAATCCACCTTCCTGCGCTGCATCAACCTGCTGGAGAACCCGCACCAGGGCCAGATCCTGGTCTCCGGCGAAGAGCTGCGCCTGAAGAAGAGCAAGAACGGCGACCTGGTCGCCGCCGACAGCCAGCAGATCAACCGGCTGCGCAGCGAACTCGGTTTCGTCTTCCAGAATTTCAACCTGTGGCCGCACATGAGCATCCTCGACAACGTGATCGAGGCGCCACGTCGCGTACTGGGCAAGAGCAAGGCCGAAGCGATCGAGATCGCCGAGGGCCTGCTGGCCAAGGTCGGCATCGTCGACAAGCGCCACAGCTATCCCGCGCAACTTTCCGGCGGCCAGCAGCAGCGCGCGGCCATCGCCCGGACCCTGGCCATGCAACCCAAGGTGATCCTGTTCGACGAGCCCACCTCGGCGCTCGACCCGGAAATGGTACAGGAAGTGCTTAATGTGATCCGTGCGCTCGCCGAAGAGGGCCGGACCATGCTGCTGGTCACCCACGAAATGAGCTTCGCCCGCCAGGTTTCCAGCGAGGTGGTATTCCTCCACCAGGGCCTGGTAGAAGAGCAGGGAACGCCGCAACAGGTTTTCGAAAACCCCCAGTCGGCGCGCTGCAAACAGTTCATGTCCAGCCACCGCTAACGGAGCAACACCGCATGAAGAACTATAAGAAGATCCTGCTGGCCGCCGCTGCAACCCTGGCCTTCGCCCTCGACGCCAGCGCCGCCGACAAGCTGCGCATCGGCACCGAAGGCGCCTACCCGCCCTTCAACGGCATCGATGCCAGCGGCCAGGCGGTCGGCTTCGACCTCGACATCGGCAAGGCGCTGTGCGCCAAGATGAAGACCGAGTGCGAGGTGGTGACCTCCGACTGGGACGGCATCATCCCGGCGTTGAACGCCAAGAAGTTCGACTTCATCGTCGCGTCCATGTCGATCACCGACGAGCGCAAGCAGGCAGTCGACTTCACCGATCCCTACTACACCAACAAGCTGCAGTTCGTCGCGCCGAAGAGCGTCGACTTCAAGACCGACAAGGACTCCCTGAAGGGCAAGGTGATCGGCGCCCAGCGCGCCACCATCGCCGGCACCTGGCTGGAAGACAACATGGCCGACGTGGTCACCATCAAGCTCTACGACACCCAGGAGAACGCCTACCTCGACCTCTCCTCGGGGCGCCTGGACGGCGTGCTGGCCGACAAGTTCGTGCAGTACGACTGGCTGAAGAGCGACGCCGGCAAGGAGTTCGAGTTCAAGGGCGAACCGGTGTTCGACAACGACAAGATCGGTATCGCCGTGCGCAAGGGCGACCCGCTGCGCGAGAAGCTCAACGCCGCGCTGAAGGAAATCGTCGCCGACGGTACCTACAAGAAGATCAACGACAAGTACTTCCCCTTCAGCATCTATTGATGCCAAGCCAGGCCACCGCCGGGCGCGTCCCGGCGGTGGCCGCCTTCAGGCCTGACTTCTCATGATTCTCGACCTGCATGGGTTCGGCGAGCAACTGCTCGCCGGTACCTGGATGACCCTCAAGCTGTCGCTGGCGGCGGTCTGCGTGGGGCTGTTGCTCGGCCTCCTCGGCGCCATCGCGAAGACTTCGAAGTACGCGGCCCTGCGTTTCCTCGGCGGCACCTACACCACCATCGTCCGTGGCGTGCCGGAAACGCTCTGGGTACTGATGATCTATTTCGGCACGGTGAGCGGCCTGAACGCCCTCGGCGACCTTTTCGGCAAGCCGGACCTGGCGCTCTCGCCGTTCGCCGCCGGCACCCTGGCCCTCGGCCTGTGCTTCGGCGCCTACGCCACCGAGGTGTTCCGCGGCGCGCTGTTGTCCATTCCGCGCGGCCATCGCGAGGCCGGCCAGGCGCTCGGCCTGTCGCCCGGACGGATATTCTGGCGCATCGTCCTGCCGCAGATCTGGCGGGTCGCCCTGCCCGGCCTCGGCAACCTGTACCTGATCCTGCTGAAGGACACCGCGCTGGTGTCGCTGATCACCCTCGACGAGATCATGCGCAAGGCGCAGGTCGCCTCCAACGCGACCAAGGAACCCTTCACCTTCTACATGACCGCGGCCGCCATCTACCTGAGCCTCACGGTCGTCATCATGGTCGCCCTGCACTTCCTCGAACGTCGCGCCGGCCGTGGTTTCGTGAGGAACGAGCTATGAGCGAGTGGGAGCTGATCCTCAAGTGGATGCCGAAGATGCTCCAGGGCGCGGCGCTGACCCTGGAGCTGCTGGCGATCGCGGTGGTCGCCGGGCTCGCCCTGGCCCTGCCGCTGGGCATCGCCCGCGCCTCGCGGCACTGGTACGTGCGCGCGGTGCCGTACGCCTACATCTTCTTCTTCCGCGGCACGCCGCTGCTGCTGCAACTGTTCATCGTCTACTACGGCCTGGCGCAGTTCGAGGAAGTGCGCAAGAGCGCCTTCTGGCCCTACCTGCGCGATCCGTACTGGTGCGCGCTGCTGACCATGACCCTGCACACCGCCGCCTATATCGCCGAGATCCTCCGCGGCGCGATCCACTCGGTGCCGGTCGGCGAGGTGGAGGCCGCCCGTGCCCTCGGCATGTCGCGGCGCCAGGCGCTCTGGCACATCATCCTGCCGCGCGCGGTGCGCATCGGCCTGCCGGCCTACAGCAACGAAGTGATCCTGATGCTCAAGGCCAGCGCGGTGGTCTACACCGTGACCCTGTTCGACATCATGGGCATGGCCCGGACCATCATCGCCCGCACCTACGAATCGATGCTGTTCTTCTGCCTGGCCGGCGCGCTGTACCTGGTGATCACCATCGTGCTGACGCGGATCTTCCGCCTGATCGAACGCTGGTTGCGGGTCGACGCCACCCAGGGCCGCTGAGCGGGCGCTTTCCGATGCCTGCGGGGCGGCTATAATCGCCGCCCCGTTTTCCCGCTGCCGCTCGCATCGTGTCCGAAACCTTCCCGTTCCTCACTGGCGACGCCCTGTCGCAGCGCTTCCTCGCGCTGGACGCGTTCCTCCTCGAACACCAGCGGCTCTGGCGACCCCGCCCGTTCAGCGAACCGACCCTGGCGTGGGAAGCCGAACACGCCGAGCTGGCGTCCTGGCTGCGCGGGCGCAGCCTCGAACAGGCCGACGCGGAGCACAACCAGCCCACCCGCCTGGCCGCGCCCGCGCCTTATCCGCAGCTCGCCGCCCAAGCCGCGGCGCTGGGCGCGGTCGGCGAACTGCCATTGGCGGAACGCCCGCAGGCACCGAACCGCTTCAACGTCGACGTACCGGGACGCAAGTGGCAGCAGATCGGCCTGTTCGCCGGGCGCCTGCAGTTCGCCCGGCCGGTCGTCCACTGGCTCGACTGGTGCTCCGGCAAGGGCCATCTGGGCCGCCTGCTGGCCCATGCGGGGCAACCGCTGACCTGCCTCGAACACGATCCCGCGCTGGTCGCCGACGGACAGCGCCTGAGCGACCGCCTGGGGCTCTCCGCCCACCACCTCCGCCAGGATGTGCTGGCCGCGGACTGCGCCGAGCGCCTGCTTCCCGGGCATACGCCAGTGGCCCTGCACGCTTGCGGCGAACTGCACCTGCGCCTGCTGCGCCTGGCCAGCCAGGCCGGCTGTCGCCAACTGGCGGTGGCGCCATGCTGCTACAACCGCATTCCGGGGCCTTTCTACCAGCCGCTCTCGCAAGCGGCAGGCCGATCGCTGCTCGCGCTATCGCTTGACGACCTGCGCCTACCCCTGAGCGAGACAGTCACCGCCAGCCAACGGGTCCGTCGCCAGCGCGACCAGTCGATGGCCCGGCGCCTGGGTTTCGACCTGCTGCAGCGCGAGCTACGCGGAATCGACCAGTACCTGAGCGTGCCTTCCCTTCCGGTGGCCTGGCTGGAACGTCCATACGCCGACTACTGTCGCGAACTCGCCGTCCTCAAGGGACTTCCCGAACCGGCCGCGCGCGACTGGCAGGCGCTGGAAGCGGCCGGCTGGAAGCGCCTGGCGATGGTTCGCAACCTGGAACTGGTGCGCGCCCTGTTCCGCCGCCCGCTGGAACTCTGGCTGCTGCTGGACCGCTGCCTGTATCTGGTCGAACAGGGCTATAGCGTCCGCCTGGGCGAGTTCTGTCCGACCTCCCTGTCTCCGCGAAACCTGCTGATCCTTGCGGAGCGCAGCTGATACGGGTGTTCCGGATGGTTGCCCACACAACCTGTGGATAAGTCTGGTGACAAGTTCTGGGAAACATCTGCAGAGGGGCCCGTATCCAGGGGCGGCCAATGCTGTTCAAAAAATGAACAGAAAAAATAAAATCCATATAAAACAATATCTTGTTAACAACCGAAATAACCGCAGCGACTCTTAGAGCGTTTCCTTCCTATCCCTTGCCCACTTGTGCATAAGCCTGGCTTTCCGGTTAATCCGAAAGTGGACTTCAGCACCGACAATAGTTGCAAAACGGCATCGTATGACGTTCGAAGGAACGGATTGTTCTTTTATTGCAACGGTTGACCTCTTGTTAATCGCTGCCTAGGCAGTATTATTTTGAAACACTTTCCCTGCCTAGACAGCGATCCCCTCCACCATGGGTCACTACAGCGCCTCCGACTTTCCCTTCAAGGGCTCCATTGGCCAGCTCATCGGCGTCAGTGCCGCGACCAAGGACCGCATCCTCGAGAAGCACCTCGCCGCGCTGGACATAACCGCCGCCCAGTTCAAGGTGCTGATCTTCGTCGGTCTCAACCGTGCCAACAGTCCGGTCGAACTGTGTCGCGAGCTGTCGGTGGACAGCGGCTCGATGACGCGCATGCTGACGCGCCTGGAGAAAAAAGGGCTGCTGCTGCGCGGCCGCTGTCCCGAAGACCGCCGTTGCCTGCGCCTGGATCTCAGCGAAGCGGGACGGAAGGTCCAGGAGCAGCTTCCGCTGATCGCCTCGGCGGCGATGAACGAGCTGGTCGCCTGCCTGAGCACGGAAGAATTGCAGACGCTGACCCATCTGCTGACCAAGGTTCTGCTACACGCCGGCTGCCCGCGGGCCAGCCTGCAGGAGTCCTGATCCATGCCCTTCCCTCCTCTCCATCTCTGGCCGCAGCGATTGGCGCTGGCCTCGGCGATACTGCTGGCCGCCGGCTGCGTCACTTCCGAAGGCCTGGAACCGAACGCCCGACTGCAACCGGCAGGCGCCCTCCAGGCGGGCAGGAGCCTGGACGGCGTAGCCCTTTCGCCAGCGGCCTGGCCGCGCCAGGACTGGTGGACCGGGCTCGGCGACCGGCAGCTCGACCAACTGATCGGCGAAGCCCTGCAAGGCACCCCCGACCTGCAGATCGCCGAGGCGCGTGCGCGCCAGGCGGCGGCAACGGCCCAGGCGCAAGATGCCGCGCGCCAGCCGACGCTGGACGCCAAGGCCAGCTACTCCGGCATCCGCGCGCCGACCAGCGTGGCCCCGGCACCGCTCGGCGGCCGCTATTCGGCGATCAAGTACCTGTCGCTCGGCTTCAACTACGACTTCGACCTCTGGGGCGGCGAGCGCGCCGCCTGGGAAGCCGCCCTCGGCCAGGCCAATGCCGCCCGGATCGACAGCCAGGCCGCGCGCATCGGCCTCTCGGCGAGCATCGCCCGCGCCTACAGCGACCTCGCCCACGCCTTTACCGTGCGCGATCTCGCCGAGGAAGAACTGAAGCGCTCGCAGCGCATGACCGAGCTGAGCCAGAAGCGCATGAGCGCCGGGCTCGACAGCAAGGTCCAGCTGCAACAGACGCAGACCCAACTGGCCACCGCCCGCCAGCAGCTCAGCGCCGCCGAGCAGGACATCGCTAGCGCCCGCATCGCCCTCGCCGTGCTGCTGGGCAAGGGGCCCGATCGCGGTCTCGAACTGCAGCGCCCGCAACCGCTGAACCCGGCCAGCCTGAGCCTGCCCTCGGTACTCCCGGCGGAACTGCTCGGCCGCCGCGCCGACATCGTTGCCGCGCGCTGGCGGGTCGAGGCGGCGCGCCGCAACATCGACTCGGCGAAGACCGAGTTCTATCCCAACCTCAATCTCGGCGCGATGGCCGGCCTCGCCGCCCTGCACACCAGCGACGTGTTGCAGGCGCCGAGCCGCTTCTTCCAGGTGGCGCCGGCGATCTCCCTGCCGATCTTCGACGGTGGCCGCCGCCGCGCCAACCTGGCCGAACGCGACGCCGACTACGACCTGGCCGTCGGCCAGTACAACAAGACGCTGGTCCAGGCCCTGGGCGGCGGTTTCCAACCCGATTCCCGCTCCGCTGCGCTCGCTACCGCGAAAGCGCCGGCAGAATGAACGAGGCACCCACCATGACTACCGCCAACAGCGAAACCCCCGCCGGCAACCCGAAGCGCAAGCGCTGGTTGCTGATCCTGCTCGCCGTGATCGTCCTCGCCACCCTGGCCAGCGTGGCCTGGGAGTTCTTCTACGGCCGCTGGCACGAGGACACCGACGACGCCTACATCAACGGCAACGTGGTACAGATCACCCCGCAGATCGTCGGCACCGTGGTCAGCATCGGCGCCGACGACGGCGACCTGGTGCGCAAGGGCCAGGAACTGGTCAGGTTCGATCCCAGCGACGCCGACATCGCCCTCCAACGCGCCGAGGCCAACCTGGCCCACACCGTGCGCCAGGTGCGCGGGCTGTTCAGCAACGTCGACGGCTATCGCGCCGAGGTCGCCACCCGCAAGGTCGCGCTGGCCAAGGCCGAGGCCGACTACAAGCGGCGCAAGAACCTCGCCGACGACGGCGCCATTTCCCAGGAGGAACTGGCCCACGCCCGCGACGCCCTGGACAGCGCGAAAGCCTCGCTGACCAGCTCGGAACAGCAGTTGAACACCAATCGCGCGCTGGTCGACGACACCCAGATCACCTCCCATCCGGACGTCAAGGCCGCCGCCGCGCAACTGCGCCAGGCCTACCTGGACGACGCCCGCTCGACCATCGTCGCGCCGGTCACCGGCTACGTCGCCAAGCGCAGCGTACAGGTCGGCCAGCGCGTGCAACCGGGCACTGCGCTGATGGCCGTGGTCCCGCTGGACCAGATCTGGATCGACGCCAACTTCAAGGAAACCCAGCTCAAGCACATGCGTATCGGCCAGCCGGTGGAGATCCGCTCCGACCTCTACGGCAGCGACGTGCGCTACAGCGGCACCGTCGACAGCCTCGGCGTGGGAACCGGCAGCGCGTTCTCCCTGCTGCCGGCGCAGAACGCCACCGGCAACTGGATCAAGATCGTCCAGCGGGTGCCGGTGCGCATCCATATCGATCCGCAAGAATTGCAGAAGCATCCGCTGCGCATCGGCCTGTCGATGGACGTCAAGGTCGACCTGCACGACCAGAGCGGCCCGGCCCTGGCCCAGCAGCCACCGCGCGAAGCGCTGTTCTCCACCGATGTCTACCAGCAGCAACTGGCCTCGGCCGACAAGCTGATCGAACGCCTGATCGAAGCCAACCTCGCCGAAGACCACGGCAAGACCGCCCAGCGTTGAGCCCGCCAGCATGAGCGAAAGCAGCAGCTTCTCCCCGCCCAGCCTGGTGATGGCGACCATCGGCCTGTCCCTGGCGACTTTCATGCAGGTGCTCGACACCACCATCGCCAACGTCGCCCTGCCGACCATCTCCGGTAACCTCGGGGTGAGTTCGGAACAGGGCACCTGGGTGATCACCTCGTTCGCCGTGAGCAACGCCATCGCCCTGCCGCTGACCGGCTGGCTGGCCCGGCGGGTCGGCGAGGTGCGCCTGTTCATCGCCGCCGCGCTGCTGTTCGTACTCGCCTCGTTCCTCTGCGGCATCGCCCAGTCGATGCCTTCTCTGGTCGGCTTCCGCGCCTTGCAGGGCTTCGTCGCCGGGCCGCTGTATCCGATCACCCAGACCCTGCTGATCTCCATCTACCCACCGGCGAAGCGCGGCATGGCCCTGGCCCTGCTGGCGATGGTCACGGTGGTGGCGCCGATCGCCGGGCCGATCCTCGGCGGCTGGATCACCGACGACTACAGCTGGCCGTGGATTTTCTTCATCAACGTGCCGGTCGGCCTGTTCGCCGCTTTCGTCGTCTACCAGCAACTGAAGGCACGCCCGGTGGTGATCAAGAAGGCGCCGATGGACTACGTCGGCCTGATCGCCCTGGTGATCGGCGTCGGCGCCCTGCAGATCGTCCTCGACAAGGGCAACGACCTGGACTGGTTCGAGTCGAACTTCATCGTCGGCGGCGCGCTGATCGCGGCGATCGCCCTGGCCTTCTTCATCATCTGGGAATTCACCGACCGCCATCCGATCGTCAACCTGCGCCTGTTCGCCCACCGCAACTTCGCCGCCGGCACCCTGGCGCTGGTGCTGGGCTATGCCGCGTTCTTCGGCATCAACCTGCTGCTCCCGCAATGGCTACAGACCCAGATGGGCTACACCGCCACCTGGGCCGGGCTGGCCGCCGCGCCAATCGGCATCCTCCCGGTGTTCCTCTCGCCGCTGGTCGGCCGCTACGCCAACCATTTCGACCTGCGCATGCTCGCCGGCCTGTCGTTCCTGGCGATGGCCATCACCTGCTTCATGCGCGCCAACTTCACCACCGAGGTCGACTACCAGCACATCGCCATCGTGCAGTTGATCATGGGGCTCGGCGTGGCGTTCTTCTTCATGCCGATCCTGAGCATCCTGCTCTCCGACCTGCCCCCCGACCAGATCGCCGACGGCTCCGGCCTGGCCACCTTCCTGCGCACCCTCGGCGGCAGCTTCGCCGCCTCGCTGACCACCTGGATCTGGAACCGCCGCGCCACGCAACACCACGCCTACCTCAGCGAAAACATCAGCCTCTACGACCCGGCCACCCACGAAACCCTCGCCCAGCTCGGCGGCAACACCCAGGCGAACGCGGCGCTGCTCGACCGGATGGTGCAGAGCCAGGCCTACATGATGTCCACCATCGACTACTTCACCATGCTCGGCTGGCTGTTCCTCGCCCTGCTGGTGATCATCTGGCTGGCCCGCCCGCCGTTCGGCGCCAAGCCCGGCGCGGCCGCCTCCGGGCACTGAGGACGAACGGCATTCGGGCAGGAAAATCAGTGGTTTACTCCTGGCGGCGGCTGGCTATAATGTCGCCCTCTTCGCCGGTATAGCTCAGCTGGTAGAGCAACTGACTTGTAATCAGTAGGTCCCGGGTTCGACTCCTGGTGCCGGCACCATGAATCCCGAAAAGCCCCGCCTCGCGCGGGGCTTTTTGTTTTATCCTGCTTCCTTTCTACCCAGTGATGGCACTTCGAATAGAATGCCGGGTCAGATGCACCTACCAGATCTGGGGTTGGCAGGATCGCCATTTTTCCCGTACTAATCGTCGTCTTCACGATCGATTGGTACACCTTGGCGGGACGTGTCGAAGCAGCCCTACGGACAACCACTGCTTGAACAAGGTATGACTCATGACGATTCTCGTGACCGGCAGCGCCGGCTTCATCGGCGCCAATTTCGTGCTCGACTGGCTGGCCCTGCATGACGAGCCGGTGGTCAGCCTCGACAAGCTCACCTACGCCGGCAACCGGCAGAACCTCGCCAGCCTCGACGGCGACGCCCGGCACACCTTCGTCGCCGGCGATATCGGCGATAGCCAGCTGGTAGCCCGCCTGCTCGCCGAGCACCAGCCGCGGGCGATCCTCAACTTCGCCGCGGAATCCCATGTGGACCGCTCGATCCACGGCCCCGAGGACTTCATCCAGACCAACATCGTCGGCACCTTCCGCCTGCTGGAAGAAGTGCGCGCCTACTGGGGCGCGCTGGAGCCGGAAGCGAAGGCGGCATTCCGCTTCCTCCACGTCTCCACCGACGAAGTCTATGGCTCGCTGGCACCGAGCGATCCGGCCTTCACCGAGAACAACCGCTACGAGCCGAACAGTCCCTACTCGGCGTCCAAGGCGGCCTCCGACCACCTAGTGCGGGCCTATCACCACACCTATGGGCTGCCGGTGCTGACCACCAACTGCTCGAACAACTACGGCCCGTACCACTTCCCGGAAAAGCTCATCCCACTGGTGATCCACAACGCCCTGGCCGGCAAGCCGCTGCCGATCTACGGCGACGGCCAGCAGATCCGCGACTGGCTCTACGTCAAGGACCATTGCAGCGCCATCCGCCGGGTCCTCGAAGCCGGGCAACTGGGCGAGACCTACAATGTCGGCGGCTGGAACGAAAAGGCCAACCTCGACGTGGTCGAGACCCTCTGCGCCATCCTCGACCAGGAGCAGCCGCGCGCCGACGGCCGCAGCTATCGCGAGCAGATCACCTTCGTCAAGGATCGTCCGGGCCATGATCGCCGCTACGCCATCGATGCCACGCGCCTGGAGCGCGAGCTGGGCTGGAAGCCGGCGGAAACCTTCGAGACCGGCATCCGCAAGACCGTGCGCTGGTACCTGGACAACCAGGACTGGGTGGCCAACGTAACCAGCGGTGCCTACCGCGAGTGGGTGGGTAAGCAGTACGCATGAACCGGATCCTTCTCCTCGGCGCCAACGGCCAGGTCGGCTGGGAGCTGCAGCGCGCCCTGGCGCCGCTGGGCGAACTGCTGGTCTGTGACCGTCGGCGCGCCGATCTCGCCGACCCCGAAGGCCTGGCGCGACTGGTTCGCGCCGAGCGGCCGCAGTTCATCGTCAACGCCGGTGCCTACACCGCGGTGGACAAGGCCGAGAGCGATGCCGACAACGCCCGCCTGATCAATGCCCGCGCCGTCGCGGTACTGGCCGAGGAGGCCGCGGGCCTGTCTCTTATACACATCTGACGCTGCCGACGAATAGAGCGGTGGAAATCTCGGTGGTAGCCGAATCCTTAAAAAAAAAAAAAGAATACAGAATATAAGCAATCCACGAAATGACAACAAGAACAAAAGAGTGCACAGTAAAGTACGG
>OJJN01000349.1_pt1 | contig 11415 bp, 9 predicted proteins | sample 1596321 | NCBI WGS metagenome assembly OJJN01 (sample SAMEA4350123, study PRJEB24818) | metagenome | biome: human; feature: gut; material: faeces | place: Denmark | collected 2013-09 | reverse complement strand
TTTGTGTTATCTAGCTCACTACTCGTATTACCTTACGCTACACACCCACCTGTGTGTTAATTGGCTTGCTATTTGTGTTTGTTTTTTTTTTCTTTTTTTATTTTATTTTACTTATTTTTTTTTTTTTTAATCTTTTTTTTTTTTTTTTTTTCAAGCAGAAGACGGCATACGAGATTTCTGCCTGTCTCGTGGGCTCGGAGATGTGTATAAGAGACAGTTGGTGGGGTGTTGAACATGGAATCGTTGTCGTTCAGGACAGTGTAATCCAGAATTGACGGGCAAGACTTATGGGCTTTCCCCAGCAGGTCTTCACGCACGATAACGATAGTCAGACCCGCAGGACCGATGTTTTTCTGGGCACCCGCATAGATGACGCCGTAGCGGCTGACATCCAGCGGGGTAGACAGAATGGTGGAAGAGAGGTCCGCTGTCACAATCACATTTTCGCCAAAGTCTGGCTCTTCGTGTATGGCGATACCGTCGATGGTTTCGTTCGGGCAGTAGTGGAGATACGCGGCGTTGTCAGAAAGCTGCCACTCGCGCATTGGCTTCACGGCGCGCAGACCGTCAACGGTCACTTTTGCATCGATAACATTCGGTGTGCAATATTTGTGTGCTTCTTTTACCGCACTGGCTGCCCAGTAGCCGGCATCAACGTAATCAGCGGTGGTTTTGTCGCCGAGCAGATTGAGCGGGATCCCCGCAAACTGGCCGCGTCCGCCGCCGTGACAGAACAATACTTTGTAGTTCGAGGGAATATTCAGCAGATCGCGAAAATCCTTTTCTGCCTCCTCCGCCACCTGAATAAACGCTTTACCCCGGTGGCTGACTTCCATCACCGACGTACCCAGACCGTTCCAGTCACACAGCTCCTGTTGAGCCTGTTTAAGTACGTCTGCCGGTAACATTGCCGGACCTGAACTGAAATTAAAGACTTGAGCCATTTCCCCTCACCACGCTAAAAGCCATAAGTTATAACTGTGGATATCGGTTTTATCATTCAGTGACACGCGCCGCAATGTCTAAAACTGATGACCGGAGAAATGTGTCCCTCGTCACACAAAACAATCTGCCGCACCGTTGTCACAAAACCGACAAAATCGCTGTCAGGTGATGCGTTTAGCCCGGCTAACCTTCGTCCATTCTGGATTCGTACAGCGGGGGCATAATTGATGATCGCCCGCCTGCATGACCACCACATGACTACATTTTATGCAGGCGTACTCGCCCGCTTCAGGTACGGTTTTGTATCGTTCGATGAGCATATCCGGCAGAATACACAGGCCGGGCTTCACCTCATCGTCAGAATAGTAATAGACGCTGATTTGACCGTTCGTTTCCATAATCGCCAGACGTACCTGCCCCAGTTGCTCAACGCTGCTCAGACGTAGTTCCATAAAAAACTCAAACTCCGTCATATTGGCGCTTTTCACATTCTCCCAGGCCAGTTGACCCTCTTCGACAATCACCACCGGCTTCCCTTCCAACAGATCTTCCAGTTTCTCACTTTTCGACATCAGCCACATGACCAGCCGGTACAGCAGCGCAAGCGTCACGAAGACGATAAAGACCGGCACCATCGGCACATCGTCATAAAAGGCAACGTCCCCTGCTGCCGACCCCAGCGTCAGGATGATCAACACTTCAAACAGCGACATCTGCCGCACGCCACGGCGTCCGGTGATTTTCAGAAACAGGAAAACGAGTACAAAGGTGTACAGGCTGCGCAACGCCACTTCGCCTAAAAACTCTGGAGGGACTTTATCAAACGCCATCCGCTGGAGATTAAATGCTTTCATTTTTCTATGCCTTAACAGTAGGTTACTGCTTATAAGCATAGCCCAGCCATTTATTTTCGTCGGAGATAGCACCCGTCACGCAAAACCCGTATCATTGCGCGCTTTACGTACGATAAAAGTGAACGCCATGACTCAAACGTTTATCCCCGGCAAAGACGCCGCTCTGGAAGATTCCATCGCTCGCTTCCAGCAGAAACTGACCGACCTGGGCTTTAATATCGAAGAAGCCTCCTGGCTGAATCCGGTGCCTCACGTCTGGTCCGTGCATATTCGCGACAAAGACTGTGCGCTGTGCTTTACCAACGGTAAAGGCGCAACCAAAAAAGCGGCGCTGGCCTCTGCGCTGGGTGAGTATTTTGAGCGTCTGTCCACCAACTATTTCTTCGCCGACTTCTGGCTGGGCGAAACCATCGCCAACGGTCCGTTCGTTCACTACCCGAACGAAAAATGGTTCCCGCTGACCGAAGATGACGAACTGCCGGAAGGTATTCTCGATGCCCGCCTGCGCGCGTTCTACGATCCGGAAAACGAACTGACCGCCAGCATGCTGATCGATCTTCAGTCTGGCAATGAAGAGCGTGGTATCTGCGCCCTGCCGTTCACCCGTCAGTCTGACGAGCAGACCGTTTATATTCCGATGAACATCGTCGGCAACCTGTATGTGTCTAACGGCATGTCTGCCGGTAACACCCGTAACGAAGCGCGCGTGCAGGGATTGTCTGAAGTTTTCGAGCGTCACATCAAAAACCGCATTATTGCTGAATCCATCAGCCTGCCGGAGATCCCGGCAGACGTGCTGGCGCGCTACCCGGGCGTGGTGGAATCCATCGCCAAACTGGAAGCGGAAGGTTTCCCAATCTTTGCTTATGACGGCTCTCTGGGCGGCAAATATCCGGTGATCTGCGTGGTCCTGTTCAACCCGGCAAATGGCACCTGCTTCGCCTCTTTCGGCGCGCACCCGGACTTCGGCGTGGCGCTGGAGCGTACCGTGACCGAACTGCTGCAAGGCCGCAGCCTGAAAGATCTCGATGTCTTTACCCCGCCAACCTTCGATGACGAAGAAGTCGCCGAGCACACCAACCTCGAAACGCACTTCATCGACTCCAGCGGTTTGATCTCCTGGGATATGTTCAAGCAGGACGCGGACTATCCGTTCGTGGACTGGAGCTTTGCCGGTACGACGGAAGAAGAGTTCGCCACCCTGATGGCGATCTTCAACGCGGAAGATCAGGAGGTCTACATTGCCGACTATGAACACCTCGGCGTCTACGCGTGTCGTATTATTGTGCCGGGCATGTCGGATATCTATCCGGCAGAAGATCTGTGGCTGGCGAACAACAGCATGGGCGCGCATTTGCGCGAAACCCTGCTGGCCCTGCCAGGCAGCGAGTGGGATAAAGAAGATTATCTGAACCTGATCGCCCAGCTGGACGAAGAAGGACACGATGATTTCACCCGCGTACGCGAACTACTGGGTCTGGCGACCGGGAAAGATAACGGCTGGTACACCCTGCGCATCGGTGAGCTGAAAGCGATGCTGGCGCTGGCGGGCGGCGATCTGGATCAGGCTTTGGCCTGGACCGAGTGGACGATGGAATTTAACCAGTCCGTCTTCTCCGCCGAGCGCACTAACTATTACCGTTGCCTGCAAACGCTACTCCTGCTTTCTCAGGAAGACGGTCGCGAGCCATTGCAGTATCTGAACGCCTTTGTCCGCATGTACGGTGCGGATGCCGTTGAAGCTGCCAGCGCGGCGCTGAGCGGTGAAGAGCCGTTCTATGGCCTGCAAGCGGTTGATAGCGATCTGAAAGCCTTCCCGGCACATCAGTCGCTGCTGAATGCATATGAAAAATTGCAGAAGGCAAAAGCCGCTTACTGGTCAAAATAAGCGCACATAACATTAATGGCTGTAGGCGTATTCAATCGCCTGAGCTATATTACGGGGCAATTTCATTGCCCCTTTTTTTTTATTTTTTCGCAATGACGTTTGATTGTAATAATTAAGTTAATCACGGGTAAATATATAAACACTTACCTGAGCTTTATTGTTACCTATTATAATAAATACTCCATTTTAATTAACTGTCCAACAGGAGGCTGAAGGAAAAAATTCAACTCTTTTCATAACTTTTAAAATTTATTTTTTTGCGGATAATCAAATACTTACTCCGCTTTTGTTGTAAAACCATACACATTGCGGGCCTATAAGCCAGGCGAGATATGATCTATATCAATTTCTCTTCTATAATGCTTTGTTAGTATCTCGTCGCCGACTTAATAAAGAGAGAGTTAGTGTGAAAGCTGACAACCCTTTTGATCTATTACTCCCCGCTGCGATGGCGAAAGTTGCCGAAGAAGCGGGTGTCTACAAAGCAACGAAACATCCGATGACGACGTTCTTTCTGGCCATTACGGCTGGGGTGTTCATCTCCATCGCTTTCGTCTTCTATATCACAGCCACTACCGGCACGGCCGGGATGCCTTTCGGCATAGCGAAACTGATTGGCGGTATTTGCTTCTCACTGGGCCTGATTCTCTGCGTCATCTGCGGCGCCGACCTCTTCACCTCGACGGTGTTGATTGTTGTGGCAAAAGCCAGCGGAAGAATTACCTGGGGTCAACTGGGGCGCAACTGGCTCAACGTCTACGTTGGCAACCTGATTGGCTGTCTGCTCTTTGTTCTGTTGATGTGGCTTTCTGGCGAGTACATGACCGCCAACGGCGGCTGGGGGCTTAACGTCCTGCAAACCGCCGACCACAAAATGCACCATACATTTATCGAAGCCGTTGCTCTCGGCATCCTCGCAAACCTGATGGTCTGCCTGGCGGTCTGGATGAGCTACTCTGGTCGTAGCCTGATGGATAAAGCCATGATTATGGTTCTGCCGGTTGCGATGTTTGTTGCCAGCGGCTTTGAGCACAGTATTGCGAATATGTTCATGATCCCGATGGGGATTGTTATCCGCAACTTTGCAAGCCCGGAGTTCTGGACCGCCGTTGGTTCAACCCCGGAAAGTTTTTCACACCTGACTATTATGAACTTTATTACTGATAACCTGATCCCCGTCACTATCGGGAACATTATCGGTGGGGGTCTGTTAGTTGGGTTGACATACTGGGTCATTTACCTGCGTGGCGGCGATCATCATTAATGGTTGTCTCAGGCAGTAAATAAAAAATCCACTTAAGAAGGTAGGTGTTACATGTCCGAGCTTAATGAAAAGTTAGCCACAGCCTGGGAAGGTTTTGCGAAAGGTGACTGGCAGAATGAAGTAAACGTCCGTGACTTCATTCAGAAAAACTATACCCCGTATGAAGGTGACGAATCCTTCCTGGCTGGTGCGACTGACGCAACCACCAAGCTGTGGGACAGCGTAATGGAAGGCGTTAAACTGGAAAACCGCACTCACGCGCCAGTTGATTTTGACACCTCCGTTGCGTCTACCATCACTTCTCACGATGCTGGCTACATCAACAAAGCCCTTGAGAAAATCGTTGGTCTGCAAACTGAAGCACCACTGAAACGCGCAATTATCCCGTTCGGTGGTATCAAAATGGTTGAAGGTTCCTGCAAAGCGTATAACCGCGAGCTGGACCCAATGCTGAAAAAAATCTTCACCGAATACCGCAAAACCCATAACCAGGGCGTATTCGATGTTTACACCAAAGACATTCTGAACTGCCGTAAATCTGGCGTTCTGACCGGTCTGCCAGATGCCTATGGCCGTGGTCGTATCATCGGTGACTACCGTCGCGTTGCGCTGTACGGTATCGACTTCCTGATGAAAGACAAATACGCACAGTTCGTCTCTCTCCAGTCTGACCTGGAAAACGGCGTAAACCTGGAAGCGACTATCCGTCTGCGTGAAGAGATCGCTGAACAGCACCGTGCGCTGGGTCAGATCAAAGAGATGGCGGCTAAATACGGCTGCGATATCTCTGGTCCTGCGACCAACGCTCAGGAAGCTATCCAGTGGACCTACTTCGGCTACCTGGCCGCTGTTAAGTCTCAGAACGGTGCAGCAATGTCCTTCGGCCGCGTATCCACCTTCCTGGATGCGTACATCGAACGTGACCTGAAAGCAGGTAAAATCACCGAGCAAGACGCTCAGGAAATGATTGACCACCTGGTCATGAAACTGCGTATGGTTCGCTTCTTGCGTACCCCAGAATATGATGAACTGTTCTCTGGTGACCCAATCTGGGCAACCGAATCTATCGGCGGTATGGGCGTAGATGGCCGTACTCTGGTTACCAAAAACAGCTTCCGCTTCCTGAACACCCTGTACACCATGGGTCCTTCTCCGGAGCCGAACATCACCGTTCTGTGGTCTGAAAAACTGCCTCTGAACTTCAAGAAATTCGCCGCTAAAGTGTCCATCGACACCTCTTCTCTGCAATACGAGAACGATGACCTGATGCGTCCTGACTTCAACAACGACGACTACGCTATCGCTTGCTGCGTAAGCCCAATGGTTGTTGGTAAGCAAATGCAGTTCTTCGGTGCGCGTGCAAACCTGGCGAAAACCATGCTGTACGCAATCAACGGCGGCGTTGATGAAAAACTGAAAATGCAGGTTGGTCCTAAGTCTGAACCTATCAAAGGCGACGTGCTGAACTATGACGAAGTCATGGAGCGCATGGACCACTTCATGGACTGGCTGGCGAAGCAGTACGTGACCGCGCTGAACGTTATCCACTACATGCACGACAAGTACAGCTACGAAGCCTCTCTGATGGCGCTGCACGACCGTGACGTCGTTCGCACCATGGCGTGTGGTATCGCAGGTCTGTCCGTTGCGGCTGACTCCCTGTCTGCAATCAAATATGCGAAAGTTAAACCAATTCGTGACGAAGATGGTCTGGCGATCGACTTCGAAATCGAAGGCGAATATCCGCAGTTCGGTAACAACGACTCTCGCGTTGATGACATGGCGGTTGACCTGGTAGAACGTTTCATGAAGAAAATTCAGAAACTCACTACCTACCGTAACGCTATCCCGACTCAGTCTGTTCTGACCATCACCTCTAACGTTGTGTATGGTAAGAAAACCGGTAATACCCCAGACGGTCGTCGTGCTGGCGCGCCATTCGGCCCAGGTGCTAACCCAATGCACGGTCGTGACCAGAAAGGTGCGGTTGCCTCTCTGACCTCCGTTGCTAAACTGCCGTTTGCTTACGCGAAAGATGGTATCTCTTACACCTTCTCTATCGTGCCAAACGCGCTGGGTAAAGACGACGAAGTACGTAAAACGAACCTCGCGGGTCTGATGGATGGTTACTTCCACCACGAAGCGTCCATCGAAGGTGGTCAGCACCTGAACGTGAACGTGATGAACCGTGAAATGCTGCTCGACGCGATGGAACATCCTGAGAAATACCCTCAGCTGACCATCCGCGTATCTGGCTACGCAGTACGTTTTAACTCCCTGACGAAAGAACAGCAGCAGGACGTTATCACCCGTACTTTCACTCAGTCCATGTAAGTGGAATTGACTGAAATCACGCGTTAAAAAGCGTACAATAAAGGCTCCACGCAAGTGGGGCCTTTTTAACACCCTCGCTTCATCAGTCTCTTTTGTCCGCTATCTATACTCTATGGATAACAGCCAAAACAGACTCGACATAGCCTTTGAGCTGTGCAACTACACAGGCCCCCGGATGGGCCAAATTCGGAGATATCACCGCAATGTCAACTATTGGTCGCATTCACTCCTTTGAATCCTGTGGCACCGTCGATGGCCCGGGGATCCGCTTTATTACTTTCTTCCAGGGCTGCCTGATGCGCTGCCTGTACTGCCATAACCGCGACACCTGGGATACCCACGGTGGCAAAGAAGTCACCGTTGAAGATCTGATGAAAGAGGTGGTGACCTATCGCCACTTCATGAACGCGTCCGGCGGTGGCGTGACGGCATCTGGCGGTGAAGCTATCCTTCAGGCTGAGTTTGTCCGCGACTGGTTCCGTGCCTGCCGTAAAGAAGGTATTCATACCTGTCTCGACACCAACGGCTTTGTGCGCCGTTACGATCCGGTTATTGATGAACTGCTTGAAGTGACCGATCTGGTCATGCTCGATCTCAAACAGATGAACGATGAGATCCACCAGAATCTGGTTGGCGTCTCGAACCACCGTACGCTGGAATTTGCCAAATACATTGCCAACAAAGGCGTCAAGACCTGGATCCGCTACGTGGTTGTTCCCGGCTGGTCAGATGATGATGATTCCGCGCATCGTCTGGGTGAATTTACCCGTGATATGGGGAACGTGGAGAAAATTGAACTCCTGCCCTATCACGAACTGGGTAAACATAAATGGGTGGCGATGGGTGAAGAGTACAAGCTTGATGGCGTGAAGCCGCCGAAAAAAGAGACGATGGAGCGCGTCAAAGGTATCCTTGAGCAGTATGGCCACAAGGTCATGTATTAAAGAGAAGGCCCGGTGAATACCGGGCCTTATTATATTCTATTTAAATACGCCGTTAATAACGGAAGTCACAATTGCCGTACTCAGCGCAATTAAGACCAGATCGTCACCCACCACGCGCCATTCATAGCCCGGGTAGGAAGGAAGCTGGCCCAGCATAGAGGCTGGCACGGTTTTCTTCGCAATACCCGGAGGCAGTGGCTTACCGCGCGCCAGGTTTTTCGCAATACCTGGAGGCAGAGAGTCATAGCCCGTTAAGCCGTAATTCAGTGCCAGATGGCGCGCATGATCAAAGCTCACGCGAGCATCCACATCATTCCCGACATCTTTGCTGCTTTTGAAGCTCTTGTCCGATTTGCCCGGGTTATCCTGACCGCCATTTTGCTTATTACCATGGTTACCGGAATTACCATGATTGCCGCTATTACCCTGTCCGCCACCGTTACCGTGACCACCGCCATTCCCGTTGCCAGGGTTAGCCATGACCGGAGCCGTTGCAAACGTTAAAGACAACACTACGGCAAGTGCGGTAGTGGAAAAACGACGTGTAGACATGATTGCTGCCTTTTAGTGGTAGAACTCATTTGAATTATCGCCAGGCGGGAAAAACAAACAATACGTAAAAGTCTTATATGTGACAGGGACAAAAAAGCCTGTCGATGACAGGCTTTTTATTAATCAGGCATGTGCCACTGGCGTTGGATGTTCGCCCACTTTACGCAGCAGCATTAAGAGATAGATAAACGATACGCTGGCGATCATGATAAACAGTAAATTATCGGAATAATTCTGCATCAGCATCGCGGTAAACGTCGGCCCTAATAAACTGCCGATCGTATAGCTCAATAACAGCGCCTGGTTCATTGCCACGAGCTGGTGATGTTCTACTTTCTCACAGGCCCAGGCCATTGCGACCGGATAGAGCGTAAAACCTGCCGCACCCAGAATGAACAACGCAGGTGCCATCGCGGCGTTGCTGAGCATGGCGAGACAGCCCATGATCACCACAAAAACCTGAACGCGCAGCACCAGCAGCCGACCAAAGCGGTCCGCCAGGCGACCAATCGGCCATTGCCCGACAATCCCGGCGCTGACCATCACCGCCATCCAGAAACCAATCCCGGAATCACTGACCCCCTGATGGTTAAGCCAGAGCGGCATCAGGCCATAGAGCGAGCCCAGCACAATCCCGGAGATAATGCAGCCGTTAACCCCCAGACGCGCCTGGCGCAGTCTCAGCATTGGCCACACGTGCGTGGCTTCCTGGTGTTCGCTGTTTTGATTCACAATGCGGGTAAAGAGCAGCGGCAGGATCGCAGCCAGCACCATGCCCGTCACCCACGGCAGCACGCTCATCAGGTCGGTTGGCAGTTTGCTGACCATCAGTTGTCCCAGTACGGTACCGACATAGTAAACCATCATATAAGCCGCCAGCAGGCGTCCGCGGTTGCGGGATGTGCCGCTACACATCAGCGCACTCTCAACGACCACCCAAATCATGGCGCAGCCGACACCGGCAATAAAACGCCATACCATCCAGCTCCAGAAGCCGACCATCAGGCCTAACCCGGCACAGCCGACGGCAAAGATCAGCGACGCCAGGTAATAACTGCGGTTAAAACCAAAGCGCTTAATAAGGCCGCCCGTTAATAAGGTGCCCAGCAGATTGCCCGTAAAAAAGGACGAGCTAACCATACCCACCTGCCAGGTCGGTAAGTTTTCATGGGCGAGCCATAGCGGGACGAGTGTGTTTAACACCGCGATCGCCAGGGTCAGCAAAAGCAGGCCACAGAGCAACAAAAGCACCGGGCGGGTATAGGTGGTCATGGATTAAAAACCGTGAGGAAGTTCAGATTTCGTGCGCATCATGCCACTGGCAAAAACAAAGTCAATCCACCGGTTCTGGCGTCACGCACAATATGCACCACGTCGATTTAAAAAACTCATCCTGCTAATGCAAAGCCTGCTACTGATATTAATTATCTATTTGTTTTTATTTATTTCCGGGAATTTTCACAACGAAACATCAGTCGAAAAATTTCATGAATGAAAAAAGAAAAGCCGGGCGCTATGTCCCGGCTTTTTATAACAAAATCTAAAATTAGCTGGCGATAGCCATACCGACCGTCATATGCAGACCGTAAAAGACGCCGCGACCGATCAACTCCCCGGCCAGCACCAGCACAAAGGCCAGTGACAGCAACGGTAGCGCAGGCGAGTAACCTTTAAGCTGAGGAGCAATCCAGCACACCAGCGCCGCCGTCAGCAGTACCACGCGCCAGGCCATCAGCGAACCGTAATCCGGCACCAGCGCCGAAGCCTGCTGGATAGAGCTGTGAATGGTCGCCAGCTCCGCTCCCTGCATCAGCGCCACGACGGTACTGACGACCAGCGCCAGCAGCGAGATCGCGGGCAACAGGCGCATCGCCCAACCACTCACACCTGCCACGCGCAGCAGCAAATAACCCAGCAGCGGCCCGCCGATAAACATCGTCAGGAAGAAGCTCATCGGTGTCCACACGCTGTACCAGGTCGGAACCGTATCGATGGTGTTGTACACCCGAACCATCATCCAGACGAAAACAACGCCCAGCACCATGGTGACGATGAGCCACAATGCACGTAACCCTGACGGCAGCTTTTTCAGCGCTGCCAGCAGCCACCCCAGCCCGCCCACGGCGAAGAAAATGGCGCCACTGGCAATCTCGTTACTCAGCGAGGAGGCGCCCACGCGGTTCAGGGAGTTGAACGCGCGCATCGGCGACCCCAGGTGCAGCGTGGAGGCAATAAAGCCAATCCCCATCAGCACCCACAGGCCAAACATGCTCAGTACCAGACGCTGCTGCTGTTCGGCATTGAGATTACCTTTCAGCAGCGCCAGCGCGAGCACGATAAACCCGCCCACCACGCACTGTCCAAATACCGTGAAGATCATCAGCGGCCATTCATGCCATCCACTTCCCATCTCACACCTCCTTCGGGTTTGCCAGGTAGCCGGTGGTGTCACCCGTCGGACGGCTGTTGGCGTTAGGTTTGATCACAATACTCGGCTTCGTGAAGTGCGCAGACGGCAGCGGCGCGACGGCAGCAAGCTGGCCGTGTTTTTTGCGCAGCTCCTCAATCGGGCCAAAGTCCAGCGCGCGCAGCGGGCAGGACTCGACGCAGATGGGCTTTTTGCCGTCCGCCACG
>OJJN01000346.1_pt1 | contig 11469 bp, 9 predicted proteins | sample 1596321 | NCBI WGS metagenome assembly OJJN01 (sample SAMEA4350123, study PRJEB24818) | metagenome | biome: human; feature: gut; material: faeces | place: Denmark | collected 2013-09 | reverse complement strand
TATGATCGTGTCGTGCAGTCGCTTACTGCTTTCGGTGCTCAGTATCAGTTTGTTTGTTTTTATATTGTTGTTTTTTTTTTTTCAAGCAGAAGACGGCATACGAGATTTCTGCCTGTCTCGTGGGCTCGGAGATGTGTATAAGAGACAGTAGCTGCGGCGCGCCTGAAGGGCCGCCTGCGCGCCTGGGATAGCCAGGCCGTGCCGACGTGGGGTGGGGTGCCGGCCGAGCGCTGCGTGCAACTGGGTTATTTCTGCCTGCAATTGCCTGCCATGCAGGCGAACCCGGGCGAGGTGGTGCCGTCCCGTGAGGCCGATCTCGCCGATATCCGTCCGTTCCGCCAGTTCAACCGCCTGCGCCTGGCCAGCGATGCCGACGGCCTGTCGACCTGGAACAATCTGCTGGCCGATCTCCGCGAGCTGATCCTGCTGGCACGTCCCGAGGTTATCGTCCTGCCTCATCCGCATTTCGATCCGCACCCGGACCATGTCCGCGCCCAGGAGGCCGTGCGCGAGGCGCTCCAGGGTCTGGACTGGCAGCCGCAGGCATTGTTGCACTATGCCAATCACCTGCACGACAACGATCGCTGGCCGATGGGCGATGCGCACATGGGGGTCAGCCTGCCGCCGCTGACCGAAGAATGCTCGCCGTTGCTGCCATGGACGCTGGCGCTGGAGCGCACGCGCCAGGTGGACAAGGCCATGGCCTTGGGCATGATGCACGACCTGCAACCCAGGCCGCCGTTCAAACGCCGTCTGCGCCGCCGTCTGCAGGGCTGGCTCGCCGGGCGTCGCTGGCCGGCTTACGGCGAGGACGAGTTCATGCGCAAGGCGGTGCGTCGGCACGAGTTGTTCTGGGTGGAGTCGCTGGATGGGGAGGCGTGATGCTTGGGTCGAGCGTTCGGCAAGGTTCGAGCCGCCATGCTGCTTCGGAGCAGCCGCGAGGATGAAGGTCTGATGAAAGTTCTGTTTCTGGTCCAGAAAGAGCAGCGCGCGATCCTGGATCGCCTGTACGACGGCATCGCCGCCCATTGCGAGTGCGATACCCGCTGGCTGAGCAGCGAGGAGCAGGCCGACCTGCGCGGCTACTTCCGCAAGCACGTGGATGTCTCGCGCTACGACCGCATCCTGTTCTTCCTCCGTTTCAAGAAGGAAATGCGCCAGGTCCGCTTCATCCGCAGCGTGCCCAACCTGGTGATCCTCGAGCACGATGCCTACCAGAACTACATTCCCTGCAAGTACACCGGCAAGTTCAGCGCCCATTACCGGCGCCTGCCCTGGGCACGGGTGATCAGTTCGGGCCATACGGTCAGCGAACGCCTGCGCCAGGAGGGATTCGACGCGGTATTCGTGCCCAAGGGCTACGACCAGACCCTGTTGCATGACCTGGGCCTGGCGCGCGATATCGAGCTGGGCTTCGTCGGCAGTACCGGCAGCGTGGCTTACAGTGGACGCAAGGCGCTGCTCGACGAGTTGGGCGGAGTGGAGAACCTGCTGGTGACCAAGACCAAGTCCGGCGAGGAGTACCTGCGTACGCTCAACCGCATCCGTTTCTTCGTCAGCGCGGATGTCGGCATGGGCGAATACATGATCAAGAATTTCGAGGCGATGGCCTGCGGTTGCGTACTGCTGGCCTACGACCAGGGCGAGCGGGAAAACGAGGCCTTGGGTTTCCGGGACATGGAGAATATCGTGCTGTATCGCTCGGTGGCGGACATCCAGGAAAAGCTCGCGATCCTGCGCCTCGATACGGCTCTCGCCGAGCGGATCGCGCGAAGCGGCCAGGCGCTGGCCATCGAACGATTCAGCTTCGCCGCTGTCGGTCAGAGTATCGTCGAGGCCATGCGGCCCGCGTTGCGCGAGCCGGAGCGTCCCGGATGGCTGGAGAAGACCTGGCGACGTATTTTTACCTGAGAGTAGCAGCCGAAAAGAGCTGGGGCTTCAGGCGTGTTTGCTATTGTTCAGCTTGTTTTTCCGGGCTGGGGGGAGGTGTAGGACCGATGAAGATCGCAGGATCGCTCATGCATGTCTGGCGCTTTGAATGGGGACGTGAAGGACAGGTAAGGTTGTAGTTATGGCGCTCGTCGATGATGGTTCGCAGCCATTGGTTTCCGTGATCATCGCTTCCTATAACCACGAAAAGTACATAGAAGCGAGCATCGCCAGCGTGGCTGCGCAGACATACCGCAACGTGGAACTGCTGGTGGTGGACGATGGTTCCAGCGATGGCAGCGTCGAGCTTTTGCGCGGGCTCCAGGCGAAGTACGGCTTCGACCTCAGGGTCCAGCAGAACCAGGGACTGTCGAGAACGCTCAACGAGGCGATCGCCAGGGCCCGGGGAAATCTCATCGTGCCTTTCGGTTCGGACGACATCATGCTGCCGCAACGCCTGGAGAAACAGGTGGCACACATGTGGGACAAGCCCGAGGTAGGTATCTGCGCGGGCAATATCGAGATCATCGATTCCAATGGCCGGGTCATGCCGGGAAAGGAGCAGCGCAAACGCGACCTGCCTTTCCGCCGTCTCGACTTCGATGACCTGTTCCTGGACCGCAAGCCGGGCCCGATGGCGCCCACCCTGATGTTCCGGCGGGAAGCCCTGGAGAAGGTCGGCGGTTTCGATCCGGACATACGCCTGGAAGATGTCTATATCGAACTGGCGGTGACCAAGGCTGGCTACGTCATCGACATTCTTGGCGAGGTCCTCGCCCAGTACCGCAAGCATCCCACCAATACGTACAAGAACGCCCGTTTCATGGTGGACAACGTATTCAAGACGTACAGCCAGTTCAGCGATCACCCCGATTACGAGCAGGTGATCATGCGCTTCCGCAATTCGATGTTCCTCAAGTGCTCGAACCGGGACAAGGTACTGGCCCGGGAGCTGCTCTCCGGCTTGCCGCTGAAGTACTGGAACGAGAAGACCTTCCGCGGCATTGCGCGGCTGTTTTTCTCCTAGCTCGGATGAACCCGGACCGCCTCCTCAGGAGGCGGTTTCGTTTTTGTCGCGGGCGCTTTTCTGCACCCACAGGGCGTACAGCAGGGCCAATGGAATCCAGATCAGGAACCAGTGCTCCTTGGGGCGGGACATGAACGCGTTGCCTTCCGTGAGGCCGGAAGCCAGTCCGAAGACCAGCCAGGTAGACGCCAGCAGCACCATGGGGTCGCGACGGTTCTTCCAGGCGAAGACGAAGGCCAGGGCGTAGATCGCAGACCATAGCAGCAGGCCGACGATCCCGCCGGCGAACAGCACGCCCAGCTCGATGTTGTGCGGATCGGCCAGCAGCATGCCGTTGGCCAGCTTGATCCGCATCGGGTGATCGTAGCCATGGCCAAGCCAGGGGTGCTCGCCGATCTGGCGCAGGGATTCGCTCCAGATTTCCGGGCGGAAGGAGACGCCGCGCTGGGTGACCAGCTCTGGATTGAAGATATAAGCCACGATCATGCCCAGCGCTGCCAACCCGATGACGATCAGGGTCTTTTTCTGATTACCGGCGACCAGCAGCCAGCCCAGGCAGGCGGTGAGTGCGATCAATGGGGTGCGTGAGCCGGTCGACAGCAACAGGCAGCATAGTATCGCCAGGGACAGCAGCGGCAGTGGCGCAAGAAGATGGCGTGATTGCATCCAGTAAACCAGCCAGACCACAGTGAATGCGCCATATACATGGGCACTCAGCAGTGGGTTGTAGAGAGCCCCGTATCCGGACAAGCGCATCCATGCAGGATGTGTCTGGAGGTGGTAGTGGACCACCGTGACCGCTGCGGCGAAAACTGCTCCCAGTGCCGCCAGCCAAGTAATGTTGCGTAGGCGTTCGGGTGCCTGTAGCGCCAGTATCCCCACACAGAAGAGCAGTAGAACGATGTACAGCGGCCGTTTGAACAGCGAACCCGCCGAGTTTTCCGGCGTTGACCAGAGCAGGCTGAGCATCATGTAAGCGCTGAAGGCCAGAATGGCGATGAGCAGCGGCGAGCGGGTCAGTGGACGTAACAGTTGCGGCTGGATAATCACGAAAAGCAGCGTCGGGGCTGCAAGCAGGATGTAGAAGAGGCGATGGTAGTCGGAGCGGTCGCCGACCCAGAACATTCCGGTGAGCAGGGCCAGCCAGCCCAGCGGCAGGATCCAGTGGCTGAGGATGCGGCTGGTATCGTGGCGAAGACGGGTCAGTCGGGTAGCTGCGAACATTCCTTGCTCAATCCAGTTGCAGTTGCTTGAGGAGCTGCTCGAGTGTCCAGTGGACCTGGCTGCTGCGGAGATAGGCCTTGAGCACCAGGTGCTCGCTGTCGTCGAGGAACCAGGTTCGATCCTGTTCGTAGCGCAGCAGGTGCTTGAAATTGCGAATGCGCTGGGCGGCGCTGAGCGCCGAGCGCTGGACCCGCAGGTCGGCGATGTCGATCAGGCCCATCCGGCCTTCCGGCGTGCGCACCACGTTGCCCAGGTGCAGCGAGCGGAAGTACACCCCCTTGGCGTGCAGCGCGGCGATCAGCTCGCCCAGTTGCGTCCGGACTGCGTCGCCGCACTCCGGGTCGTTGCGGTCGAGTTGGCGGAGGGTCTGCCCCGGTAGCGGCTCGTAGTGCACCGCGTCGCGCTGGATATGTGGGATCCGCAATACGTCCAGCACCTTCGGGCAGACGATGCCGCGCCGCGCCAGTTCGCTGGCGTTGCGGGCGAAGCGCTCCGCATAGGGGAACAGGGCTGCGGAGGAAATCAGGCGCTTGCGGCGAAACAGTTTGAGGAAGGACCCGTCGCGCAGACGCAGAACCTTGTCCCCATGACCATCGGCTTCCAGCACTTCTGCGTTGTCACGCAACTGCAAGTAGGAGGGGTAGTCTATGACTCGCATGCGAGCTCCTGAACGAACGGCCCGCCATCTTACCCCAACACGCCTTCCAGGCGGAGTGATGGAGGTCCTGTGCTACACTCCGGGACCTTTTCAGCATGTAAGAAACCATGAGCGATAGTCCTCAGAATCCCGGACCTTCCAGTCTCAAGATCTATTTCCGCCTGTTGGGCTACGTGAAGCCCTACATCGGAATGTTCCTACTCAGCATCGTCGGTTTCCTGATCTTCGCCTCGACCCAGCCGATGCTGGCGGGCATCCTCAAGTATTTCGTCGACGGCCTCTCCAATCCTGACGCGGCATTGTTTCCGAATGTGCAGTGGCCCTGGTTGCGCGACTTGCACCTGGTCTACGCGGTGCCGTTGCTGATCATCCTGATCGCTGCCTGGCAGGGGCTGGGCTCGTTCCTCGGCAACTTCTTCCTCGCCAAGGTTTCCCTGGGGCTGGTGCATGACCTGCGGGTCGCCCTGTTCAACAAGCTGCTGGTGCTGCCGAACCGCTATTTCGACACGCACAGCTCCGGCCACCTGATCTCGCGCATCACCTTCAACGTGACCATGGTCACCGGAGCGGCCACGGATGCCATCAAGGTGGTGATCCGTGAGGGCCTGACCGTGGTCTTCCTGTTCCTCTACCTGCTGTGGATGAACTGGAAGCTGACCCTGGTGATGCTGGCGATCCTGCCGGTCATCGCGGTGATGGTGACTACCGCCAGCCGCAAGTTCCGCAAGCAGAGCAAGAAGATCCAGGTGGCCATGGGCGACGTCACCCACGTCGCCTCGGAAACCATCCAGGGCTACCGGGTAGTGCGCAGCTTCGGCGGCGAAGCCTATGAAGAGAAGCGCTTCCTCGACGCCAGCCAGAGCAATACCGACAAGCAGTTGCGGATGACCAAGACCGGCGCGGTCTACACGCCGATGCTGCAATTGGTGATCTACGTCGCCATGGCGATACTGATGTTCCTCGTGCTGTGGCTGCGCGGGGACGCCTCGGCCGGCGACCTGGTGGCCTATATCACCGCGGCGGGCCTGTTGCCCAAGCCGATCCGCCAGCTTTCCGAGGTCAGTTCCACGGTCCAGCGCGGCGTCGCCGGCGCCGAGAGCATCTTCGAGCAGCTCGACGAAGCGGCGGAGGAAGACCAGGGTACCGTCGAGAAGGAGCGGGTCAGCGGGCGCCTGGAAGTGCGCAACCTGAGCTTCCGTTATCCCGGAACCGACAAGCAGGTGCTGGATGACATCAGTTTCATCGCCGAGCCCGGGCAGATGATCGCCCTGGTCGGCCGTTCCGGTAGCGGCAAATCGACCCTGGCCAACCTGGTTCCGCGCTTTTACCAGCACAATGACGGCAAGATCCTCCTTGATGGCGTTGAAGTCGAGGATTATCGCCTGCGCAACCTGCGCCGCCACATCGCCCTGGTGACCCAGCAGGTCACGCTGTTCAACGACAGCGTGGCCAACAACATCGCCTACGGCGACCTGGCTGGCGCGCCGCGCGAGGAAATCGAGCGGGCGGCGAAGGCTGCCAACGCCAAGGAGTTCATTGACAACCTGCCGCAAGGCTTCGACACCGAGGTCGGCGAGAATGGCGTGCTGCTTTCCGGCGGCCAGCGCCAGCGTCTGGCGATCGCCCGGGCGCTGCTCAAGGACGCGCCCCTGCTGATCCTCGACGAGGCGACCTCGGCGCTGGACACCGAGTCGGAGCGGCATATCCAGGCGGCGCTGGACGAAGTGATGAAGGGGCGCACCACCCTGGTGATCGCCCACCGCCTGTCGACCATCGAGAAGGCCGACCTGATCCTGGTGATGGACCAGGGGCAGATCGTCGAGCGCGGCAGCCACGCCGAGCTGTTGGCGCAGAACGGCCATTATGCGCGGCTGCATGCGATGGGACTGGATGAGCAGGCGCCGGCGCCTGTCGGCTGATAAACTGGGCGTCTGCCCCGAGAGGTTGTTTGGAGTTCCCATGAAGTTGTCCATGCCCCGTTTCGACCAGGCCCCGGTGTTGGTGGTCGGTGATGTGATGCTCGACCGCTACTGGCATGGCGCGACTTCGCGCATTTCGCCGGAGGCCCCGGTGCCGGTGGTCCGCGTCGAACAGCACGAGGACCGCCCCGGCGGCGCCGCCAACGTCGCGCTGAACATCGCCGCGCTGGGCGCGCAGGCCTTGCTGGTCGGCGTCACCGGCCGCGACGAGGCCGCCGACAGCCTGGCCAACAGCCTCAAGGCCGCTGGAGTGGACGCGCGCTTCCAGCGCATCGATAGCCAGCCGACCATCGTCAAGCTGCGGGTCATGAGTCGCCACCAGCAACTGCTGCGGGTCGACTTCGAGGAACCGTTCCGCACCGACGCGGCGGCCCTGGCCGTGGACGTCGAGTCGCTGCTGGCCAAGGTCAAGGTGCTGGTGCTGTCCGACTACGGCAAGGGCGCGCTACAGAACCACCAGGTGCTGATCCAGGCGGCGCGGGCGCGCAACATTCCGGTACTGGCCGATCCCAAGGGCAAGGACTTCGCCATCTATCGCGGCGCCAGCCTGATCACCCCGAACCTGTCCGAATTCGAGACCATCGTCGGCCGTTGCGCCGACGAAGCCGAACTGGTCGCCAAGGGCCAGGCGCTGATGAGCGAACTCGACCTCGGTGCCTTGCTGGTGACCCGCGGCGAGCATGGCATGACCCTGCTCCGCCATGGCCAGCCGGCCCTGCACCTGCCGGCGCGGGCGCGGGAAGTGTTCGACGTCACCGGTGCCGGCGATACGGTCATCTCCACCCTGGCCGCGGCGCTTGCCGCCGGCGAGGAGCTGCCTTCCGCGGTGGGTCTGGCCAACCTGGCCGCCGGCATCGTGGTCGGCAAGCTGGGTACCGCGGCGATCAGCGCGCCCGAACTGCGTCGCGCGGTGCAGCGCGAGCAGGGTTCCGAGCGTGGCGTGCTGGGCCTGGAGCAATTGCTGCTGGCAATCGAAGACGCCCGCGCCCACGGCGAGAAGATCGTCTTCACCAATGGCTGCTTCGACATCCTTCACGCCGGCCACGTGACCTACCTCGAACAGGCGCGCGCCCAGGGCGACCGCCTGATCGTCGGGGTCAACGACGACGCCTCGGTCACTCGCCTGAAGGGCGTTGGCCGGCCGATCAACTCGGTGGACCGGCGCATGGCGGTACTCGCCGGGCTCGGCGCGGTGGACTGGGTGGTGAGCTTCGCCGAAGACACTCCCGAGCGCCTGCTCGAGCAGGTGCGTCCGGACGTGCTGGTCAAGGGCGGCGATTACGGCGTCGAGCAGGTGGTCGGCGCGCAGATCGTCAAGGCCTACGGCGGCGAGGTACGGGTGCTCGGCCTGGTGGAGAACAGCTCCACCACCGCCATCGTCGAGAAGATCCGCCAGAAAGGCTGAGCCTTTCCCCGGTCGGTCGCCCCTGGCGGATGACTGGCTGGCCTGACAACTCCCTTCGGCGAGACGGTCATAGGCGCTGCCCATGCGGCGGCGCATGATCCGGGCATCCCATCCTGCGTGGAGCAAGATGCCCATGAGCACCGATGTACAGGGCCGTGCCCTGGCTGTACTGAACCGTGTCGCCCAGGCCGACTGGCCGGATCGCTTCAATCTTCGCAAACCCTTCGAGAAACTGCTCTACAGCGGCAGCCGTACCGGCTTCCGCCTGGCCAGCGAGCGTTCGGCGAAGCAGGCGAAGGGACCGCGCAAGGCCGATCCGGACGGGTTGTTCGACCTGTCGTTCTCCGACGACCAGCAGATGCTGGTGGACATGCTCGAAGGCTTCGCCCTGGAGGTGTTGCGTCCGCTGGCCCATGACGCGGATGCCGAGGCCAGCCTACCGGCGGAACTGCTCAACCAGGCGCTGGAGCTGGGCCTGACCCACTATGGGGTCGGCGAGGTGCACGGCGGCATGGCCGGTGAGCGCACCACGGTGACCACTGCCCTTATCGCCGAGGCCCTGGCCAAGGGCGACCTGACGCTGGCGGCGGCCCTGCTGGTGCCGTTGTCGGCGGCCAACTGCATCCGCCGCTGGGGCAGCCCCTCGCAGCAGGCGCAGTGGCTGCCGGCGTTCGTCAGCGAAGAGGGGGCGCCGCTCACCGCCATCGCGGTCAACGAGCCGAGTCTGCTGTTCGACCCGCAGAAACTGGCGACCCGCGCCCGGCGCAAGGGCAGTCACTACCTGCTTTCCGGAGAGAAATGCCTGGTCCTGCGCGGCCTGGAGGCCAGCCGCCTGATCGTCGCGGCGAAGACCGACGAGGGGCCTGCGCTGTTCCTGGTGGAAGCCTCCGCCAAGGGCGTCGAGCGACGTGCCGAGCCGGCGATGGGACTGAAGGCCGGCGGCACCGCCCGGTTGCGCCTGAAGAGCGTCAAGGTGCCGGCGGACAACCGCCTGGCCGCCGAGCATTTCGACTACCGGGCCTTCCTCGATCACGCGTCCCTGGCCTGGTGTGCCCTGGCGCTGGGCACCGGACAGGCGGCGCTGGACTACGTGATCGCCTACTGCAACGAGCGTGAGGCCTTCGGCGAGCCGATCAGCCATCGCCAGGGGGTCGCCTTCATGGTCGCCGACATCGCCATCGAACTGGACGCCATGCGCCTGATGGTCTGGCGCGCCTGCGCCCTGGCCGAGCGCGGCCAGCCGTTCCAGCGCGAGGCTTACCTGGCGCGGCTGCTGTGCGCCGAGAAGGCGATGAAGATCGGCACCGACGCGGTGCAGCTGCTCGGTGGCCACGGCTTCACCAAGGAGCATCCAGCCGAGCGCTGGTACCGCGACCTGCGCGCGGTAGCGCTGATGGCCGGCGGCCTGCACCTGTGAACCCGAGCGAGTGCGCGGTCCGCCGCGACGAGTGAACGAGGAATCGACATGTACCTGGAAACCCCGAAGAAATTCCGCAGCCTGGCCAACCAGGCGCATCAGGTCGCGGAAAACTATTTCCGGCCGATCTCGCGCAAGTACGACAAGGCCGAACACGCCTATCCGAAGGAGCTGGACCTGCTCGCGGCCTTGCTGGACGGCATGAACAGCGGCTCGCCCGAGGCTGTCGGTGCGACCTCGGCGAGCAAGCGCGCCGGCAAGCAGGTAGAGGAGGGCATCAAGAACGGCGGCAACCTGTCGGCGTTGCTCGGCGTGATGGAACTGTGCTGGGGCGACGTCGGCCTGCTCCTGGCCATGCCGCGCCAGGGGCTGGGCAACGCGGCGATCGCCGCGGTGGCCAACGAGGAGCAGTTGCAGCGCTTCGGCGGCACCTGGGCGGCAATGGCGATCACCGAGCCGGGCTGCGGCTCGGACTCGGCGGCGATCCGCACCACCGCGACCCAGGATGGCGACCACTATGTACTGAACGGCGAGAAGATTTTCGTCACTTCCGGCGAGCGGGCCGATGCCGTGGTGGTCTGGGCCACCCTGAACCGCAACCTGGGGCGGGCGGCGATCAAGTCCTTCGTGGTCGAGAAGGGCACGCCGGGGATGACCGTGACGCGCCTGGAGAAGAAGCTCGGGATCAAGGCTTCGGATACCGCTTCGATCAGTTTCAATGATTGCCGGGTGCCGGCCGCGAACCTGCTGGGCAACGCCGAGGTCGACGTGCAGAAGGGTTTCGCCGGGGTCATGGAGACCTTCGACAATACCCGCCCGCTGGTGGCCGGCATGGCTGTCGGGGTGGCCAAGGCGGCGCTGGACCGGACCCGCGAATTGCTGAAGAAGGCTGGCTGCAAGTTCGACTACAGGAAGCCGCTGCTGACCGTCAGCCACGCCGAGGCCACTCTCTATCGCCTGGAGGCGGAGTGGGAGGCAGCGCGCCTGTTGACCCTGAAGGCGGCATGGATGGCCGACAACAAGCTGCCCAACTCGAAGGAAGCGTCCATCGCCAAGGCCAAGGCTGGACGGGTGGCCAACGAGATCACCCTGAAGTGCGTGGAGCTGGCCGGCGCCCTCGGCTACGCCGAGGATGAGCTGTTGGAGAAGTGGGCGCGGGACTCGAAGATCCTCGACATCTTCGAGGGCACCCAGCAGATCCAGCTGCTCATCGTTGCCCGCCGCCTGCTCGGCAAGTCTTCCAGCCAGTTGAAGTAGAAAGGGCGGCAAAGCCCGCCCGGTTCAGGCGCTGGCGCGGTCGCGTCCACCGCCGGCCTGGTCGCCGTTGCTGGATGGCCACAGTGCCAGCCAGTCGCGGAAACGGATGCGTTCCTCATGCACCAGCCAGCCGTCCTGTACGGCAAAGCTCTCGGCCAACCACAGGCCGCGGGTGGCCGCAGGGCGCAACTGGCCCTTGCGCAGGGTGAACAGGTCGCCGGTGGGGCGCCCCTGGTCCAGCGGCAGCAGGTAGAGATCGGGGCGCCGACGGTCCAGGCGCGCCACCAGCGGACCGCTCTCGAGCCGCTCGTCGACATGGTAGAGGCTCGGCTCTCGCGCATCGCGCGGCAGCTCCAGACGCATGTCGTAGACCAGTTGCAGCGAGGCCGTGGGCAGGTGTACGTAGGCGCGCGGGCGCTCCAGCAAGCGCAGGCTGCCGGCTGTCTCTTATACACATCTCCGAGCCCACGAGACAGGCAGAAATCTCGTATGCCGTCTTCTGCTTGAAAAAAAAAAAATACAAACAAAACAGACTCTTATACAAATCTCCTAACCCACAAGACAGATCGAAAT
>OJJN01000343.1_pt1 | contig 11624 bp, 8 predicted proteins | sample 1596321 | NCBI WGS metagenome assembly OJJN01 (sample SAMEA4350123, study PRJEB24818) | metagenome | biome: human; feature: gut; material: faeces | place: Denmark | collected 2013-09 | reverse complement strand
CAGACGATCAGCTTCAGGCACATCGAGTCGTAGTACGGCGGGATGGTGTAGCCGGTGTAGATCGCCGTGTCGGTACGCACGCCGGGGCCGCCGGGGGCGTAGTAGCGGGTGATCTTGCCGAACGAGGGCAGGAAGTTGTTCTTCGGGTCCTCGGCGTTGATGCGGAACTGCAGGGCGTAGCCGCGATGGACGATGTCGTCCTGCTTGACCGACAGCTCCAGCCCGGAAGCGATGCGGATCTGCTCGCGGACCACGTCGATGCCGGTGATTTCCTCGGTGATGGTGTGCTCTACCTGGACCCGGGTGTTCATCTCCATGAAGTACACCTCGCCGTCGGCGAGCAGGAACTCCACGGTGCCGGCGTTCTCGTAGCCCACCGCCTTGGCCGCGCGCACCGCCAGGTCGCCGATATAGGCGCGCTGCTCGGGGGTGAGCTGCGGGCTCGGGGCGATCTCGATGAGCTTCTGGTTGCGGCGCTGGATCGAGCAGTCGCGCTCGAACAGGTGCACGGTGTTGCCGAAGGAATCGGCGAGGATCTGCGCCTCGATGTGCTTGGGATTGACGATGCACTTCTCGAGGAATACCTCGGCGCTGCCGAAGGCCTTGGTCGCCTCGGAGATCACCCGCGGGAACGCCTGTTCCAGCTCCTCGCGGCTGTTGCAGCGACGGATGCCGCGACCGCCGCCGCCGGAGGTGGCCTTGAGCATCACCGGGTAGCCGATCCGCTCGGCTTCGCGCAGGGCCTCGGCGAGATCGGCGACGTTGCCTTCGGTGCCGGGGGTGCAGGGCACGCCGGCGGCGATCATGCTGCGGCGGGCTTCGGTCTTGTCGCCCATGCGGCGGATCACTTGCGCCGACGGGCCGATGAACTTGATACCGCGCTCGGCGCAGATTTCCGCCAGCTCGGCATTTTCCGAGAGGAAGCCATAGCCGGGGTGCAGGGCGTCGCAGCCACTTTCCACCGCCAGGTTCACCAGGGCGCGCGGGTTGAGGTAGCCGGCCAGCGGGTCCGCGCCGATGCTGTGGGCTTCGTCGGCGCGCTTGACGTGCAGCGCGTGGCGATCGGCCTCGGAGTAGACGGCCACCGAGCGGATGCCCATCTCGGCGCAGGCGCGCACGATGCGGACGGCAATCTCGCCGCGGTTGGCGATCAGGATCTTCTTGATCACGGAGGTCTCCCTCTTCGGGGTTGGGAACCTGGTACGGTCGATCCGGATATTCCGGTCGCTGCATGACCGGCAGGCAGCTCCCGGTCGCGCTTTTACCCTACCCCCGTGAGGGTGATTAACAAAAATCAATAATTATTGGGATAGCCATTAGAAAAGCTTTATAGTCGCCCGACCGATCTCGGTCAGAGTGTGACTGGAATGCGTAAGTCGTTGATGCGTATGACATTACGGCAGCTTCAGGTTTTTCGTGCCGTATGCGAGAGCCGCTCCTACAGCCGGGCGGCGGAGGAAATGGCCCTGACCCAGCCGGCGGTCAGCCTGCAGATCCGCCAACTGGAAGAGCTGGTCGGCCAGCCGCTGTTCGAGTACGTCGGCAAGAAGCTCTACCTGACCGATGCCGCCGAAGCCCTGCTGAAGACCAGCACCGACCTGTTCCAGCGCCTGGAAAGCCTGGACATGCAGCTCTCGGACCTGAAGGGCTCGCTGCAGGGCCAGTTGCGCCTGGCGGTGGAGTCCAGCGCCAAGTACATCACCCCGCACCTGTTCAAGGCGTTCCAGAACCTGCATCCGGAAGTCAGCCTGAGCCTGACGGTGGTCAACCGCACCCAGGTGATCAAGCGCCTGGCCGACAACCGCGACGACCTGGTGATCATGTCCCTGGTACCGCAGGACATGGCCCTGGAGTTCCTGCCCTTCCTGAACAACCCGATCATCGCCGTGGCGCCGCCGGACCATCCGCTGTGCAACGCCGCGAAGCTGGCCCTGAAGGACCTGGAGCCCTTCCCGCTACTGGTCCGCGAACCGGGCTCCGGCACCCGCAAGGCTTGCGAGGAGTTCTTCCAGCAACGCCGCGCGCACTTCTCGCAGATCCAGGAGATCGCCTCGCTGGAGTCCCTGCGCGAAGGGGTGATCGCCGGCCTCGGCCTGGCCCTGCTGCCGCGCCATGCGGCGCACCAGGAACTGGCCAACGGCCTGCTGCGCGAACTACCGGTGGAGGAATTGCCGCTCTATCGCAGCTGGTGCCTGGTGCACGCCAAGGGCAAGCGCCTGAGCCCGGTGGCCCAGGCGTTCGTCGCCTTCGTCCGCGAGGAGCGGGCGCTGATCAGCCAGCTCGCTGGGCGCTTCGCCGGCCCTGGCGGTTCGAGCTGAGGTAGGCGGCGGCTACCAGATCGGGGTAGTCGGCCAGTTCCTGGCGCAGGCGCAGTTCTTCGCAGTGGTCCTCGATCGCCCGGCGGAATTGCATGCGCCGCTGGTCTTCGAGCTTGCGGCGGGTTTTCGAATCCACGTGCTGGGCATTGGCATCGCTATGACGGGGCATCTCGCGTCTCCCATGGCCGACTGGCTGGAGTCGCGAGCATCGCGCAGCAATGTGACGGTTTGGCGGCAAGCCGGTGAAGACTGCGTTATGCCTTCCCGGCGGCGCCTCAGGACGGCTCGCCGCGCTCTTCCTGGTTCTTCATCACCTTCGGCGACAGGCGCAGGCTGCGCAGGCTGCGCTTGACGCTCTTGAGGTGGTTGACCAGGTCCGGGCCGCGGGCCATGGCCACGCCCATCGCCAGCACGTCGATCACCACCAGGTGGGCGATGCGCGAGGTCAGCGGGGTGTAGATGTCGGTGTCCTCGTGCACGTCGATCGCCAGGTTGACCGTGGCCAGGTCGGCCAGCGGGGTCTGGCTCGGGCACAGGGTGATCAGCGTGGCGCCGGCCTCGCGCACCAGGTTGGCGGTGATCAGCAGGTCCTTCGAGCGACCCGACTGGGAAATGCAGATGGCCACGTCGCTGGGCTTGAGGGTCACCGCCGACATCGCCTGCATGTGCGGGTCGGAGTAGGCCGCCGCCGACAGCAGCAGGCGGAAGAACTTGTGCTGGGCATCCGAGGCCACCGCGCCGGAAGCGCCGAAGCCGTAGAACTCCACGCGCTGGGCGTGGGCGATGGCGGCGATGGCGCGCTCCAGGGCGTGGGTGTCCAGGTGCTCGCGGACTTCCATCAGGCTGTGCAGCGTGGTGTCGAAGATCTTCAGGCTGAAGTCGGCCACCGAGTCGCTCTCATGGATCGAGAACTGGCCGAAGCTGGCGCCGGCCGCCAGGCTCTGCGCCAGCTTCAGCTTGAGGTCCTGGAAGCCGCTGCAGCCGATGGCGCGGCAGAAGCGCACGATGGTCGGCTCGCTGACCCCGACCCCATGGGCCAGTTCGGCCATGGAGCTGTGCATGACCGACGCCGGATCGTTGAGAACGTGATCGGCGACCTTGAGTTCCGACTTGCGGAGCTGTTGGCGGGACTGGGCTATGTGCTGCAGCAGGTTCACAGGCTGGGCTCGATTCTCTGTAGTAACCTTGTAGTTATACTACAAACAGTCAGCCACGCCCAGCCAACGCCGTCGGGAGCTTGCCTTGAGTACACCAGCCACTCCAACGTCCTGCGACATCCTGGTCTTCGGCGGTACCGGCGACCTGGCCCTGCACAAGCTGCTGCCGGCGCTCTATCGCCTGCACCGGGAGGACCGCCTGCCGGCCGATACGCGGATCTTCGCCCTCGCCCGCAGCGCGCTGGACAACGCCGCCTTCCTCGCCCTCGCCGAGCGCAACGTCCGCGCGGTGGTGGCGCGCAGCGAGTTCGCCGCCGAACAATGGAAAGGCTTCGCCGCGCGCCTCGACTACCTGGCCATGGACGCCTCGCAGAGCGCCGACTTCGGCCGTCTCGCGCGGCACCTGAAGAGCAGCGAGGGCCGGGTGCTGGTGCACTACCTGGCGACCTCGCCGAGCCTGTTCGCGCCGATCGCGCAGAACCTCTCCATCGCCGGCCTCGCCGGGCCGCAAGCGCGCATCGTGCTGGAAAAACCGCTGGGCCATTCGCTGGACTCGGCGAGGGCGATCAACCAGTCCATCGGCCGGGTGTTCGACGAGTCGCGGGTGTTCCGCATCGACCACTACCTGGGCAAGGAAACCGTGCAGAACCTGATGGCCCTGCGCTTCGCCAATGCGTTGTTCGAGCCGGTCTGGCGCGCGGCGCACATCGACCATGTGCAGATCAGCGTCAACGAGACCCTTGGCGTGGAGAACCGTGGCGGCTACTACGACCACGCCGGGGCGATGCGCGACATGGTGCAGAACCATCTGCTCCAGTTGCTCTGCCTGGTGGCGATGGAGGCGCCGGTGCGTTTCGACGCCGAGGCTGTGCGCAACGAGAAGCTCAAGGTGCTGCAGGCGCTGAAGCCGATCTCCGGGCTCGACGTGCAGGACAAGACGGTACGCGGCCAGTACGCCGCCGGCAGGATCGGCGGCCAGGAGGTGCCGGCGTACTACTTCGAGAAGAACGTCGACAACGACAGCGATACCGAGACCTTCGTCGCGCTCCAGGCCGAGGTCGAGAACTGGCGCTGGGCCGGGGTGCCGTTCTACCTGCGCACCGGCAAGCGCATGGCGCGCAAGTGCTCGGAAATCGTCATCCAGTTCAAGCCGGTGCCGCACAGCCTGATCGACGGCGGCGGCGGGCCGGCCAACCGCCTGTGGATAAGGTTGCAGCCGGAGGAGCGGATCAGCGTGCAACTGATGGCCAAGACCCCGGGCAAGGGCATGCAACTGGAACCGGTGGAGCTGGACCTCAACCTGGCCGAGGCCCTCAGCCGCAACAAGCGGCGCTGGGACGCCTACGAGCGCCTGCTGCTGGACGTGATCGAGGGCGACTCGACGCTGTTCATGCGCCGCGACGAGGTAGAGGCCGCCTGGGGCTGGGTCGACCCGATCCTCGCCGGCTGGCGCGAGCACTACCAGAGCCCGCGGCCCTACCCGGCCGGCAGCAACGGCCCGGAACAGGCGCAACTGCTGCTGGAACTGCAGGGTCGACGCTGGCTGGAATGACGCGGACATTGATCCGGCTCAGGATCGCCCGGCGCGCGCTCGGCTAGAGTCGCGCGCCCACGTCGTTGCGAGCCCGAACCATGACCGCCACCACCCTCCGCCCCGAACTGCTGTGCCCCGCCGGCACCCTGAAAAGCATGCGCTATGCCTTCGCCTACGGCGCCGATGCCGTCTACGCCGGGCAGCCGCGCTACAGCCTGCGGGTGCGCAACAACGATTTCGACCACGCCCAACTGGCCGAAGGCATCGCCGAGGCCCACGCACTTGGCAAGCGCTTCTACGTGGTGGTCAACATCGCCCCGCACAACGCCAAGCTGAAAACCTTCCTGCGCGACCTGGAGCCGGTGGTCGCCATGGGTCCGGATGCGCTGATCATGTCCGATCCCGGCCTGATCATGCTGGTTCGCCAGCATTTCCCGCAGATGCCCATCCACCTGTCGGTGCAGGCCAACGCGGTGAACTGGGCCGCGGTGCAATTCTGGCGGCAGCAGGGCCTGACCCGGGTGATCCTTTCCCGCGAGCTGTCGCTGGAGGAGATCGAGGAAATCCGCCAGCAGGTGCCGGACATGGAGCTGGAAGTGTTCGTCCACGGCGCCTTGTGCATGGCCTATTCCGGGCGCTGCCTGCTGTCCGGCTACATCAACCGCCGCGACCCCAACCAGGGCACCTGCACCAATGCCTGCCGCTGGGAATACAAGGCGGTGGAGGGCCGCGAGGACGAGCTGGGCAACGTGGTGGCGCGGGAGCCGACCCTGGGACGCGGCGCGCCGACCGAGCAGGTGTTCCTCCTCGAGGAAGGCAACCGTCCCGGCGAACCGATGGCCGCCTTCGAGGACGAACACGGCACCTACATCATGAATTCCAAGGACCTCCGCGCCGTGCAGCACGTCGAGCGGCTGGCGCGGATCGGCGTGCACTCGCTGAAGATCGAGGGCCGCACCAAATCCCACTACTACGTGGCGCGCACCGCCCAGGTCTACCGCCAGGCGATCAACGACGCGGCGGCCGGCAAGCCGTTCGACCGCGGCCTGATGGACACCCTGGAGTCCCTCGCCCACCGCGGCTACACCGAGGGCTTCCTGCGCCGCCACGTGCACGACGAGTACCAGAACTACCAGCACGGCCATTCGTTGTCCGAGCGCCAGCAGTTCGTCGGCGAACTCACCGGCGAACGCCGCGACGGACTGGCCGAGGTGGAGGTGAAGAACCGCTTCCAGCGCGGCGACAGCGTCGAACTGATGACTCCGCGAGGCAACCTGAGCCTGCGCGTGGAGGACCTGCGCAACGCCGCCGGCGAGGCCATCGAGGTGGCGCCGGGCAATGGCCACGTGGTCTACCTGGCGCTGCCGGAAGGCCTGGACCTGTGCTACGCGCTACTGATGCGCGATCTCCAGCCCGGCCAGGATACCCGCCAGCCGCAGGCCGAACGCAGCGGAGGGTGTGCCGGCAAGGGCGCTTGCGGCTGCGCTCACTGAGGGTTGAGCAGGAACACCACGTAGCCCCTGAACCAGGGGCTCTTTTCCAGGTAGTCGGGGGCTTGCCAGTCGCCTCCCTGGACCAGGCCGATCCGGTACGGCAGCTGCAGGCGGCTGACCCGCGGGAGGTAGGCGGCGTGGTTGGGAATGCTGTGGCGCCCCTGGTAGGTCTGCACCACCACTTCATCGACCACGCCCTTGAGCCGGTTGATCGCCGCCGGCTCGGCGTTGCTGCCCCAGTCGAGCAACCCGGTGATGCTCAAGCGGTATTCGCGGGGCAGGCGCCGGCGCAGGTCGCGGAGGAAATCGACGTACTCGTCGAGGTAGCGGGTACGCGCATCGAAGTCGATCTGGATGCCGACCACCGGGTTGCCGGCACGCTTCCAGCGCTGCACCTGGTTCAGCACGGCCTGGTAGATCTGCGGCGTCCAGCGCAGGGTATGGGCGCGGTACACCACCCAGACCTCACCCCGCGCCAGGCGCGGCACCGAGATGCCCTGGGCGATCAGCCGCACGCCCTCGCCGGGGCGACGGCGCGACTGGCTGATCTGTCCCTGCAGGATGTACAGCGTCTCGGCCCGCGCCAGCACCGGCTGCGGCGCGACGCCGCTCCACAGCCAGAAGGCGCCGTAGTCCTCGGCGCGCACCGCGGCCTCGACGGACGGCAACAGCGGCAGGCCCAGCAACAGGCCCGCCAGCCAGGCTCGCCAGCGCCTCACCAGTAGTACTTCAGTTCCTTGGCCCAGGAGCTGTCGGCGTAGGTCGACTTGAGCGTACGGAACCATTGCTTGCGCTCGGCCTGCGGGATGTCCTGCTGGCCGCAGGTGTTGTAGCCGGCCGGGGCGAAGCAGTTGATCGCGCGGAACAGCGCGTAGGCCTTGTCTTCGCGCGGAGCCTTGGGGTTGTCCATGACCAGGCGATAGCCATCCAGCCGGGAGTACACCTCGCCCTTGAAGCCGCTCGGGGTGCCGCCCAGCTCGTTGGCCTCGGGCTGGCTGTCCAGCGGCATGCCGTCGAGACCGTTGCGCAGGATGAATTCGCCCAGGCAGTTCAGGCCCTTCGGGTCCTTGTCATCGGCGGCCAGCGCCGCGGCCGACTCGGCGATGGCCGGGCAAACGTAGCCGGACTCGGCCTTGTCGCCCTTCCAGCGGAACAGCTCCAGGCTGTTACCGGCGCCGTAGACATAGCCGAGGCTGGTGCCCAGCTTGGTCTGCGAGGGGGTTTCGCCGAGCAGCGCGAAGTCCTTGCCGAAGTCGGCGAAGCGGCTGCGGCGCAGGTCCTTGTAAAGGAGAGTGAACAGCGCGGTATCGCGCTCTTCCGCCGTCGCGCCCTGCTTGGCCTGGCGGCGCAACAGCGCGGCGTCGGCGACGTTGCGCAGGAGGATGCTGCGCAGCAGCGGCTCCTGGACCGGCGAACCTTCGGCGAAGACCTTTTCCAACTGGCCGCTGCGCTCGTAGTTGAGCGCCAGGGCCAGCTGCAACTGGCCCTTCTGGTACGGCTGCGCGGCCTGCGGCAACAGTTCCAGCCAGAGCGCCTCGGCGGCTTTCCAGTCCTTCTGCTGCTCCAGCGCCAGCCCGCGCAGGGTCTGCTGGCTGAAGCCGACGTAGTCGAGGCTGCCGACCTTTTGCGGCAGCGCTTCGAGGGTCTTCGCCGGATCCTGGTCGACATAGAAGCGATAGGCCGCCTGCAGGTAGGCGAACAGTTCGGGATGCGCGGCGAAGCTGGCCTGTTGGGCCTGCAGCGTTTCCCAGGTGAAGCTGCGCGGGGTCGACGGATCGTGGGCGCGCATCTGCACCAGGTCGGCCACCGCCAGCAGCAGCGGAGTCTGGATGTCGCCGAGCTGGATACCGGTCAGGAGCTTGTTGTCGACCTCCTGGACCAGGTCTTCCAGGGCCATGTTGCGCTGCCCTTGCTCAGCTTCGGCGAATTGCGCGGCATAGTCCTGGGCCAGCAGCTTCTGGTCGCCGGCCAGCCAATGCACGCGCCGTTGCAAGCCCTTGGCCGAGGCGGCGTAGAGCCCCTTCGGATACGCCTGCAGGTAGGCCTCGAGGGCGCTGCGGGTCTGTTCCAGGCGAGCCTTGTCGACATTCTGCAGCTCGGGGAAGCCCATGTCGTCGAAGGCGTTCTGCTGGGCGGCGTTGAGCAGGGTGCGCGCCTGCAGGTACAGGGCGGTTTCCTTCAGCCAGGGCTGCGACACGTCCTGCAACGCCTTGAAGCCCTGTTCGGCTTCGTCGAAGCGACCGCTGTAGAAGTTGGCCGCAGCCTCCAGGTACGTGGCGAAGGCCTTGCCTGCGGCCGACTCGACGCCTTGCGCGAGCACACCGCCCAGTTCCTCTTGTTCCCAGCCGCAGGCACCGAGCAGGTCCAGGCGGCTGTTGGCCAGGGCCTTGGTCTCCGCCTCGCCCAGCCCGGCGTCACGCACCTGGCGAAGAAACGCCAGCGCGCTGTCCTGGTCGTTGCTGCGGCAGCGGCTGCCCTCGCCCTCGAAGAATTCGGCGCCGGCGATCTTTTCCGGTAGCGCTTCGGCGCCCATCTGCCGGGCCAGTTCGGCGAGCGGCGAGGGCGCTGGCGCAGGCGGCGGTGTCTCGGCCTCGCTCGCCGCCGGCGGCGCGGGCGGCTGGCTGCCGTCGCCGGGCAGCAGGCGGAACAGGCCGAACGGTACCAGGCCGTAGCCTTCGAGCTTCTCTTCCTCCGACGGCGGCGCCTCCACCAGCCGCCAGTGGCCGGCGTCGGCCAGCAGCAGGCGCAGGTTGGCGCGGGTGTCGTTGCCCGGGGCGAGGAACGGCAGGGTATCGCAGACACCGCCGCCGACCAGCGACCAATCGGGATAGCAGGAGTCGTCGCTGCTGGCCTGGGCCAGCGGGGAGAGACCGGCGCCCACCAGCAGGAGGGCGGGAAGAAGCGGCTTCGAGCGCATGAATCGTCCTTAATTCGTGGGAGTCGAAAGTGCTACAGCATACTCCGCCGGATCGCGTTCAACGAGCCTGGCGCAAACCTTCCTCCAGGGCATGGGCCGGCAACGGCCGGCCGATCAGGTAGCCCTGCAGCTCGTCGCAACGCTGGGCCACCAGGAAGTCCCGCTGTTCGATGGTTTCCACGCCTTCGGCGACCACCTTCAGGTCGAGGCTGTGGGCCATGGCGATGATCGCCCGGATGATCGCCGCATCCTCGCTGTTCTGGGTCAGGTCGCGGACGAACGACTGGTCGATCTTCAGGTAGTCCAGCGGCAGGCGCTTCAGGTAGCTGAGCGAGGAATAGCCGGTGCCGAAGTCGTCGACCGATAGCTTCACCCCCATCTCGCGCAACTGGCGGAAGGTCGCCAGGACACTATCGAGGGCGTCCAGCCACTGGCTTTCGGTCAACTCCAGCTCCAGTTGCGCCGCCGGCAGGCCGCTGTCGGCAAGCGCCGAGCGCACTACGTCGAGCAGGTCGCCCTGGCGCAACTGGTGGACCGAGAGGTTCACCGAGACCCGCAGGTTCAGGCCCCGCTGGCTCCACTCGGCGGCCTGCAGGCAGGCCCGGCGCAGGACGAATTCACCGATCTCGCCGATCAACCCGCACTCCTCGGCGAGGCCGATGAAGGTCGACGGCGGGATCATGCCCTCCTCCGGATGGTGCCAGCGCACCAGCGCCTCGACCGAGTCCGGGCGGGCGCTGGCCAGGCACAGCTTGGGCTGGTAATGCACGTCCAGCTGGCCCTCCTCGACCGCCTTGCGCAACCGGGTTTCCAGGCGCAGGCGTTCGAGGGTGCTGTCCTGCAGGTTGTCGCGGAAGAACTGGAAGGTATTGCCGCCGAGTTGCTTGGCATGTTGCATCGCCAGGTTCGCCTGGCTCATCAGCACGGAGATTTCCCGTGCCTGCTCGGAAAACAGGCTGATCCCCAGCGAGGCGCCGAGGATCAGCTCGTGGCCGAGCACGCTCACCGGCTGGCGCAACTGGACCAGCAGGCGTTCGGCCAGGCGCGACAGGGCCGCGGTGCCGGTGCCGCCATCGAGGAGAATGGCGAACTCGTCGCCGGCCAGACGCGCCAGGGTGTTGGCTTCCGGCGCGGTGCGCCGCAGGCGCTGGGCCATCTCCCTGAGCAACTGGTCGGCGACCTCGTGGCCGAGGCTGTCGTTGAGCAGCTTGAAGCGGTCCAGGTCGATCAGCAGCAGGGCCAGCCCGCCCTCCTCCTGGCGCGCCCGCTGGGCCGCCTCGTGCAGCCGCTCGCGGAACAACCGGCGGTTGGCCAGGCCGGTCAGTTCGTCGTAGTGCAGCAGGTGACGCAGGCGCTCCTCGACGTCGCGGCGGGCACTGAGATCGGTGAAGAAACCGACGATGTGGGTCGCCTCGCCATTGCCGTCGCGCAGCAGGTTGAGCTGCAGCCATTGGGGATAGGGATCGCCATTCTTCCGCGTATCCACCAGTTCGCCCTGCCACTGCCCGTGCTGGCGCAGCTCGGCGCGGATCTGCCGGTAGTGGCGCTGGGCCTCGGGGGTATTCACCAGCAGGCTGGCGTTGCGCCCGACGACGTCCTCGCGGCGATAGCCGGTGATGCGACTGAAGGCCTGGTTGACCGCCAGCAGGTTGTAGGCCGGATCGAGGATCACGATGCTCTCGCTGGCCGCCTCGAACACTGTCGCGGCCAGTTGCTGCTGCTCTTCCAGGCGCTTGCGCGCGCTGATGTCGCTGCGCGTGCCGAGCATCCGCGTCACCCGTCCCCGCGGGTCGCGAGCCATGGCCCGGCCACGATCCTCCAGCCAGCGCCAGCCGCCCTCCCGGTCGCGCACGCGGTACTCCACCCGGTACAGCTCGCTGCGCCCCTTGAGATGTTCGGCGAGGGCGCGACGGATGCGCGGCAGGTCGCCGGGGTGGATGCTTTCGATCAGCCTGCGATAGTCCTCGGGACCGTCCCCGGCGTCGCTGAAGACCGCCTCGAGATAGGAATGCTGGACCCGGCCGCTCTCCAGGTCCCAGTCCCACAACCCCAGTTCGCTGGCCTCCAGGGCCATGGCCAGGCGCGCCTCGCTCTGGCTGAGCGCCTGGCTGGTCGCGCCAAGCTCCTCGGTGCGCGCCTCCACCCCTGTCTCTTATACACATCTCCGAGCCCACGAGACAGGCAGAAATCTCGTATGCCGTCTTC